>Ga0164309_10000307_pt1 | contig 28382 bp, 29 predicted proteins | sample Whisoiple_247_MG_FD_109984 | JGI IMG/M metagenome (GOLD analysis project Ga0164309, IMG submission 109984) | Soil microbial communities amended with fresh organic matter from upstate New York, USA - Whitman soil sample_247_MG | ecosystem: Environmental > Terrestrial > Soil > Unclassified >...
GCCGTGAGCGGGCGCCCGCGATCCGGCTCTTGTCCCGCGACTGCGACTCGATGGCCGAGCTCCAAGGCTGCGAGCACGCGGACGGCTTCGTGGCGGCTGATGCGGCCCAGCTGCGCTAGCCCTTCGGCCCGGAAATGGGCAAGTCGGGCCAGGCCGCCGCACTCGGAAAGCAGTCGGCTCGAATCCGCCCAGGCCGTCTCCCTGCGGCCCCCCGGATCCAGGAGTAGCGCCAGGAGCTCCTGTTCCGACAGAGCGGCGGACCCTTCGAGTACGGCGCGCTGTCGCACGACGAGCGCCGTCTTGGCTGGACCTGGCCTTTGGCTACTGGGCACGACGGGCGGGACTGCAGATTCGATGCCAGCTGCGCCCGAGCTGTCTGCGTCGCGGCGGGGCGTCGGACGTGCCCTGGCGCGTCAGGGATCGATCGCGGCGTCTCCGGCCAGCTCGCGAAAGTCCCGAGCCGCAGCGACCACTCGGGATTCGTCCTTACCGTCGAAGGTGACCCGGGTCTTGCACCGTGGATCGAACCATCTCGGGTACGAACCCACGTGAACGTCGGGATAGTTCGAGACGACGGCCGTCAGGTGCGGCAGGAGATCGACCTCGTCGACCCGCGTCAGCACCTCGACCCCGTGGATCGGGCTTGGCCCGCTGAGGTGCGCGCGCACGCCGACCAGTTTGGCACGGAAGAGCTCAGGCACGCCGGGCAGCATCCAAACCTTGCCGCACACGATGGCCGGCCACAGCACGTCTTCCGTCCGCATCAGCGCGGCGCCTTCGGGTATGCGGGCCATCATCCGGTGACCATCCGTGAAGCCAGCGCCGAAAACACCTTGCAGCAACAGGACCAGCTCTTCGCTGACCACCACGGGGCGCCCGAGCGCGCGAGCGACGCCCAGCACCGAGACGTCGTCATGGGTTGGTCCGACGCCGCCGCTCGTGAACACGACGTCGGCGAGGGCACTCAAGCGCTCGATTTCCGCGGCGATGACTTCCACGTCATCGGCCACGACGGCCACGGTGCGCAACGTGATACCGAGTGAGCGCAGCGTTCTGGCCAGCGGGGCCACGTTCTGATCGGCGATTTGGCCGCTCAAAACCTCGTCGCCGATCACGAGGGCGGCAGCGGTGTCGACGATTCGCCGCGACGCCGATTCGGTCACGCGTCCTCGATCTCTTCGGTGACGGGCGTGCCATCGTCGCTGACGCGCAGCAACAGCTCGACCTTCGCCTCTGCCTCGTCGAGCTTCTTTTGCGAAGCCCGGGCCAGACCGACGCCCTCTTCGAAGCGGAGCAGGGACGCTTCGAGACTGAGCTGTCCGCCTTCGAGCTCTTCCACGATGGCCCCGAGCCTGGCCATTGCTTTCTCGAAGGGCAAGTCGACGTCGGCATCCACACCGCTCGGATCGACGCTTGCCCCCTCTTTACCTCGCCTGGTCGCCACCCCGGTCAGCGTGGTCGCGGGACGGCCGCCCCGCAAGCCCAGGCTGGTTCGCCCGATTCTTGGCAGTCCACGAAGTTCACATCGAACGGGGCCTCCCTCGGGTCTTGCACTACGCGCGCGCCGACGAAGCCGTCGGGCGCGGGCTCGAGCGAGACGGGGGCCGCGAGCACCCGCGCCGCGACGTAGGCTCCTCCGCTCACCGCTACGGCCAGAAGCGGGATGCCAGGGGACGCCCAGGCGCGACCCGCACCGAGCGCACGACATACCGGGTCGGGATCGAGCTTCGCCAGCTCGCGCGCCAGGTGGTGCTCGGGGGAGAGTCCGAGTCGCACCAGCGTCCCGCACAGTGAGCGTCTCACGTCGTCGTCCGTTTCGACGGCGTACAGACGCTCCGCCAGGCCACGAGCGAGCGCGCGCCCTTCGCCCTCTGCAGCGCCGAGTCCCTGCGCGACCACTAGGCGGGTCATAGCCGGGCTCCCTTCGAGCAGGCCGTCCAGCTCGGACGGCGTGATGCCGGGACCAGGTGCGTCGCGCAAGCGGCTCGCCAGGCAGCCGAGGAGGGGATCGCCATCAGCGCTTGGACGCTCTAGGTAGTGCTCGAACATGCTCCTGGTGCTGTCGTCTCCCGAGAGCCCCGCGCACGTCTCGCGGCCGCTCGGTCGCGCTGCATTGGCGAGCAGCTGGTTCTTCGCTGCGGCGCGAACCTCGGGGCGTCGATCGCGACTCAGGCGCTCGGCGTTGGCCACGCTCGTCGTCGCCAAGAACCAGGCCGCTGCCGAACGAGCCGTTGGTTCCCCCTGCTCGAGCTCGGCTGCGGCCAACTCTTGCCACTCTCGGGCGTGAGCACTGGGGCCCATCGCGGCGAGGCCACGCAGCGCCCAGAGGTGACTCGACTTCGCTAGCCGCCGCCAGTCCTCGAGGGTGGGCCCGGCGCTCGGCGTGCAGCGCGCCAGGTCGGCTAGGGTGGCTGCGGCGTCCGACAGGCGCAGCTTGGGCAATTCGGATACCCGAGAGCGTGCCTTTTGGCAGAGGTCCGATCGCTCCTTTTCCTTCTGGACCCGCTCTTCCGCGAGCCAGGCCATGCGGGCTCGTCCCGCTCCTTCGTCGAGCCAAGGGAAGGCCGCCAGGAGCTGCGCGGGGCTCGGGGGATGGGCACGCAGCGCGGCACGAGACTGCTCGGTGAGCTCGCTGTCTACGTCGTCCGGCCCGGAAGCGAGGAGCACGAGGGCCCGCACGCCCTCGGGCCTGGCGGCGGCCGCGAGCGCCAGGGCGGCCACCGCGCGGGCCAAGCTGCGGCGGCTGGGCTGGTCGCCGGCAATCGGGCCGCGCAAATGGTGCAAGAGCGCCTGCTCCGCGGCGTCGTGCTCGGCGAGCCGGGCCAAAGCCCGAATGGCCAAGAGCAACGTTCTCGCGTCGCTCTTGACCTCCGCCGAACGTGAGAGGTCTGCGAGCTCTGCGGCCGCGGCCAGGCGAGTGGACCCTGCCAGTGCGCGGATGCGACTCTCGGCCCGAGCGCTGGGTAAGGGGCCGGCCACGGCATCGTTCGGGCGCACAGCGGGCGCATTCGACGCCGCCGGCTTGCCCATCGCGACGCCGATCGACAGGCCCCCGATCGCAAGACCCGCCGCGATCGCCAGGGCTGGATGCCAAGGGCTCTTTGCCGGCACCGTCAGAGCCTAGCAGGCTTCTCTTGCCTGCACCTTTCGATAGTGCGATTGAACCTGCCACATGGACGCCATTCGAGTTCGCGGGGGACGCCAGCTTGCCGGAAGCATCGCCGTCGGAGGCGCCAAGAATGCGGCATTGCCCATCCTGTGTGCGACTCTGCTGTCGGACGGTGCGAGCCGCCTGCGCAACGTGCCCGGCCTGCGCGACATCCACACCACGGGAGCCCTGCTCGACGTGCTCGGCCGCAAGACCGAGCTCAACCTGCCGGAGGTGCACGTAGGCCCCAGCAGCGGAGCGCTGGTCGAGGCTCCTTACGACCTCGTGCGCCAGATGCGTGCCAGTATTTTGGTCCTGGGCCCGCTGCTCGCGCGGCACGGACGCGCCCGCGTCTCCTTGCCGGGCGGATGCGCCATCGGCGCGCGCCCCGTCGACCAGCATCTCAAGGGCCTCGAGGCGCTCGGAGCGACGATCAAGGTCGAGCACGGCTACATCGAGGCGGAGGCCAAGCGTCTGCAGGGTGCGGAAGTGGTCTTCGACATGCCGACCGTCACCGGCACCGAGAACATCATGATGGCCTGCGCCCTGGCCAAGGGCAGGAGCACCCTCGTCAACTGCGCCCGCGAACCGGAGATCGAAGAACTCGCCCGCGTCTTGAACAAGATGGGTGCGAAGGTAGACGGCGCCGGGACGCCGGTCATGCACGTGCAAGGCGCGGCCGAGCTAGCCCCGTTCGATCACGCCATCATTGCCGATCGCATCGAGGCCGGGACGTTCATGGCTGCGGTTGGCGCCGTCGGCGGGGATGTGCTGCTCGAGAACGCTCCACTCGAAGATCTCGAACCGGTCGTGGTCAAGTTGCGCCGTGCCGGGCTCACGATCGAGCGTGAGGGCGAAGCCGTGCGGGTGGCCCGTCTGAAGCAGCTGAAGGCGGTCGATGTCACGACCGCGCCGCATCCAGGCTTTCCGACCGACATGCAGGCTCAGTTCATGTGCATGATGGCGGTGGCCCAGGGCGGCTGTGTGGTCACCGAGACCATCTTCGAAAACCGCTTCATGCACGTGCCGGAGCTCATCCGCATGGGCGCACAGATCGACGTGCGGAACAACGCAGCGTTCGTGCACGGCGTGCCTCGGTTGTCGGGTGCTAGCGTCATGGCTACGGATTTGCGCGCGAGCGCCTCGCTCGTGATCGCCGGCCTGGTAGCAGAAGGGGAAACGGTCGTCCGTCGCGTGTATCACCTCGACCGCGGTTACGAATCGATCGAGAAGAAGCTCGGCGGTGTCGGGGCCGACATCGCCCGGATCAGTCTGGAGGGGCCATGAGTGATGGCGCCACCCCGCGCCCCCTGACGCTCGCCATCCCCAAGGGTCGCGTGGCGCTCGCGCTGGCCCCGCTCTTGGAGCGGGCGGGCATTTCCGCGGCCAGTTTGCTGGCCGACGACCGGCGTTTGATTCGCCAGAGTGACGACGGCACGGTGCGCTTCCTCCTGCTCAAGCCCGACGACGTGCCGACCTACGTCGAGTACGGGGTGGCCGACCTAGGCTTGAGCGGCCGCGACGTCTTGCTCGAACGCCGCTACGATCTCTACCAATTGCTCGATCTAGGCGTCGGCGTTTGTCGGATGGTCGTGGCGGGTCCCGAGGGCACGGGGGATTTGGCTCGCCCCCGCGTCGCCACGAAGTTTCCTCGGATCGCCACGGAGCACTTCGCCAAGAAGGGCATTCAAGCGGAAGTGATCTACGTGGGCGGCTCCGTGGAGCTCGCGCCTCTGGTGGGCCTCGCCGACGTGATCGTCGACATCGTCGAGAGCGGCGCCACGCTGCGGGAGAATCACCTCGAAGTGCTGGAGCACATTGCCGACATCTCGACCGTCTTGGTCGCCAATCGCAGCCTCTACAAGCTGCGTCATCAGGAAGTCGCGCCGCTCATCGCCCGCTTGGAAGCCGCGCTCTCGGCGCCCTGATTCGCTCTCGCTCGCCCCTTCGCTCGCCCCTTCGCTCGGCCCCCTCGCTCGGCCCCTTTACCAGGTGGAGTAGGGGCGCCGTGCCAGCGCGGAATTGCGGTAGCGAGGGTCGGCGCTGACTTCGTCGCCCAGCCAGCTCGGTCGCTCGAGCGTCTGATCCTCGGAGTCGAGCTCGACCTCGGCGACGACGAGGCCCGCATTCGCTCCTTCGAAAACGTCGACCTCGAACACGTGCGCGTGGTGGGGCACCAGGTAACGCGTCTTCTCGATCGGACTCGATTGGGCCAGCGCGAGCATCTCGCGCGCGTCCAGAGGAGGGATTTCGTACTCGAACTCCGCCCGTGAAAGCCCGGACGTCGGGCCCTTCACCGTGAGCCACGCCTGGTCGCCACTCGAGCGGACCCGCACCGAGACCGGACCAGCTTGGGTCAGGTAACCCTGGATCAGGCGCGTCCCGCTCGTCGGACGTGGCCAGTCCGGGTGGACCAGGAACTTTCGCTCGATTTCGGTGGCCATGGCGCGACTCTAGCCGCCAGGAGCCAGGACGCGCCAGTCGCTCTTTTGGCCAGATCCAGCCAGTGCCGGGCGCTTCGAACGCGTGGCACGAGATTCGCTTTTCACCGGAGACGACGATCGAACCCGGCGCGGTTCGGTCCGAACGAAAGGAACGACAGATGGATCAGGCAAAGATGAAAGTCATTTACGTCATTACCGGCAAGGGGAACCGCAAGTTCTGGAACAAGGTTGGGGTGGCCTTCGTGAATCACGATGGTTCGCTCAACTGCAAGCTGGACTCCCTGCCGGTCGACGGCGAGCTCCACATTCGCGACTACGTGGCGCGTGAGGACCGCGGCGATACGGCGCGTGAGGACCGTGGCGACACGGCAACGGCACTCGCTGGCTGACGGAAAGGGGCGGGGAATGAATCCAAACACTTCGTTTCCCAGACTGGAGGTCCCCACGCCTGGGGACCTCCAGTCTCGCCAGCCCGGCACCGAGCGGGCCCAGGCCAAAGCGAGCCCAGCTTCCGCACGACTGAGCCAGTTGGCCCGGTCGGTGTGGGTGCTGCCTGCGCTCAAGCTGCTCGGCATCTGCTCGGTCTTGACCTGCATCGCCTGGCTCGGCGAGCGGTCGAAAGACGAGACGACCTACGGGCCGCAGCTGGTCACCGAGTCGCCGCCGCCCCGAGTGGACCGTGCGGCCGGGCCCCCCGAGCCCACGCCTTCCCCCGCGGCTCGCGCCCCCGTCTCGCCGCCTCCGTGTGTCCCGGCTGCGGAGCTGGTTCGGGCCACGCCGTCGGCCTCTGCCGTCCTGGCGGACGGCCGCTTGGTGTTGAACGAGGCCAGCGCCGACGAGCTCGACCGGTTGCCGGGGATCGGCAAGAAGCGAGCGGAGGACATCGTGAGCTTGCGGGCGAAGCTCGGGCGCTTCAAGCGACTGACGGACCTGCTCCGCGTGCGCGGCATCGGTCCACGGAGTCTCGAGGGCTTGAAGGAGCACTTGGTCCTCGACCGGCCGCCGCCACCGGCCCCGCCGGGCAGCGAATCGGCACCGCGGGTGATCCCCGTCGTCGCCGTGCCTGCGGCCGAGTGAAGCGCGGCTGGGACTTCCAGCAGCCCTTGGTAAGGTGCCTCGCATGAGGAGCCCAGCTCTGCCGCGACGCGGCCTGCTCGCCTACGGGGGCCTCCTACTCTCCGGCTGGGCTCTGCCCGCTCGTGTGCACGCTGAAGAGCAGGCCGTCGATCCCATCCTGGCGCTCACGGCGCGGCCACCAGCGGGCTTCGTCCCGCTCACGATCCCGGGGCTCGTCACGAAGGCAGAAGCCAAAGGCGACTTCGCCTCGATGATGCAGCCGAACCAGCTGTGGCCCAAGGCCGACCTCGCCCGTCGCCTGCTCGAACGTGCTCTCACCGACCTGACGGGCGCGCCCAACCTGGTGGACGCGATGAAGCGCTTCGTGCACCCGAGCGAAAAGGTCGCCATCAAGGTCAACGGCATCGCAGGCCAAGTCGGCGCCACCATGGGCGTCAATTTCGAGCTCATCCTTCCGCTGGTCGAGGCCCTGATCGCGCTGGGAGTCCCGCCCGAGCGCATCACCGTCTACGAGCAGTACCCCACCTATTTGATGGGCTGCCGGGTCAACGTGCGCAAGGACCAGCTGCCAGCGGGCGTCGTCACCGGTACGCACAACAACCGTGACCACGTGATGCCCCGCATCATGGTGTTCGAACGCATTGCCACGCGCTACTGCCGATTTTTGACCGAAGCGTCGGCGCTCATCGACATGACGATGATGAAGGACCATTCGCTGTGCGGCTTCACCGGCGCGATGAAGAACGTCACCCACGGCAACATCGAGAACCCCGAGGACCACCACGCGCATCAGGCGAGTCCCCAGATTGCGCTGCTCTACAATCACCCGATCGTGCGCAGCCGCGCGCGTTTGCACGTCACCGACGCGTTCAAGATCATCTACGACCGCGGCCCTCTCGACAAAGACCCGCGCATGCGGGTGCCTCACGGAGCCGTGTACGCTTCCACGGATGCGGTGGCGCTCGATCGTGTGGGCTGGCAGGTGATCGACGATGAACGGGTGCGGCGGGGTGGCCGGACGTTGGTCAAATCCGGTCGCGAACCTGGTTACATCCTGCGCGCCGCGGACCTAGGCGTTGGTGTGGGCGATTTGAACGACATTCGCCTGCGTTCCGTGGTGATCTGAGCGCCGTGGGCACTTGCGCCGGGGAAGGTCCGGTGCAGACTGGCTGTAGAAAGCGTCATGGGCATCCTTCGCGGCTCCCGGGTTCGGTTCGCTTCGGCCATGGCCGTGCTGTCCGTCGCCCTGGGGATGGCGAACCCTCGTCCAGCCCGAGCGGATGAGGCGCGCACGGAGACCCCGGTGCCCGGAGCCCCTACGCCTGAAGTGGAGTCGGAGCAGCACAGGCTGCGCCGCGAGCGCATCGTCGCCTTTGCGCGCCAGCGCGTGCGCGAGATGGAGGAACGCAAGCGGGCCGAAGCAGCGGCCAAGGCCAAAGCCCAGGCCGAGCCCAAGCCCAAGCGAACCAAGCGAGCGCCGAAACCCCCTCGGGTCGCGCAGGAAGCGCCGAAGCCGTTGCCGGAGATCGTCGACCATAGGTCTGCGCTGGAGCGACAGCTCGCTGCCGGCTGGGGTTGGGGCGCCGACAAGGACCATCAAGTCCGAGTGCCGCTGCCCGATTGGCAAAACTGGCAGCGAGTGCGGCTGTTCGGAATCGAGCACCTCGCCGCCTTCCGCTACACCAAACAGCATCACACCCTGACCGCGGTTTTCACGGTGGAAACGACGGCGCAGCGGCCGAGCAGCTTGTCTTGCATGGACACGTTCGAACGTCGCGGTAAGCCCGAGCTGCTGCGCCATGGCGTACACCTTGCGCCCATCTCCGAGACGGCCAGCCGCTGGGACCAGAAGCCCGTCCTCGTCCACGAGACGGAAGGTCGCGTCACGTTCCTCTTCTCGCGTTACGAGTTTTCTGCCGCGTGGACTGCCTACCCAGCTTACGACCATGGCTGCCTGGTCTACGCGACCGTGGTGCTCTGGGATGGGCAGCCGGAGCTGGCGCGACAGCTGCTGGACCGTTTCGTTGCCGAAGGCGTCGGCCAGGTTCGGCCGCTGACGGCCGAGCTACCGGCGAGAAAATCCGAGCCCGAGGTTCCGGTTGGGACGGTCAAGCTCGAGACCGCGCGCAATGGTGGGCGAGCGCGGGCGAACTGATTGGCGGCTCCAAGCTAGGCGGGGTGTGCGTCACCATAGACCGCGCCGATGAGCAGGAGCACGAGGTACACGGTCAGAGTCACCACCCACACGGTCGTGAGCTTCGAGAATCGATGCTCCTGGCCGTAGTAGCCGGCTAGCGGGAACAGGACGAGGCCGGCCAGTGCCTTCAGCCAGCTCACGGTGGCGAGCCGTACGCACAGAAGGACGTGAGTCGTGCTCCACGTCGCGAATAACAGGAGTAGGCCGACGTAGAGAAACAGGCCCATGGGCGGCCTTAGCCTACCTCAAAAGCGCGGTACCATGCCCCGCGGATTTCGCTATAGAGTCGAGTCAGCGTGGACAAGACCTTCTTCGTGACTCTCGCCGCCCTCTTGGGCCTCACGCTGTCCGTGCCAGTGGCGGTACGCACGGCGCGTGCGGATGGCCGGATGGATCGAGCCGACGTGCTCCCGGTTCGAGCGATCAAGAAGGGCATGAAGGGCTACGGGCTCACGGTCTTCGAAGGCACTCGGCCGGAGCGCTTCGATGTCGAAGTCATCGACGTGCTCGAGAACTTTCGTCCCAAGCAAGAGCTCATCCTGATCAAGACCATCCATCCACGCCTCGACGTGACCAAGATCGTCGCTGGCATGAGCGGCAGCCCGGTCTACATCGACGGCAAGATGATTGGGGCCTACGCATACGGCTGGACGTTCGGCGTCGAGCCCGTGGCGGGTGTCACGCCGATTCGCGCCATGTTGGATGATCTGGCGCGCCCTCTCCCGCCGACCCTGCGTGGTTCTCCGCTCAAGCTCTTGCCCGAGCCAGGCGCCGAAAAAGCGCGGTCTCGAGCGTCGCTCGGTCAGCTCGGCTCGGGTTCCGACCTCGGCTACGACGTGCGCGCACATGCGCGGGCGCTAGCAGGGGCGGATGGGGGCGGAGCCGCCCTCACCACGGTCTCGACGCCGCTCTTACTGAGCGGATTTTCCCCGGGCGCGCTCGGCGTCGCGCGGGAGGTGCTGGAACCCGTGGGACTCTTGCCGCTTCAGGCGGGCGGGTCAGGGAGCGCGACGGCGCGGCCCTCCCAGGGCGGATTCGTGGATGGCGGGGCCATTGGCGTCAGTTTGGTCAGCGGCGACGTCAGCGGCATGGGTTTGGGGACGGTGACGCGGGTCGAAGGGGACCGCCTGGTCGCCTTCGGCCACCCGATGATGGGCCTCGGCGTCACCTCGCTCCCCACCTGCGAGGCCCGTGTGCTCTGGTTCATGGCCAGCCAGATGCGCTCCTTCAAAATGGGGGAAGAAGGCGCAGCGCGGGGCACCTTGGTCAACGACCGGCAATCGTCGATCGTCGTGCACCAGGATGCCAAACCGCGCACCGTGCCCGTCACCTTGCGCATCGAGGGCGAACCTGGCGCGCCCTTCAGTGATTGGTCTTTCACGGTCGCCCACGATCGCTTCGCGACGCCGGCGTTTCTCGGGATGGCCATCGGTAGCGGTCTCGAGGCCGCTGCCGCAGAGCGTAGGGACGTGACGTACACCTTGCGCACGCGCCTCGAGTTCGACGGTTTTCCTGCGCTCGAGTTCGAAGACTACGGCTCGAGTCCGACCGGGACACCGGGGACCTCGGAGCTCATGGAATCCGACTTTCTGCGCGCGGTCGGCGCCGCGTACAACAATCCCTGGCAGGACGTAGCGCTCGCCCGCGTCGACGTCGTCGCGAAGCTGCGTTTCGCCCGCGACGTCGCTGTCTTGCGCGCGGTCGAGCTCCTGACCCCAGAGGTCGATCCCGGCGAGACGGTCCGCATTCGGGTGCTGCTCGAGCCGCATGGCAAACCGCGGGAAACGCGCGTGCTGTCGGTCACCTTGCCGATCGAGCTCGAGGATCGAGACGTGACGCTCGAGATCGCCCCTGGCTACGACGTTGCTCGCCCGCTCGCGCCAGCGGAGAACCTGGCGGAGCTCCTGGCCAACCTGCAAAATCCCACCGAAGCGCCGCAGAGCCTCGTGGTGTCCTACGACAGTGGTCAGACGGGCGCCGCCTATCACGGGGTCGTCGCCGACGGCTTGCCTGCCGGTGCGCTCGATCGCTTGTCCTCGAGTCGATCGTCCTTGAGCGTCTCGCGCTTCGAATCGTCGCGCCACCTGGTCACGCCGCTTCCCTACTACGTGATCGGCAAGGACCGCGTGACCGTGCACGTTGCCCCGCGCCTTCGCTAGCCCCCTTCTTGCCCTAGTCCCGAGGTTTCCTCCCCATGCATCGCCGCAGCCGACTCGCCCCACCGCTCCTGCTCGCCCTGACGAGCCTCGCTCCCAGCCCGACGCTCGCCGTTGGCACCCGGCATTTCGTCGTCGAGTCGGAAAAAGACTTTGCCGCGGGGAAGCTCGAAGCGGTTGCCGTCGATTCGACGGGCCAAGTGCGGGCTGGTCTGGAGACTGCGCGCTACGAAGTGTCCGGCGCGGACTCGGCCTGGGATGCCGTGGAAGTGGACGGCGGCCTCCTCTTGGCCACCGGAAACGAAGGCAAACTGTTGCGCATTGCGGGCGGCAAGAGCGAAGAGGTCGCTTCGCTCAAGGCGCTGGCGCTCACGGCCGTCTGCCGCGCGTTCGGTCGCATCATCGTAGGCGCCTCGCCCAGCGGACAGCTCTACGAGCTCAAAGGCAAGGAGCTCGTGCCGTTCGCCAAGCTCGACGGCGCCGAGCACGTGTGGGGACTTGCCTACGATTCGGCGCGCCAGGCCTTGTTTGCGGCGACCGGTCCGAACGGCCAGCTCTTCCGCGTGCTCGCAGACGGCACCGCCCAGGTGTACTTCGACTCCGATCAGCCCCATCTGGTGAGCGTTGCGACCAGCGGCAGCTTCGTTTTGGCAGGGAGCTCGGGGAAGGCGCGTTTGTACAAGGTGGGCTCGCCGGGTCGTGGTCAGGTCGTGCACGATTTCCAGGCGACCGAAGTGCGGGCCATTGCCACTGATGCCGATGGCGTCGTGTTCGCCATCGCCAACGAGCTGAAGGACACGGATCGCTCGGGCAGCGTCAAGCCGGATCGCGCGGGCAGCCCCGCCCGGGACAATCCGAAGAAGGGCAAGGGGGTGCTCTACGCCTTCGCTCTGGATGGCACGCCCGAGAAGCTTTACGAGTCCTCCGATGACCACTTCGCGGCGCTCGGCCTGGACGAGGCAGGCCGGCCTGTCCTGGGCACGGGCGGAGAAGGCAAGGTCATCCGCGTGGGCAAGGACCACGAGAGCGCCATCCTGCTCGATGTCGACGAGCGCCAGATCGCCAAGGTGTTCTTGAAAGGTGACCGCGGCTTCGTGGTCACCACGGACGCCGTAGCGGCCTACGCCGTCAAAGGCATTGGTGGCGCTGCGTCGGTGTGGACGAGCCAGGTGCTCGATGCCGGGCTGCGCGCTCGTTTCGGCCTGCTCGACTGGGACGGGCAGGGCAAGGTGACCCTGTCTACACGCAGCGGCAACACTAGCGAACCGGACGAAACTTGGTCCGATTGGAGCCGCGATCTGGACCGACCGGCCCTCGTTTCGAGTCCTGCGGGTCGCTACCTCCAGGTGCGAGCGCGCATGCCCTCCGGTTCGGCCTCGGTGCTTCGGCGCGTCGACATCCCCTTCGTCACCGACAACGTGCGGCCCGTGGTCACGGAGGTGCAGGCGAAGTTCGGAGCACGGACGGCGGCCACCGGACGTGGGTCGGTCAAGTCGGGTCAGCCCATCGACGGCTCACCAAAGTCCACGATCGAGGTGAGCTTCAAAGTGGACAATCCGGACGACGACGAGCTCCGGTACTTCGTCCACTATCGGCCTCTCACCGGCTCCACTTGGTACGACGCCCTCGAGCCAGGGAAGGTGCTGACGCGTTCTGAGCTCACCTGGGAGACCAAGGACATCCCGGAGGGCAAGTACGTGCTCCGAGTGACCGCATCCGACGAGCTGTCCAATCCGCCGGGCCGTGCGCTCCGGCACAGCTTGGAGAGTCAGGTCGTCTTGGTCGACAATAGCGCGCCCAGCATCAGAGACGTCGTGGTGCGCGGGCGCGTCGTCACGGGCCGTGTCACGGATGTCATAGGGCCGGTTCGGCGCATCGAGGTGCGCCTGGCGGGACGTGAGGAATGGGTCCCCTTCGAGCCCAAAGACGGCATCTTCGACCAGAACGAGGAGGAATTTTCGCTCGACCTAGCGCCCCTCGGCACGACCGGTCTCGACCTGTTCACCCTGCGAGTCTTCGATACCGCTGGAAACTCCGAGGTCGCACATTTGCGCCTGGGCGACGGTAAGTAGCGGGGACAGAGCGAGGCAGCGGACGGGGTGCCGCGCCCCGCTCTGCGCGCTACACTCCTCGGGTCTTGAGGTCTTTCTTCTCGGTCCGATTCGCACCCGCGGCAGCGGTGCTGGTCAGCTTCTCGCTCCTGCGCTGTGCCGCACAGTCGACGAGCCCTGACGGGAGCGGCGGCACGCTGGGCGCTGGCTCGGGCGGACGCCAGGGTACGATCATCGACATCATCGGCATCGGCTGGCCCGGCGGCAACAGCGGTGGGCTCGGTGAGTTGGATCCTCGTTGTGGCGAGGCAGCGTGTTCGCCCGACGACGTCTCGGCATGCGAGCCGGAACCTGGGGCGCAGGGTGGAGCCGGGGGCGAAGGCGGCGGACCAGCCTACGGCGGCTCAGCCGGGCTCAGCGCCAACCCGGGCGACCTCGGCAAAGAGGAAGCCAGTTGCCAGGTCAGCCTGGCCAGCGCGGATTGTGAGGGGTCGGACTGTGACCGCGTGGCGACGTGCATGCCGACGGGAACTCAGCCCGCGGACGCGTCGTGCCTGAGCCCCGCGGACTGTGGCCCCGGTCTGGCTTGCGTCGACGTGGGCGCAACGGTCGGCGTGTGCAAGCCGTATTGCTGCGAGGGTGGGGACTCCTGCGCAGGAGACACCTACTGCTCCGCAGCGCCACTGCTCGGACAGTCCGAGATCGAGGTGCCGGTGTGCGCTCCGCTCGACGACTGCAGTCTCGCCGACCCATACCCGTGTCCGGAAGGCGGCGAGTGCACGTGCACGGGCGATTTGGCCTGCGTCGTGGTCCGTCCGGACGGGCGCACCGCCTGCGTCGAGCCGGGGCGGGGAACGGCCGGAGACGATTGTGACAGCCTCACGTCCGGTGATTGTGCGCACGGGTACGTGTGCTCACCCAATCTGGGTTGCCTGGGCGTATGTCGAACTGCGGGTGGCGAACCAACTTGCACCGAGGGGCAGCTTTGTCAGTCGCCGTCTGGGTTCCCGATCACGCTCGGCGTTTGCGTGGGCCCCGCCGACCCGACCTCCGAGCCCTGACCCGCTCGAGCGGCAGGCTGGCTCGCGCCTTCGAGCACCACATTGACCTCTGCGCCGATCAGGATGGCCGAACACCAGAGCCAGAGCCAGAGGAGCACTACGACGATGATGGCGAGGCTCCCGTAAAAGACGGTGTAGTTGCCGAGGTTCGTGGCGTAGTAGGCGAGAAGAAACGAGCCCAAGAGCCCGATCATCGTCGCCGTGATGGCACCGGGGAAGGAGCGCCTGCGGGTGCCTTTGCGCACGACGGCGAAGCGATAGAGTAGGGCGAAGAAGGCGACGATGCCGAGCGAGCTGCCTACGAAGGCAAGCGCGCCGAGCGGCTCGATGTCGATCGGCAAGGGTAGTGGCGGCGGCAGGATGTCGTTGAGGGCGCTTTGTATGGCGTCGGTAGCAATGCTTTGCCAGGTCAAGAATGCCCCCACCGCGGTCGCCAGGACGAACATGAGCAAGGTCAAGGTCGCAAAGCCAAGCGACCACAGCCGAGCCTTGATGAAGCTTCGGGGGGCCGTATCGAAAGTCACCTCGAAGGTGCGGATCATCGTGAGAAAGGCAGACGACGACAGCCACAGGCCGGAAAGCATGAAGACCGGTGCGACCTCTACGTCCGCAAACGCCGTCACGTTGCGCAGGATGAACGGTTTGAACTCCTCGGGCGCCAAGTCGAGCAAGCGGCTGCCTTCCACCAAGGTCTCGGGCCGACTACGCAGGACGAGCGATGCCGTGTAGCCCGCCAGGCCGAGCAGCGGGATGATCGCAAAGAATAGGTCGAAGGCCATCGCATTGGCCGCGCGGAACGTGTCGTGCTTGTCGATGGCAGAAAGCAGCTGCCCGATGCGGGTGCCGGCCCGACTTCCGCGAAAGAAGCGCTCGGCGAGCGCGACCCCAGCCTTTCTGATGTCATTTGCGAGCGCCAGTAATTTCGCCATGGTTTACCCGCAGAAAGGCCGGCCCTCGCGTACCCGCTCCGCCTTTGCTCCACTCCATGGCCAGAACGCTTCGTCGCCTGGGACTGTTCCGTGAGGCATCCGGCTTCCTACAACCATGACCATCTACCAGAAGCAGCTCGAGATCATGGCACCCGGGCGGGGTTTCGTCGACGTGACCGCGCGAGTCCAGGCCGTCGTCAGCGAATCGGGCGTAGCCCGGGGCCTGTGCACGACGTTCGTGATGCACACTTCGGCCAGCTTGCTCATTCAGGAAAATGCCGATCCGGCCGTGCGGCGCGATCTGGAACGGCTGATGGATGGCTTGGCTCCGGAGTCTGCTGCCTGGGAGCACGACGACGAGGGGCCCGACGACATGCCGGCCCACGCACGTGCTGCGCTCACGCAGACGTCATTGTGTGTTCCCGTCGCCGGCGGCCGTTTGGTTTTGGGGACGTGGCAAGGTCTCTACTTGTGGCAGCATCGGCGTCGACGCGAGACGAGGCAGGTCTTCGTACACGTGGACGGCGAGTCGTCCTGACCTCCGACTTCTTGGGAAATCCTGCGCTGCCATGCATGGGGCGAGCGACAAAGCACCGATTTCGCCATGTGGCCGTGGGCGGCTTGTGAAAACGGCAGCCGCTATGGTTCACTCGGGCCTCGCCATTTGAGTGACGAGGGCAATGCGGAAACTCGATTTCTACGGCCTACCGCGGACGCTTCAGGATCGCTTCATCGAATCGTCCCAGGGGGTAGCCGTCCCGAGGCCCCTCGCCGTCTTGGCAGAGCCCGATCTGGTCACGCGGAACTGGACGCTCGCGGCCATTGGGACTGGGGTGCTCTGGGCGGGGTTCACCGCGCTCGGTTTCGGAGACCTCGATAGCGCCTTGGCGATCGGCGGGCTTCCGCACCTGCTCGTCCACTTGTTGTTTTCCGGAGCGGTCTCCTACTGTGGCCTGCGCGCCTACGCGTCTTCGTGGCAGACGAGCCGCCTGCCGTATGGCTCCGGCCTGTTCCTGTTTCCGAGCGGACTCTTGCGGGCGGCGGGTAGTGCGCTCCATGAGCTCGATGCGGGCGACATTCAGACGGTCACCTCGGCTGGCGCCACGGTCGTCGTCAAGACTTCCGGCCGAACGTTCGACCTTCCGGTTGCCTCGGTCGAACAGGCCGAGGAGGCCGTCCGCGGCTACAAGGAAGGCGCTGCCCGTTGGGCGGAGCTCGGGCCCAAGGAAGCCCTCGAGCGCGCCCGCCTGAGCCCGCTGATCGAGAGCGGCGTCCCGAATCCGCTCGCCCCCACCGACCCGCACCCGCGGCCGCGGCTCTTGTCCGCCAGCCTGCTCGGGATCATGACGATCTTGCTCGCCGTGACCTTGGGCTACGCCGTGTCCTACCTGCGCACCTCTCTCAGCGAGAGCGCTCTCTATCGGGCGGCCGTGACCGAGAACACGGTCGACTCCCTGGAGGCGTATCTCGCGCGCGGCGGCACCAGGCCCGAGGTGCGGGATGTCTACCTGCCGCGGGCCCGACTGACCCTGGCCAAGAGCAAAGGCACCGTCGCCGCCATCGAGGAGTTCCAGAAGGCACACCCGAATTCACACATCGCCGCCGAAGCCTCGCTCGCGCTGCGTGAAGCCTTGCTCGCCGAGCTCGCTCGTGCCCGGGCCAAGAAGACGCTGACCGCCATCGACCAGTTCAAAACGGCGAGTCCGCACACCGCCCTCGTGGCACCAGAGATCGCGCACGCCCGGCGCGAGGTCATCAATCTCGCGCTCACGCGCCTCCAGGAGCTGGCCAATCCCGACAATGCTGCGGTGGTGCCGTTCTTCCAGCACCTCTTGGCCTACGCCGAGGCGCATGGGCCCAAGGTGCTCATCCGCATCCGTCAGGACTTTCCGCAGCAGCCGGAGTCCGTCGACAACGTGGTCTTGAAATCCAAGAAGTACTACCTCGGCAAGAAGGTTCTGCCGAGTCAGTATTTCCTCGGCGACTACTCGCGCGAGCGTGAAAAGAAGCTGCTCGAAGGCGTGCGCGCCCGCCTGCAGGCAGCCTTTCCCGAGGACATCCTGCGCTTCGAGCTCGCGCCGCTGCCGGAGGCCGCCAACGTGGAGCTGGCGCCGGCTAGTGCGCCGACGCTCACTCTGAGTCACCAGTCGCGCCTGTCGGGTGGCTTCGTCGGTGGAGCGCCCAAGACCATGTTCATGGGGGCCGCCATCTTCTTCAAGACCACCTTCGAGCTCTCGGCCGCAGAACCGCTCGAAGACAAGATGACCTTGTGGCGACCCCCGCGGTTCGCACCGTTCGGCGCTGAGCGCGAGAAGGACATCCCCGAGGTGTACGAGGACATGGCCGGCGGGGCCTTCGACATCTACTTGAAGCACCTCCTGGGCGCCTGGTTCAAAACACCGTCGGAAGGCTGAGGTCCATGTCCGACGAGGCGCTCCCGTGGGCACGGCGCTGGGTCCTTCCCACCCTGCTCTTGGCCGGGCTCTCCCTCGCGACGTTCTGGAGCCTCTACGGTCTCGACTATCTGTTGTTTGCGCCCCCGGATGGCGCCAAAGCCGGGCCACTCGCGCGTTACCTCGACTTCGACCCAGGCTCGATCACCGATGCCATCAGTGCCCTAGCCGGCGTGGTTGCGGCCGTGCTCGGCATCGTCATCACCGTCGTCAGCATCGTCGTCCAGCTATCGGCGGCGCGCTTTGCCGGTATCACCCGCATGTTCTTGCGCGACCCGGTCAACACCGTGGTCATCGGCTATTACGTGGTGGTCTGCGTCACTGGCGTCTGGCTCAGTGTGGCACTGCAAGAGGCCTACGTGCCACGCGTGGCATTGCTCGCGATGCTCGTCTTCACGACGATCGCGCTGTCCTTGATGGTGCCGTACTTCGGCTATGTGTTCTGGTTCCTCGAGCCGATGAACATCACCTTTCGCATTCGCAGCGTCGCACTGGCCAGCGCACAGAGTGGCGTTCAGTGCTCCGAAGCTGCTCAGGCTTCGGCTCTGCAGGAACGCACGCTCTTGTCCATGGAGGAGCTGACCGACATCGCCAGCGCATCGATCAGCGGCAAGGACAAGATCATCGCCAGCGGGGCGGTGGACGCGCTCAAGGACCTCGCGCTCGGCTACCTGCGGCTCAAGGGCGGCGCGAACCCCGTGTGGTTCCGGGTGCACCAGGGCATCGCGCACAACCCCGACTTCGTAGCCATGGACCCGGAAAGTCTCGAGGATCTCGAGGCTCGCCGAACGTGGGTCGAGTGGAAGGTGATGCGGCAGTACCTCGGCATCTACAACGAGGCGCTCGCCGGGATGCGCGACATCAACTACCTGATTGCCATCGACACCCGCTACATCGGCGAGGAGGCGGCGCGGGCGGGCGACGACGAGCTCATCAAGCTCGTCTATCGTTTCATGAACTCCTACCTGCGCGCGACGCTGAACGCGCGCGACGTGCGCACGGCCTACAATGTGCTGAACCAATACCGGAAGTTGGTCGAGGCCATGCTCGCCACCCACCGCTTGGACGCAGCGCTCGAGGGGCTTCGGCACATGATCTACTACGGTCACGTGAGCTTCGATATGAAGCTCACCTTCGTCACCGAGACCGTCGCCTACGACGTATCGGCGCTCGTGCAAACCGCGCATGAGCTCGGGGCGGAGGAGGAAGCTCCGATGCTCGAAGCATTCCTCGGGCTCGACCGGCCGCTCCGTGCGCAGAGCCAGGAGAGCGCGCTCATCGGCGTGCGCAAGGCGCAGGTCAAGCTGGCGGCCTACTACCTTTCCCGCGGTCTCGAGGCCCGGGCGCGCGCCATCGCCGACGACATGTCGCACGAGCCGCCGCAGCGCTTGGCGGCGATCTTCGAATCTCTGTCCGGGGTCACCAGCAAGGATTTCTGGGAAATCATCGATCGCGGGCGCAATTTCGAGTACATGCCCGACGCGCAGCGCAACGCTTTGCCGACGTTCTTCGGTTGGCTCGACGTGCGCTGACGGACGCGCCTTCAGCGGCCCGTGATTTGGGCAAAGGCGTCGATCACATGGTCGGCTTGGGAGAGCAGGGCCCGGTCGATGTTCGCGTCGGCGAGGGCGACGACGCGGCGTACCCCGGCACGCTTGGCGGACTCGACCCCAGCCGCCGAGTCTTCGAAAACCAGACAACGGCTCGGTGGTGTGCGGAGCCGCTTTGCTGCTGCCAAGAAGATGTCCGGCGCCGGCTTGTGCGCTTTCACTTCCGAATCGCTACCGCAGACGATGGCCTGGAAATGTGAAAACCACGGGTGGTGCGAGGTCTTGGCCTCGAAGAACCCGCGATCCGAAGAGGTGGCCACGGCCAGGGGCAAGCCGCGCTCGGCCAGCGTCTGCACCAGCTCGGTTGCGCCCGGCTTCGGCTCGCTCTCGCGGAAGAGGCCGAGCAGAATGGGACGCTTCTGGTCGAGGTACTCTTGCGGGGTGATGGGCACCTCGAGCGCGTCGATCAGGATTTTGGCCGCCTCGAGCGGTGCGCGGCCCATCATTCGTTCTTTGATGCGCCAGTCGAAACGGTCGCCGAGCGGGCCGAGGATTTGTTTGGTCGCGCGCGTGTAGAGATCCTCGGTGTCTAGGAGCACACCATCCATGTCGAAGAGGATCGCATCGATGCCCTCGAGAATGTCCGCGAGGGGGAGGGGTCGTTCTGGCATGGCCGAGTGTGGGTCGGCTTCTCGATTTGCGCCAATTGCGCCGCCGCCACCGGGCTTTCGCGCCGGAAAGCGGCAGTATTTGCGTGACGATTTGCAGCTGGACTGCTGCCTGCGCCGCCGAATAGGTTGCACGGGCCCGGGTCGGTCCGTATGTTTGCGGCACTTTTCGGCAGGAGTCTTCCCCAAGTGCTGCGAGCCACCCCTGAATCACCCCGGATGTTCGAGAGCGACTTTCTCGATCTGTTTTCGCGCACTCATTGGTCCGTAGTGCCCATCATGTGGGTACCCGTGGCCCTGCTCATGATGATCTACAGTGCGCTGCGCACTTCCGCCGGCTTGGCGCTGACGCTGCTCCTGGCGTTCGTCGGTTTCGTCGCCTGGACGCTCACCGAGTACTGGCTGCATCGCTTGTTCTTTCACTGGGATGCGCCGGGCAATTGGGGCAAGCGCATGCACTTCTTGGTGCACGGGGTGCACCACACCTGGCCCAAGGACAAATACCGCCTGGTCATGCCGCCGGCCGTCAGCATCACGCTCTACTTCGTGTTCCTGGCCATCTTCTACCCCATCTTCGGTGCGACCTACGTGTGGTCCTGGCATGCCGGTTTCGTGCTCGGCTACGTGTTCTACGACTGCACGCATTACTACTTGCATCACTACACGCCGAAGTCCGCCTACGGGATTCGTCTGAAGAAGAACCACATGTTGCACCATTTCAAGGATCACGAATCCCGGTTCTGCGTGTCGAACATGCTGTGGGACCGCATTTTCGGCACGCTCGGCGAGCGCGAAGTGAAGTAGTTCAGAGCCGCGCGCAGAAGGTAGCGATCGCCGTCAGCGCTTGGCGGTCGAGCATCTCCTGCGTCTGGCCGTCTGCTTTGAGCTGAGTCTTCGTGGCCAAGAGCGAGTGATCGCCGCCTGGCACGACGTGGAGCACACTGGGAGCACGACGTTTGGCGATCACCTTCTCGAGCTCGGGCAGCGGGCAGAGCGGGTCCTTCGTTCCTTGCACGAAGCACACTTCGAGCTCGAGCTCGAGCAAGACCTGGTCGCGCAGCGGACCTCGGCCGGAGGGGCTCACGAGTGGGTAGCCCAGGCACACGTTGCCGAGCACGGTTTCGGTCAGGCCGAGATGACAGCCGATCCGGCCTCCCATGCTTTTGCCGATCAGCACGACCTCGTCCCCATGCACGGCTCGTCCGCTCCTGAGGGCTCCGGCATGTGCTTCCAAAAGCAGAGGGAGCGCGTCGGGACGTTTCTTCCCGGCTGCTTGGTAGCGATAGTCGAATGTTTCGACCGCGCCGATTTCTCCGAGCAGTCGCGCCCACTTCTGCATCCAGGGAGAGCTCGAGCCGGCGCCGGCGCCATGGGCAAAGAGAAACCACACCATGCGCCCAGCCTAGCAAGGGCAGCATACCGAGGCTCAGGCGGCTTGCAGCACATCCGAACGCGCGCGGGCTTTCCTTGTGGGGAGTCGTGATCCAGACTCACGCTGCCCTATGGCCACTCGCTTCGTGCTTCCCGTGAGTCCCGAAGACAGCGATGACGTGGTCGTCGCCCTCGAGACGGCACGCGTGCAGGAGGAACGGGCCGACCTGGCCGAAGCAGCTCGTTGGCTGCAACGAGCTGCGGTGGCGGCACGCAAGCAGGGTCGACCCGAGCGCGCGGGGCAGCTCTCACGCGCAGCGGCGAGCTTGAATCGAAGTCCCACCGAACCGACGGAGGCCAAGTTCGAGAAGCGGCCAGACGTCGAACACGTGCTGGGCGAAGCGGACGAGTTTCAAGACGAAACAATCGTCGAATCCGCGGCCAAGCTGCGGGAAGCCGACAAGGACAAGAACGCCCTGAAGACGGTGCTCGGCTCGAGCACTCCCGTCGCACCCCTGGTCGAGGCTCGTGCGCCCTGGCCGACCCACGCGAGCGTGCGGGTTGCGGTGCGCCGTACCCTCGGTGGGCGCATCGAGGCGAGGCCTTTGGCCGAGGGCGAGAAGCCCGTTTCCGGCGAGGAAGAGGCCATGCTCGTTCCCTTGCAGTCCCAGACCAAGCTCGTCTGAGGGTCGCTGCTCAGCCGAAGGCCCTTTTCACCCGAAGGACGGCGCGATGACGCCGTCACGCGGCAGTCGCCCGAGGTCGAAGTCAGCACACACTTCGGCGACGCGGAGCTCCCGGACGTCCGGCGTCACCTGGCCCGCGGACCGCGCCGCCCAGGCGACGATGGCTTCTGCGGACACGCCGCGGGTGCGGAGCTCGCCGAGGGAGCGCGCTTGGTCCCGCTTGGCGAGGCGCTTCCCGTGCTCATCGAGCACAAGTGGCACATGAGCGTAGGTCGAGTCGGGCAGCCCGAGCAGGCGTCCCAAGAGCACCTGGCGAGCCGTGCTTTCGAGCAAGTCCTCGCCGCGGAGCACGTCCATGACGCCGTCTTCGGCATCGTCCGCCACGACGGCCAGGTGATAGGAAGGCGTCTTGTCGCGGCGGACAATGAGAAAATCCCCCGTCTCTTGCGCGACGTCCTCCTCCACTCGGCCGCGCAAGAGATCCACGAAGGAAACCCGGCCGGGCGGGACCGCTAGGCGCAGCCCCGCTGGTCGACCGCTCGCCCGTTCGGCTTGTTCGAGTGTGCGAAAGCGACCGCGACAAGTGCCCGGATAGCGAAACTCGCTACCGGTCCCGTGTGGCGCTCCGATCGCTTCTTCTGCGCTCCCCTGCGCGAGGGCTGCCGCGCGCAGGTCGCCTCGGCTACACACGCACGGATAGGCCAAGTCGCGCTCGAAAAGGTCCTGCGCCGCCGAGCGCAAGCGCTCGAGCCCTTCACTCTGGAGGCGAGGCGTCCCTTCCCACTCGAGCCCGAGCCACTCCAAGTCTCGTCTCAATTGATCGACGTGCGCCGGGCTGGCCCGCTCGGCATCGACGTCCTCGATGCGCAGGACCACGTGTCCGCCCTGACTTTTGGCGTGCCAGTAGGCCAGAAGGAACGTGCGCGCGTGGCCGAGGTGGAGCTCTCCGGTGGGACTCGGTGCCAGGCGACCGCGGTGGGGCACTTGGGGGACCATCAGCGCAGTCCAGCCTGCACCGGGGCCGGGGCGCCTGGGAAGGGCCATTTGGCCCGAGGACGTGTAAAAGCCGCCCTACCCATGCCGAAAGCCCGCAAGAAGTCGCGCTTCACTGCGCGGACCGCCGACCGTCACGAACTCTATCAGCTCAGCGTTCAGGCCGCCGACTACGAGGTGAGCTTCCTGAATCGCTTGTATCGATCGCACTACGGGGGAAAGCCCCTGACCATGCGCGAGGACTTCTGCGGCACGGCATTGCTTTCAGCCGCTTGGGTCGAGAGTCACTCCGAACGCACGGCAACCGGCGTCGACTTTCATCGTCCGACTCTCGAGTGGGGCAGGAAGCGAAACGTGGAGCCACTCGGCAAGGCGGCTGAGCGCGTCACGCTCACCTTGGGCGACGTACGCACCCCGCGGAGCGGGAAGTTCCAAATCATCAACGCGCTCAACTTCAGCTACTGGGTGTTCGAGACCCGGGCCGGCCTTCGCGACTACTTCAAAGTCGTGCGCAAAGGGCTCGCCAAGGATGGCCTCTTTCTCTGCGACGCTTACGGGGGCTGGGAGGCGCAGGAGCCGATGCTCGAACCCCGCAGAATTCCTGCAGGATTCGTCTACGTTTGGGACCAGCACAGCTTCGATCCCATCACGCAGCACGTCGTGAACCACATTCACTTCGAGTTCAAGGACGGCACGAAGATGCAGAAGGCCTTCACCTACGAGTGGCGCTTCTGGACCTTGCCCGAGATCAAGGAGCTCTTGCTCGAAGCGGGTTTCCGCGAAGTGCTGGTCTATTGGGATAAGGCGAAAAGCTCGAAGGACGAGAGCTACCGTCCGTCGACGCGTGCCGAGAACCAACCTGGCTGGCTCGCGTACATCGTCGCGCTGCCTTAGCTCGCAACGCCTTAGTTCTTCGTCCCGCAGCCGACCACCATGGCCCAGGTGCGATGGTCTGCCGTCCAAGCCACGATCGCTCCCTCTTTGACGGCCGCAACCGAGATGTCATTGTAAGCGCGGGAGTGGGAGAGAACTTCCTCCTTGCCCAGAATGCCATTTTGGATGGGCGCGAGGACCAGGTCCTGCGGCGCTCGTGGCTTTTCGTGCTGGGGAATGGCGTAGACGGCAAAATCCCCCCCGCAGAAACGGTTCGCCGCGACGGGCGCCGGATCGAGACCGTTGGGGTAGGGGCGCCAGGTGGGCTCCACGGCTGCGGTCGCCTGCGGATCGAGGGTCAGCTGAGCCAATCCGAAGTGAGTCGCGTCCTTGGCCGTGGCCACGAAGGACTGCACCTTGGTTCCAGTGGGCAACGACACGATTTCCGTCAGTGGGTGGGAGCCAGGGCCGACCCACACGACCTCGTCCTCTTCCGGCGTGACCCGGCGTGCCGTGACGAGCAGGTGGCGCAGGTGCAAAGGGGACATGCCGGTGCGACCTTCGAGCAGAACGGCGTAGGGATGCGGCTGAGTGGGCACGAGTGTGATGGCCGTCGCGGCGGCTCCTTCCGGGGTCAGGCGGATCGTCTCGGGCGGGTTGCCCCGTATCCCCTCGGCCCACACGAAGCCGAGGGCTTCGTCGCCTTGGCCTCCGATGTAGCCGACGAGATCACGGCCAGCCACGTGCGTCATGCTCACGCGCGCTCCTGCTCGAGCGTGGGGCGCGAGGGGCTGAACTTCGCCTGTTTCCAGGTGACCGCGGCAGAGCTCGCCCTGGTTCGACACGAAGTAGGCGTAGCTCTCGCCCACGGCAGGCCCACGTCCGTAACGCGAGAACGACTCCCGTGGCGCCTTGAGGGCGATGAACCCTTCCTTCCCGTCGCGGGCCGCCAGGTACAAGCGACTCTCGCGGCTGACGAACAGCACGCCATCCTTGGTCGCCGTCATCGGTGCTGCCGGGCCGACATCGTCGATTGGGCCCAGCGCAAAGCGGGTAGTCAACGGTCGCGCCGGTCCGCCTTCGGCCGGCGCCTCACTCGAGTCGACGGGCGGAGCCTCCGCCCGTGTGACTTCGATGTCAGGAGCCTTCGGCTCGCTCGGTCTTGCGGCGATGGGGATCGCTGGGCCGGCAGGCGCTGCGCCTCCTGAGCCAGGTCGATCCTCCCGACAACCCGTCAGGATCACGAGCAGTACGGCGGCGAGGACGAAGCGCATGAAGCTGATGCGGATCTGCCACAAGAACAGGCGAGAAGGCAGTCTCGTTTGCGCTCGGCACCCGGGCTTGGGCAAGATGAGGAGATGAGGCGCTTCGCTTCGTGCTTTTTGGTCTTGGGCCTTGCTGCGTGCACGCCGCGACAGGGTCAGGCGCCAGAGGTCGAGACGCCGGCCGCGGGGAGCAACGCCGAGGTGCCGACGACCGGCCCGACGGCGGTCGCCAAGTCCGGGACCGAGCCGGGACCCAATCCGCTCGTCGACGACCGCGCTGCCGATACAGCCCATGCCTTGCCCCGCTTGAGCGTCAAACACTTGGGGTTGCACGTGGGCGGTGGCAGCGGAAGCGAGGGCGAGCGCACGGCGCTGCTCCAAGCTCTCGAGCGGGGGCAGCTGCCTGTCCTCGACTGTTACCGGCTCGTCGAGCGACCCGGCACGGGCGGGACTTTTGGTGCCGACCTGTTCGTCGCGGCCGCGGGCGGTCGTCCGGAAGTCCGCGCCGTGCGGCACAAGCTCGGCGGGCCCGAGTTCGAAGCCTGCATGGCGAGTGCCCTGAGCAAGGTGAACTTTGGACCGCAGGTGCGGCCGCTCGTGGTCAGCTATTCGCTGCGCTTCGAGATCTCGTCCTGATTGCCGAGCCAGGCCCCCAGGGTTAGACCAGAGGCAGCATGTCCGACACGAACTATCTCACCCCACAAGGGGCAGAGAAGCTGAGTGCGGAGCTCTCGCACCTCGTGCGCTTCGAGCGGCCGAAGGTCGTGAGCGAGGTCGCCGAAGCCGCTGCACAGGGCGATCGCAGCGAGAATGCCGAGTACATTTACGGCAAGAAGCGCTTGCGCGAGATCGATCGGCGCATTCGTTTTCTCGAGAAGCGCTTGGCCTCGGCCCTGGTGGTTGCCGACAACACAGCCGAGCGCGACCAGGTGCATTTCGGTGCACGCGTGACCGTGACGGACGAAGATGGGACCCAGCGCAGCTACGTCATCGTCGGCCCCGACGAATCGAATCCGGAAGCAGGCTATTTGAGCTTCCAGAGTCCGATGGGGCGCGCGCTGATGAAGAAGCGCGTCGGTGACGTGGTCGTGGTCAAACGTCCGATCGGCGACCTCGAGCTCGAGATCACTGCGATCTCTTGATCAAGCGAGAACGAGCGCGAGTGCCGGCTCGCGCAGCGGCCCAAGCCCCGCCGAGAAGCCGAGCGTGAAGCGGGCGTTGAGATCGGTAGCGTAGAGGCCCTCGCGGGTTTCGATCAGATCGAGCCCGAAGGGTCCCCGGTAGAAGGCTCCAGCGAGCGCTCGGGACGCAGCTAGGCCAAGTTCGCGAATCTCCTCCGCGCGAGGTAGGTCCGGGCAAGCCGTGGGTGCAGTGAGTGGCGCCCGGGCGTCGTCGGTGTGGATGCGGCACGGCTGGCCGATGAGTGCGGCCTCGCCGGTGACGACGCCGTGCACGGAGAATTCGCCCACCGGCTCGAGCTCGGCCTCCACCACGAAGCCCCCGCTCTGGACTCGCTGCAGGATCCACAGCTCGTCGCCGCCCTTCGATAGCGCGTGGAGCGTGCGCTGACCTTTCCCGGCGTAGCCGTCCAGGGGCTTGGCGCGCAGCGGCACGCTGACCTTGCTGCGAAGAACGCGGTACTCGTCCACGCTGTGCACGACCTGGTGGTGGGGCGGCGTGCGGCCTTCTAGCGCTGTGCTCAGGAATGCCTTCGAGAGCACGCGCTCGAGCACATCGAGTCTCGGCGCTGGTTGCGGGACGAGCCCCGCCGCGGCGCATGCCTCCACCGCGGCGGGCGTGGGACACCAGAGGAGAGCGCGCCCGTCGTACCGCCGCTCCCGCCCTAGGTCCGCCAGCCACGCGCGCGGCTCGCCTGCGCACAAGTCGTCGAAAAGCGAGCTGCGCTCGCGCATCTGCGCGACGGTGCGCTGATCCGGAGCACTCTTGCCGGCCAGGACCTCGCGCTCGGCGCCCGGGTTGAGCACCCAGGTTCGGGTCACGGATCCGGCCGCCAGGAGGACAGGCGGTCCAAGAATTCACCCGGCATTTCCGCCTTTTCGCGCAGATCGCGGCGCAGCGTCTTGCCACGCAAGAGGACGGGCGTAAGGGGCGGCGGCAGCTCTTTGCACCAGGTCTCGAAGTCGACGCCGCCAGTCCAGGTTCGAAACCAGCGCGTCGCGAAGCGCACGTGCGCCACTTCTTCGCGCCCGATCTGCTCCTGCGTCTCGGCGCCCAGCTCATCGCCGACGGTGCGAAACCAACCAGCGAAGCGCGCCGTGTGCTCGAGGTTCGCGCCTTCGAGGCCCATGCCGAGCAGCGCGACGAACGAGACGGGCGTCTGCGTACTGGCGACGCGCTCCCAGAACCAGTCGCGCACCGGAAAGTCCCCGAGGCGGTAGCCGAGGCGAGCCATGTGCTCTTCGTACATGCCCATGTGCCGGATCTCGTCTCGCATGATGCGGACGAGGCCGCGGCGAAACTCTTCGGGTGTGTCGGCGAAGCGGAGCACGCCCCACGCCATCAGCTCGGCAGCCTGCAGCTCGTGGTGCCAGAACTTGTGAATGAGCCGCGCCCGCGCTTTCGGGTCCCGCATGGCACCGAGCGTCACGCTGCGCGGCTTGTCCGTGCTCACCCGCAGCTCCGGCGGGCGACCGGGACGGAGGTCCTGGGCCTCCTCGCCCGCGAAATTCTCCGGCGGGGGTGGAGGTGCGCACTTGTACGCGAGCGACGTGCTCTCCACGTAGGCGCGCGCCCACTCTTCGATGCTGCGCGGCTCCGGCGCGTCCATGGGCGCTCGTCTAGCAGCTTTGCTCGGGCGGGTCAGCTATCCTGCCCGGATGCGGTGTCGGCTTCTTCTCCTCTGTTCCGTGTGCGGTGCATGCTCGGAAGGAACAGCGGACGGCACGGGGGGTGCGCCGGCCGTCGACGATGACCGCTACGTGATCGAGGACGTTCAAGAGGACTGCGACGACGTCGAGGGGCTGCACGCCGCCGCAATTCTCGACGCGACGGGCCTGGCGTTCGAAGGCGAGCTGTCGTGGACTGACCTGGAAACCGGCTACGAAGCGAGCCGCACCATCGTGCACGTCGAGGTCGAGATCGAGGATGAGGGGACGATCACCTGTGTTCCCTTCCGACATCTGCCAGGACAAGCGCCAACGTACGCGCGCCTCTCCTACGATGCCGTGACGCTAACCATGACCAGCGACGATGGCCGGCTGGACGAAACGGGATCAGCGGTCGCCTGGCTGGCCGAGACGGATGCCCCGGGCACACTCACGCTCGAGGTCGTGCGCGCTCTGCCAGTCGACGATGCGGAAGGGAGCATCGAGGCGTCGCCAGCGCTCAATGACAGCTATCAGACACTCGTCTTGGTCTACTCACCGAGCGAGGACACGCCGCTCGGTCACGTATCGATAGCGAGCGAACCCGTGTCGACTCCGCTCGAAGACGGCGACAC
>Ga0164309_10000308_pt1 | contig 28314 bp, 27 predicted proteins | sample Whisoiple_247_MG_FD_109984 | JGI IMG/M metagenome (GOLD analysis project Ga0164309, IMG submission 109984) | Soil microbial communities amended with fresh organic matter from upstate New York, USA - Whitman soil sample_247_MG | ecosystem: Environmental > Terrestrial > Soil > Unclassified >...
AGCTACGTGCGCTGGTTGTCGGAAGTGGCGCTTGGCCCGTTCGCGACGGCAAACACCGCGGCTGGCGACAACACCGACAAATTGCCTGTCGACATGCACGAAGCGATGGCGCTCATCGCACCGCGCGCTCTGTACATCGTAGACAACCCCAGCATCAGCAATTTGGACCCCAAGTCGGCCTACGTCACGGCCATGGCTGGCAAGGCGATCTACAAAGCGCTCGGCGTGCCCGACAACTTCGCCTATCAGGGCGCTGGCGGCAGCCATTGCCAGTGGCGCACGCAGTACCAAGCCTCGCTCGACGCGATGATTGACAAGTTCCTCAAAGGCAAAGCCGACACCAAGACCGGCAACTTTGCCACCGACCTGAGCAGCAAGCCTGCCGAGACGATGTACTACAGCTGGGACACGACTGAGTTGCCCGGCACGCTGTAAATCACCCCTCTGGGTGAGTAGCCGCAAGAAGGCCGACGCAAGTCGGCCTTCTTCGTTTTGTACGTCGTAGCAACGCCCGCGCGACGTCGCGCGACGCCGAAGATTGGGCCCGAGGGGGCGCCCTTTCGCGCCAAGGTGACGCTACGACTGCGGTTTCGACCGCGACCGTTGTGGCGGAAAAGGAGACTGCTACACTCCCTCTCGAAGCTTGCACCCCTGCCAACCACGCCCATGGTGGAATCACTCGCACCAAGCAACCTGTCGCAGATACGCCGAGTTCAGCCCGACGGCGCGGTGCTGTTCTGCGGCAACAACTTCTGCGTTCGGGTCGCTGTGTTGAAGCCAGGCGTCCTGTTGGTCGGCGTTCACGGTCAAGTCATCGATGACCAGGACGTACATGCTGAAACCGCCTTGCTGGCGGAGTTCGATCACGAGCTCGAGCGGGTGGGGACGTTCACGATGTTCGCTGACCTGCGAGAGTCACCCCACATGCCCTCTGCTTCGCGCAAGCGAATCGCTCATTGGGTGCGCCGTCACCAGGCGCGGTTGCTCCCGTCGCATGTGCTCGTTCGCTCCAAACTGCTCGAGATGGCGCTGACGGTGGTCACCATGCTGGTTGGCAGCGGGGTGTTCAAGATTCACACCGATCTGCAAACGTTCCTGGCGTTCGTGAAAAAGGCGGCGCCAAAGCTGACCGAGCTGCCTCGGATTCCAGCGCCGTAGGCTTTGATCGCCTCGCCAGCGGCCCCATGAGGCAGGCGCTTTCACTCCACTCGGCCAGCGGTTCGAACGCCTGTCGGCTTCGAACCTATTTCGAGGGGGGTTGTCGGATTGGCGGGGGCTCGTTCGTTGTACTGGTGAGCGGTCGCCCTCGGAGGCGGCCGGAAATCACAGGAGTCTCAGGATGAGCATTACCATTACTGCCTTTGAACGATCACCCGATGGTGGCAAAGGGCTGGCGCGCGACACGCGCGTTCGCTGGGCGCTCGAAGAAGTGGGGCAGCCCTATCAAGTTCGCCGTGTTTCGTTCCGCGCGCTGAAAGAACCCGCGCATTTGGCGCTCAACCCGTTCGGCCAGATCCCGACCTATGAGGAGGACGGGCTCACCCTGTTCGAGAGTGGGGCCATCGTCTTCCAGATCGCCGAGCGCCACGCGGGCCTGCTGCCACAGAAAAAAGACGCTCGAGCGCGCGCGATCATGTGGATGTTTGCCGCGCTCAACAGCGTGGAGCCGCCAATCCTCGACCTCGTAACCGTCAGAATAACAGAGGGCGACAAGCCTTGGAGCCAGGAGCGCTTGCCGCTGGTCGAGGCTCGCATTCGCGCAAAGTTGGAGCAACTTTCCGCTCGTCTGGGCGACGCGGATTGGCTCGACGATGTGTTCAGCGCTGGCGATCTGCTGATGATATCGGTGCTGCTCAGACTGAGACCATCGGGCCTGCTGCCGCAATTTCCAAAGCTGTCCGCGTATGTTGCCCGTGGCGAAGCGCGCCCCGCCTACAAACGCGCGTTCGAGGCTCAACTCGCTGCCAATACCGACGAACTCGCCGCAAACTCGGTGCGATAGTGATTTCGATCTTGGTCGGTTAGAGCGCGGCCGCCGCGGTGTTCAGCGCTCCAATCCACGCCGTGACCGGTTTCGCCTGTGCGGCCGCGCCTGCCAGCACGGATAAACCACGGCCGAAGTCGCCCACTTGCGTGGCATTCGAGCGAAGCTGCGCTATTCGTCTGAAATGCGACTGAAGGTTGGCAATCCGGTGTTGCTGGCGGCTTTCGCCCTCGGCGCGCTTGGTTGCGCCACGCAACGCGAACTCATCGACCGCAGCGCAAGCGCGGGGTTGTCGCCTTGCTCGTTTTGGCCACCGCCGCGGAGCACGTCGCTTGCCATCGCCCAGAGCGCAGGGATCACGCAGCCAGACGGCCTCAACGGCGTCGCCAATCGAATCGCAACCCAGTTGCGCAGCGCGGGCTACCCCGAGCCGCGCTGGTACCCGATTGGCTTGGGGTATCGGCACGGCTTTGCGGCAACCACTCGACTCGAAGCGCTGAACGGTGATGGGACCGCCAAGCCCGAACTCGAGCGTTGGTCATCGCTCTATCCCGAAGCCGCGAATTTACGCTGGTTGACGCTCGCGCAAACCATGCCGTTGCCACGCGCGGGCCGCTATCGCGTGTTCTTGATCGCGGTCACCGATCTGCCCATTGGAGCGAGTTCGCTCGCGCCCGTCTGGAACGAGAACACCGTGATGGACGGCCCAGGTGTGCGCAGCGCGGAGCGCTCTGCGGGCGCAATTGGCGATTTGGCAGCTCGCGCCGGCTATCGGGTGGGCGTGTATGTGTATCGATACGAGCGCGCGCAAAACCAGGCTCAGGGGCAATCGAGCGCGGGCGGCGCGCAATGGTCGGCCACCGCGGAGCTCCGCGCGGCACACCTTTGGCGGTTGGCCGAATCACCATTCAGCGATACTCAATGATCGGCTGCTCGATCGCGATCATCGACCGACCGCGCGCCACCCAACACCGACCACGCGCCCACGATCAAAACGAGTCTCAGGGACGCTCCGCTTTCAGGGCTTGTAGTTCACCGTCGCCCAACCGCTGCCAGGCATGTCGAACTGCACCTTCTTGCCGCCCACGGCCACGGTGAACATTTTTCCACCACCCGAGTTGTAGATCACCGCCACGATCGTTCCGTCGGGGTTCTTGAACGCGATGGCGTCCCCACCGCTCGTGCCCACGACCTTGGCGCCTGGATCGACGAACTGCGACAGGTGGCGGAACACGTAGTAGGTCGGCGTGATCACGAGTTTACCGTTGTTCACGACCAGCAGCGAGTTTTGGTACCAATTGCGCGACGTGTCGTTCCCGTCACCGTTGGGATCGAGCACCATGTTCCAAGCCGAGTATGCGTTCACCTTGTCGGTCGTGATCCAGGCTTTGATCAGGCCCCAGCTCTCGGTGGCGTACGCCATGTCGTTGGGCGCCGGCGGGCCCTTGCCGCCCATCCACGGGTAGTTGCCGCACTTGTGCTCGGTCTGCCAGAAAGAGAGGCTCTTCGCGGGGTTGCTCTTGCCCTGCATGCCCCACTGGTAGCCAAGCGCCTTCACGAAACCCATGGCCTTGGAGTCAGCCGACATCGCGCTCACGATGCCGGGATCGGCATCACCGTTCGACATCGTGCCAAGCACGATATTCGCGCCTACGTTCATGCTGGTGAAGGTCGGGCCCATGTAGTCGCGCACGAACTTCACGTAGGTGCTCGCGTCCCAATGCGCGGATGGATAACCTTGCTCGAAGTTGGGTTCGTTCTGCGGCGCGACCGCCTCCACCTTCATGCCGAGCTTGCCGTACTCTTGCACGAACTTGGCGAGGTAGAGCGCGAACGCCTGCAGCGTCGCAGCGTCACTCTTCATCGCTCCGCCGTCGAATTTTGCGGGGCTCTTCATCCACGTGGGCGGCGTCCAGGGGCTCGCCCAGAGCCGCAAATCCGGGCGAATCGCCAGCGCCGCTTGCACGAACGGAATCAAGTTCTTCTTGTCGCGCTCGATGCTGAAGCTCTTCATCTCGTTGTCGCCCGCGGTCTCGTTCAGCGTGTAGCGACCCGCTTGCTTGTCCTTCTTGGCGTCGACGAACGAGTAATCGGATGCGCCGATCGGGATGCGTCCGAAGGTGAAGTGCGCGCCATCCACGCCGAACAAGAGCTGCATGACCATGGCGCGGTCGCTCTCGTTGAGACTCGCCATGTAGATCCAGCCGGCCTCGTTGAAAGCGCCGCCGAACCCTTCCCAGGTCTGCTGAGGAGAGGCGTCGTTCACCGTCACGTCGGCGGTGGCGCTCGCCATCTCGGTGAGCGTGCCCTTCTTCCACCAGGCATTGTTGGACGAGGTCACCACTTGTGGTTCATCGACGACGGTGCCGCCGCCCGCCGTGCCTTGTCCGGCACCCGCGCTCGGCACCACGCCTCCACCGCTCGCTCCGACCGCGCTGTCGCCACCCGAAGCGCTGGTGCCGCCGGAGCTACCGTTACTTCCGCCCGCGACGGGCCCCGCTCCCGCAACAGAACCGCCAGCACCGTTGGCGCTCCCCGACGAGGCCACACCGCCCCCAGTCCCAGGGCTCGCGCCTCCACTCGCTTTGCCTCCTGCGGCCGTGTTGCCAGCGCCCGCCGCGCCGCCAGTGCTGGTTGAAGAGCAAGCAGCGCTGCCCGCGAGGAGCGCAATCTGAGCCAGCCGCAAAAGCCTGATTCTGTTCATTGGAGGTTGGTAAGACATATAACCTTTACCGGCGCGTCAAGCTTTGTCGCGCCGCCCTCGGCCACAGGCACGCCGCTCGCAGAGCTTTCCGTCGCAGCTCCCCGAGCCGGGCGGCAGATGGGTATTGGGCAATTCGAAAGTTCCGCCAGAGTTCCAAATCCGTCCGAGTCATTGAATCGAGCGCAGTGGCGAAGACAGAGCGAATCGCGCTCTGAGACGCCGAAGGCTGCGCCGGCCCCGACGTGCCGCGTGACCATCAATAGGAAATCGCCTGCGCCGTTCGGTTCCGGTCATTCACCGAGCTATGGGCTCGGGGCTGGCTTCAGCACGCTGCTGCACCACTCGCGGAAACCAAGCGCGATCACAAAACAAGCGAGCAGCAACGGCTGCGATCTCGCGTGTCGCAACGTACGGCGCGCGCAGATCGGGACGACTCGCCGCTAATGGACGATGTTTCGCTGTTTGCTCAATGCCAAAAGCGGGCTCTGCGGGCGCGCGTCTGTGGCGTAACGGCTGCTGGGCACGACGACGCACGACAAGCGCTCCAAGATCTGGAACGTGGCCAGTGTGATTTCGGTGCCGAAATAGTCGATGCATAGCAAGTCGACCTCACGCGGCAGGTGATTGGTCGACGCTTGCGTCCGTGCACGCAAGCGCGCCAGCGCTCGCTGGTAGCTCTCTCCGGTTTCAGCCATGATTGCTCGAACTCCCGCTCGTTGCTTCTTGTGGTGGTGTCGGTTGCCCATGATTCGCGCTATTCGACGTGACGTTCACGATCGCTCGTGCTGACAATCCGTCCGGCATCGGCGAGGCGCACGCGAGTCGAACCAACGAATCCAGCGAAACACCGAAGGGCTGTGCCCTCTTCGCACCGAGCGAGCGCCGTGCCGGCGACGCCGCTTCGAGCCGGGCTCCGTCAAGCCCGCATTCACCATGAGCGACGTCCGACAGCGCGTCAAGGGGGAGCAGTTCAGGCGCGCCGCAGCTATCCTTCCGCGCATGTTCGTTTGCTCATTGTCCGGGAACGAGATCTTTTGCCTGCAACAGAAGGGCTTTTTCCCTGGTGAAATCGTGGTCGGAAATAGCGTGCGCAGCTTGGGACTCGCGGGCGCCATCGGTTCGTCATTTCGCACGCTCGCTGGCGGCGAGGTCGACAACGTCACGGCCTTGATTTCCGAGGGGCGCCACGCGGCGATGGAGCGCTTGGTCGCCGAAGCACGGCGTCATGGCGCGCATGGGGTCACCGGCGTCACGACCGAGCTCTCGTCCTTGGCCGGCTACACCGAGTTTCTGTCTCAGGGTACCGGGCTCGCGTCCGTCGCCGGTGAACGTCCGTTCTTCACGACTTCCGCGTCGGGGACGGAGCTCTATTGTCACTTGGAAGCGGGCTATACGCCGATCAGCTTCGTGATGGGCAACGTGGCCTACGCGCTCGGCATTGGCCGCGGCATCACCGGCGGACTGTCCACGCTGGCGCGCGGCGAGGTTCATCAATACTCGGAGATGTACAACCGCATCCGCCATTTGGCGTTGTTTCGCCTGCGGCGAGAGGCCGCCAGTACGGGCGCCAACGCGGTCGTCGATGTGCGCATCGATCTGCGGCCGTTCGGGCCAGGCGTGGTGGAACTGCTGATGACCGGCACCGCGTCTCATCACCCCGCGTTTGGCCCCGCCACGAGTGATCCCGCGCACGTGGTCAGCAGTGAATTGACGGGGGCCGAGCTCTTCAGTTTGGCGCAAATGGGCTACGCCCCTGTGCAGCTCGTGATGGCCACCAGTGTTTACTCGCTCGGCCTCGTGGGCGGCATCGGCGCGAGCTTTGCGGCGCTCGCCAAAGGCGAATTGCGTGAGCTCACGGAGTTGATCTACGGCGCGCGTGAGAATTGTCTGCGGCTGCTGAAGGACGAAGCTGCGTCGGTCGGCGCGGAGCAAGTGATCGGCAATCGCCTGCAGATCCGAGAACTCTCGCCTGGCTTGATCGAGGTGGTGGCGATCGGCACCGCCGTGCGGCGGCTCGCCGGCATCGCGCCGCACAGCCAGAGCCTGCCCTTTCAAGCCATCGTGCGTGACGACGATTCGTTGTCGATGGGCGGGGGAGGTAAGGCCGGCTTTGCGGAGAGCGTCGCGTTCGGCGCTGGGGTTGGGCGCAAGGTTCAGGCGCAGGTGAGTCCATCCGGCTGCTTCATCGCGCTCGTCACACTGGGGTTCGTCGCGATCGCGACGCTGATTGCGATCTTGCTCGCCATGCGCGGGCACGGTGCGCCCTAGCCGAGCACCTTGCCCGGCCGACTCCAACACAACCCGCTGCAGTCATTTGCGGTTCCGCTGCCCACTGGCTACGCCGGGTTGAAGAACGGCGCAGAGATCCGAAATCGCACCCTCGGGCAAGTTTCTCTATACCTCGCTGCGCCTCGACCACGTGGCTCAGGGCTCGTTGGCCGTGTTTGCGATCGGCGCCGATGGCGCGCTCACCTTCGTCGAGCAGCAAAGCTCTCGCGGTGTGACACCGCGGCAGTTCAGCCTCTCGCACGACGGAAAACAGCTGATTGTGGGCAACCAAAACTCTGCGACCATCGAGCTATTTTCCGTGGATACCGAGAGCGGCGCGCTCACGTTCGTCGCCGAGCAAGCGTGTGCGTGAGCCCGCGCTTCGCCCGCTTCGCGGCGATTCAGTAACGCGCCCCAGAGCGGTGCGCAGAGCAGGCGCCGCCCCTCGCCCGGTTACTTGACGGTGCGTGGCAAGTCGGCCCGCTTCACTTTGGGGCGGCCACGCTTGATCACTGGCGGCTTGCCAGCGCGGAGGAGCACGCCCGGTTGCACGCCCAGCGCATCGGCGAAATTCGCCAGGCTGCTGAGCGTGACGTTGACCTCACCGCGCTCCACACGCTGAGCGTAGGACAAATCGAGCCCTGCGAGCTCAGCGAGGTACTCTTGCGTCCAACCACGTTTGAGCCGCAACCGCTGCACATTGCCTCCAAGTTGGAGCATCAGTTCGAGCGCGCGAGTCGAAGCGGGGGCAGGCATCGGAGCTTTCGAGGTTCAGGAGGATCGAGCGCTAACCCGATGCGCCTCCTCTTAATTAGGGTACGTAGGTCCTTTTTAATTTGACTGCTTGCGCGCCCGCGCTAGAAGTACGGTGGAGGAGGGCAGAGTGGAATTCGAGCGGGCACCGCACTTGCCGTCTAAGGCAAAGCTCACCTGGCATATCTCTAGGTTGTCACTCGATCGCGACGGCTCCGGCTGGTTCGCGACGGGTTGGAAGGGCAATCGGGTCGCAGTCATTCGCCTGCCCCAACTGCCCGACGCGAATTCGGAAGAGGCATGGCTGAACCAAATCGAGAGCAGTTTCGAAGCAGGTGCGTTCGATGCCACGCAACCCCATGGCTACTGAGCCTCCCCCCAACACATCTCTGGAACTGAACATCGGTTCAGTCTATCCTCCGGCTCATGTTCATCGATGCATCGCTGACAGTCGCAGAGCCGCGACCCTCCGCTTGGCGTTCGCGCAGCAATAGCAAAGTGACCAAGGACTCCCGAGCTCGCAGCCCGAGCGCGCCATCGGCTCCTTCGCTTTCGAAAAAGCGAGCGAGTCGCCGCGTGGCACCAGTCGCACCCGTTCCTCCACTGCCGGAGGGTTGGCACGGTCGCTTGCGCGAGCAGTCACACAATTTGGCGCGCGCACTCGAGCTGCTCGAGCAGGCCATGACCATGAGTAGCGAACCCAAGTCCACCTCACTCAGTCGCGCGGAGAGCCTTCGCGGAGCGGGGCTTCTCACCCTGCTTGCTGCCTCGGAGTTGCTCGTCGTTGCCGGTTGGTTCGAAGCGGATCACGCCGTCAAAGCCGGCACGCTGCAACGTTGAAGTCCGCCGCGCTCACTCGCGCCGAGTCACGACTACCGAGACTGGGCGCTCGCGTCCCAGCCACGCACCTCGCAAGCGTCGCCGTTCCCGACGCTTCGCGGCCGTCACACGCCCGGCGGTGGGACGTTGGTCACCGTCCAATACAGCCCGAGCTCCCGCGAAGCCGTCACGAAGGCGTCGTAATCCACGGGTTTTCGCACGTAACTATTGGCAAAGAGCGCATAAGCCTCGAGGCGATCGCGATCTTCATCGGAAGAGGTGAGCACGACCACGGGTAGGTGCTTGGTCGCCGCGCTTGCGCGAATGCTCTTCAGCACCTCGATGCCGCTGACCTTGGGCAGCTTCAGGTCCAGCAGTACGACCACCGGCAACGGCTCCGGCGCGCGGGCGCCATTACCATGCAAACGCGCCAAGGCCTCGACGCCATCGCGCGCGCGTACGATCGGATTCGAGATGTTCGCGTCGCGGAACGCCATTTCGGTCAGGTCCGCGTCGTCGTCGTTGTCTTCAATCAGCAAGATGGGGCCGTGGGTCATGGTGAATTCGGTAGGCTAAAGTAAAACGTCGCGCCGCTCCCCTCACGGCCTTCCGCCCAGATGCGCCCGCCGTGCCGAGCCACGATGCGTTGCACGATGGCAAGGCCAATCCCCGTACCTGGGAAATCACTGTCCGAGTGCAGCCGCTGAAACGGCTGAAATAACCGGTGCGCATAGGTTTGATCGAAGCCCGCGCCATTGTCGGCCACGAAGAAGGTCGGCGTGTCTGCGTTCACGCGCCCCACGCGAACGCGCGCGTCGTTGCGGCGCGCGCTGAATTTCCAGCTGTTCTCCAGCAGCTTCTCCAGCACGATCTGCAATAGACGCGGATCGGCAGACACCATCAAGTCCGGTTCGACGTGGAAGCTGACGGGATGAGTGGGTTGCAGCTCGCGTTGCTCGCGCCCCACGCGCTCCGCCAATGTCGAGAGTGAGGTCAGTTGTCGGCGGAGCCTCGCGCGCGAGACGCGCGACAGCGCGAGCAGCTCGTCGATCAGCTCACCCATGCGGCTCGTCGCCTTGCGCACGCGCATGAGGTATTGCTTGCCCTCGTCGTCGAGCTGGTGGGATTTTTGGGTCAGAATCGCCTTGCTAAAACCGTCGATCGCTCGCAGCGGCGTGCGCAAATCGTGTGACACGGAGTAGCTGAACGCTTCGAGCTCTTGATTGGTTTGCTCGAGGTGCGCTGCCCAATCGCGCCGAGCTCGCGACAGCTCGACGTGGGTGCGGACGCGCGCCAACACCTCGCGCGCGGAGAAAGGCTTCACCAAGTAGTCGTCAGCGCCCGCTTCGATGCCCTCCAGCGCGGCTTCCTCGCCCGCGCGCGCCGAAAGAAAGATCACCGGCAACTGCCGAGTGCGGGCGTCTTCACGCACGGCACGGAGCAATTGGATGCCATCCAGCCGCGGCATCATCACGTCGGTCAGCAGGAGATCCGGCTGAAAGGTCGCGATCGCGTCGAGCGCCGCGCGTCCATCGGGGACGGCCAGCACGCGATACGCGCTGGAGAGCAACGCGACGACGTACGCGCGCATGTCGGCGTTGTCTTCCGCCAACAGCACCTTGCCGAGCGCGCCGGTTTGCGTCGAATCCGTCGACTCGGAAGCCCCTCCGTCAGTTTCGGTGTGCGCGTGAAAAGTCGACCACTCGAGCGCCTCCTGCACGTACGCCGCCACGCCGGCACCGGTCGGCGAAGGCGCGGCGTCCGCGTCAATCTGCTCCGCCGGCAAGTGCGCCGCGCCGAGCGGGATCGACACCGTGAACCGGGAGCCGTAATCCGGCTTACTCACGACCCGCACGTCGCCGCCGTGCAACCGCGAAAGTTCACGCACCAACGGCAGCCCAATCCCGGTGCCCTCGTGAGTCCGAGATTTCGCCCCATAGACCCGGTGAAAGCGCTCGAACAAAGCCCAGAGCTCGTGATCGGGGATGCCCACGCCGGTGTCGATGACGTCGAGCTCGACCAACGTGGCCAAATAGCGGAGACGCACGCGAATGCCACCTGAAAAGGTGTGCTTGAAGGCGTTCGACACGAGGTTCAAAACGATCTTTTCCCACATGTCCCGATCGACGAAGACCGGCTCGGATTGCGGCTCGATCTCGAGCGAAAGCGTGAGTCCGGCGCGCTCGATCGCGGCTCGAAATAGGCTCGCCAATTCCGAAGTCAGCGTGCCGAGTTGAGTGGGCTGATAGCGCGCCATCACTCGCCCTGCCTCGATGCGCGAGAAATCGAGCAAGACGTTGACCAGCCGGATCAACCGCAACGTATTGCGATGAGCGGTCGCCAAACGCTCCCGCCGCGCTTCCGGCAACGGCGCTTCACGTTCGGCGAGCTCGTCTTCGATTGGGCCCGAGAGCAAGGTGAGCGGCGTGCGAAACTCGTGACTGACGTTGGAGAAGAACGTCGTCTTGGCGCGATCGAGCGCACTCAGTTGCTCCGCGCGACGCCGCTGCTCTTCGTGTGCCCGCGCGCTGGTCACGCTGGTAGCCACGGCTTCTGCCACACGCTCGAAGAAGGTGCGATATGGTTCGTCGAGAGTCAACCTCGGGCTCGCTCCCAGCACGAGCAGTGCCTGCGGAACGAGCGAACCGGACGAGGAGATGGGCAGCATGATGGCGCTGCGCGGGGGCTCGGGATAGGGGCCCGTCGCTTCGAGCTCGAAGCGCTCCGCCAGGTCCTCGAGTACGCGGTAGCGATTCGCGCGCACGACCTCGGCCAGCGGCCAGCGCGCTCGCTCCGGTCTCAAGTCCACACGGGCGGGGCAATAGCGCTCCGGCGCGGAGCGGGTCTGGGCCACGAGCTCGGCCTCGTTGCCGCTGGCATCGAGGCCATAAACGAACGCAAACGGCACATCGAGCGGCGCTTCATCCAATACTCGGGTCGCAAAGACGAACGCTTCACGCGCGCTCGCCGCGCTGACGCCAGCGGTCACGATGTCACGCAACAGGCGCGTGCGTCGCGCCTCGAGCATCCTTTGCGTGGTCTCGACCGCGGTCAGTAGCACACCCGCAACCAACCCCTCATCGTCGCGAATGGGGCTGAACGAGAAGCTGAAGAAGGTCTCTTCCAGCACCCCGCGGCGATCCAAAAATACCCGGCCATCCTCCACGAAGCTGGTGCTGCCGCCGAGTGCGCGCTCGAAGTGCGGACCAAAGACAGGCCACGCGGAGGCCCAACAAGTGCGCATGTCCTGGCCCATGGCCGCGGGGTGCTTCCCCCCACAGATCGTGGCGAATGCGTCATTGTAGAACTGAACACGCTTGGCTCCCCAAGCGATCGCGAATGGGAAACGCGACTCGAAACACAGACGCATGCTGCGTGTGAGCGCGGCGGGCCACGTCTCGATTGGCCCGAGCGCGGACGCGCGCCAGTCCATGCGCGCGATCACGGAGGCCGCTGTTCCGCCGTCGGCGAGAAAGCTCGGCATCTTCGCAACGCTTCGCTCCACGAGTGCGTCGCTGATGGTTGCCTGCGCTTCGACCATCGTCCCTGTCTTCGAGGATGCTCCGAAAATACGGCTGCGGAAAGCACGGAGTGCTGCACGTTGCCCATGACCGCTGTTTGACGGATCACCTCGTCACGCGCGCCACGTTGCAATCCGCCCCTCGTCGAACGCTGTGCGCGGACGCGTTCGTTCGCGCATGATTGTTGGCGATCGCCGCTGTAATCACCGCCGAGAGTTGCTACATTGAGCCGGGATTACCACTGATCTGACTGCCAGCTCGGCAGTCGTAAACGGTGGCAGCGGGAAGACATGGACACCATTACGCCTGCCAATGCCAGTCCGTCACTACGCGTGCTCTTGATCGAGGATTCGGCGGATGACGCCGAGTTGCTCGGTTTCGAACTGATGAATCAGGGCTACGACCCGCGCACGACGCGTGTAGAAACACGCGCGGCGCTGGAGGCTGCGCTCGATCAGGGCAACTGGGACGTCGTACTCTGCGACCATCGCTTGCCGATGTTGGATGCGCTCTCCGCGCTGAGCATCGTTCAGGCGCGCGGCCTGGATCTGCCGTTCATCATCATCTCGAGCGTCATTCGCGAAAGCGACGCGATCGAGGCGATGCGCGCGGGCGCGCACGACTTCTTGTTCAAGGACAACTTGGGCCGAATGGCCGCGGTGATCGAACGCGAAACTCGGGAGGCCGTGCTGCGCGCAGAAGCTCGGCGCATGCAGCAACAGCTCCTGCTCGCCGATCGGCTCACCTCGATTGGCATGTTGGCGGCGGGCGTGGCGCACGAGATCAACAATCCCCTCGCCTACGTGCTCGGCAACCTCGAGTTCGCGCTCAATCACTTGACCTCCGGGCAACCGCGGGATCCGGTCGAGTTCGCCGAGGTCGTGCAAGCCCTCAGTCAAGCGCGTGAAGGCTCGCAGCGCATCAGCCACATCACCCGCGACCTCAAGGTGTTCTGTCGCAGCGGCGAGGACGACGAGAAGGGCTCGGTCAGCGTCAAGAAGGTGATGGACTCGGCGATCAACATCGCTTGGAACCAGATCCGCCATCGCGCTCGTTTGGTCCGCGACTTCGAACGGGTGCCGACCGTCGCCGGTAACCAAGACCGCTTGAGTCAGGTGTTCTTGAACTTACTCGTCAACGCTGCGCAAGCATTGCCGGATGCTCAAGTGGAACAGAACGAGATCAACGTGAAGATAGGCCTCGCGCGCGGTAGGATCGTGATCGAGGTGAGCGACAACGGCTGCGGCATGACCCCGGAACAGCAGCGGCGCGCTTTCGATCCGTTCTTCACGACCAAACCTCGCGGAGTCGGAAGCGGTATCGGCCTGTCGATCTGTCGAAATATCGTCGCCGACATGGGCGGCACCATCTCGTGCGAAAGCCGCGCAGGCGTCGGCACCACCTTCCGTATCGAACTCCCGGCGGAAGAGGGGGCTGCGCGCAGCACACGCCCGCCGAGCCTGCTCGAGACACCCCACCTGCCGCGTTCGCGCATCCTGTTCATCGACGATGAACCCGCGCTCTGTACCGTGGTCCGCCGCCTGCTCAAGGACGAGCACGAAATCATCGGTTACTTCGACCCGCGTGAAGCGCTCAAGGCGCTCGACGACGACGACGCCTACGACGTCATCTTCTGCGACGTGATGATGCCCTACATGTCCGGCTTCGAATTCCTCACCGAAATCCGCACCCACCACCGCGAACTCGCCGCTCGCATCGTCTTCATGACCGGCGGTACCTTCAACGACCCGGCGCAGCAACTCCTCGATGAGCTCTCGAATCCCGTGCTGGAAAAGCCGTTCGACATCCGTGCGCTGCACACGGCGATCGCGCGCGTGGTCGAAGAGCGCGCCACCTCGGGAACGTGGCTGATGAATCGGATCGAGCGGGCGGGGTAAGCAGTTCGCCCAACGCTCGTCGCAATTTAGTCTCGCAAGCCGGGCGCACACTCCACACGCCCCTCACCGCATGTGCGGATCGGTGCGACTGACTCGCACGTCAATGCGTCACATCCAACGTGCTCATTGGAGACGCGTTGGCATGGATGCTACGTTCATCGAACTTTGTACCGACAATATCTACGCACCTTTGGGATCCCGGCAGTCGTGCTTGCAACGTTGTACACGGCGTGCGCTAACCCGCCGAAGAAGCCGAACCGAGGCGGCGCGGGCGCCGGCACCGCAGGCGAGACCGTGGGCGAAGCGGGAATGACCGAAGACGGTGGTCGCGCCTCGACGGGTGGAACAGGCGGCACCGCCGGCAAAGGCACTACCGAAGAAGCCGGCATGGCCGGCGAGCTCGCGGGCGAAGGCGGAATGGGCGGTGAGGCGGGAGAAGCGGGCGCCAGCGGCGGCGCGGCACCCAGCGCATGCACGGGCCTGACCATTGGCCAATCGAACATGCCCGTGCCTCCCACCACGAATGTCGCGAAGCCGAACGGCGCAGTCGGCGGACTCAAGGTGGTCAACTGGGCAGGCTTCAAGGGTGCCATCTCGTACACGTTCGACGACTCACTGCAGTCGCAAACGACGCACTACGAGGACCTCAACGCGGTCGGCATCCACGTGACGTTCTACCTGAACAACTTCAACCAAGGGTCTAACCCGATTTGGGAGAAGGCTGTCGCTGACGGTCACGAGCTTGGAAACCATACGGTGCATCACTGCCACGCTGACGGCACCGGCTGCGTGAACGGCACGTTCACCAGCGTCGACCAAGAGCTCGATGACAACACCGCGTTCCTCATGGCGAAGAAGGGCGTGACCGGGGTCTACACGTTCGCAGCGCCGTTTGGCGATAACCTCTGGGCGGATGCCGCGAGCCAGCGCTTCTTGGTCGGCCGCGGCGTGAGCGACTCGAACGGTGGAGTGATCCCGACCGGTAGCTTCAACGCTTTCGACCTGCCGTGCCACATCTCGAACGAGGGCGAGACCGCCAAGGAAGGCTTCAACAAGCTCAGCGATGACGTGCGCGCCAAGGGCTCTTGGCGCACGATCCTGATGCACAATATCGACCCCGCGATCACAGACTACGGATTCAACCCAGTCCAACTCTCCGAAGCCGTCGCGGCCATGACGTACACGAAGAGCCTCGGGGATGTCTGGGCGGACACCGTGGTGGCCATCGGTTCCTACTGGCAGGGCCAGAAAGCACTCGCCGCCGTTCAACCCAAGTCGGTTGGCAGCGACAAGGTCTACACCTGGACCCTGCCGGCGCACTTCCCACCCGGCATGTACCTGCGCGCTACCGTCACCGGCGGCAAGGTCAAGCAATGCGGCACCGAGCTCACCTGGGATGAGCACGGCTACTACGAGATCAACCTCGACGCCGGCTCACTGACGATCTCGCCGTAAACGAGCGCCGCCCAGAGCGGCGGCTTTCGTCTCTTTGCTCGGGCGGCCAATCGAGTTCGCGAGTTCGCTGACAGGCGAACTCGCGAAGGCGTCTGGGTGCGATAAGGTGTTCCCGAAGATCGCTCGTGTCGCCGTTTGCGTCTTAACGGAGATGCAACATGTCGTACACTGCTGGTCGCGCTGCACTCGTGCGCGCTTTTTTTTACAGGAGGACGGGCTCGATGTCGTTACGTCGCTTGGGTTTGCTTTTGGCGTTGCCAACCATGGTCGGACTTTCACTCGCTGCGTGCGGCACTGAAGATGACGCCGCACCAGGACCTGGACCTTCAGGTGGATCGGGCGCGACCGCCGGTAGTGGTGGTTCGGGTGAAACAGGTGGCACGAGTGGTTCAGGAGCCACGGGCGGCAATCTGCCGGAAGCCGGCATGGGTGGTGAGCCAGGCCCGGGCCCCGGGGGCGCGGGTGGTGATAGCTCGGGCGGCGCGGGCGGCGACAGCGCTGCGGGCACAGGGGGCGACAGCGCCGCGGGCGCAGGTGGCGATGGAAACTACGCTGGCTCTGGCGGTGAAGGTGGCGAAGGAGTCGCGCCGTGCCACGTCGTGATCCAAAACTTCACCACCAATCCCGGCGGCGGAATGGGCCTCTATGTCGGCAATCAAACCGGCCCGGTCAAGGATGAATCGAAGGTCGAATACAGCAGCACCGAAGGCGCTGCTGCGGCGGGTTCCGGCAAACTCTTCGCCAGGTTGACCGGCTACGGCCAATACGCCCAGCTCGGTCTCTTCCTCCCCGCCAATACGGTTTGGACCTGTAAGTCCAAGCTGCACGCGATGGTGAAGCTCGTTTCGGCGACGGATCTCAGTCACATCGCTGGGATCGAGTTCTCGGTCAGCTCCAACAACTACGGTATCTACACACCGCAGACCAACAGCACCGCGGGATTCGTAATGAATACGTGGACGCCGATCGTGCTCAGCTTTGCGACGGCGACGCCGGCGCCCAAGTTCGAAGACGTCAGCGGTATTGGCTTCCAGCTGAAGACCGTGGCTGCCGGCACCCTGCCGGTCGACACGACGATGTTCGTCGACGACGTCTGGTTGGAGTGATGCGGAGCTGAAGCGATGACGAGAGTTCGGCCCGCGCCGAACTCTCGTCATACGGCACGACTCAGAACGACGTCTTGACCGCGGCCATCGCGCCGTCGGGTCGCGGGGCGATGCCGGCTTGCACCGTGGTGCCACCGCTGCTGCGATTCGCGAAGAAGAAGGCACCCGCGCCGACGAGAGCGGCCGCGCCCACGCCCAGCGAGACATACGAATAGGTGAACTTCTTGCGGATGGGATCGACGTCGTCCGGGTTGCAGTTGGGGCTGCAGCTGTCGTTCAACGAGTTGTAGTCGTTTACGCCGCTCAAGCGGAAGTAGGTGAACGCACCGAGCGCGGCCACGCCGATGCCACCGAGCACCCAAGTCGCCACCGGAACGCCGCCCTTCTTTTCGGCCGCTGCGGCATCTTTGGGAGCTCCGGGCTTGGCGTTCGGGTCCGCGAAGGTGACCTCGAGCACGCGCGCCTTGTCGCCGACGCGTGCCGTCTCGTTCAAGCGCAACAGACCACGCTTTTGGTGAACGAACACGAAGTTGTGCGGGCCCGGATCCAACGCAAACGGGCGGCCCGTGATCGTGTCGGCGACCTTCTTGCCGTCCATCTCGACGCGCACGTCGGTGAGCTCACCGCCCTCGGCCTTGCGTGCCGAGAACACGACGGTTGGCGTCTCGCTCTCGAGCGCGCTGTAAAAGCGAACGCACTCTTGCACGATCGCCGAGTTGCATTGGAGTTGCGAGCACTCGAGTGCAGCAGCCGAGGCAGCAACGTAGTGCCCCGCGAGCTTCTCCGTTTGCGTGCGCTCGTAGGCAGCGCTGCACGTTTCAGCGGCTGACTTGGGTGCTTCCACCTCGGCGGGTTTGGCCGCGTCAGCCGGCGCACTTGCGCTCGGCGCGGCGGCAGCCGAGCCTGAGCCCGCACCAGGGCCCGCTGTCACCACTGGGGGCTTTGCGAAGGCAACACTCGAGGGCAAGAGACCCGCAGCGATCAGCAGCGCGGCAGTCGAACGGCAGTGCTTTCTCATGGCTTTCATGATTTTCCCTCCAGACACTCTATGGCTTCACGAAAGCGAGGTCATCAATATACAGCTCGTAAGTCAACCCCGGGACCACGCGCATCTGAACGGAACTCAGGACCCCCGCGTTGAATGCGGGCACTGGCTCCGGTTTGCCGCCCGGCTCGAGTGAAAGGTCGTCGAACCGAACCACGAAGCGTTGCCAAGTCGAGGTGAACGTGACGTTCTTGAAGTAGTGATGATCACAAGTCGTGCAGGTCTTGTTCTTCACCAAACCGTCCGTATCGGCGGTCGGAAGAGCAACGGTCACGTTCAAGGTGTCCGTACCGGTCAGAGTCGCGCGACCCCAGAACGTGACGGAGTTGAACGCGGAGGCATCATACGAAAGCTTGTCCCCGCTGCCGTGGGCCAAGTCGACGCCCACGCCGGAACCCCAATTGGTGAAGTCCTTGCCTTTGTGGTGCAGCACCATCTTGCCCTTGCCGCGATTCATCGTAACCACATCAGCCGTGGTGATGCCCGAGCCGTCGCCGTAGGCGTACCAGTTGCCGACGCGACCATCCAAGGCCAGCGGGAACAGATCGCCGTCTTCGAAGTCGTCGATCATGTCACCGTCTGCGACGACCACGGTGTCAGCGAGACATTTTCCGGTCGTTCCCGAGCAGATCCAGCTGGCGCAATCGGATGGGCCGTTGCAGGTCGCGTTGACGCCGCACGGCTTGGTGGCTGAGCAAGCCCCGCCGCAGTCCGTGTCGCTCTCGTCTTGGTTTTTGACCTGATCGCTACAGGTCGGCTTCTGGCACTTCTGGTTGGAGCAAATGGCACTCGTGCAATCAGTTGCCGCGACACATTTTTTGGTGTCGGCGCACTTGTCGCAAGTCTCGCCACCGCAATCTACGTCGGTCTCGTCCGTCTGCGCTTCCAAGACGCCGCTGACGCAGTGGTCGGCGCATTTTCCGTCGAGGCAGTAGTGACCATCACAGTCGTCGTTGCTTCCGCAAGAGACGCCGATATCGCACGGCAAACACGTGCCACCACAGTCGACCCCAGTCTCGTCTTGATTCTGGATCTTGTCGTCGCAGCGCGGTTCCGTGCAACGACCACTCTTGCAGAATTTGCTTTCGCAATCGTTGTTCGAGGTACACTTGGAGTTCTCGATGCAGCGATCGCAGGTGCTGGTCCCGCCGCAATCGACGTCGGACTCCTTCGTGTCCTTCTTGCCGTTCGAGCAAGGGTCAGTCGGGGTGGAACCGCCGCTGGAGCCGTTGCCAGAGCCAGCTTCGGAGTCGCTACCGCCGTTGGAAGAGCCGCCGAGGCTCGTCGCCGAGTAGCTCGCCGAGAGCGAGTCGAGGTCAGGCGCGCACGCAGCCGCCAGGTAGAACGCTAGAGCACTTGGAACGATTAGTTTGAAGCCAGAAGACATCGGGATCTCGAGTCTGTTGGGTGGTACGAAGCACGAACGTGCCGTGACACGTGAGCCGAACGATCTTCGAGTCTAGCAGACGCTAGCCTCGATATCGAATCGATTGCTCGCGGGCGGTTGCCCAAAAACTGTGTGCCGGTCATCCGTCGATGTGCGCGCTTGTGGTGTCCTTGAGTCGCGCACGCTGCATGCGTCCGAATGCACGCAGCGCGATATCTCCACCTACGGCACGTCGAACGGGTTGCCTAACGGCACTCAGGACGAACCCGACGAATTCCGTCCTTGTCCAGGAAGATCGGATTCGAGCAGTCGGGCTTTGCAGGCGCAGCCGCGGCCGTAGCCGGCGCGGGGGTCGGTGCGGCAGTCACCGGTGCGGCAGCAGGCGCAGCGGCGGCGCCCGGTGTCGGGCGACCGAAGCGAATGTAGCTCCGGTGCGTCGGTGAAGCCGACGAGTCGTCCTTCTTCGCGCCGCTGGCGACGGGCAAGAGCGTGAGCGACACGGTGGCGTCTTTGCTGGGCGAAAACTCACTCGTGGCGTTCGCGAACCCGGGCGCCTCGGCGCGCAGCACGTGCGCTTTCCCGTCGGTGAGCAAGAGCTTGGTCGTCGGGTTCGTCGGCAAAGGTTCGTCGTCGAGGTAGAGCTTTGCTTCGGGCGGACTGGCTTGGAGCGCGACCGAGACGCGCGTGGCGGCGGCGGCCTCGGCGGTCGCGGGTGCGGCAACCTTGGCGGGCGTCGCGGTCTCCGCCGTCGGCAATGCCCCAGCATTGACGCGCTTGCCCCAAGCGTAAAAGCTGACCGCGCCCAACAGCGCGAGCCCAGCGAGCACCGCCACCACGCGACGCTTGCCCTTTCCAGGCTCGATCGGCTCCGCGAGCAGCGTGTGAATCGATTCAGACGACGAACCGCCCAGCGTGCCCGAGCCACGCGCAGGCCGCGGACGCTCGCGCGAGACGGAAGAATTGTCCGTTTGGATCAGGGTGAGTTGACGCTCGACCAAGGCCTTGAGTTGCGCGCGCGTATCGGCGAACAAAGTCGAGACGAAGCGCGCGATCTCCTTTTGCTTCGCCGCAGCGCCGAAGCGCTCGACGTAAAGCTCGAGATCGTGCTGCAGCTCGGTTGCGGTCGCATAGCGATCGTCCGGCTCGCGCGCGAGCGCCTTCATTACGATGCGATTCAGATCGTCATCGCACTCGGGGTTCACGCTCTGCGGCGTGGGGACATCACCGCTGATCGCGCGGCGCATGATTTGTACGTCGGGCGTGTCCTTCCACAACTTCACGCCCGTGGCCGCGGCCCACAGCATGCAGCCGACCGAGTACAAGTCCGCGCGGCGATCGACGTTGCCGCCGACGATTTGCTCCGGCGCCATGTACGCGATCTTGCCCTTCATCACGCCAGCGGCCGTGTGCGTCGAAGCCGAGGTCGCCTTCGCGATGCCGAAGTCGAGCACCTTGACTTGACCGTCATAGGTCACGAACACGTTCTGCGGAGAGATGTCGCGATGAACGAGCTGCAGTGAAGCGCCCTCGTAACCGCTGAGCTCGTGCGCATAATGCAAGCCATCGAGCGCGTTGATGATGATGCGCAGTTGCAGCGCGAGAGGCATCGGATTGCCTTCCGCAGCCGCGCGCCTCACGGCCGCCGAGAGCGACTGGCCCTCGAGGTACTCCATCACGATCACATGGCGATCGCCTTCAGTACCGACTTCGTAGGTTTGCACGACGTTCGGATGATTGAGCTGCGCAGCCAGGCGCGCTTCATCCATGAACATCGACAGTGCGTAGCCTTCAGTCGCCAGATCCGGCAGCAGCGCTTTGAGCACGACGAGTTTGTTCACGCCGCCGGGGCCGCTCGCGACCGCGAGAAACACGTTCGACATGCCGCCGCGGCCGAGCTCCGATAAAATCCGGTAGCGTCCGACTTGCATCGTCGGTCGTTCGAAGCTCAGCGCCTCCGGCTCGTTGAAGCGAGGACTGCTCGCGCTCGAAGGACTCGTTAAGTCGTTGGTTGCAGATCCAGAGCCCATGGTATTTGAAGCATACAGTGCTGGGGCTCGCGCTGCACTCTCTCGCAACAGCGGCTCGCGCAAAAAAAGAAAGACCACCTTCGCACTCAATGTAGGCACACATTCGGCTCTCTTCGCGTTCGGCCTTATTTAAGCCGTGCGCGCGCGCTCGCGTGTGCCTGCTCACCATTCAGCCCCACCTGAACGGCTCGCCAGGGTGTTGAGTGAGCATCATGTGCGCGCATCGAACGGACGGATCTCGCCAGCTGCTCGGCGGCAATTTTCACGCGCAAAAAACGCCGGCGGCGCGCGTTCGTCGAACGCTCCAACGCGCGTGATCGACTTCGATCGCCGAGCTCACTCGACCGATTGCTCGAGGGCAACGAGCGGCTGCGATCTCATTCGAAACTTCGGCTCGGCGGGCAGCGGCAAGAAGGAGTTTGGGCGATCGCGATCCAGCATCGCAAGCCGCAACGCGGGCAGTTCACGCGCTTTCGAAAGTCTACTGAGTTGCGTCGGTCATTCACCGCGGAGGGTCACCACTCGCTCGCATGCTAGCAGTGACGAACAAACCAAAGAAGCCTTTCCAAACTGCGGATTCGAGAGCGGCCGGCCTGTAGGAACCCTCACGAAACAAACCCAGGCCGCGGCGATCCGGCAGCATTCTCCGTGCTCGGCAGGCCGATCCGGCACAGAATGCGTGAAAATGGCCGGTCGGACAAGTCCACTCACGGAGGTCGTCGACTATCGACGCTCGGCTGCGCTGCCGGGGATCGAAGTGATTGAGGCCCGCCACTCGCCGCGAGAGTGGCGCGTGATGTGCGCGACTTTCGCGGTGGTCATGTTTCACACCTGGCGCGGCGGCGTGCATAGCCGCGGCGCGCTGCACGCGGGCGCGCCCGGGCTGGTGTTCTGCAACACGCCGGGTGAGGTCATGATTGCGAACCCTTATCGCGAAGCTGGTTCGTTCAGCGTCCTCGAGTTCGAGTCTTCGCAGCTCGAGCAGTTGATTTCCGAACAGCAACCGAGCTCGGTGCGTTTCGACTGGGCCGCGGTGATGCAGCCGATTTCTCGGCAGCTAGGCATGCGTTTTCGCGAGTTCTGCACGACCTTCGAGCCGAACGCCTCGGCCATGCAAGTGCAGTCCCAAATGCTCGATCTGGGGGAGGCGATGATCTGCGAGTTGGTCAAGAACGCGCGCGCGCCGCGCCCTCCCGCGGCTGCTCCGCGCCGCGCGGCCATCCGCATGCGCGAATGTCTGAACGAGGAAGGACTTCGCGTCGATCTCGACACGCTGGCAAAGCACGCCGGGCTCAGCCGATTTCAAGCGCTGCGCGCATTCAAGCAGCGTTACGGACTTCCACCGCACGCATATCAACTTTGTCTACGCATCGGCCACGCGCGAAAACTGCTGCGCGAGGGCGCCCCAGCGGCGGATGTCGCTGCTCGCTGCGGATTCGCGGACCAGAGTCACTTCACTCGACACTTCAAACGGCTCAACGGCGTGACTCCAGTGCAGTACGCGCGCGCCCTCTCACCCACCGGCGAAAACCGAAGCGGCACCATTGGCATTGCGGATCCGGGCGCCGTATTGAATCGCTCGGACCGCTGATCTTCGAAGCGCGCGCGGACCCTCGCGAGCTCGCAGGCGCGCTTCAACCGTGGATCGTCTCGCCCCGCTCGAGCATGGCGATCAAGTCGCGGATCTTGCGCGCGCGCGTTTCCGGCCGTTTTGGCGCCTTTTCTCGAAACAATACCGCATAGCGATTGGCCCCGCTCAACTTCTCGAAGAAAGCTCGAGCTCGAGGTGACGCAGCGAGCGCCGCCGCAAACTCGGCTGACGGCTCGGCCTTGCGCGCTGAGTCGTACGCGGCTTGCCAGCGCCCGTCTGCCTGGGCCCGCTCGACTTGTGCGAGCCCGGCGGGTTGCATGCGCTTGGCAGCGATCAGCGCCAGCGCTTTGTCGCGATTGATCTTCGACCAAATGCTGCGCGCCCCCCGGGGCACGAACTTACGAAGCCACGAATCCGCGTCATGAGTTTTGGTCTGCCCGTCGATCCAGCCGTAGGCGAGCGCGAGGTCGAGCGCTTCCGCGTAGCTCACGCCAGGCTGCTCGGACGTCTTCTTCATCAAGCGCAACCAGATCCCGGGGCAGGTCTCGTGGTGAGTCCGGAGCCAACGCTCGAACGCGCCGGCGTTGGCAAAGTGCTGCACTGGCAGCTCGGCCTTGCTCGCTGACTTCGACGATTTCTTGGATTTGGCCGATTTATCGGGCGATTTCGCGATTTTTGGGGGTGACTTTTTGGCAGCCATGCGCGCGCGTTCCTAATTCGCGGTGCCGAGCATAGCCTGCCGCGCGGGCCTGCGCTTTGATTCAGCGCATGACCTCTCGACTCTTGCTTTTGAATGGCTCGCTGCGCGGTGGTGAGGGCAATACCGAGCGCTTCTTGCAGCGCGCGGCAACGACCCTGCCCGCGCATTGGCAAGCAGACAGGGTGTGCTTGGCGGACTATCACGGCACGGTCGAGGCCCTCGCCGATCGCTTGTCGCACGCCGACGCTTTCTTGATCGGCAGTGGCGTCTATTGGGGCTCGTGGGGTTCGCCATTACAGCGCTTCTTGGAGGTGATGACCTCGTACGAGCTGTCGCCTTGCTTCTTGGGCAAGCCCGCAGGCGCGCTGATCAGCGCAGACTCGGTGGGCGGGCTCGACGTCGCGCAGCGCTTGCTCGGAGCATTCTCGCTGCTCGGCTGTCTGCTCCCACCACTGGCCAGCGTGGTGCTCTCGCGCGTCGCCTGCGCAGCCACTCTCGCGGATCCAGAAGCCAACGCGGACGTCTGGCAAGTCGACGACATCGACGTCGTGGTGAGCAATCTGCTGCGCGCGCGGGCGTTCGCGGAAACGGAGTGGGCGACGTGGCCAGTCCGCGAACTCGGACGAATCGAAGGCGCTTATCCAACGCACGGCCCGCTCGCCGCGGGGCTCCAGAAATTCGCTTAAAAACCAGCGCTCTCAGCGATAGAGAGCGCTCGCAAACTGGAGCGCCCAGCCGAGATAAAGCACCACCGTGCCCGCCAGCGCGACCGAAGCAACCGGCGCCGGACGCGCTCGCTTGCGCAAACGGCGCACGGAGCGCGCTCGCACGGACGCCTCGAACTCCGCGTCGAGCGCGACGGGCGGCAACTTGCGCAGACGCGCCAACAGCTCATCGACTTCGGTCATTCGCGCAGCCTCGACTTTGACATGACTCGGGCGTCGTCGTCGAGCGCTTCCGCCAAGCGGGCCCGCGCACGACTGACACGTTTCCGCACAGTTACCTGGTCGAGCTCCAATACCACCGCGACCTCGGGATAACTCAAACCTTCGACGCCGAAGAGCAGCAAGAGCTCGCGATCGCCCGCATTCAACCCGGCGAGAGCGCGTTCCAGCTCGGCGAGAGCCAAGCGTCCGTCCGGGCTCGAAGCCGTCATTCGCTCGGCGGCAAACAGCGTGGCGTCGGCGCGCGCCTCCGAGCTCCGCGAGCGCGCGTGACTGTGGAATGCGTTGCGCGCCACGGCAAACAACCAGGCACGCAGATCCGAGTCTGCTCTCAAACGCGCTCCGGCCTCCGCCAAGCGCATGAACGTCTGCTGAAACAAGTCCTGCGCCAGCGCGCGCGAACCCGAAAGTCGCACCAGGAAGCCGAAAATGCGCTCCGCATAGCGCACATAGGCCAGATCGAAGCCACGCGGATCGCCCTGCTGGAGGAGCAGCAAAGCATCTTGATCAGGCGGCGCTTCCGACATCTGCACCGATAACGCGGCAGGGTTGCAATCGTGACCCGGATTTCGTCGTGTCATTCGCGGTCACGCTTTGGCGCCTCGCGCGTTCCTCCAGGCATGATGACATTGTTCCGTGAAGGCGGTTTTCCGATGTGGTTTCTGCTGGCATTCGCCGCGCTATTGCTCATCTCCGGGGCACGCTTCGCGCTCCGCCCGGATCCGCCTCGGTTACGGCTGACCCTCGCGCTCGGCGCGGCCACGCTGTTCACGATGGTCACGGCGATCAGCACCGCACTCGCCATGGTGGGTCACCAGGCCCCCGACTACTTGGCACGGCACCCCGAGACGACCATGGTCGTCGTGATCTTGCAGGGTTTCGCCGAAGCGATGAGCCCGGCAATCCTGGGTTCGACGGTGCTCACTCTGGCCGCGTTGTTCATTGCACTCGGCTGCTATCGTCAGTCACTCGAAACATGACGCTTCGTAATCCGGAGACATGAGGCCGCAATGATTGGTCATGTGTAGTTGTCGTGTGATGTATGCAATTACTCTGCTGTTCCCAGCGGCACCACGCTTGCATCGCATTGATGCAAGGTAGCCAATGAAGTCGTGTCGATGTGCACAATGCAACGTTTCGTCTGCGCGCTATGCGTGGGGGTTTGCCCTGCTCGCGCGTGATGGTTGGGCTGTTTCCGACGGCTCGGATCTCGCCGGTTCGCTCGGAGCGGCCTGGCTTTGCCCAGCGTGCACAAGACGCATCAACCTGTTGCAACCTGGCCTGGCGAAAACCGCCTCGCCCATCGCGCCCAGTCCGCGCGCTCGTTCGCGCGGGTTTCTACGGATCTTGTTGGTCGATGACGAGGACATGCTGCACCGTTCCATCGCCCGCACGCTCGCTGATTTCGAAGTAGTCTGCGCGAAAAGCGGCGCCGAGGCGCTCAGCATTTTGGCCCAGGACAGTGATTTCGACGCGATCTTGTCGGACGTGATCATGCCGCTCATGTCGGGCGCCGAGCTCTTCGCGCGCTGCTATCGCGCCAATCCCCGCCTCGCGCAACGCTTCGTCTTTGCCAGCGGAAATCCCGAAAGCGCACGTGCCGAGTTGCAGCGCGTGGTGGAAGAGCTCGGCGCTCCACAGCCCATCCTGCTCTTGAAGCCCTGCCCGCGCGGGGGATTGATGCTGGCCTTGTTCGCTGCGGCCGCACATGTCGAGCCCGTTTCAGGCACCTATTCACTGGTGGAAGGCGGCCCCGTCGAGGCGGTGAAATTCCGTGGCTAAGTGCCACGTCGTGGCGATCAGCCTCGTCGCCGAAGAGCCGAAGCGCAACGCTTCTTGTCACGAATCGTGACGAACGCAGCGCGGCTCGTGGGCTCCGCGCACGCGACGAGTTCAGGACACGAAACCGAAGCCTCGCCGAACCCGCTGCATCTCCGACGTGACCTCGCCGTCTTCAGTGCGCACGACGAGCGGCGCTTCGATCGTGCACTCGCTGCCCTCGACCGAGTGACGACAGGCAAACAGCGAGAACAAGGGCGGGAGGCTCGCACGCGGAATCACATCGCGCATGCGCACCACGGACAAGCCTGCGCCCGCCACCGCCGCCAGCGCGCGAGCCTTCTGCGGCGTTGGAAAACAGAACACGAACCAGCCGTCCGAGGCCAAAAAACGTTGCGCCGTGCGCGCGTAGTCACTCACGTCGCCGCGCAATTCGAAGCGAGCGTGCGCCTTTTGCGAGTCTTGCGGCACGATCCCCGCGGAGGTCGGAAAATAGGGAGGGCTGCCGGTGATCAACGGAAAGCGCTCGTCCGACTCGAACTCACGCAGATCCCCGTGTAGCGGTTGCACGCGCTCGGACAGGCGGTTTTCTGCGATGTTTGCCAAGAGCAATCGATGACTCACGGCTTGAGCCTCAATCGCAGTCAGGCGCGCGCGCTCGCCCAAACCCCAAAGCACGAGCAGACCGACGGTCCCGATGCCCGTGCCCAAGTCGAGGTGTCGCGAGACCGCGGGCGAAACTTCGAGCGCGTAGGCCGCCGTGAGCACATCGTCGACCGAATGGCGATGACCGCGCGCGCGTTGAAAGATGAACCACTCGGAGGTCAGCCCGTCGAGCGTGATGCTTTCGCCGAACTCTCGCTCGAGCTCACAGCGCGTTTGTTCGAAATGCGGCGGCGCGTTTCGTCGATCAGTGGGCTCACGGGCGTCCAAGACGTCGGGGGAGTAAACGGATTCGGCACCAGCTGCCAGCAAAATCGAGCCGAGCGCGCGCGTGCCGGGTCTAACAGCCGCAGAGCGTGACACAGCCAGGAACGCCGCTGCACTGAGCGCGGCAGTCCTTGTCGCACGTCGAGCTCGACGTGTGCGAGCTCTCGTGGACGACCTGACACCGTCCCTCGGCCACGCCAGCGCACACGCTCTGTGCGGATTGTTCGGCGAGCAGCGCCTTCGCGTCGAGACAGCTGGCGGCGCTGCCCATTGGACACAGCGCATCACCGCACAAGCACTCGAGATCGAGCTTGCTACCCGCGATGCGATAGCCGCAATCAGGGAATTGATCCGGGTCGACGCGCACTCCCGGGCACGACGAAATCCCCAAACAGAGCGCGACTCCGGTGCTCGGGTCCACTCCACAATTGGTGCCGGTCGCCGAAGCCCCGCCGCTTGCACCTGCGCCCGAGCTGCCGGCGCTGGCCTCGTCGGCAGTCGAGCCAGAGTCGCCCGCTTTACCGATCTGCAAGCAAGCCGAGAGCGAGACCATCAGCACGATCGAACCGAGCCAGCGCATTGGGCCTGATACTCCGCACACCGCTTTCGATGGGCCAACTTTTGTCGCCTCAATCCGCGGTTGGAATTCGACCATCGGCTTCGGTAGCACCGGAATCATCGCGCCCGCGCCCACCTCTCGAGCGCCGCCGTCATGAAGCCGAGCAGAAACGCCGCGCGTGTGGGTAAGCCGTTTGACCGTGCCGACCGGGCGACCACGCGAAACGAAAAAGCCCGGGGCGCGAGGGTCGTCGCCCGTCATGCTACACTCAGAGTACCGTGCGCATTCACGCTGGCTCGTGGGTCTTGTTGGGGGCGCTCATTGGTTCGGGCTGCACCTCTCACGGCGGACGAGTGCACGCGCAAGCGGCTGCCACCGAGCAAGTCGCAGTCGACGGCGCAGCCCGTCCAATCACACGCTCTCCAGCGGAGATCACCGCGCGCTCCACGCCCGCGATCGTGACCGTGCGCACCGAGGACGGCTTGGGCACCGGTTTCGTGGTGCGCAAGGACGGCTGGATCGCCACCAACTTTCACGTCGTGCGCGGCGCCACCGAGGTAACCGTCGTCTTTTCCGACCATCGCGAATTCAAGGTGGTCGAGATCATGAACGCCAATCGCGTCCACGATCTCGTGATCTTGCGCATCGACGCGCGCAATTTGCCCGTACTTTCGCTCGGTGACAGTGACCAAGTGCGTCCAGGTGACAGCGTGCTCGCCATTGGTCACCCGCTGGGGTTGGAAGACACGGTGTCCAACGGACTCATCAGCGCCGTGCGTGAAGTGCACGCGGGCCTACAAGTCCTGCAAATTTCGGCGCCGATTGCGCCCGGCTCTTCGGGCGG
>Ga0164309_10000309_pt1 | contig 28288 bp, 23 predicted proteins | sample Whisoiple_247_MG_FD_109984 | JGI IMG/M metagenome (GOLD analysis project Ga0164309, IMG submission 109984) | Soil microbial communities amended with fresh organic matter from upstate New York, USA - Whitman soil sample_247_MG | ecosystem: Environmental > Terrestrial > Soil > Unclassified >...
GCCCGCTTTCGAGCACGCGCAAGAGGCGGGGCTGAAGGTCGAGCGGCAGCTCGCCGATTTCGTCGAGGAACAAGGTGCCGCCGTGCGCTCGCTCGAGCGCCCCGAAGTGCGCAGCGACAGCGCCTGTGAACGCGCCGCGCTCGTGCCCGAAGAGCTCCGACTCGATGAGGTTCGGGGCGACGGCGCCACAGTCGAACACCACGAACGGGCGGTCGGAGCGCAGGCTTTTGGCGTGCAGGCTCCGCGCAATGACGTCCTTCCCGGTCCCGGTTTCCCCCAGCACCGCGACCGTCACCTGGGTCGGACCGAGGCGGTCGACGAGCCGGTCGACGGCCTGCATGGCCGGACAGTAGCCCGAACCCAGCGCGGGTTTCGCTGGTGCCGGCTCCGCCGGCATGTCCGCCACCTGAGACCAACTGGAAGAGGAGTCCGAGCAAGGGTGATGGCTGTTCACGGGCCGGATCCATACCACTGGACCCCTGGGCCGGATGTTAACGTTTGTGAGCCCTTTCGAAGACATTGCGCAACCTGAGCGGACTTGACGCACCTTTCGGCGCTCTCATAGCCCCCTGCTGGGTCACGGCCCGGGCCCTCCGATTTCCGGAGTCGCGACGGCTCGGCTAGTTCTCGGGGGCGCCGTTCGCAATCCAGCTCCGGAACAGATCGCGCTCCTCCGCCGACAGTTGTCCCGTGAGCACGGGCATGGCTTGTCCACAGGGCGCGCCGTAAAGGTTGGTGTCGAGCGTGCAGTCGAGACCCGACGGTTCGTAACAATCGTCCAACTTCCTCATGAAGTACGACTGCCCCGGATCTCCAGGTCGGACCAGGGCGAGCCGGGGTGCCACGGTGCTCTGGACGTCGATGAGCGTGCGGTAGACGAACCAGAGGTCGTCCTTGCTCGGCTCGTTTTCCGGGTCAGGGCCAAGCCAAAGGCCCGCCTGCGCGGCGTCCGCCAAGCCGCCGTGGCAAATCGGGGCATTGCATCGATTCTGCAGGATGGGCACGAGATCGTGCCGGAAGGAGACCTCCCCCGTGGACTCGAAGTCCTCGTAGAAGGTGGCGCAGCTGTCGATGATGCCCGGATCGTCGCTGCCCCCATTGCTGCCCGCCTGCCCACCCAGGCCGCCCCCGAGCACATACGAGTCACAGCCCGTGAGGGAGGCCAGCAGGAGGAGTGGAGCGCAGCGGCTGCTGACCGAAATCATCGGCCGCCGCCTGTGCAGAAAGGATGCCACGCGGCGTCGGCGGCGGCAGACGTTCAAACCACGGCGGGGGAGCCTGGGTCATCGGCTGCTAGCTCCGAACTTCGGCACGAGGCATTCGAAAATCGGAATTGGAATGCGTCATTTCGAGGGCATTCGCACTTGTGGCGTGCGTGTTTCCCGTGACTGACGGTCGGGCTCCGCCGGCACGACGCCTGCATTGGGGAGGAAGCGTGGCGGAACGGAGGGCGATGAGCAGCCGACCCGCTTCGTCCTCGGTGGGACCGAGTAGCGAAGCCCGGGTCTCGACGGACGGGGCGGCCGAGCCGGACGATTGGCCCGGTGACCTAGGCTCACACGTCGAACGCTACGCATCCTCGGACGTCACGGTCACCATCTATGGCGAGACGGGAACGGGAAAGGACCGTTTGGCGAGAGCTCTCCACGCTCGGGGCAAGCGGGCCGCCGGACCCTTCGTCGTCCTCGATTGCGGGGCCATGGTCGCCACTCTGGCAGAAAGCGAGCTTTTCGGTCACGAGCGCGGCTCCTTCACCGGGGCCGTTTCGGCGTACGCGGGGGCGTTCGAGCGCGCGGGCGGCGGCACGCTGTTTTTGGACGAGCTGGGTGAGCTTCCCTTGGAGCTTCAGCCGCGCTTGCTGCGCGTGCTCGAGCAACGACAGGTCCAGCGCGTCGGGGGAACCCTGGCTCGGACGATCGACGTGCGGGTCGTCGCCGCGACCAACCGCAACCTGCGCCAGGAGGTGGCCGAAGGCCGGTTTCGGGCCGACCTCTACTATCGGGTGGCCGCCGCGCTGATCGAAGTCCCACCGCTCCGGACACGGCTCGAGCAGCTGCCCGCGCTCGTCCGGCATTTGCTCGCCGACCTTGGGCACCCCAAGATCTCCGTTTCGCCCGAGGCCTACGAGGTCTTGCGCGCTCGCCCTTGGTTCGGAAATGTCCGGGAGCTGAAGAACGTGCTGAGCTGCGCGCTCGCCTTCGCCGAGCACGGCGTGCTGGGGCCCGTCCAGCTGCAGTTCGCACCGGAACTGGAAGGGGATCCGTTGGAACGCCTGGCCCTCGCCGGGGTCTCGCTCACCAAACTAGAGCGCGCGGCGATTGCGCAAACCCTGGCCTTGTGCGGCGGCAATCGCGCTCGCACCGCCGAGAAGCTCGGCATTGCCGTCTCGACCCTGTACGAGAAGCTGCGCCGCTACAACCTCTGACGCCCGCGGGATCAACCCCGACCGTAACGCACCGCACGCCGCTTGTGACCGACGAGCGGCCACTCGTAGTCGACGTCCGCCGTGGTCGCCCAGCCGCTCCCCGCCGGCGCTTCGCCTTTTGCCAAGAGCACCCAGACCGCCTTGGTCGCCAGGCGACTCCCCTCCTCGAGCCACTCGGCGGGCGGCAGCGTCGCGCGCGCGAGCGCTACGTCGAAGCCCTGGCTCGGTAGCTCCTCGCTGCGGCCCTTGAACACGTCGATCTCGAGCGACGAGACGCGCGCAGTGACGGTGCGCAAGAACGTCACGCGCTTCGCCCGCGGCTCGACCAAGGTCAGACGCTGACGGCCCCGCAGGCTGGATAGGAAGATGCCCAGGGGGATCCCGGGCGCACCTCCACCGGAGCCCACGTCCACCAGGCGATCGCTCGACTCACCATGCAGCGACTCCGCGCGCGCCAGCACGGCGGCATCCCAGAGAGCCAGGTCGAGGAACTCGCCCGCATCTCTCGGCGCGACGAGGTCGAGGCGGGTTCCCCAGCTGCGCAGCTCGGAAAGGTAGAGGTCGAGGTCCGCACGCTGGGCCAGGCCGAGCTCGCGCCCGAGCAGAGGTTCCACTCTCGTGCGGATGTAGTGGTCGTCCCGGGCGGGATCGGCCGCAAATGCGCTTTCTGCCATGCAAAGGTCGATGTAGCGTCGAACGGTTGGACGGCCCAGAAGGACGAACCGAAGCCGACGCGGTCATTGCGGCGGCCCTGCGCTTGGCGGGGATTTCTGGGGAAATCCTGGAAGAGATGCCCCCCGGTGCCTCAACCCGGCGCTTCTTCCGCGTCGCGGTCGGGCCCGGTCAGACCGTGGTGGCCATGTACGCCCCGGGCACGATGGGCGGCCCCAGTGCGGCACGCCAAGCCGCCGGGCACGCCTCGTTCCTGAGCACCCAGGCGTTGCTCGCGAGCTGGGGGCTGCCCGTTCCGGTGGTCCACGCCTACGTGCCGGAGCAAGACGTGCTGTTCGTCGAGGACCTGGGCGCCGAGACCTTGGCTCAGCACCTTGTGCGCTGCCCAGATAGCGCAGACGACCTGTACACCAAGGCCGTCGGCCTGCTTGCTCACGCCCAGGCGAAGTTCGCTCGGGAGCCGGCCGCTGTCGTGACCGAGCGCGCCTTCGACTACGACCTGCTTCGCTTCGAGGTGGATCACTTCCTAAACTGGGCCCTTTTGGCTCGGGACGTTCCGGTGAGCGCCGCGGGTCGCGCCGTCTTCGAGGCCGCCGCTCACTATCTGGCGTCGGCCGTCGCGGACCTACCGCGCGGCTTCGTGCATCGCGACTACCAGAGCAAAAACCTCATGGTCCGCGAAACGGCGGATGGCGCCACGCTCACCTGGATCGACTTCCAGGACGCCATGCTCGGCCCGCGCGCTTACGACCTAGTGGCCCTGCTCATGGACAGCTACCAGAACTTCGACGAGCCGTTCGTGCAGAGTCGCCTGGGCGACTACCTGCGCGCGGCGGGTCGCGACGACGATGCGACACTGACCGAGGAGTTTGATCTCATCACCGTACAGCGCAAGCTCAAGGATGCCGGTCGTTTCGTCTACCTCGAACGGCAGCGCAACAATCCGAGCTTCCTCGGCTACGTCGATGGCGCGATCCACCGCGCGACCGCAGCCCTCGAGCGCATCAACCGGGGTGTGCCGACGCTGGAGCGACTGGCGGACTTCCTAGCGGACGTCTTGCCTCCGCGCCGGTGACGCTCAGACGCGCTCGCCCAGCCACTGACTGTCGTAGAACCCGAGCTCGACGGACGTCGCCAAACGGGCGGCCAGCTGCATCCTCAGTGCGCCCAAGAACTCGACGTTCGGCAGCACCCAAGCGTCCAGATAGTCTCGGGTCGGACCGAACCCCGTGCCGCAGAGCGCGCAAGCGGCTTGTGACTCGGACACCTCGCGGATGAGCGCTTCTGCCGCCTCACGAGCGGCGAGGCGCTCCGAGAGCGGAGCCCGCGTCCAAGCGAACCACACCATGACTTCCGGACCGCGGGTGAAGCGGGAGGAGTCGAAGGGCAGTCCTTCGAGCGCGGCCTTCAGCGCTTCGGGTGAGTTGGTGAAGGCTTGCATGCGATCGCCCTGGAGACCCCCTGGAGCCGGGGCGACATCGAGCGCCGTCCAGCCCTCGACCCTCGAAACCAGCTGGGATTCGGGAAGCTCGGCGGTGATGGCGGAAATGCCGATCTGCACCAGTTGCTCCAGGAGCTCGAGCGGATGTGTTGCGGCGTTCGCGGAGCCGGATGCCGGCAAGACGGAGAGCCGAGAGCGACGGGCCGCGCGAGCGACGTCGATGGTGAGCACCCAGCGGTCCAGCAGCTCCTCGCCGAGCGCCTGCTCGCTCAAACATTCGACGGCCGCCTGGAGCTGGTCGAGCTCGCCAGGGACATCGAGCGGAATCGAGAAGACGAGGGCGAGCAGATGACCCCGCGTGATGCCCACCCGCACTTCGGAGCCTCGAAGGTCGACGCCATGCCGGCCTAGTGTGTGCTCCAGCGCCGCTCGTAGACCGGCACCTGGCACGCCCAAGACGACATTGTGTCCCTGCGGCGCGCACCGTGCCACCGAGCGCGCCAGGGGTCGCAAGCTCGGATCGGCCCAGCGCACCACCCAGCCGGACGCGTGACGCTCGGCCCAAACGCCGTCGGCAAAGCGAACCCGCTCGGGGAGCGTGACCTCGCCTTTCAAGCCACTCCAGCGCCCAGCGACTTCTTGCAGAAAGCGATCGCGCGCTGCCCGGTCGGCCGCTGTTCCCAGATCCGCCCAATCGTGACTCATGCCAATCTTCGGCAACGGCGCCCGATTGCCACTATAAACCCATCCATGACCGGCACCGAGACCAGCGAGCGCTTCGTCCTGCTCGAGACGAAGATCGCCTACCAAGAGAAGCTCCTGAGCGAGCTCTCGGACCTCTTGCGCGAGAAGGGCCGGGAGCTCGATTTGCTCACGACCCGCGTGCTGCGCCTGGAGTCGGCTCGAGCGGCCGAGGGCGACGGCGAGCGCCTGCCATACGAACGCCCACCGCATTACTGACGGAGTGGACGGACTGACCGCTCCGCTGTCCGCCACTGTCCGTTCCGCTGGCCGAACGGACACCCGTCCGTGCGGACGGCGTCGGAGGTGTCTCGAAAACTATCTTTAATTCTAGCTAGTTACCCACCACGAAACGCTGGCACGACTCCTGCTTTAGTAGCGGGCATGGCGGACGCGGATGCCGCCAGGGCCTGAGGGCCCAGTTCGACGACGAAGGAGTCTCGGATGGTAGTCGACGGTGGTCGGGCGCTTTTCCGCCATCCCATCCCCCCATCCCCCTAGTGCCTGACTCAGGCTGCTATCCGGACTCCTTGGTCGCCGAACGCACGAATCGGGTGCTGAAAAGTCGTTCTTTTCGGCACCCGACTCGTTTCCATGGACGCCACGGCCAGGGCAAACGCGTTCTTGGCTATAAGCGCCGGGTGGATGTTCGTCTCGACGTGATCCTGCTCGATCGAGAGCTGTGGAGGACGTTCGTCTGGACGCTCGCGCTGCTCCAGCTCGGCGCGCTGCTCTCGGTGCCGAACGTGCTCCTGCGTCGGCGCGGGCAGCCCGCCGCGGCGCTCGCCTGGCTACTGGCCTTGTTCCTGACGCCAGGCGTTGGCCTCTTGGCGTGGTGGGCCTTCGGGCGCACCAAGCTCGAACGCCGACGACGCAAGCGGACGGAAAAGAAGAAGGTCTTTTCCGTTCACCACGCAGGACCAAAGCCGGAGCTTGGAACTCGCTTCGAGGAGTTTTTTCCGAAAAGAGCGCGAGAATTCGCCTTTGCGAGCCGCGGTAACCAGGTCCGACTGCTCGCGGACGGCCGTGAATTCTTCGATGCGCTGGCCGCCGCCTGCGAGAGCGCCGAGCGTCACATCCACGTACAGATGTACATCCTCGCGTGCGACGAGACCGGGCTGCGCATCCTCGACTTGCTCGAGCGCCGAGCTGCCGCCGGCATCGAAGTGCGCATCCTGCTCGACGGCTTCGGCAGTCAGCACACACAGCGCCGGCTGCGCTCTCGCTTGAAGCGTTCCCCGATCAAGCTCGCTTACTTCCTGCCATCGCGGCTGTCGCCGCTTCACGCACCGCGCTTGAACTTCTCCAACCACCGCAAGATCGTGCTCGTCGACGACCATTTGGCATTCACCGGTGGCATGAACATCGCTCGCGAGTACGAGCACACCTGGCGTGATCTGATGCTGGAGATTCGCGGACCGGCGGCCCGCAGCCTGCATCATGTGTTCCTGGACGACTGGTACTTCGCGACGGATGAGACGCTGGCGGAGCCCGATACGGCCGCGCCGCTGCCTGGCGGCTCGGAGCTCGCCGTCGTCGCGAGTGGTCCGGACACCGAACCGTGGATCCACGATGCGTATTTCTTGGCCATCACCCAAGCCAAACGCCGGGTGCTCCTAGTCACGCCGTACTTCATTCCAAGTCAGGCGCTGGTGGCGGCACTGCGCACGGCGGCGGGGCGCGGGGTCGACGTGCGCGTGATCCTGCCGAGCGTTTCCGACGTGACGCTCGTGAAATGGGCTTCGCGCTCGTACTACCGGAACCTGGTCGAGGCCGGAGTTCGCATCTTCGAGTACCAGGGGCCCATGCTGCATGCCAAGGCCCTGGTGCAGGACGACGAGCTCTCGTCCGTCGGCACTGCGAACGTCGACAGCCGAAGTTTCGCTCTGAGCTTCGAGGTGAGTTGTTTCATCTCCAGCCCCACTCTCAATCGTGAGCTCTCCGCGTGGATTGCGGAGATCCTGGCCCAGAGCCAGGAGGCCGACCTCCTGTCGTTGGATCGGAAGGGTACGCCGCAGAAGGTTGCCGAGTCCGCGGCGCACCTCCTGAGCCCTCTGCTCTGATCGAAGACCGGCACGTTCTGCGCCCGCTCCGCAAGACCTGCGCTCAGGCGCAGCTGGGCGAGCGCATCGGTGCCAGATTCGAGCCAAATTTGGCCAAACAACGCTACCGCTGCCGGCTCTGCACTTGGCCCTCGCTTTGCAGTCCACGATGGACATGACCAAAGCCATACCCGCCATCCAGAAGTACATGACGACGGTCCCGCACTCCATCGGTATCGAGCAATCTCTCGGCGTGGCTGCAAGGATGATGGCCGAGTACCACATCCGTCATTTGCCCGTGCTGCACGGGGGGCAGTTGAAGGGCATCCTGACGGACCGAGATCTCCGCCTCATTCAGTCCTTCCCCGACGTCGATTTGGAAATAGCGACGGTCGAGGAGGCGATGACCGAGGAGCCATTCACCGTTTCACCGGATGCTCCCCTCGACGACGTGGTCAGCGAAATGGCCGAGAAGCGCTACGGCTCTGCCGTCGTGGTGCAGAACCACAAAGTGGTGGGCATCTTCACCACCGTTGACGCGTGCCAGGCGCTGGCCGAGCTGCTCCACAGCCGCCTGCGCAGTTGAAATAGGCGGCCTCAGGGCCGCTGAGCTCGGATGATGATGTACGGCGACGCCGGGCCGAAGAAGGCGCCCGGCGTCGACACGTCGCCGCTGACGAAGCTCACACGAAAGCCGACGTCGTGCAGTAGCTTGCCGAGCTCCGACAGGTTGTACAGACGCACGGAGTAGTGGAGTTCCTTGCTGCGCCCATCGTCGAGAATGAGCGAGCGTTTGACGCGGAGGCGGCTGGTGATCCAATCGAAGTCCACGTCATCCATGCAGACGCAGCCGTCACCCTCGAACCAGATGTTGCAGGGTGACTCCGTCGCCGCGAAATCGCGGTTCATGACGTGCAGCAGCAGACTCCCGCCCGGCTTCAATCCGTTCAGCATGCGCCGCGCGACGTCCAGGTTCTTCTCTTCCTCGAAGTAGCCGAACGTGGTGTCCCAACAGACCACGGCGTCGAACATGGAATCGAACGCCATCTCTCGCATGTCACCCTGCAAGAAGTTGATCTTCTGGCCCCCCTGCTGCGCGCGGTCACCCGCCATGGCCAGCTGAAAGACCGACAGATCGTAGCCAACCACCGCAACCCCACGGCGGGTGAGCTCCACCGCATGTTCGCCCTGACCGCAGCCCAAGTCCAAAACGACCTGGTTTTGGGTGAGGGCCAAAGTCGTGACCATGAAGTTGACCTCGAGGGCCAACTGGCGCGGCGTCGGGGAGCGGTGCGCCCGCGCGAAATCGTCCCCGAACAGCGTCTCCCACCACGGTCGCCGGCGGACGGCCGCGGACGGAAGGGCGGGCTTGACGGTGCGCTTGGGCGGCGGCGGCTTCTTGCCGTCGGAAGTAGGCGCTTCTGTCGACGGCACGGGAGCAGGCGCCTCGGGCACCGGCGATGGCGCCGGAGCCGGCGCGGGGGCCACTGCGGCCGCCTCCACACTGCGAGCCACGGCCACCGCCGGTGGCTGATCGGTGATGAGATCGATCTCGCTCAGCCGCAACTCCTCGTCATCGTGCGCGGCCTCGGCCTGGTAGGCCGCCGGTTGCATGCCGTGAACGACCGCGTCGGGGACGACAGGAGGCGGACGCGAGGAGCGCTTGTCGACCGGTGGTGGTGTCGAGGGGGGAGGCACCAGCGGAGCCGGTGGGGGGCTCGAGCCGCGCGGCGCGCCCAAGTCGCGCGCCTCGGGCGGCGGGGCCAGCGGAGCCGTGCCGGTGAAGTCGGGCAAGAGCGGCGACGGCGGGGGAACGAAGGGCGGCGGTGCCGAAACGTGCACTGGCGCCGACGGGACCGGAGTGTCGATGTCATCGGGCAGCGCAGGTGCCGTTCCGAGGTCGGGCACCGTCGGTGCCGTGGTCGAGGAGTAGACGGGCTCCACTTCCGGGGCCGGTCCGGTCAGCTCTCGATGCTCGGGGTCGTCGAAAGACGGCAGCCGGTCCAGCTCCACAGGCGGACTGGCGGCGTCCGGTTCGGCGATGGACAGGCGCCTCATCGGCCGAATCGGCTCCAGCGTCGCGGCTGCGGGCTCCGGCGTCATCGCGGCGACTTCGGGCGCTCGGTTGCTGTCTTCGGCTGCCTCGACCTCGGCGTCCAAATCGACCGCGCTCTGCGCCAACAGCTGAGGATGAGGAGGCGGTCCAGAGGGCGCGCCCGGAGGCGGCGACGAAGTGGGGATCGGGATGCGCTGGGGTGTGACCGCCGGCGGAATGGACCGCGGTGGAGCCACCGGCGCCGGCGAGCCTGCAGGCGGGGCCGTCTGGCTCGGCGGCGGCCCCGGAGGAAAGCTCGACTTGTGATCGCTCATGGTCCCGCCACCAGGCCTTCACCCATCCGCACCGGTCCGGCAGCGCGCGTGAGGTTCGGTCCTCGTTCGAACAAGACAACGGCCGTCGAGCCCAAATGGAACATGCCGATCTCGTCCCCACGCCGCACCGGATGCGCCGGCAAGACGGTGTCACCGGGAGGAACGGCAGGCTCGGGAATCAGGCTGACGCTGATGCGCCCCACGATGGTCGCGCCGACCAGAACCACCGCCACCCGACCGAGACCCGGTGCATCGATGTACACCACGACTCGGTTGTTTCGCACGAAAAGGCCATCGACGTGGCGCTCGCCAATCGAGTTGACGGGGTAGAGATCGCCGACGATGCCGCGAACGAGCGATACGGTTCCGTCGACCGGTGCGTGGACGCGGTGGTAGTCGCGAGGTGAGAGGTAGACCACGCAAAACGAGCCGGACTCGTAGCGGGCTGCATCGCTATTGCTGCCGAGGAGCTCCGCGACGTCGTACGCTTGCCGTTTGACCGCGATGTGACGACCGTCCACGCTGCCCACCACCGAGAGAACTCCATCGGCTGGCGAGACGACGGGGACTTCCGCGATGGGCCTTGCGCCCTCCTTGAGCCGGCGCGTGAAGAACGCGTCGAACGACGGGTAGGGGCCAGCGTCTCTCGCCTCGCTGAGGTCGACGGAGAAGGCGGCGCAGTACACCCGTTCTACCAGCGCTGAAACAGGACCGGGGAGAGGCTGTTCGCAGAGGCGCCCGACGACTCGACTGATCGGTACTCGGGGCATGGCGCGGATCAGCTGCGCGGCGGCAAAAGTGGAGACACTCACCGGGGATCTTTCCGGAAACTGGGCAAGGGCGGTTCGGGCGATGGTACCCGGGGGCCTCCGATGTGGTCAAACGCCTGTGGGCACCCCCCGAGCCGGCCCCGGTCAGGGGACGGTCCGTGAAGGGAGACCGCGCACATGGTCGCAGAGGGCCATCTGATCCGGCGGTAGATCTGGAGTCCGGCCGTTCGGCGTCCCAGCGCAGGCCACGTCGGGGGCCAGGGGGTCCAGCGCCAGGGCGTGCTGCTGCATCGCCTCGGCGGGCGCGCTGGACTCGCCCTGCCTGAGCAGGTCGCCCTTGACCGCAAGCCACTCACCCAAGGGGGCATCGATGTCCGACAATTGCCCGAGCGCCTCGGCCCGTCGCTCCGCTTCGGTGAACCCACGGGCCGCGGCGTAGCGGAGGGCGGCCACGTGGGGCGCCCAGTCGAGATCGGCACGAGCTCGCTCGGACGAGGTCTCCAGATACCCCGCGTCGTAGAGCAATTCAGCAACGCGAATGGTGCGAGCCACATCCCGTGCGCTGAGCTCTTCGAGCGCCGGCTCCTCCGTGGCGAGCGTCTGCTCCGGCGACAGCCGGTGACCGAGGTTGTCTTTCCAGAGCAGTTCCCAGTCTGCGACCGATAGGCCGGAGACGCCGCGCATCGCGGTGTCCGCATCTCGGACCACGGCTAGCTCGCGCAGCAGCAGCGGCAATGCGCGGGGACCGTTCTGCTTCATCCAATGATTCATGAAGCTGCTGACCTCCGCGAAGGCGATCCGGGCAGCATCGGCGCTCGGCAACATGGCGATCGACGGACCGAGCTTGGTCACCCCAACGGCTCGACCAGTGCGAGCCGCCCCGAGCGCCACGTCGTCCGGGTTCGGCTCACCGTCGAACGGCCGCGCCGTACGCCAACGCTCCTCCATCGTCTTGGCTACCCCTTCCTGCAGCCAAAGTGGCGCGCGATCGGCGCTGGCCCGGGTGAGCATCAGGTGTGTGAGCTCGTGCGCCAACGTATCGGCCCAGGGGTAGCCGCCGCTCGTCGCGCGAGGCGACAGCATGGTGACCTTGCCCCAGCGCGCAACGGCGACCGTGCCCGTGGTCTCCGCGGCTTCCAGGGGTAGACCCGACACCGCAGCGAGGGAAAACAGATCGCGCACGAGGTCCAGACGAAGCGGCCGTGGCAGATCGACTCCAAGCTCTACCCCGATGCGCTGCCTGGCTTGGTCGATGACCGGCAAAAAAAGGGGAATGAGCACGCGATCGGCCTCATCCTGCACGCGAATCCAAATGCCGCGGGCCTGGTCCTCGACCACGAGGGCACCAGTCGTGGCGCCGTGACACTCGCGCGCAAGCTCGCGCAGGTCCGCAGCACCACGCACGCCGTCGATGCTCGCTCCCGAAAGGTAGGCCAGGGCCCCTTCGCAGTCGCTCAGGTAGAGCGCGAGCCGCGCCTTGGCGAGCAGCGCGCGCGGCCCGCTCGTCCCGGTGAGCAGCGCGCCCGCCTCTTCGACGTCGAGGCGCGTGGTCGCCGCTTCCGCCCGTTCGACTCGGCCTTCCTGACCACCCGCAAAACCACCGAACGCCGGACCCGGGGTCTTCGTAGCGGCTGGTCCGCTCTCACAGGCGGCCAGCAGAAGGGACGCAGCCATTACGCAGCGTGAGAGCCTCACTTCAGCGTCTCCGCGTAGCGCCGAACGGCGGGCCCGAATCGTCCCGTCTCCCGACCGAGCCCAGCCTCGACGCGCTGCCGGAAGGCACGCGAGCGGTCCTCGGCCTGACCGGGCACGTCCGCGTGTCCCTCGGTTTGCCCTTCCGAGTCCCCGGCCTCGTCGCCTTCCTCGGCCGGATGAGCATCTGCCTGGCGCCGCTCGGGCAGTGCAGCCTCGAGCGCTTCCTGCGCGTCGGCGGAGAGCTCGCGACCACGCTGCGCCTCGCCTCGCTCCAGGGCTTGACCAGCGTCCTGCATGAGTTGCCCCGCACGGTGGAGGGCTTCGCGCGCCGCTTCCGGCAGCGGGGCCTGTCCATGGCTGGCCTGCTCGGCAAGCTCCAGTGCCGCGCGACCAAGCTCGCGCTGGCGCTTGCCTCGCTCGCCCAAGGCGGGGGACGGCTTCTGCTTTTGAGCCTGCTGCGCCGCCGCCTGAGCGCGCTCCAGAGCCGCGCGCGCCTGCTCCAAGTCGTCCCGGGACAAATAGCCACCTTGCGCCTCGTTGGCGCGCTGGGCGCGTTCCAGCGCCTCGAGTGCTGCGCGCCCAGCCTGCAGTGCACGGTCGAGCTGACCTGCGTCCAGGGCGTCGGCCATCGACTCACCTTGGCTCCGGGCCTGCGACGCCTCGGCCAGCGCACTGCCCGGAATGCGACCGAAATTCGGTAGCGCCTCGAGGCTCTCGCGCAGCTCGGCCGACACGCGGTTGAGATTCTCGTTTCGTCCCGCATCGGACTCGGCTGCGCGCGCCGCATCCTCCAGCAGCTGCTCGAGCTCCGTCTGCTCCTGCGCATGCTGCTCGGCCAGCGAGCGCACCCGCTCGCCCAACTTGTCGTATTCCGACGGCGCCCGCGAAAGGGGCCCATCCGACCCGGCCGACCCCGATCCACCCCCCGATTCGACGCCAGCATGTTTGGAGCCAAACGACGGCGTGGCGCGGCGGAGGCGCGCAGCGAGATGCGCGAGCGCTGCGGCGGCACGCGAAAGCTCCTTGGCTTCGAGCAGACGTCGTGCTCGGGCGAGATCGGCCCGTGCCACGGAGCCCAAGTCGAGCCCGCGCGTCCCGACCTCCTGCAGGCGCATGGCCCCCCGTTCGATCATCGCGAGCGAGGCCAGCAAGTCCTCCTGCTTGGGCGCAATCTCGCTCGCTTGCGCGGCGTGCACCCGCGCTCCGAGCTCGGCCACGACGTCGCCCAGGTCCTGCGACAAGCGCTCGGCATCACTAGCGGCAAGCTCCGCCAGGAGCACGTCGGTGGCCAGGAGCACGGCCTCCGGCCCCGGTGTCGACGCCCCGGCTCGCCCGAGGCTCGCCAGCTGCGCCCGCAAGAACTGGAGGGAACCACGCGGCGGCTCTGCCGACTTTTCCAGGCCGTTCTGCAGCTGATCGAGAGCGCGCGTCAGTTTGGCCAGAGCCGCCTGGCGTGCTGGAGCACGAGCCGCACTCGGCCCAGCCTGCGCGCGCTGTGACTCGACTTGGTAGTCGACCACGGCGCGTCGAAATGCGCGCAAGGCCAGGTGGCGCTGCGCCAGCGACTCGCCGATCGGCTCGGGGATCAGAACGATGGGTTCGCTCTTGCCGAAGCGCGGCCCGGTCACGAGGTCTCCATCACGGGCCTCGACGGTCACCACGACCGGCTGATACGCGCCCTCCACCAGGGGGGTCTTCCTTGTCAACGCCGTCGCGCCCCGGTAGCTGCGGCGCGCTCCATCGAGGCGGGCAAGCTCCTGCCTTTCCTGCTTGTCGCCGCTCCGAATGACGAGCTCGACCAGCGAAAGGCCGTAGTCGTCCTGGGCGACGAACTCGACGGGGAGCCGCTCCAGCTCGGAAATCTTCACTTCGCGGGGACCGCCAAGCAGCGCAACGGTCGGCTCACGGTCGAGGATGGTGTCGACGCGCAGCCGTTCGCCATGAAGCACCTTCACGTCGCCGAACTTGGCAGCAACACGCACTTCGCTCGGATCGTCGACGCGCAGTCGTGCCACCCAAGCGCCCTGGCCGTCGCTCACGAACGGCACGTCGCGGATGCCGTCGGTGACGACGAACTCCCTGCCGAGTACACGAGGGATCATGCGCCAGGTGATCTCCGAGCCTGCCGGCAAGCTGATCGCTTCGTAGTAAACGGGGACCTTCCGATTGGCCCCACCAACGTGGAGCGGCAACTGCGCCTCGATGACCGATTCCTCCAGGTAAGCGATCTCGAAAGGCGCCGTCCCTCGGCGCGCCAGCAGCACGTCCAGCCCTTCGACGATGCTGAGCGTACGACCGAAAGCGAGAAGCACGATCAACGCCAAAAGGCCCAGGGCCAGCCAGCCGAGACTGCGACCACGCCGGCGAGCCGATTGATCGAGATCAGTGAGCGAAACACCGGCGAGCACCCCGTCCAAGTGATACCGCGACAGCTCGGCGGACTCCCCGGACGTCGACTGCGTCGTGCTCACGACCAATCGCGCAGCGCGTCCGAGACGTGCCGAAAGAGTAGCGTCTACCGACCGCACCGCCCGCAGTGCGGCATCGAGCCAGCCGCGTTTGCTCCGGCTAGCGCGGCTCGCCGACAGCGCGAGCAAAAGGGCAGGAACGACGATGATGACCGTGCCCAGTGCCCGCGCCCACGGAGTGCCGAGGCGACCAAGCAGCGCACCCAGCGTGAGCAGGACGATGAGCCCGTAGAGCACCAAGAAGAAGTGCGGGCGCCGACTCGGCGCCTGATAGCGGCGCGCGATCGCGCGAAGCCGATCCTGAATATCGGGCGACAGGTCGCTCACCAGCGCAGCATAGCAGCGGCGCCGGACACGCAACTGGCCACTTGCGCGCACGCGCGCGAAGGCCGCGCGCCCGGCCGGAAGGGCGGATGCCCGGCGGCAGTTGGACTGGCTTGTGGTATCGTATGACCCATGAGCGTGGAGCGAAAAGCCTTCGAACGAGGCGAAAGGTGCAAGACCTGCTTGGGAACGGGTGAGTCCGCAACCGAGTACGGTGTGGTGGACTGCCCCGATTGCGGCGGCTTCGGAACATTGCCGCCGCGCAGCGAGCGGACCGCTTGGCGAGTGAGCGACATCGAGCGCGCCATCGAGGGGGGACGCTCCATCGAACCCGAGCACGTGCGCTGGGCCCTGAACGAATTGCGGATGGCACGCGGCGCCTTGCGTGAGATCATCGCGCTGGCACACGACACGGCAGATGCCGACGCGATCGGGCTGCGCATCCGCTTTACCGCCAATCGCGCCCTTGGTCTGTACGACCCCTCGCCCGTCACTGCCCCCGGGGAGTCCATGGATCCGTGAACGGCTCGGAGGATACGACTCGCCTCGTCCGCAGTCTGGCGTCCTTCGCCGAGCTGACGATTCGCGTGTCGTGGCTCCGCGATCAGCTGGGTCGACTCGGCCCCACCGCCTTCGCGAGCACCCTGGAAGACGTGCTTTCCCTGGCGCAGGCCGGTCAGGCTGAATCCCGGCAGGCGCTCCTCGCCTACGCCATCCTGCTCGTGGTCGATCGCCGATCGCCGGCGCTGGTCGATCTCGCTCGCGAAGCAGAACGCAGCGCATTGCTCGGCTTGTCGCGCCTGCTCGCTCCAACTCCCTCGGATTCGACTCTGCCACCGGAGGACACGCGGGCCGTGAGCGACGGCGCAGGCCGCGAGCTCACGGTCGGTGAACGACGCTCCTTGGCGCGCCGACCTTCACGAAGGCAGCTCGAACGCCTGCTATCCGACCCGCATCCGCTCGTTCTCGAGACGCTCCTGCAGTGCCCCACGTTGACGGAAGCCGATGTGCTGCGCGTCATCACCAAACGACCGGCGCGCCTGGTGGCCATCGAAACCATCGCCAACAGTCCACGCTGGTTGGCCCGACCGACCGTGCGCATCGCCCTGATTCAGAATCCAGGGTCACCGCAGAACATCGCCCTTCCGCTCTTGGCTACCTGCCTCAAGGAGGACCTGGTGTCCGTACTCGACGCCACCAGCCTGGACCCGGTGATTCGGAATGCGGCTCGTGAAACGCTCCTGCGTCTGCCACCGCTCACGCCGACCTCAGTGACTCTGCACTGAGCACGCGCGGTGAAGAACCTCGACGACGTCGAGCGTACGCACCTGCTCCTCGCGACCTTCCGCCTTCACGCCGTCCGACACCATCGTCATGCAGAACGGACAGGCCACGGCCAAGGTTTCTGCGCCCGTCGCCAAGAGCTGCTTCGTGCGTGCGACGTTGACGCGGTCACTATTCTGCTCCTCCATGAACATCTGCGCGCCGCCGGCCCCGCAACACAGGCCTTTTTGGCGCGAGGCTCCGTCCACTTCCACGACCTCCAGGCCTTCGATCGCACGCAGGATGTCGCGCGGAGCATCGTAGATGCCGTTGTAGCGGCCCAGGTAGCAAGAGTCGTGATAGGCGACCTTTGCCTTGACCTCGTTCTTCGGCAAAAGACGCTTCTCCGCCAAGAGGCCGAGCAAGAAATCCGTGTGGTGGACCACCTCGAAGTGCGCACCGAAGTCCGGGTACTCGTTCTTCAGTGTATTGAAGCAGTGGGGGCAGGTCGTGACGATCGTCCGCACACCGCCCTTTTCCTGATAGCCGCGAAGCGTTTCGACGTTCGCTTCGGCCAGCATCGAGAACAGATACTCGTTACCCGCGCGACGCGCCGGATCTCCAGTGCAAGATTCCTCTTCCGCCAGGATGGCGAAGTCGACACCGGCCGTCAGAAAGAGCTCCGCCGTCGCCCGCGCGATCTTCTTGGCCCTATCGTCGTAGCTGACCGCGCACCCGACCCAGTAGAGCACGGGGGCCGTAGGGTGGTCGGCCATGCGCTTGATCGGCAGGCCTTCGGTCCAGCTTGCGCGATCCAAACGCGACAGGTTCCAGGGGTTACCGTTGGTCTCCATACCCTCGAAGGGTTTGGCGAGCTGCGTCGGGAATTCTCCGCGCATCATCACGAGATTGCGGCGCATCTGCACGATTTTGTCGACATAGGTGATGCCGACTGGACACTGCTCTTCGCAGGCACGACACGTCGTGCAGGCCCAGAGCACGTCCGGATCGATGCGCTCCGGCACGAGCGGTACCTTGCCGGTCACGACCCCTGCTGACGCCTGCGCGGCCTCCGTCTGAAGCGAGTAGAGCTCACTCCGCAGATCGAGGCTGAACTGCTTGGGCGACAGCTTTTTGCCCGTCTTGGCCGCCGGGCAGTTGTCCGTGCAGCGGCCGCATTCGGTGCACGTGTACAGATCGAGCAGGTCCTTCCACGTGAAGTGTTCGATCTTCGAGTAGCCGATGCGCGCGGCTTCTGGATCGCTCGCCTCGCTGGCCTTCTCGACTCGCTCGAGCAAGAGCTCGGTCGTCTTGGCCATCGGCCGCAACCTTCCCGGCGCCGTGAGATCGGACAAGAAGACGTTCGGGATGGCGGTAATGATGTGGAAGTGCTTGGAATACGGCAGAATATTGAGAAAAATGAGCACGAGGCTCGAGTGGATCCAGAAGCCCAGTGTGGCCACGGGCACGAGTAGGTCGAGGTCGGCGCTCGCCAGAGCGAGCGCGATGAGACTGGCGGCCGGCTCACCAAACGGGTGAAACGCGAGGTCCCGGGGCGCTCCGAACGGAGCCTTGATCAAGCGCGCTCGATCGCACAGAGGCGCCCAAGCGTCCGGACCGCAGAACTCGCCGTAGCGAGCGTTGATGACCAGGCCTGCGCCGTCGTAGCTCATGTCGGCTAGCATCATGGTCGCGATGATGCCGAGGATGACGAGGCCCTCGCCGCTGAGCGTCATCCGCTTCTGCGGCCGAATGACCCGGTAGTAGACGAAGACCGTGACGCCAGCCAAAACGAGCAGCGCAAACACGTCCTTCACCCAAGCGTAGAGCTGCCCGAGAGCGCTCTCCGGTCCGAGGATCCACAAGTTGAATGCAGGGTCGAAGCCCCGGCCCCAAAGCACCAGGGTGCGGAGCAGGAGCACGCCAAAGCCCGCGAAGATGGCGAAGTGCGCCAGACCCGCCAGCGGGTAGTAGCGCATCTTTTTCTGCAGGATGGCGAAGGTCCACACCCGCGCCAGGCGCTCGGCCAAACGATCGGTGCGCTCTTCCCAAGCCGGCGCCCCGACGAGCAAGAGCTTGCCACGCCGCAGCGCGCTCACCCCGAAAAGCCCCACCAGCCCCAAAAGGAGCACGGTCATTCCGATTGCGCTCATCTCAGTCGTCTCCCTCGCTCGCCGTCGTCCACGGAAAAGATCATGTCAAACGACCCTCGTCACATCCAGCCAGAGAACCAGAGCAGGAACACGAAGAGCAGGCTCACCAGCGCGACCATGAGCAGGATGCGCCCCACGAGCTGGGCATCGGCTACCTTGCCTGAACCATACGATAGGGTTCGAACTCCGCGGCTCGGCTGCTCCCCAGCCCGGACCGCCAGGATCAGCTGGCCTCGCGGCTGATCGGGATCCGCGCCCGCCGCGCCCCACCCGGGCAGGCGGACGCGCACTGCGCCCGCCGGCTCTGCCACGCTGGGTAGCGTGAGCTCGAGCGGCTCCTCGCCTCTCGGCACCAACAGCACCCCGCTCTTGCCGCAAGTGTCACACCCGCCGCCCCCACAGCTGGCGCAGCCGAGGCGCGCGGGCAAATCGACCGCGATGCGATAGCCCTGCGCGAGCCAAACGGCGGGTACCACGATGTCGCACGTGACATCGGGACCGCGCGGACCGTTCGTGTCGAGCTCGAGCTTGGCGAGGGTTTCACTCACTGGTCGAGCCTACAATGGCCTTGTCCTCGACCGTAAAGTCCATGCTGAACTCGCGCGCGAATCGAGAAAATTCGATCTCGCGCGCGACGCCTGCTCCAGGCAGCCGTGCACCGAACCGCACGAGCAGGGGTCGCTCCGGCGGCCCTTGGTCCAGAACCACCACGCGCACGTGGTAGGTGCCCGGCGGAACGTCGTCGCGATCCAAATGAACGCTCTCGAAAGCCTGACCGTTGCAGGCAGCCCCCGCACGCGGGCAATCGTCGGAGAGGACGAGCCCGAGCGTGGAAGGTACCGTGGGTCCTGCTAGCGAGCCGGAGGGGTCCGTGACCAAGAGGTCCACGTCGACGGCAGCCTCGGGCCAGGCGATCATGAAGTGCACGTCGCCCTGCCGCACGTCGCAGCCTTCGTCGAGGAGCAGGTTCCCGTTGTCGTCGGTGGCGTTGAAACAGGTCTCCGGACCGCCGAAGGACGACGGTCCGAGGTCCCGCACGACCGGCACGGCCCTAGCGCCGGGCTGGGGAGCTCGGGCCGGCGGCTCGGCGGCTGGATTGCAGCCAGCGAGGAGCAGCCAGACCGCCCAGCCCGCCGCTGCCCTCACTGGGCGCTAGCTGGTGCGGCGACGGTGCCAGCAGTCGTGAGGCGCGGATTGACGATCTCGAAGGCTGCATCAGCCGCCAGCTTGGCCGAGGGTGCCGAGCTGTCGCGCACGGCCATGAGAACGCCGAGCTCCTTCATGAACTTGAGGGTACGAATGGCACCGGCCGCCTTCTCGGCGTCACTGCCGGACGCCATCTGGAGCAGGCGGTTGCGCAGCACGACCCGCGTGAACGAATGCGGCCCGTTGTCGAAGATGAGGTTGTCGAACTGCCGTTCGAGCAGCTGCGGCGCCCACATCTGCGGCGTGGCGTTGATCTCCACGCGCGAGATGGCGGTGGCGTTGTCGACGAAGCGGAAGAGCACGCCGGCGTCGAGGTCGGCGACCGACCAGAAGCCGAAGCTCTTGAACCACAGGTCCTGCAGCTCTTCGAGCGCCACCTTTGGCTTGTCGGCAAACAGGGCCACCGCGCGGGCTGCCGATTCCGGACTACCACCCAGAACCAGCGCCAAGATGGCATGATTCATGAGCGCTTCGTTCTTGGCCAGCTCGAGCAGCTTCGCCTCGGACTCCGCGTCGATACCAGCCTTGGCAATGGCGCGCGCCACCTGGACGCGCGTCTCGAGCGCCTGCTCCGGCGTGAGCAGTGCGAGCAGTGCCGGCGCCGTTCCTGGCACGGGCTTCTGCACGAGCGCTTCGACCAGACACCTGCGGCGGAAGCCGTCTTGCGGATCGGTGCCGGAGAACTCGCTGATCTTCTCGGCCACCTTCTGCAGCGACTCGGCGTCGGACACCCAGGCCAGGGCGGCACAAGCTGCCTCGCGCGCGTTCTCGTTCTGCTTGACGTCGACGACGAACTTCATGAGCGGGTCGAAGGCTTTCGGATCGCCCCACTCGGAAAGACCGTCGGCCGCACCCTTGCCAATGGCGTTGAGCGACATGCCGAGGATCGCCAAACCGCCCTGGTACATCGACTCGTTGGCGATGCTCAAGTTCGCTGGCTTCTTCTCCAGCATGTCGAGCAGAACCTTGAAGGATGACTCGTCCTTCAACATGCCGATGTAACGGAGCGCGCTCTGCGCCACCACCCACTCCTGCGGCATGGGAGGCTGTTGGCCTTCCTTGGGCAGCGGAACATCGGGGTTGGACCACTCGCGCAGGGCCTTCAGGTCCTTGTCCGAGCCCATGAGCGCCAGCGCCCGCAAGCCGTTGGCATGCGGGGAGGGCATCTCGTGACTCCACAGGATGACCGCTTCCTCCGCCTGGTCCTTGATCTGCGGACGCTTGTCGGGATTGAGCACCGCCAGGTCGGCGATCATGCGCGCGGCTTCGATGCGCTCCTTGTCGTCGCGCTTGAGCAGCATTTCCCAGTCGTACTGGTCGCTGTAGATCTTGAGCGGGTCCATGCGCAGCCGCTTGGCCAAGACGGGAACGGCGCGGACGTCGCCGAGCTCCGCCATCGCCCGTGCAGCGCGGTACTGATAGTGGATGTGCTCCTCCACCTGCATGTAGTCGTACAGCGAGTCAGCAGCGCGCGGGTCGTTGATGCTGTCGATCAGACCGAAGATCTGCTTCTTGCGGAACCACTTGGTCTCCACATTTTCCTCGTTCAAGAACGCGTAGAGGGCGGTGACCAAGCCAACGCCGCCGCTGCCGTTCTTGATGGCTTCGAGGTACTTCTCGCGCGAGTCCTGGTCGGCAGTCTTCAGCTTGGCGATGAGCGGATCGCGTGCCGCCTTGTCGCCGATCTTGCCCAGGCCCGGTGCGGCCTGACGGGCCACTTCCTGATCCGGATCTTCGAGCAGCTTGAGGAGCGGGGCCGTCCAGCGCGGCTCGGCGTTGCGGGAAAGCACGGTGGCCACGAGCTGGCGGACAGCCGGGCTCTCGTCGGTGTGGAGCTCGGCCAGCTTCTCGATGCTGATCATCGCCACGAGCTTGTTGGCGTCGAAGGCGTTGCCGCCGCCGAGGCGCTGCACGTTGGCCAGATGCCCCGCGCGGTAGAGCGCGAGCACGTCGTTGAATGCACCGGCCTCACGTAGCTCGATGAGTGCCCAAGCGATCTGCGGCTTGGCGCCCAGCCCCGCCGTCTTGAAGGCAGCGAGCAGGTTCGGCTTGGCGCCATCGGCGCGCGGCGAGCCGTAGTAGGCCAGCACCGTCGCCGCCATGCCCTGGAGCTTCTCCGACGGAGAGGTGAGCGCTGTCGCAGCCAGGGGCACGCCTTCCGGGTCCTCGGCCCATGCCAGCTGCTTGAGTGCCTCTTGTTTCAGCTCGGTGATGCCCCCCGAGTCGCCGGGGGTGCTCGCCCATTTCTTCCAGGCGGTGATCTGCTCGGCCTTGGGCAAGACGAAGATGTTCTTCATCTCGGCTGCCGCCTGCGGGACGGTCATTTCGATCTCGTCCGGCTGAGAGCCCGTCAGGAAATACCCGCCGACCCCCAAGGCTGCTACGAGGGCGGCGATGCCGATCAGACGGCCCTTGTTGCCCTTCTGAAAGTTCGTTTCGCCAGGATCGTAGCCACCGGGCAAGCCGCCCAGGGGAGCACCGGAGCCGCCGGGCAGGTCAAAATCGTCGGGGGGAAATTTCGCCATCGCGGGAACGGACCTTACAGGGAAGGGCTCAACCTGTGTAGCCTCGCTGAACGTGGTAGGGCGGCCGGTGGTCAACGAACGTGCTGGAATCTTGCAGTCTCTTCACCCAGCCGGGTGGGGGCTGGCGGTTTCGGCACTCGCCGCCCTGCTCGGCGGTCAACTGCCCCAGGCGTGGGCGGGAACGGCGGTGGCTGCGCTGTTCCTCGGCAGCGCCTACTGGCTCGCGCTCTGGCCCAACCAGCCGGCCAAGCCCTGGGGTCTGGCGCTCGGCGGCCTGCTCGAGCAGGAGCCGCTCGACGCTCGCCGCTGCTCTCGGGCAGCACTCAGCGCTCTAGCGATGGGCAGCCTCGCGCTCCTCGTGGTCGCGCCGGGCTACACCGTCGGCTTCGTGCTCTGGCATCGTCCCGAGCAGCCGTTCGAGCTCGGCCGGGCGTTCTTCCTCGATCACGGGCCCGCCGGCCTTTGGTCTCTCCTCGATCTGGCGCTCGGACACCTGCTCGTGGTCGCGCTGCCCGAGGAAGCGTTCTTTCGAGGCTACCTCGCGTCCGCCCTCGATCGCCGCTACGTGCCCAAGCTCACGCTGTGGGGCGCACAGCTCGGACCGGGGCTCTTTTGGACCAGCGTTCTCTTCGCGCTGGGACACTTTCTCAGCATCCCGGACCCAGGCCGATTGGCCGTGTTCTTCCCGTCTCTCCTCTTCGGTTGGCTCCGGGCCAAAACCGGGGGCATCGGAGCCTCGATCGTCTGTCACGCACTCTGCAATCTCTACGTGATCATGCTGGGCGCGGGCTACGGCCTCGCGCTCGGCTGATCAGTCGCGTGCGATCGGATCAATAACCAAAGTCGCGACTGCTGGACTTCTTGGTGGTGGACGTCGAGGTCGACGCGGCGGTCTTCTTCGTCGATGCGGCCGTCGTCGTCTTCTTGGTCGGCGCCGCGCTGGTCGTCTTCTTGGTCGGCGCTGCGGCTGCGACCTTCGGCTCTAGGGCGGCAGCGGTCGCAGGAGGCGCGGCCTCGGCGACTGGCTCCGGCGGGACTGCTGGCGCGGGGGCCGGCGTCGGAGCGGGAGCCGCCTCCGGTTGCGGCGTGGGCGCCTTTTCCGGCACCGCCGGTGCGGCCGTCGTGGTCGGGTTCTTCTCCTCGGCCTTCGGCTCCTCACCACCACCACCGAGGAGTGCGAACGCGGCGCCGGCGGCGACGAGGACCGCTCCACCGATGCCAGCGAGCAACTTGACGTTGGGTCCGGACGCGGGGCGCGCGTCGCCATTGGTCTGAACCCAGGCACCACCCGTCTTCGTCTTGCTCGTACCGCTGTTCAGCGTCGAGGGGGCGTAAGCGGTCCGGCCGAGATCGGCGCCGACTCCCATCGAGCTCGCCACGTCGCGCAGATCGATGGACGACGACGAGTCACGACTGCCAAAACCGTTGTCGCTGAGCCAGCCATCGATGGTGCGGATGAAGTCGTCGGCCGTCTGGAAGCGCTGGACCGGATCGCGCGACATGGCGCGCTGCACGATGGCCCGGAAATCCTCGGGGATGCTGTCCGGCAGCGGCGGAGCGTCGGAGAGGACGATCTTGAACATCAAATCGTTGAACGAGGTTCCCTCGAACGGAACGCGCCCGGTGAGCGCCTCGTACATGATGACGCCCATCGCATAGAGATCCGTCCTCGCGTCCACGCCGGCGGCACCTTTGGCCTGCTCCGGCGACATGTAAAACGGCGTGCCCATCACGGCACCCGTCGTCGTCATGCTCATGTCACCCGTGAGCGCATTGAACTTGGAGATGCCGAAGTCGATGATCTTCACGTAGTCCGCGTGGCCCGCCTTCTCGCGCAGGATGAAGATGTTGTCGGGCTTGAGATCGCGGTGAACGATTTCGGCGGCGTGAGCGGCCCGCAGGCCGACCAACGTCTGGCGCACGAGAGACGCCAGCTGACGTGGCGGGATGATGCCCAGGCGTTCGATGCGCGCGGACAATTCTTCGCCGTCCAAGTACTCCATGACCATGTAGCGGTCGCCATCGGGCAGGGTGCCCAGGTCGAGCACCTCCAGAATGTGATCGCTGCCGATGCGGCCGGCCGCCTGCGCTTCGCGCTCGAAGCGCTTGAGCACGGCTTCGTTTCCAGCCGCCGCCGAATGCAACACCTTGATGGCCACGCGGCGGGAGATGAACGTGTTCTCTCCTTCGAACACGCTCCCCATGCCGCCCTCACCGATCAGCCGGACGATTCGATACTTCCCATCCAGGATCTGACCGGGTTCTAAAGCCATGACCATTTGAGATTACCTCTAGTACGCTGGGAACACCAAAAGGATCCCTCGACCGGGTTCCTCGGGCAGGCAATACAGTGAGACTCGAAGGCCTGCTCCGGGAGCCGGCCTCGTGTAGGGTCGTATCCCCGTGACCATCACGAAACAGTTGGAACAGTTCGTCGCTCTGGCCCTGGCGGAGGACCTCGGTGGTGGCGACGTCACGACCGAAGCGACCATCGGGACGGAGGGCATCGCTACGGCCGGTGCCTTTGCCAAATCGGAGCTCGTACTCTCGGGCAGCGATGCTTTCTCGATGTGTTTCCATGCGGTCCACCCCGGCTGCCGGGTCGAAACACTCGTGCGCGACGGGGAGCTCGTGCCACCAGGAACGGAGCTCTTGCGGGCCGAGGGGCCCACGCGGGCGCTGCTCATGGCGGAACGCACGGCGCTCAACTTCCTTCAGCACCTCTCGGGCATCGCGACGCTGACCCGGCGCTTCGTCCAGGCCGCCCAAGGGCGCACCCGCATCACGGACACCCGCAAGACCACCCCCGGCCTGCGTCTGCTCGAGCGCCAAGCCGTACGGCATGGTGGCGGGCACAACCACCGCAATGACCTGGGCTCCGCCGTCTTGATCAAAGACAATCACATCGCCGCCGCGGGCAGCGTCACCCGAGCCATCGTGCAGGCGCGGGCCTACGCCCCGCACACCACGAAGATCGAGGTCGAAGTGACCACCCCGGCAGAGCTCCAGGAAGCCCTGGCTGCCCGCGCGGAGGTCATCATGCTCGACCATTTCGATGACGATGGCGTCGCCAAGGCGGTCGCCGAAGTGGCGGGCCGAGCGCTGATCGAGGTGTCCGGTAACGTCACGCTCGCACGCGTCGAGCGACTGGCAGCGCTCGGCGTCGATGTGGTGAGCGTGGGGGCGCTGACGCACTCGGCGCCTGCCGCCGACATCAGCTTGCGCCTGACTCCCGTCGGCCTGCCCTCGTCCACATGACCAGCCCACCCTGGTTCGACGGGGCACGCTTCGAGCATCTGCGGGCCGAGGCCGGCGCCGCTTGGGGTCGACCCGTGCGCGTCCTCGACCAGACCGAGTCGACGAACGACCTCGGCTTGGCTGCCATCCCCGGCGATGACAAGACCGGCATCGTCTGGGTGGCCCGTGAGCAGACGCGCGGCCGTGGACGTCGGGGGAGCGCCTGGGTCGCGCGGCCCGGCGAGGCGCTCTTGATGTCGACGCTCCTGCGCTGGCCAGCGCCGGCCGAGACCACGACGGGCTTGGGCCTAGCGGTCGGCCTGGCGATCCTGCGCGCCTGCCAGCGGCGGGTGCCGGCGCACGCGCTGGCCATCAAGTGGCCCAACGACGTCGTGTGTGAGGGTGCGAAGCTGGCGGGCGTTTTGATCGAGAGCCGTTCGGATGGCCGCGGCGCGGTCGGCATCGTTCTTGGCCTCGGTATCAACGTGCGCTCGCTCGCCTTCGACCCGGGCGCAGGCCGGGCGACGTCCCTCGCTCGCCTGGGCGCCGACCCCGGCGCACTCGAGCTCGAGCCGCTGCTACTCGACGTTCTGGTCGAGCTAGAGCGGGTCGTGCCACGGGTCTTGACGGGTCACTTGACCGAGGTGATCGCGGCCGTGCGCAGCGTCGACGCACTGGCGGGGCGCCCGGTGCGCATCGCAGGCGACGCTGGGAACGGAGCGCGCGGCGGCGAGCAGCAGGAGCTCATGGGCCTGGCGCGCGGCATCTCCGATGACGGGGAACTGGAAGTGGAGACCGAAGCTGGCGTGAGACGAGTCATCACTGGCCACGTGACGTGGCTCGAGTGAGTCCTTCGACCGCGCGGACTAGCGAGCCGGTGGCGCCCCGTAGAGCGTCGGACGGAACCAAACGTAGCCGACCCCCATGCCCATACCCATGCCGGGGCCTCCCTGGCCTCCTGGGAAAGTGTAGGTCGCGAGGAGCGCCTGATCGGGCCCCAGCTGATGGATGACCCCATTATTGCTCGCCGTCACCAGGAAGTTTCCGTTCGGGAGATGTTGCACATCACCCTGCGTCATTGACGCCCCGGCGTCCGCGTATTTCCAGTCGAGAACGGCGCTGTCCCCATCGATCGTGTAGTGGAGCATCGCCGAGCCGCCGGAGGAGTCGTTGGAAAACACGAGCAGCTTGTCATCCGCGTACAAGTGGTGACCGTGCTGCACGTTCCAATCAGTATTGGCACCTTCGGCCTGAATGTGGCTCGTCCAGTCACCCGTCGGAGCCTTGCCGATCGAGCGCACGGGGCTGCCATCGCTGCCAAAAATGGCCACGGCGTTCTTGTTGCGATCGGAAACCGTGAAGAAGTCCCCGTCGGCGAAATAGTGAATCCGGTTCGCGTGACAGAGCTCGTTGCCGACGCCGATGCCGCCGCCGGTGGCGGGAAAAAACTCGAAGATCTCCCAGATATCGACCAGGGCCGTTCCGTCCGTCAGCTCATCGCTCGCCGTGTAGATCTGATCGCATTCTCCAGCGTCCGATTTCGCGAGGTAGGCAATCCCCTCCGGGATGGCGGTAAAGTCGTGGTGATCGCCCCCGGGGGCATCGATGGTGACGAGGCCTGTGCCATCCATCGCCACCCGATGGAACGTTCCGCCATCGCCCGCATCGAAGGGGCCCGTGTCCCGACCGAACAGGTAGCGCCCATCCCAAGACATGTGGGCAGAGAAGACGCTGCCGCCCATGTCCATGGCCCACACGACGTCTCCATCGCGGTCCAGGACGAGTGCTTCGTCGCCACGCGACAGCACCATGAAGCCGTCGGCTACGCCGGCCTGCGCCGATACCGTCGGCGCCTCCGTGGCCAGAGTGCCCGTATCGATCGTCTGGTCGGCGCCGAAGCACACGCTCGTGCCGTCGGATACGGCGACACGATAGTGATAGGTCGAGTCCTGCTTCATGCCGAGCAGCAACGTGCGGTAGTCGGCTTGCTCCAGGTCGACCGGTGCGACCATGCCGTAGCCCTCGTCGATCCCGAACTGGATCTCAGCAGTACTGAGGCCCTCGAGGTTGGTCGACCAGGTGATCACACCCACGGTCTCGATGGCCGCCAGCTCGGCTCCGAGCACGGTGACGACGCATTCGGTCTCCGGCAGGTCGAGGATGGATCCCGATCCACCACTGGCCGTGGCGCCGCCGGTAGCGTTTCCACTCCCGCCCGCGGAAGCCCCGCCACTCGCTGGACTCGCACCACCGGAGCTCGTGACGGTACCGCCCGTCCCTGAAGAGGAGCCTCCGCTGGCGCTGACGCCGCCCGCGGCCGTCAGGCCGGCACCTCCTGTCGCGACTGCGCCGTCAGCGACCGCTGGTGGCCCCGAGCAGGCGAGAGCGCATGGAAGCGCAGCGCCGAGAGCGCAGAGCACGATGCCTTGGACAGCGCGGCGAGACGAAACGGCGAAGGCACGAGGCGAACCGCGGGTCGCCGAAAGTAGCAAGGGCATGGAGCGGGACTAGTGGTCGCCGCTCGGCCCGAGCAGGCTGACAATCTCCTACTGAATCGCCCACGACGTCGCCCGTCAGTCCTGCGGCTCGAAAATGCTGCTCACACTGGTTCGCGAGGCATCGCTCAGACCAAGCGCCGAGCGGGGCGTCACGCCGATAGTGCAGCCGACAGGCCCTGGGCGACCGGGAACTTCCCACTCGAGCCGTTCTCGAGCGCCAGGGCCAGTCGAGTGCGCCCTCGATGCAAGCGGCTCATGATCGTACCGACGGGAACGTCCAGAATCTCGGCCGCGTCGCGGTAGCTGGCGTCGCCCAGATCGACCAACCGCAAGGTGACCCCGATGCGAGGCGGCAGGTGATCGAGCGCCCGTTCGAGCGAGGGAATGAGTGCAGGCCTCTGGACGCAAGGCTCGCCGCACGTCCAGCCGTTCGGGTCGTGTGCGGCTTGTTCGAGCAC
>Ga0164309_10000310_pt1 | contig 28282 bp, 22 predicted proteins | sample Whisoiple_247_MG_FD_109984 | JGI IMG/M metagenome (GOLD analysis project Ga0164309, IMG submission 109984) | Soil microbial communities amended with fresh organic matter from upstate New York, USA - Whitman soil sample_247_MG | ecosystem: Environmental > Terrestrial > Soil > Unclassified >...
GGTCGGGCACGACCAAATAGGCGAGCATCGAGAGCGAGCAATGCCGGCGTCAGCATCATCGAGAGCGCCACGGTCAAGGTGAGCAGTGCTTCGCCCTCGCCGGGCAAGACCTTGGCGCCGCGCGCCACGCCAAAGACGACGAACGCGAACTCACCACCCTGCGCCAAGAGCGCGCCGAGGAGCCAGCGCTGGGACCGCGCCACGCCCAGGGTTCGACCGAGGAAACGCAGGACGAGCACCTTGATCGCCTGGTAGCTCAAAAGCATGCCCAGCACGGTGAGAGGGCGCTCGGCGAGCAGGCCGAAGTCGATGCTCATGCCCACGGCGATGAAGAACAGGCCCATGAGCAGGCCCCGAAACGGTGCGATGTCGGACTCCAGGGCATGGCGGTACTCCGAGCTTGCGAGCAGGACGCCGGCCAAAAATGCACCCAGAGCCATGGAGACGCCGACACTGGCCATGAGAAGCGCGATGCCGAACACGAGCAGGAGGGCGAACGCGGTGAACACCTCGCGCACGCCAGTGCGCGCAAGCCGGCGCAAGATGGGGCGCGTCAGATAGCGACCGATGGCGACGACCAGCAGGATCGCCAAGAGGGCCTTGCCGACAGACAGCCAACCGGACTGGGCCGGGGCCTCAGCCGAGTGCGCGAGCAGGGGCACCAGGGCCAAGAGGGGGATGGCGGCGATATCCTGAAAAAGGAGGATCGCGAAGGCGGTCCGTCCGACCGGCGCGGCAGCAAGACCCTTCTCGTTCATCGTCTGCATGGCGACGGCGGTGGACGACAAGGCGAGAGCAAATCCCACCACGAGCGCAGCTTGCCAGCGCATGCCGAATGCCAGGGCCAAGCCGAAGATCGGCAATGCGCTCGCGGCCAGCTGGAGGCCCCCACCAGCGAACACTGGCCGCCGGAGGGACCACAAGCGCTTGGGATCGAGCTCGAGGCCGATCGCGAACAGCATGAGCACCACGCCGAACTCGGCCAGGTGCAGGGTGGCTTCCGCGTCGCCGGCCAGACGCAGGCCGTACGGTCCGATCGCCGCCCCGGCGCCCAAATAGCCAAGCACCGAACCGAGTTTCAGCTTGTGCGCGATGGGGACGCACACGGTGGCCGCGGCCAGGTAGACGAGGGCGGAGGATAGCAGTGGATCGGGAGTCAAGCGCCGAGCTCCCGGACGCGCTGACGATAGTCGACGGCCAAGCGGTCGAGCTCGGCCTCGCTCACGCGATGAGCCGCGCGGACGATGAGCGGCGGCTCCCACTGCATGTGGCAGAAGCGGACGGCCTGCTCGATGGGCGGAACGAAATCGGCGAAGGGGCGGGCGTGCACTCCGCCCGGAGCATAGGCCCGTTCGTCACCGCCGGCCGTTGGGACCCACAAGCACCGCTTGCCTTCGAGTGCGAAGCGGTCGCCGTACGCGAAGCCGCGGGCCCAGACCTTGTCCATCCAGTGCTTCAACAGACCGGGTACGGAATACCAGTAGATCGGGTGCTGGAGCACGAGCGCTGAGGCCTCGACGAGCAGCTCCTGCTCGCGCGGAACGTCGACATCGAAGCCCGGGTACAGATCGTAGAGGGAATGACGGACCACGCCGTCGAGACCATCCAGCGCCCCGAGGAGCCTTTGGCCAGCGCGCGACTGGTCCGGGTAGGGATGCGCGAAGACAACCAGGATCATGCGATCATTTCTCGTCTTCGGGTTCCGGCGGTCTCTGGCTGGCAGCACCGGGAGGGCCACTGCCCGAGCGTGGTGGCAAATCGTCGATCAATTCCGGCACGCTGGGGCGGGGAACTTCGTCCGCGGCCGGCTCCTCGGGGACCAGGGCCGCAGACGCAGCCCCTTCCGGTGCGGGAGCGACCGGAGTCAGAGTGCCCTGTTTCGGCCGTGGGGGAGACCAGAAGCCTCCTTCGAGCAACGTCGTCCATGCGAAGCGGAGCCAACCCAGGAGCGCCCGCGCCAGCCACAGCGACCAGGCGAGCATGACGGCCCGCCAGACCCAGATGGAGACGGAGTAAATCCAGACGCGGGGCAGAGAGCCGGCGCTTCGGTCGAGGTACCAGTTCAGGTTCTGCGCCGAGCTGCCCGTTCCCTCGACTTCCATGTCGGGCGAGCTCACGAGTCCCTGATACACGGCCACCGTGAGCGTGAGGACGAAGCCGAGCGTGTAGAGCAGGAGCAGGAACTGCCCAATGTCCTTCTTCGCACCGCGCACGTGCGCCCAGCGTGGGCGCGAGGCGATGGCGAAGAACCAGCCGGCGACGAAGACCGCTGCAAACGCGGGGATTTGCGTCAGACCCAGGCCGAGCAAAAACCAGTCCCGCGCCCGCAGCGTGGACAGGGGCAGCCGCGGCAGCAAGAGCGCGGCGATGCCAATCAGGACCAGGTAGCCCCAGAGGAGCACGGCGGGTCCTTGGGCTGGGCCCCCCGCCAAGAGCAGCCAACGTTCGGCGGGGACGGTCACCTGAACACGGAAGTTCACCCCCGGCGCGCCCACCGACACGGCCGGGCTCTGGAACAACGCCCCCAGGCCGCGCGGATCGTGATAGCGCACGACCACTTGATGCGCTCCGGGGGCGAGCGCCACCCGAACCCGGCGTCCTTCGGCCCGCGCCGCTTGCGGCGCGCCATCGACGAGAACCTCTTCGAGCCGCGCGCTCGGGGGCAAGTCGATCGGGTGCAGCGCGCTCTGGCTCGTGCGCAGGGCGAGCGTCAACTCCCCCCGGCCCAGACGGATGCCCGGCGTCAGAAGCAGGGTCGCACTTTCGATGGTCAGCGACTGCCCGGGGCTGGGTTTGGGCCAGCTGGCGGAGAGCTCGAGCTTCTCCCCCGGCCAGGGGTGGAAGGTGGAGCGCGTGGCACCATCCTCGACGCGCGCCGTGGGCACGAGGCCAGCCATCGTGCAGTGCCAGACGACGCCGCACTGCAAGCTCCACACCTCGCTGTGGCTGCTAGCAGGCGGAGCCGCCAGGACGAGCGCAAGCGGCTGCTCGGATTTGGGCAGCGTGAGCGTGGACTCGATGGTGGTCTGCCTTTCTTCACGAGGAAACGTGAGGACGGCGACGCCACCGCTCACCTCGACACCTGGCGTCGTGACTCGCTCACCGGGCAAGAGCGCAAGCCGCAGCACCTCGGGACTGGATGGGTCACTGAGGCGGGTCGCGGTGGTGGTCACCTGACCGGCGATGCCGAGCTGAAAGCGCCGGAGGACGCTGAAATACGGCACGACACTGACGTGCGAGTCCCCGGCTGCGTCAGGCGCCTGACCACCGGTCTTGGGCCGCGCTTCGCGCTGGAAGACGAGCGTGCCCCCCTGCACCCGGCCGTCCTCGCCCACGCCGCTGACGGACCAGTCGCGCGTCTCGACCGCCACGCGCTGGGGCGGGGTCCCCACCTCGAGCGTCACCCGATCGCTGGGCAGGCGCGCGTCGATCCGCACCCGGTGCACGCCAGGGTCGAGGCGCAGGTAGAGCGCGCCGTCCGGTTCGAGCCGCAGGTCACTAGCCGGCCTACCGTCCAAGCTGACGCTGACGTGGCCGAGCGCCTCCGCGGGACCAGGCAGACGATAGGCAACCTGGGCCGCAGCGTGGACGAGGACCTCCAGGCGGAGCGTCTCGTCATCTCCGCCGAGCGTGAGGCGCGGCACGGACACGCAGCTCTCCCCGCACGCGGGAGGACGCAGGAGTCGCCGCTCGAGCTCGGCAAGGCGCTCGTCGGAAGGCTCACTGGCGAAGGCCACCCGACTGCTGCCGAGGATGCAGAGGACGAGCGTCATGGCCTCCGCAGCTCGGCGGCGATTCTTCCGGGGGTTTTCCGTAGTGGGGCGGAACCCAGCCGCTCCCGGAGGTCCAATGCGCGAGCGATCGAGGCTCCGGAACAAGGCCAGACCGAGGAGCCCCAGGGCGAGCAGGCGCAGCACCGTGGTCACGCGCATCGCCCAGGGCGGCAAGAGCACGAGCCGCATCCGATGGTCCTTGACCACGGGCCCAGACCACCCCAGCGAAAACGAGCGGGCCACGGCGTCCGGGATGCCAGGGCCGGTCTGAACGACCGCATCCGCCGGTACCTGGCGCGCCAGCCATTTGTCGTCTTTGGCGCTGGCGACGTTGCCGGAGGAACTGTCGGCAGCCGAACCGAGCGCGCCCGCGAGTGAATCGAGCGCGTACCCGCCTCCCCGCTTGCCCGCCACGGCGAGCTCCTGCGCCGCCGGTTTTTGCATCATGTCCTCTCGGAGCGGCTCGGCCGCCGGCGGCGCGGGGGCGTCCTCCGCCTTGGAGAAGGACATGGTCGACGACGCGAGCGTGTGTTCGGCCGAGCTGTCCAAGTGCGGGTAGATGGCGTGGCGCACCTGCGCCACCGAAAATGCCACGAGCTCAGCCAGCACGAGCACGCCCACCGCAAAGAACGAGATCCGGACGACGCGACGTAGCGCCACGTGCGTGATGAGCGCATGCAGGACCGACAGGATGACGAGCACGATCCACACATACGTCGGCGCGTCTTCTTCGCCGTGAGCAAGGAGCAGTGCGACGAAAGCCGCCGCGCCGCCCAGCGGTCCAGTCAGCCGCCACATGGCCACGCTGAGGAGCACGAGAAAGAAGACGGCGAAGAGATCCCAGCGCGCCAGCCAAGTCCCTGGCATCTGGTCCACTCCGCTCGACCACAAGACGTCCCAGCCGGGCGGCAAGTGCAAGGTGGCAGACAGCGAGTTGGCGTCCTCCGACCATCCGACGGCAGCCAGGTCACGCCCCCGCGGCAGGCGAGACACTGCCTCGACGGACAGGGCCGCGTCGCGCACCTCGACCCCGCTGCCGCGGCCCGAAGGGCTCAGCGTGATGACTTGTTCCTGGTCCGAGGAACGGACCTGGCCGAGCACTCCGGACAGGAGGTCGACCCGAAACCCTTGGCTTAGGCTACCGCTCAGTTGATCGCGCACGGTAAACGTCGCAGCTGCTTCGTCGAGCCAGAACTCTCGGACGAGGTCGACGCGATTGGGCGCGACCTGTTCCTGACCGCGTCGCGTGGTCTTCAGGTCGAGTCCGTCGCCCGCACCCACCAAGAACGCGGCGTCGCTTTTCCAGGCGACCGGCAAATCGGTACGCGAGGGATCGATTCCCGGCGCGCCGGTCAGCTCGACGACACGGAGCGCGGTGTCCGGATGCCAAGTCCACACTTCTTGGACCGGCCACGGCTCGCTCGCCGGAGGTCTCGACAAGGGCCCGTCTGCCAGACTGCGGCGAGCCAGCAGTGTGAGTTCGTGTCGACCCGGCACGAGCTGCACCCGCAGCGCGCCCGAGCGTTCCAAAGACAGCGCCAGGTCACCTTCTACCGCGAGCGCCACGGTGTCTTTCAGGTTCGGATCCGGCAGCGAGATTTCGCGCGCGCTGCCGGAGACGCGGAAGACGAGCCGCGTCTCGACGATCATGGGCAAGCCGTCACGAATTTGGCGAAAAACTGCCAGCTCGACCTGATCCGAAGCGCCGCCCTCCAGCGCGCTCTCGCTCAAACCCTTGAGCCAGAGCTGCCCCGCTTCCCGGCGAACGAGCGGCACCTCCTTGCCCGCCAAGCGCAGACTGACGACCCCGGTGAGCGGGCCCACGTCGAGCACCTCCGGCAGCCGATGCCAGACAAAGCGTCCTCGGATGGTGGAGCGCCCAGGTCCGAGGACCACCGCTGGCGCGCCCTGCTCGTCGACCACCGCGGCGGGCTTGCCGTCCACTTCGACGTCCTCGGGCCAGGCCCCCGGCCGACCGGGGAGCCGATGCAAGAGCCGCGCCTCGGCCAGTACCCGCTGCTCGAACTGCCCGCCGGCGGCGTCGAGCTCGAGCTCGAGCTCACCCGGCCACACGCAGCGCGGCTCTCCCCCGATGTGCGTGCACAGCTTGGTTCCGAGCTCGGCTCGCACCCAGGGGATCCACTCTCGCAGCTCCGCGGGCACTTCGTCCGACGTCGTTTCGGCTGCCGGCGCTGGCAGCGCGATGAAAAAGGCCAAGGTGGCCGCAAGGAAACCGCGCAGAGCAGCAGCGGACAGCCAAAGAACCCGGGGCATCATGGGCCGGCACTCTCTCACGAGGTGGGCCCCCTGCGAACTTGGAAACATCTGCTTCGGTTGGACGGCTGCGAGCGCAAGAAGTTCTGTGACTGCCCGGACGAGCTGCCGCGATTGTCAGCGATTGTCCTAGTGTGTCATTCATCTTCGGGCGGGCAGCGCGCGCGCGCAGCCAAAGTTACCTTGATCCCTAGGTCATGCGCGCTCATCTGGCACACAAGGGGTTAGCCGTGCTCCTCGCCACGTTCGGCTGGGCTTGCGCCCCCGCCGGTTCGGCACAGGGCCATCGTGTGACCTGGCCCGAGGGCTACGCCAGCGACTACTTCAGGCCCGTGCCCGACGCGAGCGCAGGCCCCACGTTGCCCGGCTCGCTCAGCGGTGCCTTGCCCACGCCGCACACTGCCACTGGCTGGTCGCTCGCGGCACGGGACTGGGGCTCGGCCAAGGAGGGTGGCTTCCCCACTCCCGAAGGGCTCACGTCCGAAGAGATGCGCCGTATCGACGAAGGGTGGACCGTAGCCCGACCGTTCGAGTTCAACGTCCGAGAACACTCCTATGTGGGCGGCGTCGCGTTTCAGATCGTCGAGGCGTCGAGCGAAGAAGTGCTGTCGGCGCTCCTCGACGTGAATCAGCTCCCCCACGCGCTGCCGCTCACGCAGCGGGCGACGCTCGTCTCCCGCTCCGATTCGGACGACCTCACGGTCGAAGTGGTGCAGGGAAATGCCCTGGCGAAGGCGCGCTACTCGGTGCACCTCACGCGAGTCGGCGAGCACGCCATCCGCTTTTCCATGGATCCGAACCGTCCGCACGACATTCGTGACGCGCGCGGCTACTTCACGGCCACCCCCTTTACCGAACGACACACGCTGGTGACCGTCGCCTTGGGCATCGACCTTGGTCAGGGCTTCGGGCGCTCGATGCTCCGGCGCCAAGTGCAAAAGGTCGCCCTCTCCGCCCCCGCGCACCTGCGCCGCTATGTCGAACCCCGGGCGGCCGCGAACGCGAGCGTCGTCGCGCTACGCTGACAGTAGGCGCGGCATCCGTGCTAGCCCTCGTCTCATGCTGCGCCGCTCGGCCTTAGCCTTCATCCTCACTGCCTGCACCGTGTCCTGCGCTGGGACGATGAAAGGTGGCGACGCGGCAGGCGGCGGCGCGCCCAGCGCGGGGGGCAGCACGAGCAGTGGCGGTGCGACCACCACGGGTGGAGCGCAGGGAGCCGGGGGCAGCACGGCGAGTGGGGGCAGCACGGCCAGCGGCGGCACCCCGGGAACTGGCGGCCAATCCAGCAGCGGAGGCGGTGGCGGCAGCGGTGGCACGACCAATAGCGGCGGCTCGAACGGCGTCGCGCTCGACCCACCGAACTGCCCGACGGTGAGCTCCCTGCCCGTGCGGTTGGTCGGACGAAACGACGGCTGCGCCGTGCCGGGTGTGCGGCAGGCTTGGTCGGGCACGGGATTCGTGGCCGCCATCAACGGGACCGGGTTGCTCTTCGAGCAGGACGGGCCGTCCGTGGAGTACAGCGTCATCGTCGACGGCACCGAGCAGAACAAGATCGTCACCCAGGCTGGTCGCAATGCAATAACGGCCGTCGCCGATTTGCCGAGTGGCGAGCACACCATCGAAGTCTATCGGCGCGGCGAAGCCAGCTTCGGCGCGACGACGCTCTACGCCGTCGAAGCGGATGGAGGCCTGACGATGACGCCGCCGGCCGCGCCGTCGCGGCTGATTGAAGTGATCGGCGATTCGATCAGCTGCGGCTACGGCAACGAAGGCGCCGACACCAGCTGCGGATTCTCTGCCGACACCGAGAACCACTACATGGCCTACGGCGCCATCCTGGGCAGGACCTTCGACGCCGACGTCTCCACCGTCGCGTGGTCGGGGCGCGGCGTGGTCAGTAACTACAACGGCGAAGCGGGCCCCACCCTGCCCGATCTCTACGAACGCGCGATCCCCGACGACGAGACCAGCATCTGGGACTTCGCGGGCAACAAGGCCGCGGACCTGGTGATCATCAACCTCGGGACCAACGACTACAGCACGGATCACGACCCGACCGACCAGACCTTCGTCGCCACCTATTCAGCCCTGCTCGAGGTGCTGCGCGCTCATTACCCGAAGGCGGCCATCCTGTGCACGGTCGGTCCCATGCTCTCCGGCACCGACCTGGACACGGCCCGCGCCAACATCGCCGCCGCCGTGGCCACGCGCGTCAGCGCGGGCGACAGCAAGGTCCGCGCTTACGAGCTGATGACGCCGAACGACAGCCCCGGCTGCGACTGGCACCCCACCATCGCGACGCACACCGCCATGGCCAGCGAGCTCGCGCCGGTCGTGGCGGAAATGCTGGACTGGTAGCCCAAGTCGATCTTTCTCGCTGGCCCGGAAGTTCCCGAAACGAAAGGCGTGATTCGTGCCCTCTCGTAGCGCCCATCGGCTACTGTGATGGAGGTGATGTCGTTCCGTATTTCCGCAGCCTCCGGGCTGATTGCCCTGCTCGGCGCAGTCGCTTGTGGCACGCCCCAAGACCCAGCGGACGGAGCGGATGGTGCAGGCGGCTCGGGCGGCGCCGGCTCGGACGGCGCCGGCTCGGGCGGCGCCGGCTCGGACGGCGCCGGCTCGGACAGCGACGGCAGCAGCGGTGGCGCCGGTGACGGCAGCGGAGGAGCCGACGGTGCCAGCGGCGGTGCGGAAACTGGCAGTGGCGGAGAGCCGGCCAGCGGCGGCGCGAGCGACGGCAGCGGGGGCAGCTCGGATGGCAGCGGCGGTGAAGGTGTCCCCGAGGACGCGGTGCCGAGTGCAGGCTGCGACTCGACGACGACGCCGACTGACGGAAAGCTCACCATCGACGTCGACGGCACCGAGCGACAATACATCCTCACGCTGCCGGACGACTACGATCCCACCCGTCCCTACCGGCTGATCTTCGGCTTCCACGGGGCCAAATACGACGCGGAGTGGGTCGCCAACGGGGAGGAGCCTCTCACGGGCCCGTACTTTGGCCTCGCCGACGAAGCGAACGGCAGCGCGATCTTCGTGGCCGGGCAAGCGAACGGCAGCTGGAACGCCGAGGACCTGAACTACGTCAGCACCCTCTTGGACAAGTTCGAGGCGGAGCTTTGCATCGATCTCAGCCGAGTGTTTGCGACCGGCTTCAGCATGGGCGGGATCATGACGGTGCGCATCGGCTGCGCCATGGGCGACGTGTTCCGCGCCATCGCGCCGATGTCGCCCAACCTGCCGAGCGATTGCGAAGACGGCACTGAGCCCATCGCCTACTGGTCGTCCCACGGCCTTTCGGACACGACCATCCTGCCGGAGCAAGGCGCCCTGGCCCGAGACGAGTTCCTGGAGAGAAACGGCTGTAGTGACACGACCGTCCCCGCCTCGCCGGACGGCTGCGTCAGCTACGAAGGCTGCAGCGAGGGCAATCCCGTCGGCTACTGCACGTTCGACGGCGTGCACGAACCCGCTCCCTTCGCCGGCACGGCGATTTGGTCATTTTTCTCACAGTTTTGAAGCTCCCGGTCTTGGACCGACCCCGGCGTCAGGACGTCACATCTGTCGCAGAATGCGACGCTCCCCGAGCAGGGCGTGTGGCGTCCCGGTGCGCGGGATCGACAGCTTCTGCCTCGTGACGGAAGCTGGCACGCCGGATGCTTCTCCGAGACGCCTGCGAACAACGCAGAACGTCAACACGGAGGGAAAAGACCATGCATCCAATCATCCTCGGAGGAAGCCACCTCCTGCTCCCAGCCCTCGTGGGGGCAGCAAAATCGATTCCGGCAGCGCAACTTGCCAAGTACGGACTGCTCCGCGGCCCGCTCGTTGGCTTCGGACCCGTCTTGGGGGCCTTCATCGGTGGCGCAGCCACGGTGGCGATGCTCGTTCCTGGCAGTCGCGCCTGGATCAAGGCCCACGCCGGCGATCTGCTGGAGATCCTGAAGGGACGGAACCCAAAGGCCCCGGAAGGAAACGGCGTCGGCGGCAGGGCACGACGGTCACGCAACGCCGAGCCAGCAGCCGATATCGGCGAGTAGGGGCCCGCGAGCCTCTCCCCAGCTCGGGGAGAGGCTCGAAGCGAGCTCAGGTGGACTCGTCCACCACCCAAGCGCACTTGGTCGCGCATTCCACCGTGGCAGACGCACACGACTCGTCGTCGATGCAGTGCTCACAGTCATTCGCCTGGTCGGCAAAATCTGGATCCTCCTGGGCTTGGTCTTCGCAGCGATCGGTGCATTCGACCGTGTCGACGCCATCGTCGATGCACTCGGCATAGCGAGTGCAGACTCGACTGCAATCGTAGGTGCGCTCGGCCTCGCTGCAGCCAACGCTGGCGCCGGCTCCCAGGGCCATGAGCGCAAACATCAGGCCCAAACTATTTCGAATCATCATGGTCAACTCCCGTTTTTCGTTCAGAGCCCGCAATTGATGCTCTGGCCTGATTCTCTGCACGAGACGTGCCAGCGCCACGACGGCGAGAGCCGTCCACACTCGGGTAAATTCGGGGATTGTGGCTCGTCCACGCTCATCGCCGTGTAGCGCTTTGCGACGCCCCGGGGCGCTCCTGTCGTGCGCTCGATGTCAGATCTTCGGGCGCGCGATCACGGCCTGGAAGTGCACCCGAATGGCGCCACCAATGCTGTTGAACAGCAGATCGCCGTTCGGCAAGAACTGGATCAAGCCGTGACCACCATTGCCGAGCGCGTCCTGGCCAAAGAGCGAGCGGTGGACGGTCTTGCCAGTGTTCCACGCAAGCCCCGTGAGCTCCCATCCGTCGGCCTTCGTGTAGCCGTGAACGAGGACGACCTCGGACACCGTGCTGACCACCGGGATCATCCCCGTCGTCGCTACGTCTCCGCGGGTCCAGACGGAGCGCCAAGCGCGCTTGCTCGGTTCCCACTCGGCGCGCTCCACACCAACCGGCGGCTCGCGCACCGGCCCCACGACCAACGTGTCGACCAGGGCATCCTGTTCCCCGGACGCGTGGACCCCGTTGACTACGAATGCACCGTAACCCTTCACAATCACGGGCTGGCCGGTCTGGATGAACTCCGGTTTGGGTTCGAGCCCTGCACCAATCTCCAGCTGCCCAGCGATGCGACGGGACTTCGTGCCAGGCCGTTGCTGAAAGTCTGCCGGAACCTCATCTCGCCAGAAGGCAACGAGCTTCATGCGGTCGGAGCCGTCGGTGACGACCACGAGCTTGTCAGGATCGCTGCCGTACCCCATCAAGACTGGCGTCGCGCCGGTGCCGCGTCCGACCTTCGCCGAGGCGACCTCTCGACCAACGTCGTACGGTGAGGACCACGCCCCATCGGCAGCAGCCCTGGACAGCGCCTTTCCGGTCCAGACCAGCTTGTGCATGCTCGAATCAGTGGCAACGAAGATCCCCCCTTTGGGGTCGACCGCAACCGCCCCGTTGACGCTTTCGCCTCGGTCGAACTCTGCAGTGTGGAAGGCGCCATCGAACGCGCGGGCCGTTACCGTAACCGAACGAGTCGTTCCGATGACCAGGTTGCCGTCGTAGGTCATCGCGAGCGCAGTGATGCGGACGACCGAGCCCTTGGTGACCCCCGGCTTGCCGCTAGCGGAAAGCCTTTCTAGCTCCTTTCTGAGGTCGAGACTGCGGAGCACCTTGATACCAGCGGCGGGTGCGCGGGAATCGACCAGGCCATAGGCGTGGACGAAGCCGTTGCCGGCCGTCGCATAGAGCACATTGTCATTGTCGACGACGGCGTGAGCATTGATGTCGAGACGCTTTCCGCCGACGCCAAGCTCTTTGGCCATCGTTTGCGCGTGCTCGATGCTGGCGATGGGCTGTGCCGTCACCTTCTCCAAAGTCTCCCGAGAGATGACCGCCTGGCCGGGCACTGGTAGCGAGGCAACCTGGCCCAGGCGCGTGCCGGCCATCTCGGCATAGGCGACACCGTTCGTGCTCGTGATCCACAGATATCCTGGCTCGGTGGACTCGAGCTGCTGGTAGGCACCCGGACCTCCCACGATGCGGGGGAACTTTGGTAGCTCGACGTGATAGGTGCCGGTTGGCACCGGGTACGGCACGCGGGTGGGGGTCACCGGGTTCTGGTGTCGCTCCCCGTAGCGAGCCGCGGAAAGAAACGGATTCTGTGCAGGGGTATTCGCCGTAGAGCCTGCCGCCAGCACGGGCAGAGTCGATGAGATCGCGAGCAGTAGCGTGAGGTGACAGAAGTTCATTGGCTGGTCCTTCCTTTCGGATGGACGCAGAGGGAGGAAGATCCGTGCCAACCCGCTCGTGGGGGCGAACCAGTGGCATACGCCTTGCACCAATCCGAAAGATGTTCGAGGGAAAGCAAACCAACGACACCAAGCAGGAGCACCTTGGGCCTCGAGCGCTCCGACGCTTTGTGCCACGTGCGGGGCACAATGCCCCGCCGCTGCTCTCGTGGGGCCAGCCATGAGCCTCTGGGAGATCCATCCAGCGTTGGTGCACTTCCCGCTCGCGCTCCTATTGGCCGCAACGGCACTCGAAATCGCGGCAGCAGTGAAGCGGCACGACCTCCTGAATCGCGTTGCCGCTCGCGTTCTCGCCGCAGGCGTGATTGCGGCGCTCATCGCAGCCGTTGCCGGCCTGCTCGCGTATTTCACGGTGCCGGCCCACACCGAGGCGGCTCACACACGAATCCTGGCTCATGCACTCTGTGCCGCGAGCGCTACCGTCGTCTACGGGGTCGTGCTGATGCTCCATTCCCGACCTCCGAGCACGGTCTCGAACAGCCGGCGCCTCATCGCGTCGATCGTCGCCGCCACCTTCCTTTGCGCAGCAGGTGGTCTCGGCGGCTACGTCGTCTATCAGGATGGTGTTGGGGTGAAAAAAGCCCAGGAAGGCACGCTCGGCACCTGGGAGTATCACTGGCAGAACCTGCTGCGCGACTAATGCGGCTTGCGCCGACCAAAGGTCGGCGAAAGACTGCCCTGCCATGTGCAGGAACATCCGGCCACTGTTCAATTTCGATCCACCGGCCACCGATGAGGAGATCCACGCGGCGGCCGTGCAGTTCGTGCGCAAGCTCAGTGGGTTCACCCGCCCCTCGAAGGCCAACGAGGCGGTCTTCGACCTGGCCGCGCAGCGGGTGAGTCAGGTCGCGCGCGAGCTCATCGAGTCGCTCGTGACGGACGCGCCGCCCCGGGATCGGGCCGTTTTCGAAGCCAAGCGGCGCGAAGTCAGCCTGCGTCGCTTCGGCGCACGACGCGGCTAGCCGTCAAGCGGCCTTCCACTTGATGTTGCAGCCGATGCTCGGCGTCTGCTCGGGGCTCGGCTGCTTGCCCCCGAGGAGCGCTCCGACGGCGGCGTAGAGGTCCTCACCCGTAATGGGCACACCGTTGCCGGGCCGGCTGGCATCGAACTGGCCGCGGTAGGCCAGTCGGCCCTCGCGATCGAAGACGAAGAAGTCCGGCGTGCACGCCGCGTCGAAGGCGTGGGCCACATCCTGGGTCTCGTCGTAGAGATACGGGAAGACGTAACCCTGAGCCCGCGCGTCTTCGGCCATCTGCTCGGGTCCGTCCATCGGGTGGGTCGCGACGTCGTTCGAGCTGATCGCCACCATGCGGACGCCTTCTTTTTCGCAGTAGCGCCCGAACGCGCTCAGCGCCGTCTTCAGGTGGATGACGAAGGGGCAGTGGTTGCAGATGAAGACCACGACGCCGATCCGTCCGCCGAGAACGTCGCTTTTGACGGTCTTGCCACTGACCACATCGGGCAGAGCGAAGGTGGGAAGCGGGGTACCGAGGGCGAGCATCGTGGAAGGGGTCCGAGCCATGCGCCGAACTTGGGATCACCGCGGGCGGAGGTCAAGGCGATTGCCAGGGGCGATGCGTCTGATACGAAGGGAACATGCAGGTTGGCCGCGTCCCCCAGCTCGTCCCACTCTCGCTGGCCTTGCTCGTCCTTGCCGGAGCCGTCGGCTGTGTGAAGCTCGACCAAGGCGGCGGTGGCCCGAGCTCGGATGGGTCGGGCGGCACGGATGGCACGGGCGGCGGGTCGAGCGGGACAGGCGGGCGCCCGCACAGCGAGATCCCGGCCTGCGCTGCTCTGTTCGACGATGCCTGCGAGAAGCAGCCTACATACGACTACTACCTCCAGCTGTGCGAAAACGAGGACTCGAGCGCGGCCGCGGCCATCCTCGATTGCGTGGTGCCCGACTGCAAGAGCCCGCTCGATGAGAGCACCGCAATGTGCGTTCAGCTGGCCACCCAGGACGAGCAAAGCGGCGCCGTCTCTTCGCTGATGTACCAGGTGGAGTCGCTCTGCGGCTCGCAGCTCGACAACGCCGATGTCCGTGTCGTCTACATCCATGCGGCCAGCATCAAGGTTGCGGATCGCTTGCAGGCGCTCACGGATTGCCTGTCGGGCGTCTACTGTAACCAGATCACGAAATGCGTCACGGATCCGGACGTGGCGCCGTGGTGGTACGAATAGGGAGGACGAGTGAGCTCCGTTTTCACCTGCCCCGCGTGCCAAGCACCCCTCGAGCTGGACCTGCGCGCGTCCGGTGCGGCTTTCTCCTGCCGGAGCTGTGGCCGCAGCTATCCGAAGCTCGGCGACATCCCCCTCCTCTTGCCCGACGTGCTTGGAACGCTCGAGCTCTGGCGCAATCGCCTGGCGGCGTTCGTGGGGGAAACCCAGGCCATCGAGCGCCATCTGTGGGCCGAGCTGGTCGAGCCGAAGCTGACGGACGCCACGCGCCAGAGGCTGCGCGCTGTCGCCGAGGCGATGCCCCACCACCGAACCCAGGTGCTGGACCTCTTTCACGAGATCGGACTGGGTCCAGGATCCAGCCCCGTACCGGCTGAGCCGGGGTCGATCCTCGACTTCTTGACGCTCGTCTTTCGCGACTTCGCCTGGGCGCCCGAAATCGATGAGGTGACGCCCGCGTTCGCGCGGCTCGAGGCGGTCCTGCCCCCCGACCTGACCCTGGGCAAAACCCTGATCTTCGGTGCTGGGACGGCGCGCATCGCCTGGGACTTGAGCGAGCGTCTGGACCCGAATGCCGAGCTTTTCGCGCTCGATACCAACCCGCTGCCGTTCTTGGTGACGCAGAGACTGCTCCGGGGCCGTAGCGTTTCACTCTACGAGCTACCCGGTCATCCGCGTCGCGCCGAGGACGCCGCCGTACGACGCACGCTCCGTCCCCCTTTCGCGACGCCACCCCGGTTGCAGCTCCTGTTCGCCGACGGGCTGCGCGCTCCTGTTCGATCGGGAGCATTCGATACCGTGGTGACGCCCTGGTTCGTCGATCAGGTGCCGAGCGACCTCGCCCAGTTTCTGCCCGAGATCTCGCGCGTGCTCCGGCCGCGGGGCACGTGGCTGCACACCGGTCCCTTCGTCTACGATCCGGGACGTACGAAGCCGGCGCATCGCTACAGCCGCGAGGAATTCCTCGAGCTCGCGTACGCGGCAGGGTTTGCCGTCACCGCCTGCGACTACGCACCGGCCCCGTACTTGTGCTCGCCGCTGTCGACGCAAGGTCGGCAGGAGTGGGTTCTCTCGGTCCACGCGGTCAAGACGAACGGTCAGGCGGACACCTCCGAGCCCGAGTGGCTCACGGTGGGTGCCGTTCCAAGGCTCGAAGTCCCGCCAGACACCCAGTGGCCGCTCCCGATTCTCGAGCGGGTGCTCGAGGCTATCGATGGTCAGCGCAGCGTAGTCGAGATCACGCGGGCACTCTTGGACGCTGGCGAGCTCGCGGACGACGGCAACGCCGAGGTCGTCGTCCGCGGCTGCTTGCGCCTGATTTACAAGGCCGTACGCTGAGTCACCAACCGTTACTCAGAGCACCAGATCCGGCAGCGGACCGGTTGCGCCCGAAGGGTCGCCGAAGGTCGTCATGTCGGTGGCGCCCATGATGTTCGCCAGGGACACCAGGAGCTGGTTGTTGTCCTTGGGTGCACTCTTGTAGTCGACGACGCGGCCGGTATTCAGCTTGCCGCCGCCGCCCCCCGCCAAGACATAGGGCATGCGGGTCAGATCGTGATTGGTCGACTCGCCGATCTCCGAACCCCAGAACAGCACGGTGTTGTCGAGCAGAGTGCCCGGCCCCTCCTGGTAGGAGTCGAGCTTGGCCAGGAAGTACGCCAGCTGCTGCGCGAACCACACGTGGATCTGGCCGTATTCCATGAACCCGGTGGTGCCAGCCCAGTCGTGGGAGATCACGTGGTGGTTGCGGGTCGGTCCCAAGAACTGGAACAGGTGCTCACTCTCCGCGAAGTTCCACTGCAGCGTGATGATGCGCGTCTGATCACAGGCCAGGGCCGCGGCAGCCAGGTCCATCTGCAGGTGCCCGGTTTCCTCGATCGTCTGGTCGTCGGCCAGGTCCACGTCCAGGTCGGCCGTGGGCACGGCGCAATCGCTCGTGTCCTGCCCCGCGGTCGCCCCCGCGCCCGCCACGGTGCTCAGTCGCTCCTCGATGTCCTGGATCGACTGCAGGTGCGCTTCGAGCTTCAGCCGGTCCTCGGCGCCCAGCCGCTTCTGCAGCCGGAGGATCTCGCTACGGGTCAGGTCGAAGACGCTCCCGCGTTCGGCGCGCAGCTGATCCATCGCCGGGTCGGACCCGCCGCCGCCCGCGTCCCCGAAGAGCGCATCGAAGACGTCCTGAGGCTTCTCGCGTGGTGGCACCGGCTGATCGGCGCCCTTGTAGGAAATCCGGCCGCGCACCTGGGAATCGCGCACATGCACGCCGAGCTCGAGCGTCTTGAACCGCGTGGGCAGGTCCAAGATCTCGCCCAAGTGCTGGTCGATGGAGATGCCCGACCCCCAGCCCGAGGTCGCCATGAAACTCTTGAACGTGCCGGTCCCGAGCGGCCGTGCCGTGAGCAGACTGCCGATGCCGCGCGCGTGCTCGGAGCCGTTGAGACCGCCGGCGAAGCCGTTGTCGCCGACGACCGCCGGGCAGTGCCGGATGCCGTCGAGGAACAGGAGCCGGTCCTGGAACGGCTCGAGCGGCGCCGTGAGCTGCGGAAAGGTCATCGTGCTGCCGTTCTGCGTCGGCCAGAACAGGTCGTTGCGGGTGCCGTTCGGCGTGGCAAACACGATGAGCCGGGTGGGATACTGGGTTTCTTGCCCAACCGCGCGGTGCGCGTCGAGCAGTGGAATCGCGGCGGTACCGGCCAACGCTCCTTGCAGGAGGTCCCGGCGTGAGATGCGGCCGAGCGAGCGGCTGGTGCGAATCATGGGGTCACCTCGGAAGTGCGGCGGTAAAGGAAGGCCTCGGTTTGGGTGGTATCGACCAAGAGGTCGACCAGGTTGGCGCCGCTCTGGTTGAAGGCGTCCTGCAGGGGAACCAGTGAGCACGCGTCGCCCGCCTCGACACCGCGGCCAACCGCGAACTTGAACCACTGCTCGGCGACGCAATCCTCGACCTGATCGCTCGAAGCCAGGATCTCCGTCATCTGCTGGGTCCCGACGAACGGACCGTCGATGTCCTTCGTGTAAAGGAACTCACCCGACAGATCCATCGTCGCCCCGCCATCCGTGGTGCGGAAGCTGCCGAGCGCATCGTAGCTCTCCATCGGGTAGCCGAGCGGGTCCATGGCGCTGTGGCAGTTGGCACAGGAAGGCTCCGTCTGATGTGCGCTGAAACGGTCACGCGCCGTCGTGCCGGCGGCTGGAGGCGGCACCGAGATGTTCACGTTGTCGGGAGGGGGGCTCACTTCGTCGCACAAGAGCTTGGTGCGGATGAACTTCCCGCGCAGGACGGGGGACGTCTGGTCGGGATGCGAATGGCTGGCCAAAAAGCCCGGAGTCGTCAGGATGCCCGAGCGCTCCGCCCCGTCGAGCGCGGTGACGGTCGTGCCTTCGGTCATTCCGTAGAGCTCCGCCAAAGGTCCTGTCGGCAGGCCGAGCGGCGCCGTCAGCAGTCGATCGAGCGTGGCGTCGCTGCCGAAGACCACGTCCTCGACCACGGCGTTGCCCTCGGCCTTCATCGCCGTGCGCATCGCTTCGCTCCAGAGCGGGAAGGCCTCGGCGCCTTTGCTGATGGTGTCGAGCCGCGTGAGATCGAGCCACTGCCGGTAGAACTCGGCCACCGCCAGGCGAGCCTTCGGGTCGCTCAGCATGCGGCGCGCTTCGCCGGCCACTTGCTCCGGCGTCCCGAGGGCGCCCGCAGCGGCTGCATCGAGCAGCGCGTCGTCCGGCGCCGAAGACCAAATCAAGTAGGACAGCCGGGTCGCCGTCTCGTAGCCGTTCAGACGCGTCATGGTCAGCGGGGTGCCGGGCGGCTCCGCTCCAGTGAACTCGACCCTGAACAGGAAGTGCGGCGATTGCAGCATGAGCCGCACCATGACTTCGATGCCGTGCTCGTAGCTGGTGGGCGCGCCCAGAGCGAACGCCTGGAGCAAGACCGACACGTCCTCGGGCTCGAGAGCGCGTCGGTACACGCGACGGCCGAAGGTCTCCGCAAACTGGGTGGCGCAGGCCTCCGCTCCGGTTGCGACCGGATCGCACGTAAAGAGCGTGTCCAGATGGGTGACCGCCTCCGCGGCCAGAGCCTCCGCGGCGTACGTGTATTTTTCCGCGTGCAAGGACGACACGGTGAGCACGACGGCGTTGTTGCTGAAGCCGTCGGCAATCTCGTCCGGCGGGAAGTCGAAGTCTTCCGCAGGGGAAAGCGTGGTGCCGAACAAGTCGCGCACGGTGCTGTTGTATTCGAAGCGTGTGAGGCGACGCAGCGGCGTCGGCGGGCGCTGCAGCGTGTTACAATCGACCGTGGTGCCGTGCTCGTTGACGATCTCGCCTGGGGCAACGGTCTCGGTGCCGCCAGTGCCCTGCATCCCGCCGTCGACCGGGGGGGCGCCGTCGGAGGGCGGACCACCCGAGCCGCAGGCGAGCGCCAGCCCCGCTGCCAAGAGAGGGGCGGTCCAAGGCAGCAAGAGCGAACGCGACCAGGAAACGTGAGTCGAAGCCATCCCGCACGCTCAGTAAAGGCTGCGGCGCGAGCGGCGGTCCACCTCGCCCTGACAAACAACGCACAAATCGACGTAGGTCGTGCCCTTTCAAGGCAGCATTTCAGCGCACATGAAGACCTCACATGGCTCAAAAAAGAACCCTCAGTGGGCTGCGCAGATCGAATGCGACGCCACCGGCATCCAACTTCCCAGGTGGCCCGGCGTCCGCGCAGACGGGCTGAGCACCCTGGCTGTGGACAATCAGTGACAGCGGAAGTTTTGGGCCAAGAAGCCAGAAAAATGCGGGGGTCAGACAAAATTATGGACCAATTTCGATCCAATGCTGATCGAACTGCGTTAAGGGGTGAGGACGGTCGGCCATGTCCCCTCTTGCCAAAGACACGGAACAAGCCGCGACCTCCCGACGGAGACTGGTCGGGGTTGCCGAGCCAGCTACTGGTTTCCGGAAACCTGCCCAGCGCCTCCGATCCTTGGGCGGAATGGGATGTCGCTGCTTGGTTCGTTCTGGCCGAGAGGCGGCTGCTGGGGACTCCAGCTGACCTAACGCAGACCGGGGCGCCCGATTCCCGCAGAAAGGCGCGCCCCGGTCTCTGCGTCTTAACTAGGGCCTGTGGTTTCGTGGCCCTCCTGGGCACGTTCGGCTGCGCGCCAGCACCCGGCGACGGGGGCGGCTCCGGCGGGCAGACCGCTTCGGGCGGGAGCACTAGCAGCGGAGGTGCAGGGCCGAGCTCCGGCGGCACGAGCAGCGGCGGCACGGCCAGCGGCGGAGCGTCGGGCGGCGGCACGAGCAGTGGCGGCTCGGCCAGCGGCGGGACGGGCGCGGGAGCGGGCGGTCTGCCGACCAGCAGCTGCGGCGATGCCTGTAGCAATCCACCCTCTGGATCCTGCGACGCTCCAGAAGTGCGCGTGACCGAGGTCGAGCTCGGCATTCCGGTCCTCAATAACGAATCGGAGACGGAGCTCGAGCCGCTGGTGCTCGCTGCCATGCCGTCCGGGGGGGCGCGCCTGGGCTTCATGAGCGACGACGGGGCGCTGCACATCGCCGAGCTCGATTGCCAGGACGCCCTGGTCGGCAGCCCCTTCGCCTTGCCAGCCCACGACTTCGAGGACCTCGCCGCCGACGAGAACGGTGGCGTGGCGCTGCTCACCCGGGACGCGCGCGGCGGCGGCACGCTCAACTGCGGCGAGCCGGCGAACCTGTGCGATGGGGGGCCGGATCCAGCCATTGCCTGCCACGAAATGTGGATGGTGCGCTTCGACTGCGACGGCACTCCGAGCTGGGAGACGGCGCTCACCACGTCGAGCGCGACTTTGCCGCCCTATTCCACCGGCCCGGAAGGTCCGATGTCGCTCATGATCTGGTGGTACCAGCACCACGGACGCCTCGCCTACGACGGCGAGAACTATGCGGCGTACTTTGGCGTGGCCATCAGCGTCTCGGAGGACATGTGCATCAACATCCACCAGGGCGACCGCATGAAGGTCGTCGGACCCGACGGCACGCCTTTGGACCACCCCGACGACTTCGGTGAGTGGGGCGTCGGCTGCAGCCACAGCTGGAATACCCGTATCGTTTGGGACGAGGGGGCACAGAAGTTCGTGATGGTGTGTGCGACGGACAACGAGGGTCGGGTCGCGCTGCCCGATCCGTACCGCACCATCTACACGCCCACTGACCTGAGCACGCTCAGCGTGGGCGACTTGGTCGTCGCCGAGGGCGGGCTCGGCTACTGGGCCACGGTGTCGGACGTCGGCACGGTGCATCTACTCCGCTTCACCGATGGCCTGGCAGATCAAGACCATGCCATCGCGAGCTCCGATTTCTCCCACCTGGCCGCGTTTGGCGAGCACTACATGGTCGCAGCGTGGAAGGACGGCGACGGCATCGCCGCGCAAGTGTTATCGCGGGAGACAGGCGCCAAGAAGGGCGAAGCAGTCACGCTGCCCGTTCCGGACAACCGCTACCACTGGCTCGAAACGATGGCCGACGGCAGCGTGGCCTACGCCGCGCCGGGCACCACGCCGACTTCCGTGCGCATCGCGCGCGTTCTGCCCTGTTCCGAATAACCTCAATTCAGGGCCACGAGCAGGCTGAGCCCGATCGCACCGAGCACGACCAAAAGGCAGCCAATCTTCCACGGGCTCAGCGGGTGGTCACCGCACACGGTCCCGGTGACCCCGTGGACGAGGACGCGGAACGCTTCGCCCTTGTAGCGGTAGGCCACCAAGTAGACCGGAACCAGCGCCAAGCGCACCTTCGTGTCCTGGGTGGTGGTGGTCGCCCGAAAGTCCTTGTGGCGCTCCGCCGTGATCTGACTCTCCGCCCGGTCGGCACGCGAACGCTCGAGGCGCTCGAGCATGCGGGCGAAGGATTCCTTCCGATCGAGCACGGGCAGCTCGGCATCACGCCTGCCCAAGAATCCCCGATGGTAGGCCACCACGTGCTCGCCATCGAAACCGCCGAGCTCCTGCAGCTGCTTGGTCAAGACGACGCGGGAAGCGCTCTCGAACTCTAGGGTGGGCTCGTCGATGGTGCCCGTCTGGTCCTCCCAGCGCGTCCGCACGTGGCCGGGATCGCCGGCCTTGCGCTGGTGGCCGGCCGCCAGGTCCTCGGCCGCGGTCGTCAGAATACCCACGCGGGCCCGCCATTCGGTCCGCGCCCGCAGGCGCCAGAAGTGGCACGGGACGTAGATGGAATCGAGCTCCTCGAGCTTGGCGGCCCGGGTGAGGTCACCGGGCGCGAACCAAGCATCCCCGAGCCACGCGGCAAACTTCCCCCGCGCGACCTCGCCGGAAACGCTGAACGGCACGATGCCATCGAACGCTTCCGCATCGACCTCCGCCGACTCGACCGCCAGGCTCGAGAGGCAGTAGTGACATTGGCTGGTGAGCGCGCCCCGGGTGCGAACCATCACCGCGCCGCAGTGCGCGCAACTCACGGCCTCGGGCCCGGCGTCCGCCCCCGCGGTGCCACGCTTGGCTCCAGCCGGCGGCTCTTCTGCTTTCGCGTCGTGCCAGACGACGGCCTCGGCCCGGTCGAGCTCGGTCTCCTGCCCGCAATGCCGACAGGAGAGAACGGCGCGCTGCTCATCCAGCTCGACCGGCGCCGAGCACTTCGAACAACGCAGACCTCGAGCGACCCACGCGTCCAGTTCGACTGGTGACTGCACGGGTCGATCTTGGACGAACCGGTGGCGGGGCGTAAAGGCGCAGCGCCCCGCGCCCGTCCGTCCCTAGGCCCTACGCTGGCGGCCCTTGGTTACTTGAAGTTCCCACCGCTACACTGGGCTTCGCCGTCCGTGACCTCGCAGGTCCCATTGAAGCAGGGGTCGATGTCACCGTAGCCCGAGCCGGCCTCGTTGCAGGTGGCGATGCCGTCACCGAGGCAAACCGATTCACCAGGCGTGCACACGGCCTCGAGGCAGGTGCCGTCCCCGCAATATTCACCTTCCGCGCAGCGATCGCTGTCCAGACACTCGACGCACGATCCGGAGTCGAAGTTGCACAAGAGGCCGAGCGGGGTGCAATCCTTGTCGGACGCACATCCGCGCACGCAGACGTTGTCGACGCAGCTCTCTTCTTCGCCGCAGTCCTGGGCCCGCTCGCACTCGACGCACAGACCCCGTCCAGGCCCTGGACCGGGACCGCCGCCCAGCTCGACGCAGATCAAGTCGAGACTGGGACAGTCGAGCGAATCCTCGCAGGCTCCCCGCATCTCGCACTCGTTACGCACGCACACCTCGCCCTCGCCGCAGTCGACGTTGTTCGCACAGTCGACGCACACGTGACGGAACCCAGCGCAAACCTGGCCGACATCGGCACAGTCGTCGTCCCCTTGGCAGATGGTGGGCCCGTCGGGCACATCGGGCTCGGAGCCGGCACCGCCCTCCCCCGCGTTCCCGCCTTCGGCGGCGGGTGTCCCCCCGCTGCTGCTCGGCGTTCCACCCGTAGATGGCGTTCCACCACTCGCGCTGCCCCCGGCACCATCGGTACCGCCGGCACCGCCGGCACCACCCATCGAGTCGGCGACGTCCGAGCCGCCGCCACAGGCAGCAGCGGCGCCGAGCCCGAGCGAGAGAACCAAAGCGAAACGGCCCAAAGTCAACGTGGGGTAGGTCATGCCCTGGATCTACCAGGTCACGTGGCCGAGCGTGCTAGCTTTCGCGCTGCCTGGAAATTTTCGCAGGAGAGCATGAGTAATATGTTGGTTCCAAGCTACTGCAGACGGCAGATGACCTTGGTTTCGCTGCCTTCGCCTCCGTAGAAATCACTCACGCACAGACTAGGACCGTCGCGCGGGCAGATGCACGAGCACGCCGCTGCCTTGGTCAAGTAGCAAAGGTCGTCCGCGAGCCAGTTGCACTCGTGTCCAGCTTCGTAAATCGGGACGCCCAGCTCGCATTCGTCGAGCGTGAGGTCACCCGGCGCGCCCTCATCCGGGTCGTCGCTGGGCGCCTCCCCTCCCTCGTCCGCGGGCGCCTCCCCTCCCTCGTCCGCGGGCGCTTCCTCGTCCGCCGTGCCGCCGTCCTCGACCTGGCCGCCGCAGCCGAAAAGCAGCAGAAGGCCGGTCACACTCGCCCAGGTTCCCAGCGTCAGAACGACCTTCATTCCCGAGCTTGTCGTCGGGAGCCCCTAGCCTTCACTCCGCTCGAAGCGCGACCTCATGCTCACCGCCACCCACGAGCGAGATCCGCCGCCAGGCGCCGCTGCGAAAGCGGTAGCCGAGCAGTGCCGCCAGAACCACGAGGTAGGCAATCACCGACAGCATCGCGGCCGCTGGACCGCCCTCGAGGACGAGCACGGAGAACCAGGCGACCGGTGTGAACACGAACCAAGCCAGGAGGATGCGAGCGGTCATCGGCCAGGTGGTGTCGCCCGCAGCGCGCAGCGATTCGGTGATCGTCATCGCAATGGCGTCGAACAACTGCCAAACGCCACTCAGGCCCAGCATCAAGACGCCCACTTTCAAGAGCTCGGCCGACGCAGCGCCCTGTGCAAAGAGCCGCATGAACGGCCGGGGCAAGAGGACGTACAGGGCGCCCACGCCGAGCATCCAGCCGCCCGCGAAGCGCAGGGCAAGCCAGGTGAGCCCGGGTACGCGATCCGGCTGGCCGCGGCCAATGCTCTCGCCGACCAAGATCGCGCCCGCAGACGCGACACCGAACGCCGGCATGAAGGACAGCATGTTCAGCTGGAACACGATGTTGAACGCAGCGAGCGTCGTCGTGCCCAGGTGGCCGATGACGAAATTGATGAACAAGGCAAACGCCGCGAACTCGAGAAAGTAGTTGATGCCGCTGGGCAGGCCGAAACGCAGCATTCGCTTGAACTCGGGCCAGCGAAAGTCGAAGGGCGCCTTGGGCACGTCGTGACCGAAGCGCGTCAAGAAGGCGACCAGCAGAACGAGAAAACCGAGCGTCGTGGCGACGGTGCTCGCCCAGGCCGAGCCGACGGCGCCGTAGCCGGGAAGGCCCAAGCGTGGCTGAATCAGAAGGTAGCAGAGCGCGATGTTGCTCGTCATGGTGACCACGCTCGCGATGAGCGCCATGCGCGTGTTGCCGAGGCCACCGTACCAATTGGCGAGCGCCTCCGTGCCGACGAGCGCCACCACCGAATAGAGCCGGATGGTGATGTACGCCCCCATGTCGCGCTCGACGGCCGGCTCGTAGCCGATCAGGCCGAGCGCCGGGGCGACCAGCGGAATGACGAGGAAGCCCAGGATTCCGGCGCAAAGGGCCAAGAAGAGCCCATAGCGCCCGTACCTCCCAACGGCCGCGAGGTCGCCCTTGCCCCGGAGCTGCGCCGCGAAGCTCTGCAAGATGAACGCGGTGCCGGTCGGCAACATGATCATGCAGAGCAAGTCGAGCGCCCCGGTCGTGACGGCGGCGAGCGGCGCTTCGCCGAGGGGCGCCACCATCAGCGCATCGGAGAAACTCACGACGGCCTGCGTCGCTCGCGAGAGCACGATGGGCCACGCTAGGCGCAGCAGCGTCGCAGTCGGTGAAGGCACGGCACTGGGAGCGAGCATGAGGGCCTGGCGCTATAGCAGCTCGAGACCAAAGGACGAGGAAAAGCTCCACAGCACATCGATCGTCTCGAACTCGACACTTTGCCGCCCATAGACTCGTAGCAAGTACGCTCGCATCTCGGGCGTCCAGGCCGGCAAGGGCGCCGTGGTCGGCACGCTGTGACCCCCACCGATCACCCGGATCCACGCGACCGCCGGATGACCTGGAGCGGCCCAGCTCGAGCTCTCGATCGAGGTGCCGTCCGCGGGTGCGCGCTCCGGCCAAGCGCGGACCTCCGGCGCGCCCGTGTGCCCAGCCCAGCGCGCGAAGGTCGTAGCGGTTTCTTCCGCCGACAGCACCGCACCGCGACTGGTGTTCCCCGCCAAGCTCACGACGCCGCCGGCCGCCGGGTTGATGGGGTCCTCACTGCCGTTGATGAGCAGCATTGGCACCGGCACGCCAGAGTGGTGGCAATCGTCGTTGCCCGGCGCCGGCAGGTTGGCCAAAAGCGCCACGTACGCGCGCCCGAGCTCGGGCGCCTCGAACGTGATCCGAAACACCATGTGTCCGCCGTTGGAGATCCCGATGAATGCCACCCGCTCCGGATCGATGTCGTCGCTCTCCCGAAGCGAAGCGACCAACGCCCGCAAGAAGCCGACGTCGTCGACGCTCTCCAAATTGGCCGCGTAGTCCGCCCGCGGTCGGCAATCGTTCCAGTGTTCGTCGTAGCCGTCGGGATACACCACGACGATGCCTTCTCGCTCCGCGAGACGATCGAGCGCGCCGCCGTGCATCTGCCGCATGTCCTCGCCATTGCCACCCGAACCGTGAAGGACGACCCAGAGCGGAGCCTGGTGGAGCGCTCGCGCTGGGTGATGAAGCTGGAACGTGCGGGTGCGGCCGGCGACGGCGAGAGTCTGGGGTTCTGGCCTCTGCGGTGGCGCGAGCGACTGGGCAGCCGGTGGCGTCGGCAGCGCAGGCACCGGACTAGCGGGCTTCGGCGGAGCGCTCTCCCTGTTCGCCAGCAGGGTCAAAGCAGTCGCAAGAGCCCCCGTCACGAGGGCAATGGCGAGCCAAGCTGGTCGAATCCGTAGGGCCAACGGCCCTAGAACGTACCACGCAAGCCAGCCGAGGTGAGACCAACGTACGGCTGAAGCGAGGCACTAGCGTGCTGCGCCTTGGGCGCGGTGATGAGCAGCGTCACGCCGGCTGCCGCGAGCACGCCGCCCGCAATGAAGCCGATCGTCGAGACGTCCCGCATCGTGTTGTACGAGGTCATCGCGCTCTCGGGCACGCTCGAGTCACAGATGCCGTTCGGGCAGTCGTCTCGCTGCTGCGACAGCGCCACACCGCCGGCAATGGCTCCGACGGCAATCCCTGCGGCGCCGAGGCCGACGCCAACCCAGCCGACCGGACGTTGCCAGGTATTCTTCGGGCCCGTGTCCTCGGGGGTGGTCGCGTCACTCGTGGCGGCGGCTGGCGCAGCCACGGCGGCAGGCTCGAAATGGAGCGTGACCGTCTTCTTCTCGGCCTCCATGAGGGCGACCTTCTGCTTCACCGTCTGCTCACCCAGGCGTCCTTCGACGACGGCATCGCCGGGATTGGTAGGCCGCGGACTGCCGACGACCGTGCTCGGCACGTCCTCACCGCGAATGCTGAGCGCCACGCCCTCGGCGGCGGCCCCTTCGATGTGGATCGTGAGCGCCGGAATGCGCGGCAAGAGGGCATCGCGATCCTGCTTGGCCTCGTCGCGCGACTTCTGCTGCACGGCCGCCTCGCCGCCAACGTCGTCGGGCAAGCGCGTCGCTTCGAGGTAGCGCTCGGCGGCTTCCACGAACTTGCCGGATTTCTCCAGCGCCCGCGCCGACCAAAGCGCCAGCGAAGGAGCCTTGAGCATCTTGTACGCACGCTCGAGCTTGTCCGTCGCGGAACGGAAGTCCTCGCGCTGGTAATCCTGAATGCCGTCGTAGCCGAGCTGGCGAGCCGTTGCGCGCGTTGCGCCGTCCACGGCGGGCTCGGCAGGCGGAGGATCAGCGAGCGCTGGCAGCGCCAGCAAGGACAGCGCGAGGGCACACCAAAGTCCGCGAGGATGCGCTCTCGATCCCATCATCTTCGGCATTTAGGCACGTGGCTGCACGCAGGGGAACCCCCTTGAAAAGCTTGCTCGAAGCGATGACTAGTGTCCGGTCGGCCAGCCGGACGCACGATGCGCGGCTCCCGCTCGATCCGTCGCCGCAGGCTCGCGTTTGGGCCGAAGCGTCGAACAAATCACCACACCTGGACGAACTGAGCGGTAGAAACATTCAGCGGAGACGCCTAGTGTGTGGTCCGTTAGGTGGGCGCGGAGGAGGAATTGGGCTCGGTGACTGGTCAGCGGCAAACATCGTCCCACGGAGGCAAGCGGCCACTTGGCCTGTTCGCTCTCCTGGCCCTACTCCTGGCCACGCACTGTGCCCTGCCGGCCTACCGGTACGAAGAGGACGGGGGGAGCGGGGGAGAGGCGGGCGGCGACGGCAGCGGCGGCGACAGCCCGGGCGGCGAGGGGAATGACGGCGACGGCAGCGGCGGCGACGAGCCTGCCGCAGGAGGGTCAGCGACGGGCGGTGACGGGAGCTCGACCGGTGGCACCGACAACGGCACAGGAGGCGGCAGCGGCGGTGGGCCGATCGTGGGTGACGACTGTACGCAGGAAGGCGTCTTTTCTTGCACCACGAACGCGTCGCGGAATCGCCTGGTGTGCGAAGGTGGTGAGCTCATAGCCGGCACTGCCTGCGGCACGAACGAGCTCTGCGACACCGAGTCCGACGACGGGGAATGCAAGGAGGTCGTTGCCGAGTGCCTCGGGCGCGCCGCGGGCGTTCCTTTCTGTGAAGGTCCGGTACGCAAGGTCTGCGGGCCGGACTTGGTGAGCGTGACGAGCACCACCTGCGACAGCGTCCAACACTGCACGCAGTCGACCACGGACGTCTGCGCATTTTGCCTGGACGGCGAGTACGAATGCGAGAGCGATGACCTGCTCCTCACCTGCAACGAGGACAACACCGACTTCGACGAGACGGAGTGCCCCGACCACAACTGCAGTCCGACCGCTGGAGCCTGCACCGATAGTGTCTGCCTAGTGGGCCAAGGCCACTGCGAAGACGACACGCTCACCATCTGCAATGCAGCGCAGACGGCCTTCGAGGATCCCACACCCTGCGATCCCGGCCTCTGTGACGAGGTGAACGCCCAATGCGACACGTGTGTCGCCGGCAGCGACCCGACCTGCGACGACGACGGCATCAC
>Ga0164309_10000311_pt1 | contig 28269 bp, 20 predicted proteins | sample Whisoiple_247_MG_FD_109984 | JGI IMG/M metagenome (GOLD analysis project Ga0164309, IMG submission 109984) | Soil microbial communities amended with fresh organic matter from upstate New York, USA - Whitman soil sample_247_MG | ecosystem: Environmental > Terrestrial > Soil > Unclassified >...
ATCGTGACTTTGACCGTCTCGACGTTGTTCGGATCGTAAGCAGGCTCACCGGCAGCAGCGTCTGCCATCGGATCACCCTGCAAATCAGGGCTGAGAGGCACCGCGCGCGCGGCTGCGTTGCCCGGATTGGTCGACGGTGACGTCTCCGCCGGATAGACGGGCTGAGCAGGCGGCGTGGGCGGAGCAGCGGCAGGGTCAGCGGACGGGTCGGCGGCGGACGCAGCCGGTCCGGGAGGAACGGGCGGAGAGGGCACGTCCGCGGGCGCTGGCGGTGCGGCGGGCGGTGCCGCCGCGGCGGGGGGCGCCGCGGGGGGCGCGGCAGGCGCTGGTCGTGGCGCGGCTTGCGCCACCTGTCGGCGCTTCACCGGCCGAGTTTTCACGCTTGCCTGTGCCTTGGGCGGCGGCCCTTCCGCGTGGGCGATGGAGGACCGAAATGCAAACACCAGGACGTTCAACACCACTGCCGAGTGCAGCACGCGTTGGCAGCTGCGAAGACCTAAGCCGAACATCGAACCCTCTTTCTTGCGCGCGATCTGCTTTCAACCACAGCAGCAATCAGGCGCCCATGTGGAACCCGCTCAATCCGAGTGTGAATTCACGCTAAAGAGCGCTAGATCAACCACTCACTCTCGTCAGATCGTGTATTTGAAATCGAATTTTCTGGATATAAAGAAGCCACGCTACCGAATACACTGAGTATAAATAGCTCATCAGCCCCCAGCGCCGCCTTCACCGGCAGCGCCCCCAGGACCGTCTTCGCCGCTCATACCACCGGCGCCAGCGTCACCGTTGGGTGAGGGCGGCGGCGCGGGGAACGCGAGCGTCACGTACGCCGCGACGGCCCCGCCTTCCTCGATGCGCACGGTGGTCTCGCTCGAGAGTGGGGGTGTGAAAGGCACGGCGCCTGCTTGCAGCGCTTCGACGTGAATCAACGCGTCTTCGTCGTCGAACTCTGCAGGCAGGGTAATTCGCTGGAAAAAGCTGTCCTGAATGGAGGGTCCCGCATCACCCATGCCCGGTTCGGTCGGGGGCGCGAAGTCGTACACGAACTTGCGGGAGGATTGGGTGATGGTGACGTGGAGCTGATCGACCACGGGAACGTCAGCGCCCGCGGTGACGTTGAGCGCGACGACCGAAGCTTCGTCGGAACAAGCGAGAAGCGCACAGACGGCAACCAGCGACACGGCGAAGCGTCGGAACGTCATGGCGCGGCACCCTATTGCACCCGTGCACAAACAGTCAATGACGGTTTATATTGTTCAACACAATAAATGGCAGTCACGATGGCGAGTTCCGCCATCGTGACTCGAAAGATGGATTGGTAAATGGCTTTTGCCGATTGCGGACCTGCCTCACTGCCAAAGCGCCACACGTGACTCAGAGTCTTCTCTGCTATTAGTCGTGATTGCAGCTGTCGCTCTTGCTCAATGACCAATAAGCCCGCTATGAGTGCCTCACCCGCCAGCGAGTCGCTGGGCGTTGCCTTTATGGTGCAGAAGTAGGTTTCCGATCATCATGGACGTGCATACCGACCTCGCACGCCGTCTCCTGCTCTCGATGATGGCGGTGAGCGCCTTGGGTTGCTCTGAGTTTAGAGCGCGTCAGCGCGCGCGTGAGGGCAATCGTCTCTTTCAGGAGGGCAATTACGCCGCCGCAGTCGCTGCCTACTCGGCGGCCGAGCAACTCCACCCCATGCCGGTGGTTTCGCTGAACAAGGGACTGGCGTGTCGGCAGCTGCTGATCCCAGGCGCAAAGTCGCGACAGAACGAGCAAGCCGTCGATTGCGCCTTGGCCTCTTTCCGCCGTTTGAAGGAGCAGAACCCGAGCGATCCACGGGCCGACCAGCTGTATCAACAGACGCTGTTCGATGCCGATCGCTTCGATGCTCTCGCGCGTTTGTACACAGCGCAATTGCAAGAAAGTCCCACTGATTTGGCTGCGTTGAACGGCTTGATTCAGGTCTATTCGAGCTCCGGCCGTTGGGACGACGCGCTGCACTGGACGATCGAGCGAGCGACGCGCGCTCCGCGTGACGCGGAGGCTCAGTATGCGGTCGGCGTACTCGTCTATACTCACCTGTTCGAGAAGGGTGGAGGCACTGAGCAATCGGCGTACGACCCTCGGCCCGGCGCAGCGCAGCAAGCTGTGCCCGTGAGCACTCCGGGAGACATCACTGGGCCCGCTCGCGTGGCGCTTGCCGAACGAGGCATCGCGTTCCTCAAACGCGCGCTCGAAGTTCGCCCCACATACGTCGAGGCGATGACCTATTTGGGGTTGCTCTATCGCCAGGAGTCGTTCGCCTATTTCGATCGACCCGCCGAGTGGCAAGCGACCGTGGACACCGCGGAAGAGTACCGAAAACGAGCGGCCGCGCTGCAAGCACAGCGCAAACCGACGCAGCCGTAGCGCGACAGCACGATGGCCTTCGAAGCAATCCTCCAGCAGCAGCAGGCAAAGCCCACGCGCTGGCGCCGCGTCACGCTGTTCGTCTCGCTCGCGGTGCATGTCGCGGCGTTGTCGGCGGCACTCGTGCACTCGGTCTGGCAGGTCGACGAAATGCCAATGCCCTCACTGCAGGTGACCTTGACTGCGGCCGTCCCTCCCCCGCCCCCACCGCCTCCGCCCGCCGCGCGCAAGGCATCGTCGGAATCCCGACCGAAGACGCGGCCGCTCGAGCCAAAGCCGCACGAACTGGTCATCCCCAAGGACACACCCAAAGAACAACCGAAGCCCGAACCCGCAGCGGACAGCGCGACCGACAACGCTGAGCCCAACGGCCAGGTGGGTGGGCAACTCGGCGGAGTTCCGGGAGGTGTCGTGGGCGGCGTGGTCGGTGCGGCCCCGCCTCCCCCACCGCCTCCGCCACCCAAACCCACCGGGCCGAAGAACGTGTCGGCGAGCATCGGTCGAGGTCAACTGCTGATCGACCCGAACTCCGAGCCCTATCGCGTGAAGCTGCCCATGGTGCTGGCTCGCTCCGGTGAAACCTACACGGCCATGTTGCGGCTGTGTGTTTCTGCCGAAGGGCGCGTCAGCTCCGTCCAAGTGCTGAAAGGCGCAGGCGCGGCCCTCGACGGTCAATTCCCGAGCGTGATGGGGCGCTGGCGCTACCGCCCCTTGATGGTGGATGGGGCTCCGACTCCGTTTTGTTACCTGCTTCGCTACGAGGTCAGCGGTCGCTGAACTCGAGCGCATTCAAACACCTAGGAAGATCAAGATGGACTTCTCTCTGCTCGGTTTGTGGAACCAAATGGGTGTGGTGGCGCGCGGGGTCGTGCTCATCCTGCTCGGCATGTCCGCGTACGCGATTGCCGTCGCCCTCGAGCGCTTCGTCGCGTTTCGCAAAGGCAGGCAACGCTCAATCGCGTTCGTGTCGGCTCTGCAGCCGCTGATTGCCCCGAATGGGCGGCTGGAGGAGGTGAAGAACCTGCAGGCCACCTGGAAAGACGCGCCCCTGGCGCGCGTGGTGATCCTAGGCGTGGGGGAGTTCACCCAAGGCGTTCAGGAGCTCGGGGCAGCCGCTAGCGACACGCTCGAGCTCGAGCTCTTGCTGCACGGCGTCGAGCGCTCGATTGAACGCGCCAAAAAGCGGGAACTCGCGAATTTGTCGCGAGGGTTGCCCGTGCTGGCCACCATCTCTTCTTCGGCGCCGTTCGTCGGTCTGTTCGGTACGGTATTCGGCATCATCACCGCGTTTCAGCGCATGGCCGACCCGTCCAAGGGCGGCGGTGGCGGACTCGCAACGGTGTCTGCCGGCATCGCCGAGGCATTGTTGACCACCGCGGTCGGGCTTGCCGTCGCGATCGTCACGGTCTGGTTTTACAACTTCTTCACCACCAAGCTCGAGCAGATCGGCGCCCTGATCGATGACGCCAGTGGTGAGCTCACCGATCGATTGATGCAGCACGGACGACGCCGCGCTCATGAGTCGCCCTCGAGCGCCGACGCGGTGCCCACGTGAATCCCCCGGCGGAACGCCGCCGTCAGCGCTTGCAGGCCATGCGCGCCGTGATCCGCAGGGATCGCCCCGGTTTCGAGCGCCCAGAGGTGAAGGCCGATATCAACGTCACGCCGCTGGTCGACGTGGTGTTGGTTCTGCTCATCATCTTCATGGTCGTGACGCCCATGATCGCGAGCGGCGTTGCCGTCGATCTGCCCCGCACCGTGAACCATTCACGCAAGCCGGACGACGGCAAAGACATCATCGTGTCGGTTGCCCGCGACGGGCGCGTTTACGTCGGCACGCAAGCGCTCTCGCGCGTCGAAGAACTCGGGCGCGCCGTCCTGGCCGAGCGCCGCAAAGCTCCGCACAAGACCGTGTTTTTGAAGGGGGACCTGCGCGCGCAATACGGCGCCGTGCGTCGGGCCATGCAATCACTGCACGACGTCGACATTCAAGACATCGTGCTCGGCACCGAAGAGCTCACGAAGGCCCGCTGAGAGCAGCGCACGAGGCGTATGGAAACCAGCAGTAAGAAAGGCCTCCGGGCAGAAATCAACGTCACGCCCCTGGTCGACGTCGTGTTGGTTTTGCTCATCATCTTCATGGTGCTGACGCCGTCGATGTTGAAGCACCTCACCGCAAACGTGCCCAAGAAGCCCGACGAACCGCTGGCCGCCGTGCCGAGCGATCACTCGATCGTCGTCGTCTACGGCGCGGCCCGGGAGCTCACCGTGAACGGCGAACCCGTTGCCCCCGAACAGCTCGCCGACAAACTCACTGAACGGCTCCACGGCGCGCGCCAAAAGGTCGTCTTCTTCAAGGCCGAAGACGAGGCGCCCTATGGTGAAGTCGTCCACCTGATGGACATCGCGCGCGGTGTCGGCGCGCAGACCCTGGCCGTCGTCACCGAGTGAGGGAGGCGAAAGGGGTTGCCCCGACCGGGAACCGTCGAATCGCGGCGAGCGTCCTCGCGCTTCGCGCTGCGGGCGCTCGGCTACCCAAGCGCTGGCCAAAAGCCAGCGCGGTGCGCCAACGACACAGCGCGGGAACACCGCTTCACGCGGGTTGCGATGCGGGATCGCGACCGCCCCCTCCCCCTTCCCGAGTCGAACGCCACAGCACGGAAACGAGGTTTCACCCCACGACGTCGAATGCTCGCCTCACGCAGCCGCGCAGCCAAATATGCCCCGGGTCATTGTCGAAACGCGGACTCCACGCTTGCGCAATTGCCACCTTCGTTACGGGCCCCGTGACGGACAGTCGGCAGAGCCCGAACGCTTCGACGACGGTCGCAGCCAGACGGTTGGGGATCACGGTGTAAGCGTCGCTGGCTCGCACTAGCGCCGCAGCAGCCAAGAATGAAGGCACGATGCGGCTCGGCGGGCGCCAGCCGCGACCACGCTTCGGTTTGGTCAACTCCTCGAATTTTGCGCGCTGAGAGGCGACCGCGATGTGCTCGATGGTGGCCAGGCGAGCCGGCGAGACGCGGCGCTTTGCGGCCGGATGATCTCGACGGACCACTGGCACCATTTCCTCGTGGTAGAGCGTCTGAATGCGCAGATCGGGGGCAATGCCGAATTGTACGCCGATGTCGAGATCGGCTTCGCGCGCTTCTGGGAGCAGAACGCCAACCAGGTGAAGCGCTACCCCGGGCGCCTCGTTTCGTACCAGCGAATCGAGTGCGTGGCCTACGGTCACGATCATGGCGTCGGACGCTCGAATGATGAACGTGCGTTCGAGGGTCGCGATGTCGAGCGGCTGATCGGGCCGGAGCAGCGCACCGATCTCGGACGCAGCGCGCGACACTCGTTCGCGCATCGCAAGCGCGCGAGGCGTGGGCACGAGCCGGTTTCCAGCGCGCACGAACAGCGGATCGCCGACCGCGAGCCGCAGTCGCGAGAGCGTGTGGCTCATCGCGGGCGGGCTCACGTTCATCCGGCGGGCAGCGCCGGTAACGCTGCCGGCCTGGAAAAGTGCGTCCAGCGCGAGCAGCAGGTTGGCATCGGCGGATTCCATTTCCTGCATGTAGCACGTGCATACGTTTCAATCGATTCATTCCATGAAAGGGCTACAACGTGGCCATGAGCAGCGACGCAACCGCGATAGGCAGCCCGATCCCCTCTCCCCTCGACGCCGATTCTCCGCGTGGCCGACTGATCATTCTGGTCACGTGCTGTCTGGCGCTGGTGCTCACGGCGATGGACGCCACGATCGTCAACATCGCTCTGCCCGCGATCCGCGGCGATCTGCACGCGAGCGTCGCCGAGCTGCAGTGGTCGATCGACGCCTACACCATCGTCGTGGCAAGTTTCTTACTGCTCGCCGGGTCGATCGCCGATCGCTTCGGTCGGCGCAAGACGTTCCAGGTGGGACTCTTGGTCTTCAGTGTCGGCTCGTTGCTCTGCAGCGTCGCGCCGAACGCGCGCGTGCTCGTGGCGTCTCGCGTGTTGCAGGCGCTCGGCGGCGCGATGCTCAACCCGGTGGCGATGTCGATCATCGTCAATACGTTCCTCGATCCCAAGGAGCGCGCTCGCGCGGTCGGAATTTGGGGGGCCGCGTTCGGCGTGGCCATGGCGGCAGGTCCGCTGCTCGGCGGGCTGCTCGTCGAGATCGCTGGTTGGCGGTCGATCTTTTGGATCAACATTCCGATCGGAGTCATCGCGCTGGCCTTGACCGCGCGCTTCGTGCGTGAGTCGCGGTCCGAGCGCCCACGGCAGTTCGATGTGCTGGCGCAGGTGCTGGTCATCACCGCGCTGTTCGCGCTCACCTCCGCGGTGATCGACGGCCGTCACGCGGGCTGGACCTCGTGGCCCATTGCGGCGGGCTTTGCGACCGCGATCGCCAGCGCAGTTGGCCTGGTCGCGTGGGAATCGCGCCACCGCGAGCCGCTGCTCGATCCGCGATTCTTTCGCAGCCTCCCGTTCGCGGCCGCGACGCTAGTGGCCGTACTCGCGTTCGCCGCGTTCAGCGGATTTTTGTTTTTGAATTCACTTTACCTTCAAGAGTCACGCGGCCTGTCGGCCTCGCAAGCCGGCCTTGCCACCTTGCCCATCGCGCTCGCGCTGATGGTGTGTTCGCCGCTCTCCGGTCGGCTCGTAGCGGCCGGTCGCGCCCGGGTGGCGCTGGTGGTAGCAGGCGGCGCAATCGCGATGGGCGCGCTACTCTTGACCGTACTGGCGCAAGACACGCCGCTCGCGTCCCTGCTCGGCGCGTACGGCATCTTTGGCATCGGCCTGGGCACGGTCAACGCCCCGATCACGAACACCGCAGTTTCCGGCATGCCGCGGTCACACGCGGGGCTCGCGTCCGCCGTCGCATCCACCAGCAGGCAAGTGGGCGCTTCGCTGGGCGTCGCGCTCGCGGGCGCGCTCGCGGGCACGGGGATTGAGACCGCACATCGACCTGACTTCGCCGCCGCAACGCACGGCTTCTTTTGGGTCAGCGCGGGGCTGGGTGTGGCGATCGTCGTGCTCGGGGTTGCATCCACTGGCCGCCGCGCGAAGGAGAGCGCGGCGCGCGTGGCCTCGTTGCTCGACGGTTTGCGCTGAGCAAGCGCGCACGGTTCACGAGAGGAATCGCGCTGACTTCAGCCCGCCGCACGCTCGGCGTCCGACGATTCGCCTTTGCCCGCGCGCAAAAAAGTGCCCGACTCGGCCTCCACCGCGGCCACGATGTCTTCCAGAGCTTGCGGTTTAGCCAAGAAGTAGCCCTGCACCTTGTCCACTCCGATGGCTCGAAGAGTGGCCAGCTCGGCCTTGGTTTCGACGCCCTCGGCGGTGATCGTGCTGCCGATTTCGCGCGCAAAAGCGATCAGCCCTTTCGCGAGGGCGCGCCGGCTCGCGTCGACGTCGATGTGACGGGTGAGGCTGATGTCGAGCTTGATGATATCGGCTTTCAAACTGAGGATGTGCCGCATGCTGGCGTAGCCAGCGCCCGCGTCGTCGATGGCGAGCCGAGCGCCGCGCGCACGCAGCGGCTTGAGTGTCTCCAGAAGTGCCTCGTAGTCGGCGACCGCAGCGTGCTCCGTGAGCTCGAGGACGACTCGAGACAGGTCGACCGGATGCAGTGCTGCGTGCAAATGACCCGAGAGGAGCAGCTCGGGAGAACTATTGAGGCTGAGCGTCAGCGGCGCTGGCAAGTGCGCCAAGGCCCTGAGCGAAAGTTCGACGGCACGAAGCTCGAGCTCGGAGCCGACTCCGGCCTCGTGAGCCGTGTTGAACCAGACATCGGGCGGACGCCGCGGCTCGAGATCGAAGCGCGACAAACATTCGACACCGGCAATCGCCGGCACCCCGCTCGCCAACGAATAGATCGGCTGATAAACGATGCGCGGGGCGCCCTCGCTGAGCGCTTGGCGGATCTCTTCGGCGACCCGCTGCTTCGAGCGCCCTGCCGCCAAATCCTCATCGATACGACCCGCCAGCACTTCGCCGAGCGCGCGCATCATGCGCATGTCACGCTCACCCAAGGTGAGGTTCGGCTCTCGGCTAAAGCAGCACAGGGTGCCGTAGATCTCGCCGTCCGAGAGCTCAATCGGAACGCTGACGTGAGCGCCGATCGGGATTGCACGAGTCTCCGGGAGCGCCATCGCGGCGGGCACGGCGGAAGTGTCAGGGATGAACTGGGGCAGCTCCCCTCGCACGATTTTCAGGCAGTAGCCGTCTTCGAGCGGAATGACTTGGCCCTCGTGGATCGGCGCCGTGCCATCGGAATCCACATGCTCGAGCACGCGATCCGCTTCGCGAAAGTGGGTGATGAACGCAACGTCCATCCCCAAGTGCTTGCGCACCGTCCGCAGGACTTGCGCGACCCCACTCTGCTCGACTCCGTGAGCAAGCAGCTTTGCGATAGGACCAGAATTCAGCGGCGTCGCACCCATGAAACCCTTGTCGTGCTTGGAGGCCCAACAATCCCTTACGGCACGCTCGAGAATCCTTTAGTCGGGAACGACAAAAGTGAGCGGACCTCGGACCCCAGGGGTTCGCCTCTGTTTCACCGTGTTGCATTGTTGAGCCCGGAGAGGCGCGCGCGAACCGGCAATGCGGCTTTGACTCAGTCGAATAACTCTGCCCGCGCCCGTTGCCACGTTCCCTCGTCCGGCGAAAGCAACGTCGATTCACTCGTGTCGAACACGTGGTAGTCGCGCCCATCGGGGTGACGCACGACTCCACCTGCTTCGCGCACGATCAGCGCGCCGGGCGCGTGATCCCACGGCAAGAGGCGATAATAGTGAGTGTAATCCTTGAGGCCCATGGCGATCTGCGTGTACTCGTGCGCTGCGCAGATCACGCTCGGGATCTGCGTGTGAGCCGCGGCACGCGCCATGAGCACCGCCGCCGCATGCTCCGGCATGAAGCGGGAGTAGGCGGTGCCCGCGAGGGCGCCAGTGGTCGGGGCGCGGGGCACCATGCGCGCCCCATCGAGGTACGCGCCAAGGCCGCGCTCCGCGAGGAACAGACGGTCAGTCTCGGGCAGGTAAATGCCGGACAAGAGTGGCGTTCCTCGCTCGGCCAGCACGACCATCGTGCCGAACGGCCCGTGGCCGGCCGCGAAGTTCTTCGTGCCATCGAGCGGGTCGACGATCCAAACGGGCGCCGCCTGCTTCAGTCGATCGAGCACGGCAGGATCGGCCGCCACCGCTTCTTCACCCACGACCGTCGAATTCGGGACCAACTCACGCAACCTCGCCGTCAGCGCAGCCTCCGCTGCACGATCGGCTGACGTCACCAAGTCGAGCGGATCTTCGACCGTCGCCTTGCTGATCACGTCACTTTCGTCGAGCTTTTGGAAGCGAGTGACGATTTCGGCCTGCGCGACTTCACGCAGCACTCGGCCCACTTGCTCCAACAGCGCGCTTTGCATGGTGCCAGCAGGTTTGAGCATTTCGAGCAATGAGCGCAAGCCGAATGAGCCAACTTCACCGCCACTTTGCCAAACCTGCTATTTCGAGGCCGAATCCAGCGAATCGAGTCGCCTAGCGGAAGCGCAGGTTGTCGAAGTAGTAAGCGCTCGAGTTCGAGTTGACGTTGAGTTGGATCTTGAAGGTAACGTCAGTCAAGCCGTAACCGAGGTTCTGTTGCAGGGTAGCGGGGAGCGCAAAGGCGAGGCTCGAGAACTTACCCGTGGGGAGTCCGTTGAGGTTCACTTGGCCGAGGTATTGGTTGTAGATGCGCGCGGACGGGGAGGACACGAACACGCTTACCGCACCATAGTAGTAGGGATTGGGCTGGTTCGTGGGTAGGTACAGGTCGACCTTCAAACTGGGGCCGATTTTGCCGGCGCCGACGAGGCTGGTCGGGATGCTGGTGATCTCGGTCCAACCAGCGCTGGGCACGACGCGCAGCGAGCTGCTGCCTTCGGTCTTGGTCGTTGTCGACAGCGAGACGGTCGATTGACCGGAGGTCCAGGCGTTCGCGCGTTCGAAGCCGGGCACGGGCGTCAGGAAATCACGCATGATTTGTGCGCGATACGGCTGCACGGCCTCGATGAACGCCGTGCGCCGGAAGCGCCGATGCGACTCGTCACCGTTGATCGGGTCGGTTTCCTCCAAGACTTGTACGAAGCCGCCTGTTGGCGGGAACGCTTGCGGCAAGCCGAGCGAGTGCACCTTCTCGTCTTGACTGATGTTGTGGCAACCGCCGCAAGATAGCGAAGTGGCGCGAGCGACGATGTTGTCGGGCGTGAGGGGGCTGCCGATCGCGCTCAGCTTGGCCTGGATTTTCGAGCGCAGGTTCGACGCCCCGAAGCCGAACTCTTCGGCATAGTTGCTGAATAGAGACGGAATGGTGAGGCTGCCTCCGAGCATGTGACTGTCGCCACTGTTGAATCGATCGGGCACCGGCTCCGAATAGTTCATGGCATTCAGATCCTGCAGGGCCAGCCGCTCGACCGTGCTCGGGAAGAAGTTGGCCTGAAAATCAGCGGTGAGCTTGTTGCTGGGGCTCGGGTTCGGATTGAACAGGCTGCGCTCCGGCACGTCCTTGTCGAAGTTAGGTTGCATCAGGTAAGGCAGCGGCCCGCCGCTGCTCGGCGTGAGTCGGAACTCGCGCATCGACCAATCGCCCGCGAGCTGGTTGAGAAACAACAATTCGTTGATGCGGATCTGCCCCCCCTGTGGACCATTCGTCTCGCCGAATTGATGAACGTCGATCACCGGAGCGAAGCCCGGCAAACCTTGGAAGTAGAACCGGCGCAGCTCGCTGGTTCGGGCCTCGCTCGAAAGGGCCGAAAGATTGTTCCAAAATTCGACGACCGGGCGGCACCCTGCCAAGCCCAGCCCGGGGCTCGGGTTGGGCAAGCGCGCCTCGAAGGCAATGAACAGGCGTCCGAAGCCTTGCGAGAGCCCCGAGCGGCGCGCGAAATTGATCCGATATTCGCCGCAGTTCGCGCCATCCGCTGGCGCCAGGTCGAAGCGATTCGACAGCGTGGTCGCCATGTACGCGGCATCCGATTGTAGATCAGCAAAGGGGTTGCTCGCCGTTTCCTCGATAGCGTCCGCGCGCGGGCACTCTGCCGGAAATCCGTTGATCGAGCCGTTGCAGTACGGCCCCGCGCCGCTATTGGGATCGCCTGAGCGCAGCTGGGTCGCAAACATCTGATGGAATAGCGCCAGCGCCTGGTTGTTGCTGAGTTTGTCCAACACCTCTTGCAGCGTGAATTTCGACACGATGTCGACATCGGTGATCACGAGCGACTTCGTCGGGTCGATATCGCTGACGAGTGCTTGTTCGGCGCTGACCAGGGCGTTCTCCGCTGCCGCGCGCTCGCTCGGCGCGCTGCAGGCGCCGACGGCGAGCGACAGTGCCAAGCACGCGCTCGGGCCGAGCGCTGCCCGGAATCGACTGCGGAGCTGCTGCTTCGAAAGATACACTACTGCCAATCGATAGTTCATGATCGTTCCTTCTCTTCCTCGGCGCGCGACCAGAAGACGATCGCGACTCTCGGGTGATGGTGTAGAGCTGTTGTGCAGTGACTGGAAAAGGGCGCAGTGCGCTACGAAGCACCCAGGCGCCCGCGTCCTGATCAACCCATTAGAGTGACGCGGGCGCCAAACCTTCGCCCGAGTGATCGAAAAAGGTGCGCGCCGCGGCACTCAGTGTGGCCACGGAAACGTCACGGACGCGGATCGATGCCTTGCTGTTGCCTCTGCCAGTAAGGCTCTTCGAGATACCGTCGTTCGCTGCTATAAAACAGCTGCCGCGCACGTTGGTTGGCGACCCGCACTTCGCGGACTTTTCGCTCGTATTCGTCGAGATGTGCCGGCGCTCGACTCGAAGACGCCAGGCAGCGCAGCGCCGCTTCGGCGCCGCGGATCCCGCTATAGAGAGCAAACAGCACGCCTTGCGATGAGAGCGGATCGAAAGCAAGCGCCGCGTCACCGACGGCAAGCCAGCTCGGCCCGGCCACTCGCTCGGCGGACTGCACCGCAGCATCGCTCACTCGCAGCGGTTCGACGAGATCGCGCGCCCGCACCGCGTACGGCAATAACCCTGCGCGATTGCAATGATCAGCGAATGCAGCAGGCGATCTCGCGAGCTGCACGACCGCGCGCGGTAGACCATGAAACGCCAAGACCCGGAGTGGTCCGGGAAGCCGTGCGGTGTACCACCAACCATTCGACACCGATTTCACTCGCGTCGTTCGATCGACGTCAGCCTCGGTGTGCCGCAGCCAACCGACGACCGCGAACTGCTCACTCAGTCGCTGACGTCGGACACCTTGCCTTCGGCACACCACCGCGCGCCGCCCGCTGGCGTCGACGATGAAGCGCGCCTCGAGTTCGTGGGGCATGCGAGGTTCGGCGCTTTGGACCGAGAGCTGCCACGAACGCTCGCTCGAACGAGCGTTCGTGATGCGGGCGTGAACCCGTTCCACCCCGAGGGCGGCCGCGCGCTGACGCAAGCTTGCATCGAAATGGTGCCGAAGGACGTGCCAACCGCCTCCTTCCGGATTGCTGAGCGCATCCCGGTGGCTCCAATTTTCGTCTCCCCAAGCGGAGACGTTGGCCACGCAGGGCTCGAATTCGGGGGGCCGCAGCAAGGCGCCTGGACCGTCCACGCCCAAGCGACGGAGCAACCGGACGACTGCCCCCGGGAGCGATTCGCCCACCTTCAGCGCTCGTTCGTCGACGTCGTCCAAGAGCCCAACCCGGAGCCCCGCAAGACGAGCAACGATCGCCGCAGCGGACCCGGCCGGGCCCGCTCCGACAACCAACAGATCGTACACGGCTCGTTCCCTCAGTGACCTCTGAGCTTGATGGTCAAGAACTCGTTGCGCTGCTCGTCGCTGAACCAGCCTGCGGCCGCGAGCAGTCGGTCATGAGGGCCGAGCTCCGGGTAGCGCGCCGCGAAGATACGATGCGCCACCTCCATCTCGGACTGCTTCACTTTGCTGAGGTTCTCGACGTACAGCAGCTCGGGCAGCCAATCCATGTCGTCGGGTCGCGGTTTCGCTTCGAGGATGCCCATCTCGCCGAAGTGCTGGATCATGTACATCATTTGATCGGGCGCTGGGTTCTGCGACGGCAGCTGACGCAGCCAGCTCGGCCGATTGTAGAAGGCCGCCACACGTTCATCCATGGGCTTTCGTGGATCGCACAGCGTTTCGTAGTCCACGAGCGTCAGCACTTGGTTGGGCACGCGGGCAGGCCAAAAAGTGGGCAAATACGGGTCGTATTCGAGATCATAGCCCGAGCGGCAAAAAGCCGTGTCCCCCTGCCAAGGAAGCGCCATCCACCGCGTCAGATCACCCGGGCCTTGCTCGTAAAGCGGACCGTTCATGCGCAGCACTTCGGGCTGGGTGAGCTTGCTACCGTAGCTCGGTTCGTTCTTGCCGCTCGGTCGCGTGCGAATGCGATAAGGCGCACGGTACATCGAAGCGTGACGCATCGGCCACGTCAACTCACAGCCCGGGTGAAAGGCGTCAGACAAACAGAAGTGCATGGCAGCGCGGTCCAACATCTCTGGTTGACGCTGAAGCGCGACATCTTCGAGCTTTTCGGGGTGCGGAACATCCGGCGTGTAGTCACCCACGAACTGCCCTGCGACCCACGCACTGAGAACGAAGTCGTAGTAGGCGGGCAGGCGTAGGTTTTGTTGGGCAGCCACCTCGGCCGCGTTCGATGGATCCGAGTAACCGAAGGTGTCCCCGTACATCGGCGGCCAGCCGTTGATGTCTTGCTCGGTGCCGGCGGCGGCGCGGAAGGCGTTGTAGACGGTCCTGCGCAACTCGGCGTAGGGATCCGGATACAGGCTGCTCTCCGGAGCGAAAGCGAGCTTCTTCATCAACGCGGGGTCGTCGAAGTTCATCGCCGAACCCGCGCCAAACATGGCTAGAAAACCCTTATTCACCCATTGGATGGTGTTCAACCGCTCCAAGATGGGACGCACGTCGCGATTGAAGGAGATCCGCTCGGGGAGGCTCAGCAGCCCGGCTTCGATGAAGACCGCGCGCAGGACGTCGTCGAGCGTGCGCCAGCCGGTGAGGTCAGGTGCAAAGTTGGGCGGAGCAGCGGTCACCCAAGCTCCGTCCGCTTCGAAGTTTCGATCGCCCACGGTGACCCGTGCTGTGACCGGACCGTCTGCCATGTCGTCGTACCAGCCGGCCGCGTTGTTGAAGCTGGTCGGATTGGCCGGGTCGTAAACTGGACAGCCCGCTGGGCTCGCAGAGACGCCGAAGCCGGGCAGAACGAGAAGCCGTCCTACTGCGTCGGTGCGAAGCTCACCCAAGGTCACCGGTGTTCCTTGGAACTCTCCCGTCATCACGAAGCTGGAATCATTCATCGACAGCCCCATGATCTTCTTTTCGCCGGGGTCGATGCACAGCGCCGCGCGTCCGCTTCCGGTCACGTCGCGATTGCGGAGCGGCACGGCGATGGTCTTGGTCGCCGGAATATCCATGGCCGCGTCGAATTCGAACCACTGAGCTTTGCGGTTGGCAACGTGCACCGTCCACTCCACGCTCGAGTTGTCGGATTGCTGAACTTCCGCGACCACGTTGCCGTCGGCGTCGTAGCCGTACACCCTGAAGCGAGCTGCCTGCCGCTTGATCGCGCCGCCCGCGTCACGGGTGGCTCCAAAGAGCGTGGGAGCCGGGTGTGTGACCTCGGGACCGATGACGTAGTCGGAAGCGCTGTTGCCTACCCGCGCGATGCCGATACCGGGGTGAATTCGCACGGAAGTGATGCGCTCGATCTCGCTGTTCGTCAGCGCGCGAGGCTTTTCCTGCGGCGGATGGTGTGGAAACGGACATTTCGGCTCGACAATCAGCGGCTCCCCGGGAGCGCTCGGCTCGCTCACGGGCTGTCCGTTCGTCTCTCTTCGGTAGTCGGCGCTCGTCTGATAAACGCTCATCCGCGCTTCGGCGATGCTTCCGACCGGAGCATTGGCCGCGGGCACGCGACCGATATTGAAGGCCAGCCAGTCGCCGTAGATCTCTTGCTCGGACTGCGTGATGTCCTGGCTCGGTAGCGTGATGGTCGCGACCTTGAGCGGTACGGCCGCCTTCTCATCCCAAGTGACCGTGGCTCGGTCGAGGGGGAAGTGCTCATCGATATAGGTTTGGCTGTGCGCCCCTGGGTCTGGTCGCCTCTGAATGTAGAGGTCGAGTGTCGCGAGGCCCGCGCTCATTCGACCAGCCAGATCCTTGCCGAGGAAATTCGGATCGTTGATGTCTGGCTCGGCAGCGAAAGTCGACGTGCCGGGATGGAGCACGTACTTGCAGTAGCTCTCGCCGAGCTTGAATGGCACGACGCTCCACAAGGGGGTTTCGAACACGGAACGGATGGGTTTTGACATCCGATCGAGGAGTTCATTCGTCTTGGGCGAGTTCTTTTGCACCCATTCGTCCCCCCAGCCCTCGAAGCTTGCTTTGGTGAATCCGCACATGTCGCGCGCGTCATCCACGAAGAAGAAAGGCACGTTTTGCAGCAGCAAATCCGACGTGTTGGCGCCGTCGTCGCCCACCACTTTTTCGCCCTGAACGCCGAAGATCTTGATGCCGATCCCGATCGTACTCAGCCAATCGGGGCGACCGTCCGACAAATCCGAGGAGTAGCGGACAATGACTTGCAGCGTTTGCCCGGCATTGTCGAACAGCCCGCGGCGGTATTCGTCGGGAATGTTCGACAGAAACGTGATGGTTCCCTTGATGATCCCGTGCGTTCGCAAGAACACCGGTCGTCGAGCTGGGCATTGTCCGCCCACCTCGACGCGACGCTTCTGCGTCATGTCCACGAACATATGGCGCAAACACGCGATCGGATCGGCGCACGAACAGGTGGTCGTGAGCTTCACGTTTTCAGCCAGCAAGCTTTTCATTTGGAGCCCCTCGCGTCTCGGTGGTTCTGGGACGTTCGAGATGGAGCGCGCGCAATCGCGCAGTTCACTCGGATCCCCGGAAGCTCACACCACAGCAGAGCTCACGACGAACTGTCAATCTGCTTTGGGCCCCGCGCCTGTCGGTTCATCGCGTCGTCATGTCGTGATCGCGCCAGCGCGCCTGGCGACTTTCGCCGTCATCCGGCGCGGTTCGGCCAGCGCGCGGTCACGACTACGGCGCGATTGACGCGAGCCTCCGCGAGGGAGCATTGAGTTCGTTCTCGGATTGCCGCGCGCCGAGGCTGACGCTCACGAACTTCGATGCCGAAGCGGCAGTCATCGCAGCGCCGGGATCCTGCCCTTGTCGAATATCGCTGGATCGAAGGAAATAGCGAGGCCATCCCGCAACACTTCGCTCGTGACCAATACGTGCCGACGGCAGAGGCATGGGGCGATGCCTGGCACCCATCAGCGCGGCTACCCCAGGTTGGCCGTGAACTTCAGCGTGCCGTGAACTTCGCTCGCTGATCGCGGTCGCGCGCGCCGAGAGTATCGACGGTTACCGCCATGCCCTGGCTGGCGATCGTCGAGCCGAACCCGACGCACCTCCGCGTCGTGGCCATGGGACGACCTCCGATCGAAGCGAACGATCACCAGAACGAGCTGAGAAGCTGCCGCTCCGGGATTTGTGAGCGTAGGCTTGCGTGCAATGCTGGCAACTCCGACCAGTGAAGGCCGGGTTTCATGTGGTGTGCGGTGTGAAGGCCGAGGTTGCAAGTGAGCCAATTGAACAACCGATGCTCACGGTTCACGCTCGCGTGGACGTGCTCGGTAGCAGCGTGCCCGGCGTGGTGCTCGTACGTGGCGTAGCAGGTGTGGAGCAGCGTGAGCAGGCTCGGCACGAAGAAGGCGAGCAGATAGTTCAATGGGTTCAGATAGAACCCCAGAGCCATGAACGCGTAGCAGGGCACCTTCATCAACAAGTACCGACGTAGCAGCTTCGGGTGACGGAGCCCGATGCGATACACGTCGACTTGGTGATGTAAGAACGTGTGCAGCGTGTACTCGACCCGACCCATTTGGCTACCGTCCGCACGCGTCCAATGTGACTCGTCCGGCGCTTCGTGGGGTGGCTGGTTGAGGTAGTTTTGGTGGTGTCCCAGGTTGTGATGCAATACCCAAGTGTACGGGCCGACGCCGGACTGCACTGCTAGGATCACGTCGTACGCGCGGTTGAGTAGGCGCGAGCGGAACACGTTGAGGTGCTGGTGGTGGTGGTTGAACGCGGCAACGACCGTACTCACGGCGAAGACCAGCGGCAGCACGAGCAGCGCCAACCAGGGTGGTGCCCATAGGTAGACGGCGACGTGCAGCGCAAACGCCCCAAGCACGACTGTGAGCGGACGCCAGTCCGCTGGGTAACGAAGCAAGCGGCGGGACCAGCTTTCACTCATGGGCGCGCCCCCCATAGCGCGACCAACGCCCGTTTGCAGCGAAACCTGGCATGGGCCCGGTTTTCTGCTGCTTTTTTGCTAGCGCAACGCCGGCAGGTGGCGACCCCAGCGGGCTTCGGGGCTAGCCAGGGGGGTTACTGGCCGCCGGGCTAGGGGTGAGCGATCAGCAGCAACGCCGGGGCATGCGCTTTCGCGCAATGAAGGACGCTGGCGGCCGTCTGCGGATCGAGCGCCGCGACGCTCTCGTCGAGGATGACCACGTCGGCGCTCGAGAGCAACGCGCGCGCGGCGAACAAGCGACTGCGTTCGCCGTGCGAGAGTTGCCAGCCTGTTTCGCCCACGATTTGCATCAACCCCGCCGGCATCTGCTCGAGCAGCGGACCCAAGCCGAGTTCGTGGCAAATGCGCGTCGCGTGTTCGAGCTCGACTTGGCGCGGCGGCCAGGCTCGCCCGAGCAACAGATTGAAGGCGAAGGAAGCGCTGAACACGTGGCTGTCGTGAAACTGCGGGGCCAAACTAACGCTTCGAGCAAAGCCCGCGGCGCCGAGCGTCGAGCGATCCAGCCCGTGACATAGCAGGAGCCCGCTCGCGGGCTCACGCAGGCCAGCCAAGACTTGAGCCAGGGTGGACTTGCCGCTTCCTGAAGCGCCTTCCAACAGCACGCGATCGCCGGCACGCAAACTGAGATCCACCCCCGAAAGCAGAGGCCTGGCTGACCCGTGCGCATTGACGACCAAACCGCGCGCGTCGAGCACTGGTTGATTCGAGCCGTGCGCCCGGCGAGCCACCGAAGCGCCGAATTTGCGCGGCGCGCGCAATCCCACGAGGTCCCGAACGCGCTCCCAAGCGGCGAGCGCGGCGCCCAGTTGCAGCAGACCAGAACCAAAGCCGGCGAGCGCACGCGTCGCCAGCAAGATCCCGGCGAGCGCGAAGGCCACGGGCAACTGCGCAGGCGTATCGAATCCCAACGACCAGGTAAGACCAGCGAGCGCCGTTACGAGCCAAATTCGCGGCAAAATGCTGCCGTGGGCGCCCGCGGTGTCGAGCGAGCGCGACGCCGCAACGTAGTCCTCGAGCAGCGCGTCTTCCTTTTGATGCCACTCGCGCTCACGTTGCTGGACGACGCGCGTGCGGTGCCCAGTCAGATTCTCGACCAAGTCGAAGGTGAGGCGCAGGCGCGAGCGAACCCAGCACCGCCGCCGCCCCAGGTAAGCCAGCGCAACCACAAATGTGAGGGCGACGCAAAGCAATAGGAGGACGAGCGAGGAGACGGACGCGGCTCCTCGAGCGAGCAGCCACGCCGCTGCGGCGAGGTCCACGCTTGCCAACAAGGCCAGCAAGGCACCCGTAAGTCCCAGCGTCTCCACGTTGCTCACTTCGAGCACGCGACTCATCCACTCGCCCACACCTTGGCTGCGAACTTCGAGCGGGTCCAACGACAGTATCCCGGCGAGCAAACGCTCTCGCAACCGGGCGCTCGCAACGAGGGCCCAGCGTGCGCTCAGCCAGGCGAGCCCGCCGCGCAGTGGAATCGCGCTGAGCAGAGCCAAGCGCCACGCCCACAGCCAACCATCGTCGACGCGACCATACAGCGCTCCGTTCGCCACCGAATTCCAGGAAAAACCGAGCAGCGCGTATTCCAGCAATGCGAGCGTCGCCAGCAGCAATAGCCCGAACCCAACCCGCATTTGCGCGCGCTTCCCGACACACGCTTCGCGCGAATGGCCGAGCAACCAGACGCCGCCGACGCGAACGTGCGACAGGCGCTGCGCGAGTAACGCTTCACGAGCTCGCGCGCGGCGCATAGCGGGAAGCTTTACGTCGTCGAGGAGCGCGTCGACCTCGGGGGCGCACCGAGCTTCGAGCGTCCCGACCAATGCTGCACGCAGCCGCGCGCGGCTCAGCGTGCGCTCGCCACCATCCCTTGCAACAACCACGACGCGTTGGCCCCGTACGGCTCGCACAGCGAGCAGATAGGCACCGCTCTCGCAATTTACCAGGTACAGCGCAGGAGCCGCATGACCGACCAACGCGTCGAGCCGCGAATACTCTTCAGTCACCGCCGTGGCCGAGAGACCCATCGCCGAACTCATGCGCTCGAGTGACTCGGCGATGGCATCCGGGCCCGACTCATCCGACAGCGCGTCGAGCACCGCGACGCGATGGCCGGCACGCACCGGCTCGAGACGTCCGGCGCGCGCGAGCGCTTCGAGAGCCGCGCCCAGTTCACGCGCGGGCCAAGCGAGCGACTCGAGACTGCCGGCCTGGTTGCCGTTCATTCGGCCATTTCTCCGCGCCGGGCAGCGACTTCCGAACGTTCCTCGGTCCTCGTTGCGAGGTGAATGACCGCGCCCCCGCGGCCGGGCTCCACCAAGGTGCCGCGTTCCAAGCGCAGCTTGCGAAAGCCGGAACCCGACAGCACGTCACGCAATACGTCCCGCTCGGCGCGCAACAGCCCGGCGTAGAGCGAGCCATCCGCGCACTCGAGGTCGCGCGGCGCGCCATCTTCCACGATCTTGCCGCCGGCCAACACGAGCACGCGATCGAAGTCCAGAGTTTCACCGACGTCGTGTGTCACGCACAGGAGGCTTGCTTGCGCGAAGCGGGCACGCGCACGCTTCAATAGTTGACGCCGCAGCGCGCGCTCGAGCCCGCGAAACGGCTCGTCCAGCAAGGCCAATCGCGCGTCTTGCTTGAGCCAGGCTCGAGCGAACCGCACGCGCTGCCCCTCCCCTCCCGAGAGCCGCCCGCCGGCTTCGCCTAGCGGAGTCTGTAGCCCCTGCGCAAGCTGCCCGAGCACAGGCAGGAGCTCGCTCTCCTCCAACGCCGACTGGAAGTCGGAGGCACAACCAGTACGGCCGTAGGTGATATTTTCGAGCAGGCACTCGTTCCAGAGTTGCACGCTCGGCTCGAGCCAAGCGGTGGTCGCGCACAGGCGCTCGGTACACGCTGGGTCGAGCGGGTGCCCATCGACGAGCACTTGACCCGCGCTCGGCCGGTGGAAACCCAGCAGCAGCGAGAGCAACGTGGATTTCCCTGCGCCCGAGGCACCGACGATCGCGACGTGCTCGCCCTGCTCGAGCCGCAGGTTCAGCGAGTCCAACACGGTGTGCCCACCCGCGAGAACCGTGACGTCGCGCAGCTCAATCTCAGGCGCACCACGTGGAGCAAGCTGCGCTGCGGAGGTCGCACTCTCACGCTCACGGGCTCCGAGCGGTTCGAGCAAGCGCAGCGCCACGTTGTTGAACGCTGGCAACTGTCGGGCAAGCGTCGCGATTTCTCGCCCGTAGGCAGGAAACGTGAGCGCCCAGTACAGGAACAACAATGCCTGCGCAGGTTCTCGGGCGTGCGACAAATGAGTCTGAAAGAGCCAAGCAGTCAGGCTCACGGAAGCAAGCGCCACGCAAAGCTCGAGCGTTACCCCGACGCGCGCGAGCGCGAGGCTTGCTCGACTCCATTCAGTGAGCTGCGCTTCGTGCTCCAAGCTCAAGTTCTCTTGCCCGGCGTGGGCCAAAACCGAAGTCAGACCGCTCAGCGCATCGAAGTAGAAGCGCGCGAGCGACGAGGCAAACGTGCGCACACGCGCGTCACGCTCGACCAGCCAGCGCTGCAGCAGGAAGGGCAGCACGAAGCTCAGCGCGCCCGCCGCGACCACTCGCGACGCACCGCTCGGATCCAGCCAAATCATGCCGATTGCGGTAGCCAGCAAGCCGCACGCCGCGCGCACCAAACCGAGCACGAACGCGGGCAACGCCCGCAGTAGATGAGCCGCGTGGCAGCGGTCGGCCATGTCCGAGATGGGACGACTGCGCAGATAGCCGTCGTGTAGACGCGGAAGCTTTTCCGCAAAGGCCAGGCGCAAGCGCGTCTCCAGCCGCGCGCCGAGCCGCGGTGTGGCGTACGCGAGCGCCGCTTCGACCAACGTGACCACGAGCAAGAAGCCACAGAGAAGGAGGCCCGCGAGCAACCGCTGAGAGCCTCCGCCGAGCCGCTGAGAAAGATCGAGCTGACCACGGAGCAGGAGCGCTTCACCGAGCGCAGCCACAGCCGCGCAAGCGCTGACCACGCAAAGGACCAGCGCGCTGCGCCGCTCACGGGCCGTGAGCAGTTGCCAAAGACGGCGCGCGGCGCGCTCCGGCGCGGTATTCTGAATGAAGCGAAGCTCATCCTCCGGCTCGCTGAGCTCCGCGGAGATGGGCAGCGCCGAGCTCCCCGGTTCCCTCGCACGACGCCCGGAAACGCGAATCAGCACCGCGCCGCGTAAACCGAGCAGTGGCTCTGCGTCTTCGCCGCCCGCGGCAGTGGCCGGTAGCTCGCGCGCGTGCCAGTGCTCGAGCGCGAGTGTGGAGGCAGCCGACTCGCGGTTCTGCCGAAAAAAGCGCGCGAGCAGCGCGTGACGCTCGGCTTCGGTCCGCAAAATGCGCGCGTCTGCGAGCTGAGTCACCGCGCGAGCGCTCGCGTCCAAAGCCGCGATGGCTCGCCAGTGGGGATCCGCCAGCGCCGATGCGAGCAGTGCCTGTGCTCGCGCACGCGAGACGAGCGCCAGGAGGCGCGCCCTGAGCGGCTCCACGAAATCAGCAGTGGCGGCGTACTCACGAAAGGCCGCCGCCGGCACGGGCCGCTCGATCAGATACAAGCTTCGGCGCACTTCCGCGGCGCTCAACCAGCGGCGCCCCGTCTCTGGATCCATCACCTGCACGCGCCCGCCGACGTGACTCCACAACACCACGAAATGCGTCATGCCGTTCGGCTGAACCGTCACCGCCAGAGCTGGCAATACGTGCGCCGCGGGCAGGAGCACGTGGTCTTCCGGAATCAGCACCTGTTCTGCTTCGAGGCCCAACGCCTGCGCGACTTCCTCCAGCGTATCGATGGACGTGCCGTCTACGTGGGTTTGACACGCCTCGCGTAGACGCCCGAAATGGACCGGGATGCCAAAGCCCGCAAGCAGGCTCTGGAGAGCGGCCGGGCCGCAATCCATGGCCGAGGTTTGGACGATTTCGGGTGCCAGCAAACGCCGCCCGACTGGCGCGAATTTTCTGGGCATCATCAGCCTGCGGAGCGCTCCGACGCGAGTTTCTTGCCGGCGGCACGCCACACCAACTCAGCCGGCGAGGCCCGTTCGAGCTCGACTTCGACGCTGCCGGGTAGCCCGTGTTGAAGTGGAATGTTTTGGCCGCTGCCGTTCAAGATCGAAAGCTCCACCCGCACGCTGCCTTCACGCACTTCTTCAGCGACGTGCGCGACGCGCACCGGCACCGACCCGAATTGCGTCCAGGGAAAACCATAGAGACGCATGCGCCCCAAAAGGCCCGGGCGCAGCCGCCCCAGCGCCTGCTCCGGCGGGAATTGAGCCACGATGCGCAGCTCGCCGTCTGGAATGAGTGTCGCGAGGACGTCTCCGGCCTGCACGAACGAACCTGGGGTCAGAGGCACCGCGTCGCCCAAGAGCCCCGCGACCGGAGCGCGAACGCGACGCAACTCCACGGCTCGCTCCGCCTCGCGCGCGTCTGCGTCGAGGGTCGCAAGCTTGGACCGCAGCGACGCTTCATCGCGCAGCAATTGGGCCAAATGTTCGGCTCGCTCTGCGGCATTCACGCGCTGGTCCGCGCGCGTCCGCAGCGCTGCCATCGACTCGACCACGGCCTCATTGCGCAGGTGCTTGGCCTCCGCGAGGCCGCGCGAAACCTCTGCACTGGAAAGCAGCCCCTCGCTGCCGAGCAGGATCCGGCGCTTGCCCTCTTCTTCACCGAAGTCAGCCCAATTGAGGGCGAGATCGCGACGAGCATCCGCTTCTCGCGCGTGGGACGCTTGGGCCTCCCGCAGCCCCTGCATCACGGCGCCCACAGCCTTGATTTCACCGGCCAACGCCCGGAGCTCCGCCTCGGCCCCGGCGCGCTCCGCCGCATTGCGCTCCCGGTCGGCGCGCGGTCGAGCCGAGTCCAACTCGACGAGCACGTCACCCGGCTCGACTCTGCGACCCATGCGCAGCGGCGCGGTCACCACGTTGCCGCTGACCGGCGCTTGCAACCGGTGGCCGACCAACGCCACCTCGATGCGCGCATCATCGACGGTCGCGACGACACGCACCCGGCCCCCGAAGAACCAGCCGATCCACGCGACCCCGAGCGCCGCAGCGAGACAGGAGCACGCCGTTTGAAGCCAGCGAGGCTCGTTGGCCAGGGCGCGCAGAGAGCGCGAAAATGCAAGACTCATCGGTACCTCCACGGTTGTGCACGCCGCAGTCCGGAGCAACCACGCGCCAGCAAGACTCGCTCGCGGGCGCGCTCTCCCCGGACTGCGGCTCTGTCCTCGTGCGTCTCTTCGGACAGGGCTTAGGATGCCCTACGCCCCCGAACGGCGTCCCGAGTCGCAGGGCCCGAGCCTCACGCCAAAACGCCGCCGTAGCTCGGACGCACAGTGCCGCAAAGGTTCGGTCGGCCGCCGCGGATCTTGGATTTGATCTTCATGATTCGGTTCCTTTCGACAAATGAACGTTCGTGCCCAATGCACGAACGCTTTTGAGCAGCACGTGGCTGCACAAATCTCACGTTCAGCGCGCGTCGCGCACCGATACGGTGTCCGCTTCGATATGAATCTCGATCTGGAGTTCTCGTTCGAGCTCTTCTGCGAGATACGGGAACGGCTCCGGAGTTTCGTAGAAGTGCCGTTGAGCCGCCATGTCCGCCGAAGAAAGCGCGCGAGCTGGAGCCGCGCGCCCAAGCAGCACCGCGATTTGCGCTTGCACCCGCGTGGCCGCTCGCGTGAGTGCTTGCTCCTCGAGCACGTAGTCCGAAAGCGCGTGCGCCAATGCGGCAACGACGCTGGACGAGCAGCCGCGACTCGCGAGCGCGCGCTCGAAACTCGCGCTGAGCCGTGCCTGCAGTTCCGGGTCGCTCGAGCGCGCGGAAGCCGCGGGGTTTTCGCGATGCAATGCGAGCGAAGTGTGCTCCAGCATGTGGGCATAGAGCCGCTCGTAAGAGGCTCGCTCTTCCGCGCGACCGAGCAGCGTTTCCTGGCGCAGAAACGCGATGCGCTCACGCAAGCACCGGGCAAGGCCCGCGACCTCACCGCGCGCGTCGGCTGCGGCGGCTTCGACGAGCGGCAATAGGCGCTCCGCCGCACGGCCACCGAGCGGCCACAGCGACTGTGAGAGAGCATAGGACTGAAGACCCAACATGGCGTAGTCGAACACCGACTCCAACTCGGCCAAACCTTGGGCCACCTCCGGCTCGAGTTCGAATTGCTCCAGCGTGCTCGGGCTCTCGCCGTCGAGCATCACACGCAGGAACTCCTCGACCATATTGCGAGGTCCGGCGCACACGCCGTGCGGTGATAGGAACGCCGCGTTGCGCTCGGCGTACTCATGAATTTCCTGAAAGGTGGTGGGACTGTCCGGCAGCCTTTCGCCGCCCTCACCCGCGCGCACCAGCATGAAGTGTGCGGTCATGCGCAGCCCGTCGGTCACGCGAAAAAGCGACGAAAAGACCGGATGCAGCGCGCCGTTTTCGACCCGCGGCTCGGCTCTCAAGCACAAGTACGTGGGTAGCGCCAAAACCACGTGACACAGCCTTTCGACGTCAGCCAGGGTGAGACCTGCGCGCGAGGCCGGAAAGCGACGCACGTATTCTGCGCGCAGCCGTTGCAGCAGAACCAGCATTGGCTTCCAATACCGGGTCATGCTCTTGAGGGCTGTCACGTTCATGGGGCAGGCATCCAAGTAGCGACTGCCCGGGTACTGACAGACTCGCCACTCCGTCGGCACATCGAGCCTGAGCTGCGGCGGGAATACGTTGGCCTCGCCGACTTGCCGCCCCTCCGCGTCCAGCCACGGATGCACGATGCGATAAACTGGAATCAACGCCTCTAAATATTGAATCTCGACGCTTCGACCCATCAGCGATTCTGTCAGCGATTCACATTCCAGCCAGGTGCGCGCAGCTTGCGCGGGGCCGGGCGGCAAGCTCGTTTGCACTGGTCCCTTCGGGATGGCGGGAGTTTCTGCGCTGGCGCGTCGTAAGACCCCTTCCGACACGAGCGCTTCCAACAGGCCGCGAATGCGCTCCCAGCCGTAGCCCGGTCCCCAGGCCATCGCTTGCTCGCCGGTGAATCGCTGCGCCTGCACCAGCTCCTCGGCGAAGGGGAACAGCTCTGGTTCATCGAACACGACTTCTTTCTCACCGTAGTAGAGGTGAAAGCACAGGTTTTGGTCCTGATCCTCCGCATAACAGGTGTCGAGACGCCGGCGCAGCGGCAGCAAGAGTTCGTCCGAGGGGGTCAGGGGCGTGGCTTTTGCGACGGGAGCTAACGGGCACACGAGTCCCGCCGCGCCGTCCGAGGACGTGCGTTGAGTCGATTGCATGTCAGACCTGATTTCTGTGTTCAGAGCTCGTCAGTTGGGACCGAAGGGGCGACCGCTGACGGTGAGCCCGGAAGCCTGTGGCGCGCGATGATGTCCACGCCCACCGACGTTGACGAAGGTCTTGCGCGGAGCACCGGAGGTCATCGACGAAGCGTTCGCCGCGCAGGTCTTGCCGGGGTTTTCGTAAACCGCGTCGAGCACCGACTTTCTAAAAGGCAGGAACGAGCACCACAGTGCCGGTGAGAGGTTGCGGTTCTCATCGATATGTACGAACCCGTCGGGACGCACGGCTGGCCAAAAAGGCCCTGCCGCGCCGTTTCCTGAAAGGCCGACGCCGGGAGTGATCTGGTGACAGCCCGCGCACGACTGCGAAGTTGCGCGCTCGGCGACGTCGAGCGGACTCACGTCCGGTCGGCCGAGGCGCGTCAGCTCCGCTCGAATGGCGCGCGTGAAGTCGTTCGGGCCATCTTGCAGGCCATTGATCATTTGCGTCACGTAGTCGTCGTCGAAACCCGTGGAGGTGCTCTGCGCCGCGTCGAAGCGCGGGGCCATGTCCAAACTGATGGCGTTCACGTCGTCACTGAGCAGGCCCTCCACGTGAGGGATGAAAGCGTCGCGGAACTCGGTTGCAATGGGACTCACGTTGTTGAAGTCGAACATTTGCGGATATGGATTATCGCCCACCGCTGCAGGATCGAAGTACAGCTCACAGCTGAAGCGATCACAGGCCTTCGCCAGGCGAAACTCACGTAGTTGCCAGGTAGTCCCCAGAACGAACATGTTCGTGCGAATCTGCCCGCCGTTCGGGCCGCCGTAGCCGCCGCGTCCACTCAACCCAAAGTGGTCCGGATGAAGGATCGGACCGAAGCCTGGAAGCCCTCGAAAATAAAAGGATTCTAGGCGTGAGGCCAGTGCGCGCCGGTCCGCTCGCGAGGCCGGATCATAGGCCGACAGGCTCTCCCAAAACTCGACGATTGGGCGGCAAGCCTCGATGCCACAGCTCGGATTGGGATTGGGCAACACGCCTTCGAGGATCATCAGATTTCGATTCTCCTCTGAAAATGGCTTCATGCCATAGACGATGCGATACTCACCGCAATTGGCGCCATCCGCCGGAGCGAGATCGAATCGATTGCTGAGCGCAAGCGGTTCGAACAACTCCGGCTGGGTGTCCACCAGCGTGACTTCGGGGCGCGGGCATTCGAGGGGAAAGCCGTTCAGCGTCGCGCCATCGGCGTCACAATGCGGACCTTTGAACTTGCCTGAAGAAGCGGTGTCCATGGCATCCCACAGACGTTGGTAGAGTTCGACCGCGCTGGTACGGCGGGTGTGCGCTTGGGTGACGAGTTGGGACAAGACACGCCGGAGTGGGAAACGCTCCAAAACGAAAGGGTCTACGTTGAGCAAGGTGGGGTCCGGACGCGTGCCGTCTGGCGGGGGGCAGCTTGGGCCTGGATCCGCTGGATTTCCGACGATTTCGCTGACACCTGGGTCTGCCGCATCGGCGCCGAGCGCGGGCAACGGCGCTCCGATCAGCGCACCGCACAGCCACCACGCGCTCCGAAAGCGGAGCGCACCCCGGCGAGAAGAAGCAATGCTGGTGCGTCCAAAACCTGGCGTCTTCATGAATTCCCTCTCTGGCGAATGTTCGACCCGTGGCACGTCCGCGCGACGCGCGCGCATCCGTAGCGACGCGTGAGCGCGGCGCTATTCGCCCCCTCGGCGCGACACGCGAGATGCGCGCGTCGACCTAGACCAAACCTACAGCGGGTCACCCTGATGTCAAATAGTAACTTTGCGAGACAGCCACTCTAGACATCAACCTTCGGTTTAGCATTCGTTTAGCAACCGATGATCGCAAGCGATTGCAAGCGATCGCAACAGCAGCGAACGCACGCTTTGAACCGCAACCCCGGCGGCAATAGTCATTTGACGTGACGAGAGCCGGAACGCTCGTCACTCGGCGCCCACCAGCAACGACCAGCGAGCTGCAACGCCGGAACCTGCGGGCCCGGGAATGGTTGCGTCGCTCGCCCGCGATCTCGAGCAACGGCCAGCGCTCCGGCAAACGTGAGAACGGCGCTTCGTGAAGAAGCGCCGTTCTCGCCTGACGTGCGTCGCGACTGCGAAATCGGATGCGTTCGTGAACGATGAGCTCGGCTCGACGCGGACGAAACGAGCCGTGGGCGGCCC
>Ga0164309_10000313_pt1 | contig 28214 bp, 16 predicted proteins | sample Whisoiple_247_MG_FD_109984 | JGI IMG/M metagenome (GOLD analysis project Ga0164309, IMG submission 109984) | Soil microbial communities amended with fresh organic matter from upstate New York, USA - Whitman soil sample_247_MG | ecosystem: Environmental > Terrestrial > Soil > Unclassified >...
GCCTCCTCGTTGTACATGGGCAGAATGATGCTCAGATCGGGCGCGTTCACGAGCGTCGGCATCCTACATGGCCCCAAGTCAAAGGCGAAACAACTGCACGCCTCGGTCCCGAGCCAGCTCGCGCGGGAAGATGCAGCGCACGTCGACAACCAAGCCACCCGGGCGCAAGAGCGCCAGATAGTCGTCCGGGGGACGGAGCCGATACTCCCGGTGCGGCACGGCCAGAATCAGTCCGTCGACGCCGCGAGGCAGGTCCTGCCAGGGGGTGAGCCTGACCCCATGCTGTCCCTGGACGTCAACAGGGTCGGCAAGCGGATCGTGGAAGCTCACCTCGCAGCCGAACTCACGCAGTTCCAGGGCCAGCTCGAAGACCTTGGAGTTCCTGACGTCGGAGCAATCTTCCTTGAAGGTGACACCCAGCAGAATGACTCGCGCCCCGAGCACCTGGCGACCGGCCGACACCAGATGTTTCACCGTCTGCCCAGCCACGTAGCTCGGCATGCCATCGTTGATGCGGCGACCGGCGAGCACGACCTCGGAGTGGTAGCCGAGCTGCTCGGCCTTGTGAGTGAGATAATAAGGATCGACCCCGACGCAGTGTCCGCCCACGAGCCCAGGATGATAGGCCTGGAAGTTCCATTTGGTTCTTGCAGTGTCGAGCACGTCGAGGGTGTCGATACCGAGGCGATGGCAAATGAGCGCGGCCTCGTTCATGAGCGCGATGTTCAGATCACGCTGGCTGTTCTCGAGGAGCTTGGCCATTTCGGCGACGACGATCGACGGAGCCACGTGCACACCAGGGGCGATGATCCTTCGGTAGATATCGGCGACCCGCCGGGCAGTTTCTGGCAGGTCACCCGCCACCACCTTGACGACCTGGGTCAGCGTGTGAGCCTGGTCGCCAGGGTTGATGCGCTCGGGGCTGTAAGCCACGAAGAAGTCCCGTTTCCAAGTGAGGCCGGACTCCCGCTCCAGGATGGGAACGCACGCCTCCTCGGTTGCCCCCGGGTACACGGTCGACTCGAAGACGACCGTCGTGCCCGCTCGCAAGTGGCGCCCGACCGTCACCGTGGCCCGCTCGAGTTGAGCCAGATCCGGTCCCTTGGCGGCGTCGACTGGGGTCGGAACGCACACGAACACATAACGTGCGGAGGACAGCACGCCTGCGTCGGTCGAAAACTCCAACGTGCGTTGGCTCAAGCACTCCGCAGCCACGCCGGAGGTCGTATCCTTGCCCGATCGGAGGTCGGCGACCCGGCGAACGTCCGTGTCGAAGCCCACGACCGAGAATGCGCGAGCCAGCTCGGTGGCGAGCGGAAGGCCCACGTAGCCGAGCCCCAAGACGACGATGCGCTCGCTCGTCATGGTGGCGCCCCATGGGGCTCGTGCAGCCCGAGCTCGGCGTAGACGTCGAGCACACCGGCCCGAACACGCTCCGGAGCGAAATCCTGCAGAACGAAGGCGCGCGCCGCCCGACCGAGCTCGGCTCGGCGCCTCGGCTGCCCGAGCAGCTCCTGGCACGCGGCCGCGAGCGCCGAAACATCGCGCAGCGGCACGAGGCGCCCGGTCACTCCCTCCTGCACGGCGTCGACGATGCCCATGCTCCGGTACGCCACGGTGGGAACGGCCATGGCGGCAGCCTCCAGCACGACGGTGGGCAACCCCTCGCGAAAGGAGGGCAGAATCAGTACATCGGCGGCCGCATACGCCGGTCGTGGATCGCTGAGCTCGCCCAGCAGATGAACGTGCGGCTTACCTCGGAGCTCGGCACTGGACGCTGGATCCGACGGGTCCCGTTCGCCGACGATCACGAGCTGTGCGTCGGGCAGCGCCCGCTGTATGGAATCGAAGGCGGCGTTGAGGTCAGCGATGCCTTTCTCGCGATGCAGCCGACCGACGAAGAGCACCACCGGCGCCCGCTCGGCGATGCCGAGGCGCCGCCGCAGGGCGCGCCCCAGCTCGGGATCCGGTCGAAAGCGATGTGCATCCACCCCATCTGCACTCCCCAGCCCGGCTCTGCGCAGGCTGGACCGCGGAGCGATGCCAGCCACAGCGAGCTCGGCTTCGACGGAAGCGCTCACCGGGAGCACGCGCTGGGCCAGATGGCATGTCGCCATTTCCGCAGCCAAAAGGACGCGGCGCCGCACGCCGTAGGCCGTGACGTGGGGCAAGCCGTGGACCGAGTAGACTCGGCGCGTCACCCCAGCGAGCCTAGCCCCCATCATCCCGAGCAGGCCCGCCTTGGGGTTGTGGGCGTGGACGAGGGCTGGCTCGATGCGCCCCAGCAGTGAGACCGTGCGGGCAAGGCACACGGCGTCCTCCGCCGGCGCCATGCGCCGCGTCAGCGGCAGCGGGTGCACGGTCACGAGGCCGCTCTCCTCGAGCAGGCGGCTTCTGTGTCCGACTCGGGTGGCCAGGTGCACGTCGAAACCCAGGCGCGCCTGGTGCCGCAGCGGAGCGTCCAAGAAGTGGAGAAACTGGTCACTCGTGCACAGGTGAAGGACACGGCTCACTACTTCGAGATCTCCGGAACGGCGCGATGCTGCTCGAGCCAGCGGTCCAGCTCGGGATCCTTACCACCGAGACGGCGCGCGCGGGCAAGGGCGAACTCGACTCGGTCGGCACGCCCGGCCTGCCGCGCAACCCTGGCCGCGGCCAGGTAGCGCTCGGCGGACGGATCCACCTCGGCCGCCCTGAATGCATGGACGAGCGCCAGATTGGGCTGGGCGCGGCGCTCGAAGCTGCCCGCCAGCCAGGCTTCGGCGTCGGCGCAGCGCGCGCTGGTGTCACACGTCGTTGCCCGGAAGGCACCGAGTGCCAAGCGCCGTGCCTCCTCGTCCCCCTGGTCGAGTGCGAGCTCGACGCGATCCTTGGCGCAGCCGAGCGGCACGGTGCAGCTCGGACACGCGGTCAGGAGCTCCAAGGCCTCCTCACCGCGCTGTTCGTATGCGAGAAGCGCAGCCCGAAGGCGCAGGCCGTCACAAGCCGGCGCATTCTCGGTCTTGGCCGCGACGGAAAGGATCCGCTCGCGCGCGTCGGCTGCGACGGGACAAGCGGCCACGGCGGCCTCGAGCGGGCACGGCGCAGAACCGCGGCGCACGTCGTCCAGAAGGGCGAGCCCCAGAGCAGCCTGGATGCGCGCATCGTCGGGCGCGCGTATTGCCGCGAGGCCCAACAGGTGGCGACGCGAGCGTGCATCCGCGCCGCGCGGTAGTGCGGTCACGAGCTCCATCAAAAACCGGCCCCCGGTGACGCCTCCGGGGACGGCGGCCTCGAGCCGAGCGCCATCGCTGGTCAGGGCAACGGCTCGTTTTGCCAGGACGGACATGAGTGGCGGGTCGGCCTCGACGGCCCGACGCACGTGGAGCAGGGCCTGGTCGGTCGCACCGCGGAGCGCCAAGACCTCCGCCACGAGCAAGTTCGCGCGCGCCGAACCCGGGGCGCGCCGAAGCGCCTCGGCCGCCCAGGACATCGCATCACCATCCTCGCGCAGGGTGAGCCAGCCGGCCACCAGAGCGAAGTAAGGCTCCCCAGGAAAGCGCCCAAGACCACTCTCGATGGCCCTCCAGGCGGCGCCTCGCTCTGCCTTGTCCGACTTTTCGCCGAGGGCTCGTTCCACGAGCGTGTGCGTGCGCGCACGCGTCACGCCGAGCGTTGGTCCGGTGACGGCGGTCCAGACCGCCGCTGCGAGGACCAGAACAAGCACACACCCGAGCGCGGTAGTTCGCGCGCCGGACAGCGCTGGCGTGACCCGGCCTCGTCGACCGCGCGACCCCTCGAGCGCTGCGCCAATCGCTACGAACGCGCCGGCGAGCCCGGGCAGCTCGAGGCCCAGGTCTCCGAAATTCTGCAAGAGGACCACCACTAGGCCCAGCCAGGCAAACTCCGCCGATGGGTGCCCGCGCAGGGCCAAGCGCCCTGGGAACAAGAACCAGCCAAGGCACAAGAGTGCGAGGCCCCCAACCACCGGTCCCCATTCGATCAACCACGAGAGCACGAAGTTCTCCGCATACTCATGGGTGAAGTTCCGCCCCTCGTGCATGAAGCGGGCCGAGACCGAGTCGAACGCGCCCCGCCCGACGCCAGTCCAGTCGACCTGGTCCAGCGTGGTTGCCAGTGCCCCCAGTTGCCGCACCTTGCTCGTGTCACCGCCGAACAGCGCTCGTTCGATATCCGGGTTCGCCCCGAGCAGCGCAACCAGGACGCCGGCCGCCACGACCAGCAACAAGAGCGGTGCTTGTCGAACGAGCTCGCTGTCGACTCGCCTCGAACGGGAGAAGCGGCGCAGGGCGAACAAGACAACGCTGGCGAGGATCCCGAAGCCAAGGGCCAGCGTACCGCCGCGCGACGCAGTCAGAATGAGCGTGGCGATGCACACGACACTGCCGACGGCCAGGAGCCCACGCGGAATGGGCGGGTGACGGGACGCCAAGAGACCGAGGCCGGAGAAGACGCCGACGTTCATGTAGCCGGCGAGGTTGTTGGGATTGACGATGACGCTCGCCGGGCCGTAGGCCGACTTCGCGGGCAGGATCGACCAGCCGAGCAGATGCTCGAGCCCGAGCAGGCCATGCACCAGCGTGAGCAGTGCCACGAAGACGGCCACGCCAAACACGGACAGGAGCACTGCCCAGAGGCCGATGCGACGTGCCACGACCCCACTCGCCAGCGCGACGACGGCGTAGCTGCTGAGATTCAGCGCACCCTGGATCGTCGCAGCAGGCGCGACGCTCAGGGCGCAGTGGGCGACCGGCGGTGCCCGCAGCGGGCCGAACGCATCCGCCCAGATCTGACCTACGCCTGGCGCGAGGGCACGCACCACGCCACACGGTAGCGGCAGCGCCGAAAAGCTCGTCCACAGAGCGAAGCCGAAGAAAAAGAATATCGAGGGGTTCGTGCCCTCACTGAGCGGACGAAAAAACGCCACGCCCAGCAGGAACGCCACCGCCGCGAGCGCCAGGGCCGAGGCCCGCGGCGCACCCGCCAGGAGCGTCGCCGCCAGGAACAGCCACAGCGAAACCCCCACCCACAGGGGACGCAGGTCGCCGCCCGCCCGGGACACGAGACCGAACCGTGAGCGAAGCCGGTGGTCCGCGCGGGGCACGATGAGAACGCTACCGCCACTTGAGCTCGGCGGAACAGGCCTGAACCCTGGTTCAGAATTCGTTAGCGAAGCACTTCTGTCACCAGGGACCGGAAGGCCGAGCCGAAATGGTGAATATCGGGGCCAGAAGGAGTTTTCCGGCTAAGCTTCGGGTTCCGATGTCGGACGCCAACGAAAACGGAGACCGGGAGAGCCTGCGGGATCCGGCGCCGGACCAGGCTTCGCCCCGGGGCAACTGGCCCGGCCAACCGATGGCGGCCGACGACGAAGCAGGCCCGGCGGAGATCGTTCTTGGCGCCCTGCGCCGGCACCTGTGGCTGGCGGTCTCATTGCTGATCGCCAGCATCGTCGTTGCTGCGGCAGTTGGTCTCTCGCGCACCAAAGTGTACCGAGCCACCGCGACGCTCCAGATCGATCCACGACCGCCTGCGCCACTCGGCCACGGAGTCGAGGGCGTCGTCGAGCTCGGCTCGAACAGCTACTGGGCCAACATCGAGTACTACAACACACAGCACGAGCTCATTCGTTCCCTGCCCGTGGGCCTGGCAGTCGTGCGCGAGCTGTCTTTACACAAGGACAGCGCCTTTCTGCAAAACCAGGCCATGCCGACTCCCCAAGCCTACGAGGTCGAGCCGGAAGTCGCTGCCGCCATTCTGCGTTCTCGCCTGGCCGTGTTCCCAATGAAGGAGAGCCGCCTGGTGCTGGTCACTCTGGATGACGCCAACCCGTCCCGAGCCGCCCGAATCCTCGACGCCGTGGTGCGCGCGTACGTGTCCCACAACATGGACCAAGCCGTCGAGTCCACCTCTTCGGCCGTGGAATGGCTGGGGGAACAGCTGGAGTCCCTGCGCAGCGAGCTGACGGCGAGCGAGCTTGCGCTGCACGAGTACAAGCTAAAGAAACAGATTGCGTCCGTCGGCATCGACGACCAGAGCGACATGCTGCGCGGAGAAATCGGCCAGCTGACGGAGGAGCGCACGCGAGTCCGAGCCAAGATGCAGGAAGCGAAGGCGCGGCTCTCCCAGCTGGCGAAAGTCGACGTCACCAATCCGGAGAGCATTCCGCAGATGGAGCTCTTGGATAGCCACGAGCTGAAGACCCTACGCACCGCCTACATCGAGAGCGTCCGCGACCACGGTGCGCTGCTCGGCAGTGGCAAGGGCGAGAATCACCCCGACGTGCACGCCGCCCTGGCGCGCGTGACTGCCACCAGTCGCGCGCTCTCTGCCGAAGTGCAGAACATCAAGAACGGCGCCCAAAAGCAGCTACAGGCGCTGGAGCAGCAGGAGGCCGGCCTGCGCCAGCTGGTGAGCGAGGCCGAACACAAGGCGCTCGACCTGAACTTGATGGAGATCGAATACAATCGATTGCGGCGTACCAAGGACAACAACGAGAAGCTCTACGGCCTGGTGCTCGAGCGCAGCAAAGAAGCGGGCCTCACCCAGGCCCTGCGCGTGAACAACATCCAGGTTCTCGCGCCAGCCGCGACCAGCCCCGTGCCAGTCGAGCCACGGATGAGCCTGATTCTGGCCGCTGGCGTGATGGCGGGCTTCGCCCTCGGTCTCGGCGCGGCACTTGTACGTGAGCGCATGGATCGGACGATCAAGTCGCTGGACGAGCTCGAGCAACGCTTGCACCTGGTTCCGCTCGGTAGCTTGCCGGAGATCGCCGGTGGCGTGGCCACAGCCAAGCGCCGACGGCGGCACTCGATCAACGTCACACCGCCGGAGCTGGTCACGCTGGAGCAACCTGGCAGCGGCTTTGCCGAAAGCGTGCGCGCGGTTCGGACGAATCTGCTCTTCATGTCGCCGGACCAGCCCTTTCGTCGCCTGCTCGTGACGAGCGCTCAGCCCGGCGAAGGCAAGACCACAGTCGCCTCCGCGCTGGCGGTGGCCATGGCGCAAGCGGGGCAACGCGTCATCCTCATCGACTGCGACATGCGGCGTCCGCGGTTGCACAAGATCTTCTCGGTCACGCAAGGGCGCTGCAACCTGTCGGAAAGCTTGCTCGACCCCGCGCATCTGGACTTGGCATCGACGCGGACCGAGCTGGCCAAACTCAGCATCCTGCCGGCTGGCCCAACGCCGCCCAATCCAGCGGAGCTCCTGCAAAGCGAGGCATTCCGGGCCCTGCTCCAGCGCCTCGAGCAGGACTTCGACTTGGTGATCCTGGACAGCCCGCCGCTGGTCGTCACGGACGCCGCCATTCTGGCGACCAGGGTGGACGGCTCGGTGATGGTGGTTCGACGTGGCCACTCCGACCGGCGTGACGTTCTGCGCGCGAAGCGCGCAATCCTCGACGTCGGCGGCACGGTGATTGGCGCCGTACTCAACGCGGTGCGCGAGGCCGATGGCCGGTATGGCTACGGTTACGGCTACGGCGACGCCTACGGACCGCGCTCGACTCAGCGTCCACCGGCCCAAAGCTAGTCAGAGCGCCGTGGCGGATCTGATCTTCATCGCGATCGTGCTCGGTCTTCTGGCGCTCGCCTTCAGGAAGCCGGGCGCGGCGTGCGGCTACGTCCTTTCGGGCATCGCCCTCGAGCAATGTGCCCAGGTCTTCGTCCCCATGGCCAACAGCCAGGACACCCTGTGCAACTACCTGACGGCAGGAGCAGTACTGCTCGGACTCGCTGGCCGCATCCTGCACGACAAATCGGCCCTGCCGCGCATCCGCCCGATGAGTCTGTGGGTGCTCGGCCTGCTCGCCTACGCGTACCTCACGGTCCTGTGGTCGATCTTCCCGGCCACGACCATGGGCGCATTGAACCGCGCGGTGCCCTACCTCGTCACGTTTGCCGGCATAGCTCCCCTCTTGATCCGTTCGGAACGCGACCTTTTGCATTGCTTGACGGCGTTCATGTATTGCTCCCTGTTTGCGCTCGGCTTCTTGGTCGTGTTCGCCGAGTGGGGAAATCGCGGCGTGATCTTCCCCGGAAAGTCGTACGAGTCGAATCCACTGGCCTTGGCCGGCGCGGCGGGTGGGCTCTTGATCGTGAGCACGCTGATGCCGCTGGGAGCCAGGGTTTCGGCGCAGATGCGCTACGCGATCTTGGCGGCCATCGCCATCGTCACGGCCCTGGTCTTCATTCGCACCGCCTCGCGCGGACAGGTCTTGTTGGCCATCCTGATCACGCTCGTCTTTTCACTGCGCCAGCGCGGCGGCGTGTGGTTGATGCTGGCCATGGCGGTGGGCGGCGCAGCGCTCTACGTCCTCATGCCCGAAGAGATCGCCCGTAACGCAGCGCGGTGGGACCCCGAACAAATGCGCGATGCGGTCGACAATGCTCGCATCAACGAGACCGATCGCCTGCTCACCTTCTGGTCGCACAGCAGCATCTCCCACCAGATCTTCGGCCTCGGCCACGCGGCGGCGCAGGACCCCCGCTTGCTCGGGAACTACCCCCACGTCGTACCCGCCGAAGTCCTGGCGGAGGAGGGCATCCTCGGCGCGACCATCTTCGCGGTCACGATCTTCCTCGGTGGGTACACGTATTTCCGCGGTCTACGTGCCACGAACCAAGCCAAGAACCGTCTGTTCACCGCCGCGGCGGCGCTCTTCAGCTTCGAGTTTCTGTTGATCTGGAAGCAGGGCTCCCTGCTCGGCGCATCGGCCCTGTTCTTGCTGCTGTCCTTGGTGCCACGTGAGGAACGCGGCCGAGCCGTAGCGGCGCCCACCCACGCGCCACGGCGAACCCCGGGTTTGGGTCGCTTGGGACTCGGAGCTGGCCGTGGCTCCCCCGTTCGTCCGCGGGGCTGAGTTCTACGATCCGAGACGCACGTTCCAGCGCTCGCGCAAGAATTCGATTTGCTGCTGGCGTGAGGCGTTGCCCACGGCATCCTCGAACTCGATCACGTTGACGTCGACGAGCATGCGGTACCAGGCCGCTTGCAAGAAATGGAATACCCACACACGCGGGTGATCCAGAAAACCGAGACCCCAGAAGAATCGGTAGAAAAAATACAAGAGCGCTCGCGCGCCGAGCGGCAAGCGCACGTAGATCTTTTCTTTGATCCAGCGTTTTGCCCGCGCCGGGCCGGGCGGCGCGACCTCTGCCGCGTTCGGCGGACCACTCAGGCCGTGGCGAATCGCCAAGAGGTCGGCGGCTTCGCGGCGCGCGTAGCGATTGTGCTTCTCCGTCCACCAGAAGATGTCGTTCTCGTTCCGGTCGATCAAGCGATTCCGCAGGCGCTCTGCGCGGCCCGAGGACAAAAGCATGTGCTCGTCCATCGCGCGCTCCTCGCAGCGACCGAGCCCCGTTCTCCACACGCGCAGGAGCCATTGCGGATAGAAGCCGCCGAACCGAATGGGCCGACCCTGGAAATACACTTGCCGGGGCAAGATGAAGCCCGTGAGATCGGCTGGCGCAGAAGCCAGGGCGCTCGCTAGCTCGCGTTGGAGCTCCGGCGTGAAGTACTCATCCGCGTCGATGCGCAGCATCCAGGCCGTCGTCGCGGCGGCCACGTCGAGCGCATGATTCATCTGTTCTGCATACTTGTTGGGCCAAGGCCGATGATGCACCTCTGCGCCGCGTGCGCGCGCGATGTCGACGGTGCGGTCCGTGCTGCCGCTATCGACGACGACAATCTTGGCGCACAGGGGTGAAATGCTATCGATGCAGCGACCGATGTGCTTCTCCTCGTTCATGGTGAGGATCACCGCCGTCAGCGGTGCCCCCGCGCTCGAGGTCATTGTGGCCCCCCGGGTGGCCCCAGGCTGCGGCGCCGAGCGATACTGCCGGCCAAGCGGAACAGGCCGAAGATCAAGCCCGAGGCGAGCATCATGGCAAACCCGCTGGTCCAGTCGCGACCGATCGACATCAAGAGCGCACTGAGCGCCAGGAGCGCCGAGAACAAGTACAAGATGAGCACCGCTCGCCGGTGCGTGATGCCGAGGTCCAGGAGCTTGTGGTGGATGTGGCCGCGGTCCGCGGAAAACACCGGCCTTTTCAGGATGGCGCGCCGAATGATGGAAAAGAGCGTGTCGAAGATCGGTACGCCCAGGGCCAACATCGGCACCATGAGAGAGACGGCCGTCGAAGCCTTCTGGTTTCCGACCAAGCTCGAGGTCGCCAGGAGGAATCCGGCGAAGTAGCTACCGGAATCCCCCATGAAAATCGTGGCTGGGTTGAAGTTGAAGAACAAAAACCCGAGGAGCGCTCCCATCAGCGCCGACATCACCACGGCTACCAGAACGTGGCCGCCGACGGCAGCCACGACGAGGTTCGTTGCCGCCGCGCAAAACACGACCCCCGCGGCCAGACCGTCCAGACCGTCGATGAGATTGATGGCGTTGGTGATCCCCACGATCCAGATGATCGTCAAGACCGGGGACAGCCAGCTCGTGTCGATCGGGCCGAGCAGGGGCAGCTGCAAGAGCCCGATGCGACAGCCCGCTACGTAAGCCAAAAGGGCGCAAAGGAGCTGACCTCCCAGTTTCACCTTGGCCGGCAGGCGCTTGACGTCGTCGATCGCGCCGAGCACGCAGGACAGCGCGGCCCCCACACCCAGGCCGACCACGGCCCGCACCTCGACCGTGTTCAGGTGCGCCGCGTGGTTGCGCTGCACGAACAGCAGAAGCAGGGGAACGAGTGTCGCGACGGCTACGGCTACTCCGCCGAGACGCGGGATCTCCCGAGTGTTGACGTTGCGCCCGCCAACCTCGGACACCGCGCCGAGGCGAACGGCGAGCGCGCCGAGCAGAGGGGTCAGGCCCAAGGCCAGTGCGAGCGCGAGGCCGAACGCGATCGTGTGGCCGGTCATTGGACCCTCTCCCCCACCACGCAAGCCCTCACGACTCGAACCCTCACCATCTGAGTTGGGCCAGCTTGGAGAGCGGCTTGGTGAGCATGATGGTGGGCATGGTGAAGAGCCCATTCATGCGCCAACTCCGGTAGACTTGCCAATTTGCACGCGCGATATTGGAGAGGGAGCCGTTGCTCGCTCCCCCCGCGGTCATGCGCACGATCGTCTTGGGCAAATAGTGCACGCTGGCTCGATGCAGGAAGAAGAAGCGCAGCATGAGCTCGTAGTCCGCTGCGATGGGCAAGCCGAGGCTGAACCCGCCGTGCCGCTCGAAAAGGCTGCGGCGCACGTAGGTGGCAGGATGCGGAGTCATCCAGCCGAGGTGGTACTTGAACCGACGGTAGGGGCCACTCCGCCAGACCCTCTGTACCTGGCCATCGCGCACGAGCTCGAGGTCCCCGTACACGGCCTCGCTGCCCGAGCTCTCGAAAGCAGCCGCGAGGTCCGCGATGACGTCCGGACTCGCGAAGGCGTCGTCCGCATTCAAAAAGCCCACGATCTCGCCGGTCGCCCGCTGCCAGCCCTTGTTCATCGCATCGTAGAGGCCACGATCCCGCTCGCTCACGACGGCGGCCAGGTGAGCGCGGTGTCGGTCCAGGATGTCCTGGGTGCCGTCCGTCGAACCCCCATCGATGACGATGTGCTCGAGGTCCTCGTGCGTCTGCGCGGCGACGGACAGCAGCGTCTCTTCGATCGTGCGCGCGCTCTGGTAAGAGACCGTGATCACCGAGACGCGCATTAGGACTCCCCCTGCCGAGCACTGGGTTTGGCGGTCCCCACCACGCGGGCCGGATTTCCAGCCACGACGGCACCGGCCGGGACGGCCCGCGTCACCACGGCCCCCGCGCCAATCACCGCTCCGCGCCCGATGCGGACTCCTTTCAAGATCAACGCCTGGGTGCCGACGAACACGTCGTCCTCGATGATCACCGGGGCGTGAGCGCCGTCCTGGGGCGCTCGCCGCCGGGCCTCGGCGTCGAGGGGATGAAAGTCGGTGTCGGTGACGACCACGTTCGCCCCGAAGAGGACCCGGTTGCCGACCTCGATCCGTTCGTCCGCCACCAGGACCGCCCCGGTGGCCCCGCAGTCGTCGCCCACGACGATGACGGCCCCGGGGCGCCGGATGGACAGGACGACGGGCTGAAACGGCCGGAGCGGGTTCGAACGGGGCGTCGAGCGCAGCTCGAGCCCGTCGCCCAGGGTGATGCGGCTGCCCCGGTGGCGCTGGAGGATGGGCATGCCAAAAATCCGCCAGCGGCGGCCCCAGCGGATGCCTGCCAGGGCGAACCCGACCCGAATCCAGGGCCAGGCGAGCACCCGCGTCAGGTGGTTGTAGGCCTTCCACGGCGCGTCCAAGAGCTGCACGGAAAGCGAGCGTAGCGCCCCTTTTGAACGCACCGCCACGGGAGATTTCGACGCCTGCTCGGGCGGCGATCAGCCAGAAACTCCAGCATATTCATGTGCTTCAAGAAGTTTTCAACTGCATGTTAGATTGTGATCCCAGCGCCTCCAGGCGTGCTAGGGTCCGGTCGCTTCTCGTCCGCGGGGATGCCCGGCGGCAGCGAACCAACGCAACAAAAAAGGGCCCTGGGGAAGGGTCACAGCGACGAACGGATGCCCGAGACGCACCGCCCACAGCGGTCTGTCCGGAAAGCCCTTCCAACGCTGCGGGTTCGACCCCACCCAAGCGAAAACAACGACATGTCAGCTAGCGATTCGATTGCTCCCACGTCCGTCGAACCTAACTCCAACGACCCCCTCCGCGTCTACTTGCGGAAAATGGGTACGGTCCCGCTCCTGACCAGGGAGGGTGAAGTCGAGCTCGCCAAGCGGATCGAGGAAGGCACCAACGCCGTCCGCGACTCCTTGTTCGATAGCCAGGTCGCGGTCGACGAGCTCGTCACCATCCAAGAGCGCTTGATGGAGAACCGGCTCCGCGCGCGCGAGCTCCTCAACGTCGAAGCGGACGACGACACCTTCGACGAAGAGACGGCCAGCGCACAGCTGGTCGAGCAGATCGAGAAGATCAAGCGGACGGCACGCCGCCGCAGCCAGCTCGAGAAGGAAGTTTGGTCGGGCGACGAATCGCGCAAGTCCAAGGCCGACAAGTCGCTCAAGAAGCTGAAGTCCGACGTTTACAAGCTCCTGCTCCAGCTGAATTTCAACAAGCGCGCCATCGACAAGATGGCTCAGGCGCTGAAGCACAAGGCGATGCTCGAGCCGTCGGAGGACAACGGCATCAGCATCGACGAGCACAAGGAGCTTCGGGCTCACGCCAAGACGATCCGCTCCGGTGAGCGCCGCGCTCAGCGCGCCAAGGCCCAGCTGGTCGAAGCGAACTTGCGCCTCGTGGTATCGATCGCCAAGCGCTACACGAACCGCGGTCTCCAGCTGCTCGACCTGATCCAGGAAGGCAACATCGGCGTCATGATCGCCGCCGACAAGTTCGAGTACCGCCGCGGCTACAAGTTCAGCACCTACGCCACTTGGTGGATCCGCCAGGCCATCACGCGCGCCATCGCGGACCAAGCACGCACCATCCGCATTCCGGTGCACATGGTGGAGACCATGAACAAGATGCACCGCACTGCCCACGACCTGGTGCAGGAGCTCGGGCGTGAACCGACCCCCGAAGAGCTGGCGCAGCGCCTGGACATCCCGGTTTCGAAGGTGCGCAGCCTGCTCCGCATCGTCAAGGAGCCCCTGAGCCTCGAGACGCCGCGCGGCGAGGACGGCGACTGTACCTTGGGCGACTTCGTCGAGGATCAGAAGGCGCCGAGCCCCTCGGACAGCCTGATGTCTTCGGATTTGAACAAGCAGACCCGTGAGCTGCTCAACTCGCTCAGCGTGCGCGAGCAGCGTGTGCTGCAGAAGCGCTTCGGCATCGGCGAGAAGAGCGAGCACACCCTGGAAGAGATCGGCAAAGAGTTCAACGTAACGCGCGAACGCATCCGCCAGATCGAAGCCAAGGCTTTGCAGAAGCTGAAGAGCTCGCGTCGCTCGCGCGCTCTTCGCTCGTACCTCGAGTCCTAGAGCGGGCGCCGGGCTGATTCATGTCGATCGGCCAGCTCCTTCCTCAGGACCTCATCCAGCGCCTGCTCTCCATCCCGAGCGCGGGCCTGGCCGCGGTGCCCTTGGGTCCGGCGTGGCTCCTCATCAAGGTGCCCGCGGATCAGGAGATCGATCTGATCCCCGCCCTTCTGCGCAGTCTGGAGAACCAAGACACCTCCGACAGCGATGGCGGCGGCTCGACCATGGAAATGCCGGCTCTGTCGCTCAGCCAGGTCACGTCGGACGGTGCCGACTTGCAGCTGATTGCGGAGCTCGACAACGTTCGTCACGTCGCTGTGCCGCTCCTTTTCCGCATGGACCAGCGTTTGGTCGTCGGTCGCTCGGAATCGGCCCACATCCGAACGATGGACCCCTCGGTCTCGGGGAAGCATGCCGCCTTCTCCTGGAGCGACGGGGCCCTGACCATCACGGATCTCGGCAGCAAGAACGGCACGACCCACAACGACGTCCGGCTCTTGCCGCAGGAAAAGAGCTGGTTGCAGCCCATGGATCGCCTGCAGTTCGGTCGCGTCGAGGCCTTCCTGTGCGACCCACGAGCGCTACGCGCCGTCTTGCTGCAGGAGCATCGCGCCGCTGCGAATGAGGCCGTCTGAGCGGCGCCCTACGAACCCGCCCACCAGGCGGCTTCGAGGTGATCGATCAGGCGACGAATGAGGACGCGGGGAGCAACGGCGTCGGCAGTGACCTCACGGACGAGGTGCTCCCAATCGGGCACGTCGACGGGGCCGCGGACCGAGCGGTGCACGTCCCGCACCTGCTCGGACAGCGTCCGGCGCATGGGTTTGGACATCGCTGGCACCTGTTCGACAACCAGCTTGGCCAGGCGACGCTTGAACACGAGCACGTCCTCGGTCGGCAAGGTGGAGTCGACCTCGGATTGCTCGATCAACAGAGTGCCGCACTCCTTTCGCATTTGCGTCAAGGCGGAGGGCGTCATGGCGAGAACGACGCAGGCTTCGGGCAGAGCGCCACCGCAATAAAACGATAGGGTGCGCAGTGCCGAGCGGCGCAAGCTGCGCGATACGCCCGTGGTGTACAGGTTCTCGGCTTCGTCGATCAGCAGCACCGGTCCTTCCGCGTCGTCCATGCGTCGCAAGAGGGCCGCCCACAGGAGCAGTCGACGATAGGCGTCTTGTCGATAGTTCGGACTGCCCGGTTTCTTCACCAGGTCCCGCGCCGACAGGTACTCCTCGAGCTGGAGGCCCGGCGTTGGTCCCGCCTCGAACGTGGCCAGGGCCTTCCGGGCCGCCGACGCTTCCTCTGCCTCCGTGCTGGCAATGTCCTCGAGCACGAGCCGCAAGGCCTTGAGCCGGGCGCGATTGCGCGTCCAGCTGGACGCTCGATCCAAGGCGTTCGGCCGACCCCGCCGAGGCATCACGGAATGGTCGAGCACTCGCGCCAGGTGCCGCGCTGGATTGCCGAGATCCAGGTTGAGACGCTCCAAATTCAGCCAAAAAACAGGGTGGCCCTGCGAGAGCGCACGCTCGGCCAAGTGGAGCAAGAGGTGGGTCTTGCCACTACCGTACTCACCGGTGATGACCTGAAAGACACTGCCCGCGTTCTCGGCATGGTGGAACAGCTGCGACACGGTCCTGTCGATGCGTTCGTGGCCCACGCTCATGGCCGTGACCGCCTCGACCGGCGGCAGGCCCTGCATGGAGCGGATCAAGGCGCGGAGCGAGCTCGGCTTGGTCTCCGCCGGTGCCCGCACGCGGCGATGGACGTACTCGTAGGGCTCCCGAATCAGGCTGGTCCAGGTGCGGTGCGGAGGCGGTGGCTCGGCGCCGGACGAAAGGGCCAGGCGCATGAAGAGCGGTGGGAGGGTGCGTAGCGAATGACTGCCTTCGAACAGCGCATCGCCACCGCTGAGGCAAATCTTGGTCGACACCGCACCGCGCCCTGCGTCGAAATTGTCGACGAGCTCGCGCAGGACGGTGTAGCCCTTCTCCCGCTGCCGGGGAGTGCGCCCAGCCAACTCTTCGCCCCCCGACAAATGCACGTAGAGCCCCTTGTGCCCGAGCGCCTTCAAGATGCGGGTCAATTGCCCGAATACGCGCTGCGCCGAGTGAGCGTCCAGCGTTCCGCGAACGCCCGAGACGACCTGGCGCGGCTTCAGCTCGTGGCCTTCCGACCACAGAGTCAGGGAGCGCACCTCCCTGGCCGCTTCGTCGGTTGCACCGAGATATGCGGCGCAAAAGCTGACCAGGTCCCCCTCGACATCCTCCGCTTCGGTGGCTTGCGCGAACTGCGCCACCGCCCGGTTCATGTGTTTGGCGTGATAATGGTCGAGCAAATAGAGCAGGCCCCGCGGCCGGGTCTCTCCCGGAGGCACCAAGGCGTCGATGAGCGAAGCCACGAGCTCCTCGAGGCTGTCGAGTGGGGTGTCCACCATGCGCAGCTCGGCAGAGACGAAGCCACGAGCGCGGGCCGCACGACCTAGCTCACGCACGAGGGCCGCCTCACGCGCCGGCGCCGGACAATGGATCAGGTTGACCGACGTCGCGCCCGAGTGTTCGAGATCGAGCAACGCCTGGTCGAGGCGGTTGACCTCATCCTCGATCGTCGTCACGGACGCGGAGTCAGCACCAATCAGCGGCACGTCCGCATGGAGCGGCGAATCGACGGTTGCGTCGGGGTCCGAAGGCATCTCGCTGGTTGGTTAGCCTGAAATCCAGCTGTTTGAAAGATATCCGAGGACGCCCGTCAGCGCTCGGACGCACTCTCACCGGCGCCGCTGGCAGCCAAACCGAGGGCGATGGCCGCACCGAGCCCGGACGCACGCTGGGTTCTACGCCCAAGGCCTACATCGAGCGCCACCGGATCGCCGAACAGCGTCACCTGCGATCGAGCCCGCGTGATGGCCGTGTACAGGAGCTCACGAGTCGCCAGGGGCGACTCTGCAGGTGGCAGCACCACGGCGACATGGTCGAACTCCGAGCCTTGGCTCTTGTGGATGGTCATCGCAAAGGCGCTTTCGTGACCAGGCAAGTGGGCTGGAGCTATCTGAAGCGGCTGGCGCCCCGGTCGATCGAATACGACGCTGGGTGCGGCGTCATCGCGGGGCCACACGACCCCCACGTCGCCATTGTGGAGCTCTAGCACCCGATCCGTCTCCGTAATCAGAATCGGTCGACCCCGGTAGTACTCGCGCGCGTCCGGCGCCAAGCGACTCTCGACCAGGAGCTGCCGAACCGCCTCGTTCAACGTAGTAGCGCCATAGGGACCCGTGCGGTGAGCGCACAGGATGCGAAACTCGCCGAGGCGCGCCAAGGCGGTCTCGGCGTCGGGCGCAGTCGTCACCCTGCGGAATGCGCCGAGCACCAAGGCGCGCAAAAGGCGATCCTCCCTCGGCTGTGAGCAAGCGGTGAAGGTCACACCGGCTGCTTCGGACTCGAGGACGCCGCGCACCCGCACGGCATCCCCAGCTCTCGCGGCCGCTGCCAGGTTCGACAAGCCAGCAGCACCGAAGCGATGTGTGTGGGTGAGCTGGCAGAGGGCCCCGCGTGCCCGTGTGGGGTCCGCTTCGAGAGCATCACACAGTTCGGCCAGCACATTGCCGGCGTCGACCGAGGCCAGCTGATCGCGGTCGCCGAGCAGGACCAGCGACGCGTCATCGGGCAGTGCTTCGGCCAGGTGGCGCATGAGCGCCAGGTCGACCATGGAGGCCTCGTCCACGACGACGACGTCGGCGTCGAGCGGGCGAGCCAAACCGTGCCGAAACCGGGTCCTCGACTGAGGCATGACCCCGAGCGCCCGATGAATGGTGCTGCCTTCGTCGGGCAAAGCTGCCTTGATCTCATCCGACGCGTCGAGGCGTCGCTTGGCCGAGGCGATAGATTCCGACAGCCGTGCGGCCGCCTTTCCGGTCGGTGCCAGCAAGAGGACGCGGGGAAAGGCACGTCTCTCTTGCTGCGCACGCTCCAAAAGGGCGGCGAGGATACGAACGACCGTAGACGTCTTCCCAGTGCCAGGGCCGCCACTGATGATCGTGAGGCCGCCTGCCAGCACGCTCGTGAGCGCGCGCGCCTGATCCTCGTCGAGGCCAGCCGTGAGGCGCTCCGGGACGGATACATCGGGACGGGTCCGCGCCCGGAGCAAACGCGAGACCGCACGAGCCAGACGCTGCTCGTGCTCGTAGTAGCGTGCCAAGAAAAGCCGCCCGACGTCGTCCAGCACGAGGGGCCTGACCTGACGCGGTGCGTCGAAGCGCAGGCTCGGCGTCGTCTGGGGGGCGACTAGGGCCGGGCTCCACGCCTCCGCCTGCACCCGAGTCACCACGCGCACGGCCGGATGCCGGCTCAAGCGCTCGATCAGGTCCACGGTCTCCGCCGGCTCAGGGACAAGCCCGACCAGGCTCTCGAGCAGGTCTCCCGAGCGCAAATCCAGGCAAACATGGCCTTCTGAGAGCGCGTGGCTGGTCAGCGCAATCGCACGCTCGACCAGTGGATCGCCACGGCCCAGCGCGCGGCCGAGCGCCCGATCGGCCCCCGAGAGCTCGAGCTCAGTCACGCGGCCCCCTCCCCGGCGAGCGCGCGCGACAGGTCCTCGATCAGGCTCTCGCTCGGCCGAAAGAAATAGACTCCACGCTTACTATGCGGCTGCTCTGGGTCCACCCCGCGCAGGAACAGGTACGAGACGCCGCCGAAGTGGGCACTATAGCGGTAGCCAGGAAGCCGCGCCCGCGCGTAGCGGTGCGTCGCCACGGAGTAGAGCAGAGCTTGCAAGAGGTAATGGTGGGATTCCATCACCGTCTGCAGCTTGGGCCGTTCGTAATCGGCGTAGCGACTCCCCAGGTGGTTCGACTTGTAGTCGAGCACGAAGAACTGGCCCCCCTTGTAGAAGACCAGATCCAAGAATCCGCGCAAAAATCCCTCGAAATCAGCAAAATCGAGCCCAGTTACCCGCTCGACGTAGCTCCGCGGCAGAAAATCTTGGGCGCCGTGATCGAGACTCTCGCTAGCGTGAGGTTCGAGGGCACGCCCCATCGCCTCGGCCGACAGCAGCCTCGAGGCGCTTGGCCGGTCCTGGGTCTGGCCACACACGGGCAGGCTGAACTCGAGCTCCCGCGCGCAGTCCTGGACATCGAGGTCGCCGAGGCAGATTCCGGACGGCGTCAGTGGAACCTCCAGCGCAGCGCCCAGACAGCGGCCGAGGTTCGGTGCGTGGACGCTATCGAATCCACGCCGGCCGAGCTCCACTTGGACGATGTCCTGGCGTGCGTCCGGACTGCCGCCTGCGAACGGAAATCGCTCCAGCATGGCATGCAGTGCGTCACCAGGTCCGGCACCTCGTGGGAACTCGTCGAGAGCAATGCCGTCGACAACGATGCCCTCGGGTAGGGCCGCTGCGGCCGCCTCGGACGTCAGAGCCGCTCGGCCTGGATCGCCCGCGCGGTCGACGTCCTTGCCCTCGCGCTCGGCGCGGGAGAGCGGTGCCGTGGTGCGTGTCATGGCCGAAAAACTGCTGGTTCTCCGGTGGGTGGGCGGAGGGGAAATCTCGATCGGCGGCGTCAACGGTAGCGCGGGCGGGGCGCGACGCTGGTAGGCGGACGGGTCCAGAGGAGCGTCGGCAAGCGCGAGCTCGACCTCGACTGCGCCGGCCGCTCTCTGCTCGAGAGCGCGATAGCTCTCTTCGATGCTCGCCTCCGAGAGCTGCTTGAAGGCCGCCTTCCTCGGCAGCGCCCCAGAGACCCGGCCACCGTGTAGGAACCAGCCGAGCGCCGAAAACACGTCATCCGCTCCCATGTACGCAATCACCTGGTGCCTGGCTCGGGTGATCCCGACGTAGCCGACGCGCAATGCCTCGTCGTGTTCCTCGAGGCGCGCAAGCTCCTCGATCTCTTCGTCCTCGCCGACGTGCAAGAACTCGCGCAGGTCGCGCTTCGGATCGTGATAGCGCGCAATTGGCGAGGGAAAGGGGCGATCCTCCTTGCCGATCTGAGGCAGGACGACAATCCCGTATTCCAGGCCTTTGCTCTTGTGCACCGTGGTCAGTGTCACGGCGTCCTCGTCCGATTCGAGCCGCACTTGGCGGGCTTCGGCCGCCATTTCGTGCCCCGTCGGTGCCGCAATGGCCGTCTCCAAGAAGCGTAGTAGTCCCACCATGCCGAGGTGTCGCTCGACCTCCGCTTGATGCAAGAGCTCGAGCAAGTGACGTAGGTTGGTCATGCGCCGCTCGCCGTCGACGTCCCCGAGCGTCCGAGCCAAAAGTTCGACCTCGGAAAACACCGTCTCGAGCGCAACCGCGATACCGCGATGTCGCCACGCCGCCCCATAGCGACGGACGCTGGCCATCTCACGCTCGAAGGCGTCCGCATCGGTCTCGAGGCGCGCGAGCTCGCTCGCAGTCCGGCCAAACAGACGAGTCGCAAGGGCGGCATGCAACAACGCTCGACGTCCCGGCTCGAGCAGCGCTCGCAAGACCCGCCGCAGCTCCAGCGCTTCGGGTGCTTCGAACACGCTGCGATCGCCGTGCATGATGGCGGGCACACCCAACTGTCGCAGTGCCGCCTGCACGTCCTGAGCCTGCCTGTTGGTGCGGGTCAGGACGGCCACGTCGCGTGCCGACACGGGTCGACCCCCGAGCTCGTGCCCAGCAGAGAGCAAGCGCAGAACCTCCACCGCGGCGAGCCGAATGGTGTCGGCCCCGCCAGCCCGCACGAGGCGCAGGCCCGGGAGCACGCGTCCAGCCGCCGAGCGAAACTCGTCCGTGCGACCGGGGGCCGGACGCACCGGCTCGTACTGAATCGCCCCGCTGCCGAATGGACACGGATGCAGGCCGAACAGTGCGTTCTGCGCCGCCACCACGGCCGGCCCGCTCCGCCAGTTGGTGCCGAGCGTAAAAACCTTCCCGGCCCCACTGCCGGCGGCCTGCAAATAGGTGCTGACGTCGGCTCCACGAAAGCGATAGATGCTCTGCTTCGGATCACCGATGAAGAACAGCGCGGCTCCAGCGGTGGCCCCTCGCTCGGGCCCCCCGCGATCGGCCCCCCCGCGATCGGCCCCGTAGATCTGGCGAAAGACGCTGTATTGGACGGGATCGGTGTCCTGGAACTCGTCGATCAAGAGCGCCGGGTAGCGCCGCCGGATCGCCGCCCCGAGACCCGGCCCGGTCACCGGGTCCCCGAGACTCTTGGCCAAGGCGCGCAAGAGGCCATCGAACGACTGGGTGCGCAGGCGCGTGTGCTCGAGGACGAGTCGGTCTTCGATCTCTCGAGCCAAATCTCGCAAGAGTGTGTCGCGCTGCTGCTCGGCAAGGGCCGTCACCTCGTGCGACAGCTGGCGGTGCGCTTCGAGCACTTCGAGCAAGGGGTGCTTCGGCGCGACGTGACCCTTCTTGGCCGAGCGGTCGACCCGCTCGCTCGTGAAGCGCCCAGCCTCCAGATCGGGGTAGGCGGCCGGATTGAGCTCCCCCGTGTGAAAGTAGCTGCCCAGCTTGCCGAACTCGCGCTCGATGATGGCCGGCTTGTAGCTGGTCTGGTTCATGCCGCGCGCCGAGCGCAGTGTTTCGAGCAGCGAGCTTCCCTGCTCGTCAAAGGCCGCACGGGTGTGCTCGAAGTCCGCCCGGTAGCGGGCTAGTTGATCTCCGAAGAACATAGGGCTTTCGTCCCGATCGAGGGGCACGCCAGGCGCGCTCACCACACCCTTGGCCACCTTCGCCAGATCGGCATGCAGGCCTTCCCCCCGGAGCAAGCGAAACTCCTCAGCCGACAGCCGAGCCACCCGAGTGGACCAGAAGTCCGTCACCACGTCGTAGAGCACGCCGCGGTCATCGCCGAGCAGCGTGGTGTCGGGGCGAGTCCCAGCCGAGAGCGCGTACTCGCTCAGCACGCGTGCGCAGAAACCGTGGATGGTCGTGACCGCGGCGCGGTCGACGTTGCGCGCGGCCGTTTCCAGACGACGGAGCATCTCTTCACGGTCTGGGCTATCCAAGAGATGCTGGGCGAGCTCGTCATCGTCTCCCCTTTCGGCGAGCACGGCCGCCTGCACGCTGACCAGACGCTTCTGAATGCGCTCCTCGAGCTCTGCGGCGGCGGCGTTCGTGAAGGTGACCGCCAGGATCTGCTCGATGCCGAGACGCCCCTCCGTCACCAGGCGTAGCAAGAGCGAGGTGATGGTGTGCGTCTTGCCGGTGCCCGCACTGGCCTCGATCACCTGCGTCCCCGAGAGCGGGATGGTCCTCTGGTCGAGTGGAGGTCGACTCACGAGCCTGCCTCCAGCTGATGAGCAAGCAACGGACCGAACACCTCGTGGCTCCAGCGCTGCAGCTCTGCCGCCCGCTCGGGCGACAACCCCAGGCGCGGGTCCTCGTCTCGAAACACCTCGAAGAAGGCCCTGCCCTCGATCCCGTCGAGTTCCCGAAGGGCATTCTCGTGAGCCGAGAGGCGGATTTCCTCGGGATCCACGTCCGCGGCGGCTCGCTTCTGGGCGGCCATCTGCACCGTGCGCACGAAGCGGAGCGACGCTTCCGGTGAGAAGCACAGCGGTGTCCGCTGTCCGCTCAGGTAACCCCGAACGAGGTTCTCCAGTTGGCCGAGCGCCTGCTCCGGAGCGAGCGGCCCGAAGGCGATGGTGGCGGGTTCATCGCCGCCCTTGCCTCGGGACCAACGCGCAGCCGGCGGTCGCGCCAGGAGGATGGTTCTTTCCCCCGCGCCCGCCGCACACAGGGCCAAATGGCGGATCCACGTGCCGAGCTGAGCGCGCGCGCTGGCGCGCTGGAAACCCACCTCGAGTAGCACCGCGCCGCGCACCGCCAACCTGCCCGCCAAGCGCACAGGCTCCGTCCAGACAGGGCTCACGCCCGCCGGCGCCGGTAGGTCGAGCTCGACGTCGACCCAGCGCGTCTCGGCCGCCGCTGCCAGCTGCTCTCCCGCGGCGCGCAAGCGGGCAGCTGCCGCACCGACCTTGCCGAGCTCCACCTCGCCGGCCGCGCCAAGCGGAAAGCCCCCACGCCCGAGCTCCACTTCGCGCACCACGGGCAGCCCCTTCTCCAAGCGCTGCAGGAGATTGTCGCCGAGCTGATAGCGCCCGAGCCCGTCCAGGCTCACCGTCTCGCGATCTTCGAACTGCTGGATGTCGTCGTCGAGGCCGACGCGTAAGCGTGCCAAAAATCCTCGCGCCGGGTCCTTCCAAAAACGGACCAGGTCCGCGAGCTCGAGGCGCTGGACACGCTCGCCAGAGGCCGGGCGAGCCGGCGGCGGTAAGGGCTCGAGGTAGAAGGCAGGGCGACGCCGCACACCGTCCGGCGGAGCCTGCGTGAGCGCTAGGGCACCGGCGAAGCTCGCCGCGTCGAAGCTCTCGAATCCGGAACCGGGGCTGAAGTAGCGCGGGCTGAACGGCTGCAGGGGATGTTGCCGCGGGGTGAGCGGCGGCGGAGCGTCGACAACGACCATGTGCCTCAGCACCTCGGCGAGCTCCGCCACCACGACCGACGCGGGACATTCGCTGTCGTCCTGAATACTGCGCCCGACGTAGCTGAGCGAAAGTCGCTCCTTGGCACCGACGATCCATTCGAGGAAGAGCTGGCGATCCTCGGCCCGCAGACTGCGGTCACCGCGCTTCGGCGCGGAGCTCAGCAGATCGAGCTGATGCGGCTGATCTCGGCGCGGAAAGCTGGCCTGATCGAGACCGAGCACGCAGACGCGCCGAAACGGAATGGTCCTGAGCGGGAGCAGGGCACAGAAGGTGACGCCATAGGAGAGGAAGTCACTGCTCGCCTTCTGCTCCGAGAGCGCAGTCCCCAAGAGGTGCAGGACGGCCTCCAGCTCGAGCGCTTCGTCCGGAACCGCCTGCGACGCGCCGGCACAGGCGCCTAGCGCAGTCCACAGCGCAGCGTCCACGTCCCAGCCTTCGCCTTCACCGAGCAGCGCCCGAGCGAAGTCGCGCAAGAGGTCTTGCCAGGCACTGGCCGTGAGGCCCTGCGCGAGCGCGCGGCGACGAAAGTCGAGCACCCCTTCAACGAACTCGGCAAAACGGCCGAGCAGCGGGGCGTCGCCAGCCGGCACGTCGTCGACCGGCACCAGCCCGGCGAATAGGCTCTGTCCGTCGTCCTCCAGGGCATAGCCCAGGAGTAGGCGCTCGAGGCCAACCTGCCACGTGTGACGTCCGAGGTCCTCGACCTCTTCTTGGCCGCCCGAGCTGCCGAGCCCGAGCGAGTGCAGATGGCCCGCATCGGCGCCGAAGCGAATGCCAGCCTTCTCGACCCAGTCACCGACCCGTTCCAGGTCGACCATCGACAGCCCGAAGCGCGCCGTGACCGGCTCGCATTGCAAGAAGTCGAGCACCTCGCTCACCTTCAGGCGCCCGCTGAGGAGCGTCATCCCGAGCAAGAGCGCCCGCGCTGCAGGGTTGACCGAACCCTCACTGCGGTCGGCGATACGAAAGGGGATCTTCGGTCCGTCGAGAGAGCGCGCACTGAGCACCGCGGTGATGAGCGGCGAGTAGGCTTCGATGTCCGGCGACAGCACCACGATGTCTTCGGGCCGGAGGCTCGGATCCTCATGGAACCAGCCGAGCAGGCGCGCCTTCAGCACCTCCACCTCGCGCAAACGGCTGTGACAAGAGTCGAGCGTGATCGTGCCGTCTCGCGCATAGGACGCTGGCAAGCGCTTGCTTTCGTCCCGCCGGCTCGCCTCGGCGATGTCTCGCTGCAAGGCCGAAAGCAGCGTCGTCTCGGGGGCCGGAGGGAACTCGGCCGAGCGCTCGGTGTGCGGAATCTCATCGAGCAGCGCGCGATAGTCGGCAGCGAGCGTGCCCATGCTGACGAGGAGGGGATGCGCGCCGCGACCGAACTCCGGCACTGGATCGTCGTCGGGACGCAAATCGGCAATGTACTCGCCGGTGGGCAGGAGGCTGAGCACGTGCACGTCGACGGCCTGTCCCAAGCGTCCCAGCACCTGGAGGTAGGGGGGCGGCAAGCCGGGCCCGCCGACGAGGCTGATGCGCGCCGGCAGCGCGGCCCGGATCTGCTCGTCCGTCACCTCCTGCAGCAGGCGCTGAATGCGTGAAGCCAGGTGGTGCGGGCCGAGGCGCGCGCGCAGGCGGCGCCACAGCTCACCCTGGAAATCACCCGAGTCTTGGCCTGCCTCCCAGCCGAAGATCAAGCGCGGCCTGTAGGTGAGGTACTGGTCGTAGAGGTGCGCGAGCTGTTCGGACAGAACGAGGCGAGCGTGCGTCGGCGTCGCTCCGCCGAGGTAGCGGCGCAAGAGCTCATGGCGCGCGTCCTCTGGCAGCTCACCGAGCAGCGCGTAGAGCTCCCAAGACAGCGCAGTCCGCTCGTAGCGGTCGGCCTCGGCCTCGGCCCCGAGTAGCTGCCCGAGCGTGCGCTTGAGAAATGCACGCGGAAAAGGAAACTCCAAGTTCGCCGCAATGCCGAGCCGCTGCGCGAGCTCGCGTGACAGCCAGCGCTGCATGCCGGCGCTCTGAATGAGCACGACCTCACGCTCGAGCGGTGCGAGCCCGGGCGCCGAAACGATTTCGGCCAACCGGTCGGCGAGGATGCCGAGATCGCTGCTGGTGTGAACGAACACGGGCCTCGGGCGTAACGCGCCCCGGGCCGGGCGCCAAGCCGAGCCCGGACATTGGTTGACCGTTGAAATAGTGTGCAACGACGGAAGCGAGCGGCCGAAGAGGGCAGAATGCCGTCGGATTTTGCCCCACCCTTGCGCCAGGAGGCGCAGCCGGGCTCCGCTGTTGAACCGGGGCGGCCGCTTGCTGCCGAACCTGAGCTTGGACACGTGATGCGTCGCCTTGGCTTGATCTCGAGAAGTGCAGCCCTCTGGGCCGGCCTCGCCTTGGCTCCGGCTCTAGTCGGCCAGGCGTGCGAGGTGGATCCCGACGCGTGCCAACGCTCACGCACCTGCGCCCCGACACCTGGTCAAGGGGGCCAGGGCGGCTTGGGCGGCACGGGCGACGAAGGACCGGGCCCCGGCCCCACCGCGGGCGTAGCTGGAAGCGGCGCCGAGGGGGGCCTGGGCGGCGGTGGTCCCGCCTCAACGGGCGCGATTCGCGAGCTCGGCGACGCCTGCGCCATCGAGGGGCAATATGCCTGTGCCGGTCACGCGCAGCGCGTCCAGCTCGTCTGCAAAGCAGGAACGTTCGTAAAATACGGGGTCTGCGCCCCAACCGAACGCTGCGATACAGAGTCCGGTGCGACGGGGCTCTGTCAGCCGGTGGTTGCCGAGTGTTTGGGTCACGGCCCGGGCGATGTGGTGTGTCGTGGGAGCGAGCGCATCGCCTGCGGGGTCGACCTAGTCACTAGCGAGAGCCTCGAGAGCTGCTCGGGCGGTTGCCTGAGCGGCAAGTGCACTGAGTGCGCACCCGGTGCCGAACCGACTTGCGAGCTCAACTCGGTCCGCGCCTGTTCGGAACTCGGCACATGGGAGGTCATCCCCTGCGCGGCGGAGACTCCGGTGTGTACCGACGGCGAGTGCGGGCCCCCGCCGAGCTGCCTCGGTCTGCCCGAAACCTGTGGGAACGCTGAACCCTGCTGCACGAGCCCGCTCGTCACCGGTGGCGAATTCCTGCGAGAAAACAAGCCCAACCTGCACGCGACCATCAGCACGTTTCGCCTGGATCGTTTCGAGGTCACCGTCGGCCGCTTTCGCCGCTTTAGGGCCGCTTGGGATGAGGGCTGGAGGCCCGACAACGGCTCGGGCAAGCACGTGCATCTGAATGATGGTCAAGGACTGATCGACTTGGCACTGCCCGACAGCTTCGAAACCGGCTGGAAGAACGAATATCTGACGTACACGAACCCAACCGACTCGAACCTCCGCATCACCTCCGGCGATCCCGATCCCTACGCCACCTGGACCTCGACTGCGAGCGGCAACGAGACGCGACCGCAGAACCAGGTCACTCGCCAGGAGGCGTACGCCTTCTGCATTTGGGATGGCGCGTTTCTTCCCAGCGACGCCGAGTGGTCCTACGCAGCAACCGGTGGGGACGAGCAGCGAGCGTACCCCTGGGGCAACAACGAACCGGCCGCCAATACCGAGCTCGCGGTGTACGACTGCCTGTACGGCGACGGTCGTGCCACGTGCGTGGATTTCCACAACATCTCCCCGGTCGGCGAGGCGCAAGGTGCTGGACTTTTCGGGCAGCTGGACCTGCTCGGGAACGTGGCCGAATGGACCCTCGGCGCGACGTCGACACCACAATGCGACGACTGCGCTGAAGTGAGCCTCGACGTCGTTGGGATCCCCATGGGCGAGCCGTGTCGCGGCGGAGCGTTCAATGACGACAACGAAGGCCTCCTCAGTGCGCATTGCTTCAGCAAACCGCAACCGAACGACCGCCGGGCGCCTATCGTCGGCTTCCGCTGCGCGCGTCCCCCCTAGCCCCCCTGTCGACCCCTTCCGTAAAGTGATGCTATCCGCTCCCTGCACCAAGCTTGTCCGCACACGTTGGCTGATCGCCCTCACGTGCGCTCTCGGCATCCCGCTAGGGCCCGCATGTGTGGCGCGGTACGGGGCCTGCGATGCGAAGCTCCCCTGGTGCGAGGCCAGCGCGGGGGGAACCGGTGGCTCAGGCGGCTCGATGGGCGCAGGTTCCGAAGGCGGAGCCGATCCAGGCGGCGCTGCGGGCTGGGGTGGCGACGGCGGGTTGGGCGGCAATACGGCCAGCGGCCCACTGGGCCGCTTCGGCGAGCCGTGTGGCGAGGAAGGCGCGCGAGGTTGTGCTGGGGAGGCCTCCCGCTTCCCTCTCGTTTGCGAGAACGGAGTTTGGCTGAGCGCTGGGCAGTGTTCGGTAGCAGAGCGCTGCGCCACGTTCGGCGCGGCACTCGGGACGTGCCAGGAGGCCATCCCCGAATGCTTGGGTCACGAACCAGGCGAGTGGGTCTGCGCTGATGCGGAGCGCTTCCGCTGCGGCACGGACCTCTTGGACGAGCAGGAGGCGGAAACCTGCTCCGCGGCTTGCGTCGAGGGTGCCTGCGTGGCGTGCCTCCCAGGTCTCCCGGCCGAGTGCGCGGGAAACGTCGTGGTCACCTGCTCGGCCTCGGGCAGCTGGACGGAGACGCCCTGCCCGGACGATGCACCGCATTGCTCGAACGGCAGCTGCGGGCAGCCAGCGAGCTGCGCTGGCCTGGCCAAGATCTGCGGGCCCTTGCCGCCCGTTGGCAGCGGTGCTGAGAGCTGCTGCACGAGCCCACTCGTTTCGGGCGGCGACTTCGACCGCGACAACGACCCCGCGCTACCGGCCACCATCAGCGACTTTCGACTCGATCGTTTCGAA
>Ga0164309_10000314_pt1 | contig 28063 bp, 23 predicted proteins | sample Whisoiple_247_MG_FD_109984 | JGI IMG/M metagenome (GOLD analysis project Ga0164309, IMG submission 109984) | Soil microbial communities amended with fresh organic matter from upstate New York, USA - Whitman soil sample_247_MG | ecosystem: Environmental > Terrestrial > Soil > Unclassified >...
GAGAGCTGAGCGCGACTGGCACGGTCGAACTCGCGTCGGTCGAACTGAACCCCCGCGAGGGGCGCGCGCCGAGGCGTTTTCGGCTGGCTTTCGAGCTCCGTTCGAGCGAGCCCGTGCCCGTCAAATCCGCGCCTCCGACTGCGTCGCGACCGCCCCCCGCGCGGCTGCCCGAAGCGCTGGAAGCGATTCGGCGCGTGTTCGGTGAAGGGCGCGCCGACGTCAAGCCGCGCGAGAGCAAGGACTTGCCTCGCGAACTCGAGCGCTTGCTGGGCGAACGCCGCGCCTGGACGCTCGAATCGAATCGCAGCTTGTTCGATGCGCTGGTCGAGGGCCGTGCCGCGCGTCGCCGCTCCGAGGACCACGAGCGAGTGTTCTGGATGCTCGCGGGTTACACGCTGCGCCCCGGCTTTGGTGCCCCGCTCGACGAACAGCGCGTCGCGCAATTGGTGCCGTTGTTCGAGTCGGGCATCGCGGCCGGCGCGAGTGCTCGTAGCTTTCAGCAATTTTGGATTGCCTGGCGACGTATCGTCGCGGGCCTGCGTGACGACACCCAGACGCGCCTGTTTGGTCTGCTCGAGCCATTCGTCGCGCCCAGCGAGCTCAAGCTGAAGCGCAGTAAGAGCCTGAAATCTGCCGAATTCAGCCAGGAATTGCTGGAGCTCATCGCGTCACTCGAGCGCGTTCCGGCGCCGCGCCGAGTGACGCTCGGCGAGTGGTTGATCGAGCGCACCTTTCGCGACCGCGACCCGCGGCTGTGGAGCGCGCTCGGGCGAGTGGGTGCACGCGTGCCCGGCTACGCCAGCGCCCACCACGTCGTGCCCGCGCGCGCAGCGGAGAGTTGGCTCGATCATCTGCTGCGCGAGCGATGGCACGAAGTTCCGACCGCCGCCGCTACTGCGGCCCAGCTCTGCCGCAGAACCGACGACCGCGCGCGCGACGTCGCGGAGCACGTGCGCGACGAAGTCCTCCGCCGACTCGAGGCCAGCGCGGCGGACGCAGAGCTGATCCACATCGTGCGTGATTTCGTGCCCGTCGTCGAGGCCGAGCGCGAGGCGTGGTTCGGTGAAGAATTGCCGGTCGGGCTGCGCTTGAGGCCATAGCGCACCACGCGGCGCGCCGTCTCGGACGCCGAAGGCTCTGCCGCAGAGCGCCGCGCCGCGTGACCATCAAAAAAACATCTCCATGTGTCGCTGCAAGTGCGAGCAGAGGCCCGTTTGTTGAGCGGCGATCGCGAGGGCGCGCGAATCGACGCTGAGCGCGCGCTCGCTTGCACGCCGCTCGAATGGCGCTCGCGCTCGCCGGAAACCAGGGCATTCCTGGCGGCGCTCGCCGGCCGCACGGACGAGGCACGTCGCGGCTACGACGCCTATCAGAGCCAAGAAGTGCTCACGCCGGCCGATGGTGCGCGGCTCTCGCGCGTGCGGCAAGCGCTTGGGCTATGACTGAGGGCGATGAAGTTCGAGGGCTTGAGCGTCGCGGGTGTCGAAACCTGCATCGAAGTACCTTCGCTTCGCTTGGTGCTCGATATGGGGCGGTGCACGCGCAGCGCCGTGCACTACCCTTTGGTGTTATTGAGCCATGGTCATCTCGACCATATGGGCGCCGTGGCTCAGCACGCCGCGCGTCGCGCGATGATGCACATGGGCGAAAGCACGTACATCGCGCCAGCCGCCGTAGCAGGTGATTTGGAGGAGCTATTCAACGCGGCAGGTCGCCTCGACGGACAAGTGATCCCGCGGCGCGTCGTGCCACTTGCTCCCGGTGAAGAGTTTAGAATCTCCAAGCAGCGCTGGATCCGGCCGTTCGAGACGTACCACCGCGTGCCCAGCCAAGGTTATACGGTCTGGGAGCGACGCCATCGCTTGCGCGCCGAGTTCGGTGGCTTGCCCGGAGCGCGAATCGCGGAGCTGCGAAAGAGCGGCGTCGAAATCGAGGAAGCGGTAGACACTGCGTTGCTCTCGTTCACGGGGGACACGCGGATCGAAGTGCTCGAGCGTACTCCAGAGTTGCAGCACACCGAGACGTTGGTGATGGAGACCACGTTCATCGACGAGCGGATCGACGTGGCAGGTGCGCGCAGCACCGGCCACATTCATCTGGAAGAAGTGCTGCAACGGGCGGAGTTCTTGCCTCGCACCGAGGTGGTCATGAGCCACTTCTCCGCTCGCTACACCGATGAAGAAGTACGCCGCATCGTTCCGGCGCGGTTGCCCGACGAACTTCGAGGGATCGTGAGGTTGTTCGGGGTCGGCGAGCCGCTGGAGTGAGGGGAGCCGTGGTTCACCCGACCGAACTCGAGCTGAGCGAACGGCTTCGACGCGGCACCGGCGCGGAACGCGTCGAGCTCGGAGAGCGCGTGCAATCATTGTGGGGCGGCTACGGCGAGCTGTATCGCGCGCAGCTTTGGGGGACGCGAATCGAAAGCGTGATCGTGAAAAGCGTCAATCCGCCGGCGGAACGAGAGTTCGCGCGTGATTCGGCCAAGCTTCGAGCCCACCGCCGCAAACTTCGCTCGTATGCGGTGGAGCTCTCGTTCTATCAGGGACTTGCGACGCGCTGTGACGGAGCTTGTCGCGTCCCGCTGTTGGTTTACGGCGACGCGCGCGAGGAACGCTTCTTATTCGTGCTCGAGGATCTGGACCGCGCCGGATTTGCCGCGCGTCGAACGCATTGCGCGCCGCACGAAATTCGCGCGTGCTTGGCGTGGCTGGCTACGTTCCACGCCCGCTTCCTCGGGGTCGCCCCCGCGGGTTTGTGGAAGGTCGGAACCTATTGGCATCTCGCCACGCGTCCCGACGAGCTTTCCCGCCTGAAAGTCGAAGAATTGCGACGCGCTGCTGCCCGAATCGATCAGCGCCTCAATTCTGCTCGCTTCCGAGGCTTGGTGCACGGCGATGCCAAGCTCGAGAACTTTTGTTTTTCGAGCTCCGGACAGGGAGTGGCCGCAGTCGACTTCCAATACGTGGGTGGTGGCATCGGAGTGAAGGACGTCGCCTATTTCTTGAGCAGTTGCTTGGCCCCGGACGACTGCGACGAGCGGGTGCCCGGTTACCTGGACGAATACTTCCAGGCTCTTCGCGCTGCGTTGAGTTTGGAAGGCCGACTGCCCGCGGACGAGATCCAAGCACTGGAGCACGAGTGGCGAGCGCTCTTTCCTTGGGCCTGGAGCGATTTCTATCGTTTCCTTCTCGGCTGGGCGCCGGCATATGCCGAGAGCGATACCTACGGTGAAAGTCAGCTCGAGCTCGTGTTGAATTCGCTTCGATGAGCTGACTCGGCACACGCACCCACGAACGCGCTGATGCTCGCACATGCGTCGTCCCCGAACACCATTGGGGAGATCTCTTGCCATTGCGCAAGGTGGCTTGCGGCTGTGCCTCGACCCGTTAGAGTCGACGGGGTGAAAGTCCGCTTCGCGCTCGGGTGTGCGCTGCTGTGCACGGTGGCATGTGGCTCCAACGAGAACGATGGTGTCAATGGTGGGCAGGCGGGCAGCGCTGCGTGCGCCGCGGGTTGTGCAACCAGCGGTTCACCGGGGTTGCCCGGTGGCGCTTCGGGAGCGAGCTCTAGTGGCGGAGGCGCGGGCCATGACCCTGGCACGGGTGAGGAGGCCGGCGCTTCGGCGATGGGCGAGCCAGGCGCTGGATACGGTCCCAAATACTTTCGATTTGGCGACAATCCCGGGTATTACGGCTCTGGCATCGATCGCCGGGAAAGCGCGCAGATGTCGGTAGCGGCGGGCGCTTCGAGTTTGCGCACGACGCTCCCCGAGTACTACTTGCAAAAGTGGGGAGAAACGATCGAGGTCGCCGACTATGCGGCGTACCAGCCGCTCGGTCTCGGTCACCACGTTTGTTTTTTGATCGGTCCGAGCCACGAGCACTCCAACGCCCCCGCGGATGCGTCCGACGCAGAGCTTGCGCACTACTCCCCGAAGAACCTGTACGAGCCGATCTTCGACGCGGATGGCAGCGTGAATCCCAACAACTATTGGGCTGCCTACGTGGAGAAGGTGGCCAAAAACTACGGCCAGTACTTGGACATGTACGAGGTCTGGAATGAACCGGACCAAGTGGGCAGCAACTGGCAAGCGACCGAGACGTGGGAAGACACTCCACCCAAGGCCAAGGATTTGATTTGGTGGAACGACTCGATCTTTTCCTACATTCGCATGCTGCGCATCACGCACGAGGTCGTCCACGAGTTCGACCCGGATGCGTCGGTGACGGTGGGCGGTATTGGCTACGGCAGCTTCCTGAGCGCGTTGCTGCGCTACACGGACAATCCCGACGGCGGTGCAGTCAGCGCTGAGTATCCACATCAGGCGGGGCAATATTTGGATATTTTGAGCTACCACTACTACCCGGTATTTGGCGGCGGCAGCTCGGACGCCGGGGTCGACGGTTTGCTGAAGGCTCGCGATGACTACCGCACGCGGCTGGCCGCGGCGGGCGCGGGTGAACGGCAATTCGTGGTGACCGAGACGGGCGCGCCGCGCTACGCCGTCGGCGGCAACGTGGGCGGCGCAGAGTACGCCGCGAGCTACCTGATCAAGGCGATGACGCTCGGCCACTACGAGGGCTTGGTCGGCATCGACTGGTTCGCACAGGGTGACGGCGCGGCGGTCGGAGCGTCCACAGATTCCTTCGCTTACATGGGTTTGTATTTCGACTACTCCAAGGCCACGCAAGTGAGCGACGCGAAGCTGAGCCCACAAGGGCAGGCGTATGCCTGGCTGAAGGGTTGGCTCCCGAATACCGCCGCTGATTCCAGCGCGCTCGACAAGCTAGAACTGCCGGAGGCGGTCCGCGGTGCCGCCTTCCTGACGGATGATGCCCGCCACCTGTACGTTTTGTGGGCACACACGGCGACGGACGAGAGTGCCACCGCGCAGTTTTCACTCCCCGCTTCTGGCACGGCAATCGTGCATACGTTCAGCGTCGACGATGGTGAGAAGGTGACCATGGTCGAGCCGAGTGCGGGCAAAATTACACTCGAGCTCGGCGGCACACCCAGCGCAATAGAAGTTCCGTGAGCGCGGCTCGCGTAGGGTCCGCGATTGATTTCACTCCTGCGCGGACCCTCGAGGTGTCTGCGGCATCGGCGCGGCGGCTGGATTCGACGAGGGCAGCGGTCGCGCCCCGGTTGGCGCTGAAAGCGAGGGATTCGGCGCGGTGACGAATCGTAGTACTTCGATCCCCTTTGGCCCGTGTCTCAGATGCACGAGCACCGCGCAGACCACTACTGGCGCCATGAGCAAGATGGCGAAGCCGGTCGCAGCGAGGAGCAGCGCTTGCCACAATTTCCACGGCCTGCGCTGGCTCATTCCGCCCTCTCGTGCACTTCACAGACGACCTTCTCGTCGGTGTTGCTCGTGATGACTCCTCCGATGTCACGGCAGTAGTTCTCTGCGTTGCGCTGGGCGGCATCGTTGTGCACGTCCGTTAGACATCTGCCAGCATCCAACACCGCCTTGGCCATCGTGAGCGCGGTGACGATCGCGCTGCGGCCAGTGTTGACGGCAGCTAAGGCTACGCCAAGCTCACTCGATGCGCATTTCGCCAAAGCCGCGCCGCTGAGCAGCGGAGGAGGCGGCAGATGCACCAGTGTCTTCGAGACGAGCGTCGACACGAGGGCCGAAACCGCCGGGTTCGGCGCCGCAGGCGCCGTTGCTGAAGGCGGCGGATGAGCCGACGCGGGCTCCGGAGTATCCGAATCGAGCTGAACCTCACACGTGAATTGATGGGACGAGTTCGCGGTGCAACGTACGGAATCAGGCAATCACAGCCTCCTCTCGGGTGATGGACGAAGGTCGGACCGGGATGCGAGCCAGTTGCCGAACTTTCACGAAGAAAGTGAGGAAGCGCCTTCCACGTTTGGCTTGACTGCGCGAAGCAGGTCCGCGCCCTTGCGCGTTGCGAACGCGCGCCATGCCTTACCCGACATCGAACAGCCGCGGCTCACGAACCCGTGGTGTTCCAACACGGCCAGAGCGTGCCAGAGCGTCATGGCGTCGAGCTCGAGCTCTTTGCCGAGTTCATTCTGGCTCACCGCGTCGCCGGTTCGGTGCACGAGCGACCAGATTGCGTCGAGCACCAACCATTCCGTGAAGGTGAGCCCGGACGCAGCTAGGCACGCCTTCATTCGCTCCCGCCAGCGCTGGGCCGCCAACCACTGGCGCTTCTTCAACTCCAGTTGCAACTCCGCGACTTGCTGTCCCAGTTCTCCTTCGATCGAGTTTGCCATTTTCACCCGCCGTTCGCTTTGCGCTCCCACTTCGTTCTACGAGGTCCCGAATCGGTGCTCGTTCGCTCTGAGCACTACTCGGTCGCGCGCGAACCCGGTTTCGCAAAAAAAGAGCCGAGCGCCCTCGCTGCGATGGCGAGGGCGGGTCGGCTCGGGTGCGGGAACCCGGGCGCGGAAATCCGAGCCCGGGTGAATCGGCAAACGCTTACTTGATGATGGAGAACTTGCAGTCCATGCAGCTGCTGTTGCCTTCACACTCTTCGCCGAAGTTGGCTTGCACTTTACCGTCACCGCAGATGGGGGCGGTCTTGCAAGCTTTGGTGCATACGCCCGGGCCGTACGCCGTGGCGACCGCGACGTTGCCGGCACCCTTGTCGCACTGCTCGTTGCCGTTCTTCACGCCGTCGCCGCAGTAGCCGGCGAGTTTGCACTCTGGCGTGCAGGTGCCGTACGTCCCGTCGTTGATGCCGTTGTCGCACTCTTCGGGGGCCTCGACCGTCGCGTTGCCGCACTTCAGACGGCACTGCGTGTCGCAATTGCTGGTGGCCGTGCCGTTCTTGTTGCCGTCATCGCACTTCTCGGGCGCTTGGATAGTGCCGTCACCACAGAGCTTGCTCGGGACGTAGCCGGAGCAATCAGCCGTACAGGAGCCGGGGAGGCCCGTGTTCTTGCCGTCGTCGCACTTCTCCGGGCCGTTGATCACGCCGTCGCCACACCAGCCGCCGGGCAGGCACTGGTCCGTGCAGCTATTCGCCCCGTAAGCGAGGCTCATGTTGGCGGCGCCGTTGTCGCAGACCTCAGGCGGGTTCTGAATCATCGAGTCGCCGCAGCTTGGGCCGAACTTGCACTGGGCGGTGCAGCCACCGTAGCTGCCGTTGTTCTTGTTCGCGCCGTCGTCGCAGTCCTCGCCGTCGTCGTGCTTGCCGTTGCCGCACTTGAACTGGCACTTGGCGTCGCAGTCGCTGGTCGCGCTGCCGTTGCCGTTCGCTCCGGTTCCGGTGTCGCATTGCTCGCCGCTCGTGGCGTCGACCGTGCCGTTGCCGCACTTCTTCTTGCAGGTGGTGTCACAGCTGCTGGACGGGCTGCCGTTGTTCGGGCCGTCATCGCATGCTTCACCGTTGGTGATGGCGCCGTCGCCACAGCGCGCGCCGAGTTTGCAGTTGGTTTGGCACTTGCCGTAGGCGTTTTGGTTCGCCGCGCCGTTATCGCACTCTTCTAGATTGCCCTTCTGCAGGACTCCGTCTCCGCAGTAGTTCGGCGTGACGCAGCCGGGCGCGCATTGAGTCATCGTCGGCGGCACGCTGGTGTAAGCGTCGATATTCAGGCCGTTGTCGCAAATTTCCGGGGGATTTTGCTTTGATTTGTCGCCGCAGTACGGTCCGAGCTTGCACTCGGTAGTGCACTTTCCGTACGTGTCACCGCTCGGCGAAACGTTTAGGTTTCCGCGGTCGCACTGTTCGACCCCGGCAACGAAGCCGTCACCACAGATCGGCGTACACACGCTGGGCGCGTTGTTGAAGCCCGTGAGCGTGAGCTGGAAGTTCGATTCGGAGACGTGACGCTCGGCGTTGAAGATAGCGATTTCGAAGATGCCATTGACGCTCAAACCGAGGTTGCTGATGGTCGAACAGTTCGTGGCGCCGGTATTCAGCACGTTTTCGACGCAACTGGTCGCGGTGCCGTCGGCGTTCAGCGTGAAATTACCGTTGATCTTCGAGTGAATGCCGCCGAGGTCGAGCACCAGCTTGCCGTTGACGAACACCCACAGGTCATCGTCGCCGTAGAAGGCCAGCTTTTCGCCGCCCTTGAAGGCGAACCAACTGCGGAGCTCGGTGGTGAAGTGGTAGTTGTGCGATCCCGCGGTTCCAGTCGTGACCGGATTACCCGTGCTCTGAGCGCGGGAAGACTCACCGAGCGGGTTCGTGGCGACCCAACCTTTACCGTCGATGGGAAAGAAACCACCGGTGTAGGCGCTATCGCATTGCGTGCTGTCACAAGAATATCGGTAAGTACCGGGCGACCCCTGGACGCCAGTGAGCGAAATGGTGCCCGTGTACACCATGTTGACGTTCGCGGTGTCGATGTACCACTGGTCGAAGCGTTGCGTGATCGCCGCTGCCGTCGTGAGCGCCGCGGCGTTCGTCGGTTGTAGGATGGCGTCCGTGCCGGACACCCATCCGGGGCCGTTCATCGTCCAGTTGGCGACGCCGTTGTTGCCTGTGGGTGGCGTGAAGGTCGGCGACGCGAACGAGGTGTTGTAGTCGGGGACGTAGCGGTACGGGCGGGTGCCGGTGCCGAGGTTGATTTGCTTGAGAGTGGCCGTCGTCATGTTCGGCAAGCGACGATCCTGAGCGGGATTGATCTCGAATTGCGGATGGCTGCGCGGCGAGAAGTCGCGCCAGACCACCGGCAGCGTCAGAAGCGCACCGGGAGCCGGCTGGCTGCACGTCCACGCGGGCTGGTTGGAGTTCGGAATGAGCTCCACTTTGCAAGCGCTGTCGCAGCCGTCACCGTTCTGCGTGTTGCCGTCATCACACTGCTCGGGCGGCAAGACCAAGCCGTCACCGCAGCGCGCGAAGCACTGGTAGTTGGTCGCGGCGGGCGTGGGCGAGATGTAGGTATTTACCGTGCCGCACAGCGGTTCATTGGTGCAGGTGGGCGAGCAGCCGTCGAACGGAACGATATTTCCGTCATCGCATTGCTCGCTGCCGAGCACGGTGCTCGCCGTGTTGGACGGGCCGTTGACGGTGCCATTGCCGCAGTAGGGAGCAGATGGTTGCGAGTGCGGGGTCTTGCTCGGATCGCAGACGAAGTTGGGTTTGAGCTTGCAGCTCGCAGAGCAGCAGTCGACGTCCCCCTTTTCGTCGCATTGCTCGACGCCGACGACGATGCCGTCGCCGCAAATCTCCGTGCACGGTGCGCCAGCCAAGGGGCAGGCCCAGCCCGTCATGATCTGGCAGGTCGTGGAGCAACCGTGCTTGCCGTCATTCAAACCGCTGTCACACGTCTCGGTGCCGGTGACTTTGCCGTCGCCGCAGACCATGGGCACGCACGGGCCACCGTTCGCCGGGCAGGTCGCGTTCGGCGCGATGGTGCAGGTCGGGGTGCAACCGCTCGTGGTGTTGACGATGCCGTCGTCACAGAGCTCGTTGCCCGCCAGAATGCCGTCGCCGCATTGTTTGGCCACGCAGGGCGTATCCGCGGCCGTGCACTTCCAGCCCGTTTCGACGACGCAGATGCTCGAACACCCGTCACCACCGGTGACGTTGCCATCGTCGCAGAGTTCTGAACCTTCAATCTTTCCGTTGCCGCATTGGGGCGGTGGCGGTGGCGGGGTGTAGATGCAGCTCTGGCCGACGGTGGCACAGGTGTAGTCCACCTCGATCGTGCATACGGCTGGACAGTTGCTGCCGTTGCACGTGCCCGTGCAACCGTCATCCGACTTGATGTTGCTGTCGTCGCAGGTCTCACCCGGGTCGAGCTTGCCGTTGCCGCACATGCGCTCGCACGCACCACCGGTGGGCGGGCAACTGAAGCCGGACTCGATGAAGCAGGTCGAATCACAGCCGTCGTAGTTCCTGAAGTTGTGATCATCACACTGCTCGCCATTGTCGACGGTGCCGTTGCCACAAAACAGATCGACCTCGCATGCGCCGCCGGCCGGTGGACACTTCCAGCCGGTGATGCGTTTGCAGTCCACGTCACAGCCGTGCGCGCCGTCGTTCGTGCCGTCATCACATTGCTCGCCCAAGGTGGTGGTGACGATGCTGTCGCCGCAGAACGGATCCTTGGTACAGGCTTGCCCGACTCCGGGGCAGGTCCAACCGGTCACGACCTCACAGCTCGTCGAACAGCCGGCCTTGCCATCATTCAGGCTCACGCCCGCGCTGTCTTCACCGAGGTCACAGGTCTCGCCGCTCTCGATTTCGCCGTTGCCGCAGACCGCAGGTTTGGTTGGAATCTTCTCGCAATCTTCGCCTGGTTTCGGACACTTCCAGCCGGTCTCGATGGTGCAGTTGCCGTCGCAGCCATCACCCGGCTTGCCGTTGGAGTCGTCACAGGTCTCCGGGGCGTCGACCGCTCCATCACCACAGACTGGGCCGTCGTCGCTCCCGGTGGTGCCTGCTTCGCCCGCGTTACCGCCTCCCCCCGAGTCGTTACCGCCACCAGGGAAGTTGAAGCCGCCTGCGGTGGGGTTCGCGGATCCGCCGCCCTGCCCGCCGTTGCCACCTACGGTCGGATCGTCCGGACGGCTTGGCACCTCCGGGGTGCCTCCACAAGCGAGTACCAACAGTGCGGATGCGAGGATAGACCCTAAGCCAGTGATGCGATTCATGTCTGCCACTTGCCCAATCAGCCGAAAAGCGGGGAAAATTTGCTACCGCTAACCATAGCTGTCACCCCGCACGACTTCAACAGTCTACACAATGCAGAGCGCCGATAACAGACGGGAGCTCTTCGGGACCCTCGAATATGTCTGATACGTCCGATATGTCCGATATGTCTGCGATCGGCGTGCGCGATCACAGTTTGCCCGCGCGGACCCGCGCCCTCCCGGACACCGCTGTCATGCTGGTGCTGGTGCTCGTTCCCGCTCTCATGCCCGCTCTCGTGCCCCCCTGTCATTCCTGTCATGGCTGCGCGGTTGGTACTTCTGCCGGTCAGTGAGGGCGCTTTCCGCTACTGAAACATTCCGCCGTCGAAGGCTCAAAAATACTCATTTTTTACGGTCAAACGCGGTTCAAGGGCGCGTGGATTCTGGTGGTACGGATGGCCGCGCACGTCGGCTCGGTGGAGGCGCTAGCGGCGCCGCCAGCCCGTTCACCATCATCGGTGCGGGCGAGTCGTGAGTTTCGCTCGTTTCGCTTTCTCGGAGCGCTGGCCACTCGCGACCGGAACCCGGGTCGATCAGGGTCGTGGCGTCCTTGTACACCCGAGCGCTGCTATGCAGCGCCGCGGTGGCGCGACACAGCGGCATTGACTGGTATCGTCCTGGATAGTGGGCGCGGAGCAACGCACGCACTTCCGGGGCGTGCCGCGCGCTCATCGCCGGAAACAGGTGATGTTCGACGTGATAGCCGAAGCCGAGCGTGAGCCATTCGACGAACCGCGGTGCGGTCACGCTCAGCGAGTTCCGCAGCGGATCGTTGATCTGGGTGAGCGGACTCAAGCTGTGATTCGTCAGAATGAAGCTCATCACGACCGCATTGGCGACCAACAGGGGCAACACGAAGGCGAACACGAACACCACACCGCCCGTGAATACGCCCAACGTGGTCCAAAGTGCGATGCCGAGCAGCGTTTCCGCAACGGCACAGGCTTGCTGCTTTGCGGACAAGAATCCGCGAGAACGCGCTTCCAAAAGCATGTGTGCGCTCTGAACCGTGAAGCCGATCAGCGGGGTTGACGCGCCGCGTAGCCGGCGAAGTCCGGGCGCGATCCAGGTGGCCAGCCGAATCATCCGGCTCTGTCGATATTCGCGTAGAGTCGGATAGGCGTCTGGGTCTTTGCCCACGAGCTGCGTGCTGCCGTGATGCACGCGATTGTGCCAAGCGAGCCACAGACGGGGTGAAACGACGAACGGCGAAAAGCCGATCCAACCGACCAGATAGCGAAGGCGCCGGCCACGCACGATGGCGCCGTGAAGCGTCTCGTGGGCGAGGAACGTCAAGCCTGCGTAACTCATGCCGATGACGAGGGACAGCAGGGGAGCTAATAGCCATGGTACGGTGCGCTGCTGCAGCGCAGCGATGCATAGCGTTATGATCACCAGATGCGCAGGCAACCACCACAAGCGGCTACGCGCCGGGCGGAAGACACCGCGCTGCAAATGTGGTCGAATCGCTCGCACGTAATCCGAGATCGTGCTTTCGCTCATCTCCCGAGTGTGACGCGGTTGCGAACGAGTGCCGTCATGGCTTCGTCATCCGACGTCACGACTTCGAGAGAGCGATTGTCGATCGGTGCTAGATTATGACTCTGATAGGGGGAATGTATGTCGGCTACCAATGATGATTCGTCCGTGCGCATCGATCTCGCGAACGAAGACGAACGCACGTTGCTCTCGAACCTGCTCGAGTTGTATGTGCACGACTTGAGCGCGGCCTTCGACGTCCAGATCGGCGCGGACGGTCGCTTTGGCTATCCGCGGCTTTCGTCGTATTGGTCCGAGCCCGGAGCACGCTTTCCATTCTTGATTCGCCGCTCGGGAAACGTGGTCGGCTTTGCTTTGGCGCAGCGCGGCTCGCCGCTGAGTGACGATCCGGAGGTCTTCGACGTGGCCGAATTCTTCGTGCTGCGTCGCGAGCGGCGCTCCGGGGTGGGCGCGCGTGCGGCGATGCTGCTCTGGGACAGACTTCCGGGGCGGTGGATCGTGCGCGTCGCAGAGGTCAATCGCGGCGCACTTCCGTTTTGGTCGCGCGTGGTTCGAGACTATGCAGGTGACGCAGTGAGCCAAATGCAGCGCACGCGTGAACCGCATTGCTGGCATGTCTTTGCCTTCGACACGCAGGCACGCTTGCCCACGGGTGCGCGCGATTCGAGCTACGCGTCGCGTTGAGTTGGCCGCGCCCGCTTGCCAACCCAAAAATCAGTCACGCTTGCGCTCAGCCGCGTGCGGCGGCGCGCGTGGCGCGCGCTTTGGGTGACGTGATGCGCCGCGTTTGACGACGCGTGAGCTCCGTCGCTGACTTGATGCGACCCGCACTGCTGCGCGTGGATTTTCGCGAAGGGGTCGCGCCGTCGGAGATCTCCAACGCAGGCCCGCCCTTGTTGTTGGAGCGCTTGGACAGATTGCGCAGCGCGGTGCCGGTGCCACTCACGCCTGCGGTGCCCGCGTCGACTTTGCGATCGATGCTGTGCGCTTTCACCTTCTTGGGCTTCGCTTGGCTTCGGCTGACCTGTTGTTCCGCTCGGTACCGTTCAGCTTTGGTTGCCATGGCGTGCAGGATAGTAGTGCGGGTTGGCGAATGCACGCGCTGCGTCACTCGAGCGCCGAGCGCGCGGAACCGCTGACAAAATTGGCACATGACCTAGACGAGGGACGAGTGCTCGGGAGCCACGCAGGAGGCGATTTTGGCGGGCGAAACTCGCTTCGCTCTCGGCCCCGATCGCGTCACCGCCATCCGCGCCTTGCGTGAAAGGACAGCGCGCTTTCTGAAGTCACAGGTTTCGTTTTGCGGGTTCGCACTCGACCCACTCGGGACAATCATTGGGTTGTGCGCTGTCGCAACCGCACGCGTCGTTGGGGCGCGCGGTGTCGTTGGGGCACACGATGTCGATCCGCGTGGAGCGCCGGAGTGGGTGCGTCTGCGCTTCCTGGCGGGCTTAGGGCTCGCGGGCCGTCGCACAGCTAGGACCAAGAGATCGGCAATTGGCGAGAATTCGAGCTATTTCGCAGTCAGGACGAGGGCTTGCAGAAGTCGTGCCGTGAGCAGCGGTTCCCCGTCGGGTTGCGCGCAGGCTCTCAAGTTCCGCTTCTCTCGGCCGTTTGCCGACACGTGCGTTGGTCTCCATTGGCACTCGTCTCCTGTTTGGCGCTCCTGTTCGCGGGATGTCATGCAAAGGAACAGGTTCAGCCCGAACCGGCTAAGAAAGTCGCGAAGAAGGCCGGCGCGCGGGCGGGCAAGAAGCCCGAGGCTCGCAAAGAGCGCGCAGCCGAGCGCGCGCCCGAAACGTTCACCGTGCCGTTCGCGTGGGAGGCGGCCAAGGACGAGCCGCTGGCGATGACGCGCTCGTTTCTGCGTGATGCGTTCGCCGACAATCGTGCCTACATGGAGCGCGGGGACAAGTTCTTTGCTGCGTTTGCCGACAAGCAAACCCCGCGTGCAACGGTCATCACCTGTGCGGATTCGCGGGTGCACAGTCAAGCTTGGGATCTCACCCCCGAGAACGACGACTTTACGGTCCGTGACATCGGAAACCAGGTGGAGAATGTCGAAGGGTCGGTCGAGTACGGCGTGGAGCACTTGCACACGCCGCTCTTGCTCGTGATCGGCCACACCGGTTGCGGTGCAGTGAAAGCGGCAATGGGTGACACGAGCAAGCTCAGCGAACCCATTCGCAAGGAGCTCGAGCACCTGCACGTCCCTGCCGCCGATCCGAACAAGCCGCCAGATGCGGCCTGGGCCGAGGCCGTGGTCTCCAACGTGAACAACCAAGTCGCCTTCTCGCTGAAGCGCTTCAGTCACCAAGTGCACGAGGGCACGCTCACGGTCGTCGGCGCGGTCTATGACTTTCGCAATGATCTCGGGCAGGGCGCGGGCAAGCTGGTCGTCGTGAACGTGAACGGCAACGCCGACCAAGATCGCATGGAGTCGTTCGTCGAGGCCGTCAACGGGCGCGCGGGCTCACGCGAAGCCAACGACGGCAAAGAAGCGAAGGGTGCCAAGGACGCCAAGGACGCCAAGGATCAAAAGCTCAAGGGCGAACACGCCGAAGCGCCTGCAGCGTCCAAAGACATCGCCGCCGAGCTCACCAAGATCCGCGGCATCAGCGCGCAAGCGACGGACGGGGAACATCTAGCCGCGCGCGAGGTCGCCGAGCTGCACGAGTCCGCCGTCGCGCACAAGCACTGAGCATTGCCGCGCGGAGTTGGGTTTGCGCGAGCGCCGTCCGTGACCTAGGTTAGCCGTATGGCGGCTTACGCGTTGCTGGTATTCGTGCTCGTCGCGGCAGCGCGGCTCGGGCTATCTTGGCTCAATTTACGCCACTTGCAGCGTGAGGGGCACGTCGTGCCCAAGGTTTTGGAGGGCGAGGTCGATAGCGCGCGTTTGGCGCGTATCAGCGCCTACACAGCGGCGCGCGCACGCCTCGGGTTGCTGCGGAGTGTCCTATCGACGGCGCTGCTGGCAGCTTTTCTCTTTGCGGGTGGGCTCGCCTGGTACGACGCGCTGCTGTCGCGCACGTTTTCGTCGTTCGTGGGCGGTGGAGTCGCATTCTTTTTGGGACTCTTCGTGTCGAGCGCCGTGCTGGCGATTCCTTTTCAGCTCTACTCGGATTTCCGACTGGAGGCGCGCTACGGTTTCAATCGTCAAACGCCCGGCCTGTGGTGGGCGGACTGGCTGAAGAATACGCTGCTGTCACTGGTCTGCGCGGCGCTCGTCGTTGCGGGAGCGTTGCGCTTGGTGCAGTGGGCTCCGCACACTTGGTGGCTGTGGGTCAGCGCGTTGCTCAGCGCATTCGGCTTACTCTTGACGGTGCTTTCGCCTTACCTCATCGAGCCGCTATTCTTTCGCATGGAACCGCTCGACGTCGCGGGTTTGCGTGAGGGCATTCGCTCGCTCACCGAGCGCGCGGGCGTCCACGTCGGAAGCGTGCTCAAGGTGGATGCCTCGCGCCGCAGCTCGCATTCCAATGCCTATTTCACCGGAATTGGTCGGCAGAAGCGCGTGGTCCTGTTCGACACGTTGCTCATGCAAATGAGCGAGCCGCAGATCTTGGCCGTGCTCGCGCACGAGCTCGGTCATTGGAAAAAGCAGCACGTGCTCACGCGCATGATCGTCATGCTCGTACTGCTGGTGGCCTTCGCGTACTTGGGCTTCTTGCTCGTGCCGAGCGCGAGCTTGCCGGAGCTCGTGGGGCTCAGTCGGGCCTCGTTCCCGGCGCGGATCACGATCTTGGCGGTCGCCGGGTCGCTGTTGATGTTCCCGCTGACGCCGTTGTTTTCGGCTTGGTCGCGGCGCGACGAGCGTGAAGCGGACCAGTTTGCGGTCGAACTTCACGGTGCGCCGCTCGACCTCGCGGGCGCGCTCGCCAAGCTCGGTACCGAGAACCTCTCGAACTTGCACCCGCACCCGCTGTATGCGGCGTTTTACTATTCACACCCTCCGCTGGCGGAGCGCATCGGCGGCTTGCGTATGCTGGCCGATGGCACCACCGCCTAGTCGAGGCCGCGCTCGATCAGGGGAAGAACACGAAGCGCGCGCCGAGCGTCAGCCATTCGTGGGTGGCGGTTTCGTCGATGCCGACGCTCGCCGAGCCGACGCTGAGCGAACTGAACGAGGCCATCGAGAAGTCGACGAACGGCCCCACCCCGAACACGCGAGAGACGCGAAAGTCTACGCCACCCATGAAGCGCGCGAACTCGAAGCCGGTTGCGGTGGTCGTCGTGCTGTTCCCGCCGATGCTTCGGCCGAGGCCGAGTGATTGGAAACCCAACCCGTAGCCGACCCATGGGTTGGCCAAGCCCGCGGGCAAGATGTGATACTGAGCTTCGGCACCGAAGGAGAAGCCCACCGTCACGCAGTCCGCGCTTTGGGCGTTGCAGGCGTCCTTGGCGGCGCCACCCGCACCACCGAACGAGAGCCCAAAATAGCCGCCGACGAACAGCTCGGGAATGACCTTGGCGCCGATATCGAGCAGGATCGGTACCTGGCCGGAGCTCACGTCCGACAGCTTCAGGCCGTTCTGATAGCTCCCGAGCGGCACGGAGTAACCCGTACGGATGTCCATCTGAAAGCCGGTGCGTGCCTTCGGCGTTTCCGCCTGTGCCAACGCCGCGCTCGACAACCCCAACAGCCCCATCGTTCCCAGTGCAATGACCCCGAATTTCATTCCTCCTAGGGTCGTCGATTATCGAAGGAAAGGCAAACTTCTTACGTTACCGACGGTGGTTTTCAATGTGGGGTTTTCGCGTTTCGCGCCGCGCGCGAGGACGAGATTTGCATCGACGTTTGCGGGCAGGCCTGAAATGCTTCGAGCATGAGGAGCTTGGTGTGGGCGTTGTTGGGTGGATTGTCATTGAGCAGTGGGGGCTGCGGCGGCTCGCCCAGTACGACGAACGACTCGCAGGCTGGGACGGCCAACACGGCAGCGGGTGACAGTGGCGTTGCAGGTTCGAGCGCAGGTGGTTCAGGGAGCGGCGCGAGCGGCGCCAGTGGCGGCGTGGGCAAGGCGGGCTCTGCGGGCAGCGCGGGTGGATCGAACGAGCTCGGTGATAGCAAAACCGAAGCGTGCATCGCTTACGCGGTCGCGACTTGTGAACGTCACGCCGAGTGCCGCAACGAATCCACCGCAGGCTGTCTTGCAGCCAGCGCCAACTGCCCAGACCTGGTGTTTTCAGACGGGAGTACCCGCACCGCCGCGGCCGTGAAAGCGTGCGCGCTCGACTTCAAGAAGTTTCCTTGCGAACGCCTGCAAAATGGCGAGCTTCCCGCGTGCGTGACGCCGGGGACGCGAAAGACCGCACAACCCTGCTCTTTTGCTTCTCAGTGCGAGAGCCTCGAGTGCAAAGGATCGGGCAGTTGCGGTGTTTGCGCAAACCCCGGCAAGGAGGACGACTCGTGCGCGGGGCCGGCCGACGGCTGCGCGCTCGGCTTGTATTGCACCGATTCGAAGAGCAAGTGCGAGCTCTTGCCTGGGTCGACTTTGCCCAGCAAGTACGATGGCAAGTCGTGCGTCGTCAACGCTGACTGCGGCTCCGCCGGGTATTGTCCCAGCGCGACGCACACCTGCGCGCGGATGCCATCCGCCGGCATGTCGTGCGCCGAGAGTTTGGACTGCGACGCGTTCGCCTATTGCGGTTCGAGTACTCGGACCTGTCGAGCGTTTCAAGCAGAGGGCGATCCATGCGGCTCGGACGCTGCGGCGATCGCCAACCCCTACTGTCAAACTGGCGTCGGCATCGTCTGCAACTACAGCACGAAGACTTCGGGGACCTGCTTGAAGATCCCGTCACTGGGTGATCCGTGCACGCTCGATGAAAACGGTGCACCGGTTTCGGAGTGTGCGGGCGGCGCTCACTGTGACAAGGCCCTCTCGCCGGCAAAATGCGTCGCCGCCAAATCCCTCGGTGCGACCTGTACCGACGCGAACGAATGCGGTCCTGATCGCGATTGCGATTGCCCAGGGGGCGGTGAAAGCTGCGGCGCCAAGGTTTGTGTCGAGTGGCGTTTGGCCGGGGAAAGCTGCGGCGGTCCCAGCAGCCTCTGCCATCCGGGATTCAACTGTGTCAGCAGCGTGTGTGAACCGGTCGACACTCGGAATTACTTCGCGCTTGCGTGCTCGAGCGGATCGCCGTGATTTGTGGAGGGCAATCGGGGGCGCCAGTAGCCCCATCGTCCGTCACCGGATGTCCAGCTCGCGGTAAAAAAAGAACTGTGCTTACACAGTACCTTTTCGATCGAGAGCACCATCCCTCCGGTGTGCAGTCGTCCTTTCGTGCCCTTTCGTCCCGTCACCGGAGGTCCAGCTTTTGGCGGGCTCTTGATCCTGCCGTTCGCGCCGTTTTTCCGTGCACGCCGCCGCGGGATAGAGCGGATCAAAGCGTTTCTATTTGCCGATCGGTTGGCAAGAGCCACCCGGGTGAAGCTCGAACCCGGCGTTGCATTCGCAGACGCCAGTTTCTCTTACGCAATGTCCCCAAAGCGCGCTCACTGACGGATCGCGGTTACAGCTCTGGTCCGTGGTACACGGCGCGCGTTTGCCCCGAGGCGGAGCGGCGGGTGCAGTCGCACTGTCACTCGTAGTGGCTGCGACTTCGGCAACGGGCGGAGTTTGTGCTTCAGTCGCCGTGGGGGCTGCTGGGGCGGCCGGATGGTCGCAAGCCGCAACAGTTCGCGCAAACAGGACCGCAGCGGCGAGCCGGCTCTTTTTCATCGCAAGTGCTCTTAGCATCGATCTCGTGAGGTGACTCGACTCGTCCGTGAAACCAAGTCGGAGTCGCCGGGCTACCGCGCAGTCATCGTGGCAAAATGTCGACCTCGTCGCTTCGTTTGGTGCTGACGAGCGCTGCTCCTGCAGACCGAAAACTGCTAAACGCTGAGTGACTTCTGTGCCCGTCTCCTCCGGCCCGCATCCCTTCGCCTCGAGCTCGTTCGCGAGTGCGGTCTGGGCGATCCTCCTCGCGGCGAGCGTGTTCTGCTCGGCGCGACTTGCGCGCGCGGAACAACCCGGAACCGCGCCCGAGCCAGCCACGAAGTCGACGTCGCCCACTCCGACGACGACCGTACCAGTGACGGTGACCGCGAGCGAGCCGGAGAAGGCGAAGCCCAATTCACCGCCTGCGCCGCCAGCACCGCCAGCGCCGTCCAAGTCGACGACTGCCCCGACTCCACCGCTGGTTCCCGGCTACATCCCGACGCTCGTGTCGACCGACGCGCCTCCGCCGCTTGTTTGGAGATGGAAGCGCTTTTCGACGGCGAACTATTTCATCACCGGTGTCGGCGGCGCGGTCACCTTGGCGATGGCGATCGTCAAACCACGCGCGCAACACTCGCTGAGCTATGGCTTGAAGTTCGACGAAAGCGTGCGCAACGCGCTGCGGGTAGACACCTTACCGAATCGTTACATCTTCCGAGACGCTTCCGACGTGGGTCTGTCGTTGATGGTGTCTTGGCCATTCGTGGCCGACGCGCTCACCACCGCATGGTGGTACCGCGGCAGCCGTGAAGCGGCCCAGGAAATGGCCCTGATCGACCTGGAGACGCTCGCTGTCTCCGGCGCCATCCAAGGCGCAACCAACGTGCTCGTGAGCCGTGAACGCCCTTACGGTCGGGACTGCGGCTCCGCGGAGCTGCCGGGCGATGCCATCGACTGCACGGGTTCCGTTCACTATCGCAGCTTTTTCAGCGGGCACTCGGCGTTCAGCTTCACGAGCGCGGCATTGATCTGCATCCACCATTTCAAGAACGAGCTGCTCGGCCCGCCTTGGGACGCGCTGAGCTGCGCTGGCGGCTACGCCGTCGCAACCACGACCGCGAGCTTTCGCGTCGTGTCCGACATGCACTACGCGACCGACGTGCTCACCGGTGCATTGATGGGCACGATCGTCGGCTACGGGATCCCCCTGCTCCACTACAGTCAGCACGACACGACGGCGACGACCTACGCCGGAGTGAAGCTGCATTTGGTGCCAGCGCCAGGCGGGCTCGGCCTGTTGGGGATCTTCTGATGCGCGCGCTACACTTCAGCTTGCAGGCGCTCGGCCTCGGCGCATTCTGGCTTTGCTTGGCGAGCTCGGTTGGAGCTGCCGAACCCGCAGGCGAGAAATTCCCGGACGCGAAGCCACCCCTCGGCCTCCTCCCGACGCCCGAAGACGCGCTGATGGATCCGCGCATGGCGCGCTCTTGGGGCACACTGCCGCCGCGCGCCTTCGTGGCCACCACGGTGGACGTGGGCTTCGTCTATTTACGACCGCGCTTGTCGCTCGGGTACGGTCGTCCGTTCACCGCGTGGGTTGGTTGGGACGCAAACCCGATCGCAACCCAAAATGGCTTGGGCGCATACACTGGCCTGCGGCTCGAGATCCCACACCTCGATTTTCGCATCGGTCCACGCTACTTCGCGTCCTTCAGCCACACCTATCTTCCGGCCCAGACCAGCTACTCTCGGCTGGATCTCGAGAGCACCTCGGGCAACCCTTCGCGCACGCTGACCTACGAGGCCGAGCTGGATCTCAACTTCGACTTGGGACCCGGCAAGGTGTTGCTGCGCGGTAGCGCGTCGTACGTGAGTGGCGTCCCCGATGGCTACAACGCGTTCGAAGAAACGCTGCACATCATCGTCGATCCGCCACTGGTGTGGCGCGCGCGCTTGGCATACTCGTTCACCTTCGGTGCACGTAAGCAACACGGGATCGGGGCAGCCGTGGATCTACTGGACGTGCCCAAACGCGACGATTCACGCACGATTCGCGTCGGCCCAATTTTGCGGCTCGCGCTCTCGCGCCGGGTCGACGTGCGCGGCAGCTTCATCTTTGCGGTCGTCAGCCCGGATCGCATCGGCCTTGCCGGCGGTGACTTCACCGAACTCGGGATTCGCTACCGCTGGGCCAGCGAATGAGCTTCGGCTGATTCGCTCAGCAAGCGGGCGTCAGGTCGCGCCCAGCGAAGAACTCAGCCACCAATGACTGCCAGGCGCGCGCGTTTTCGGCCGGGCCGCATTTGAACGCTCGGCGCGAAAGCTTGCCTTTCGTGAGGAGCTCGCTCTGTTCCTTGAAGTAGCGCACAGCGAGTTCCGCCGCGTACTCGTGCACGGCGTTGCCGTTGTTTTGCTGGAAAGCGTAGTACGTCCCGCCGCGCACGAGCGTGTCGTTCGGCGCGTACGGCGCGAGACAGCCGAGCGTCGGTCGGGCCCCGCATTTCTCGAGAATCGCTCGGTAGTCCGTCTCCAGCTGGTGTGCGGACCAATCCCCATGAGCGTCGTCATTGAGGTGGAACAGCTCGTGGAACAAGGTCTCTCGAACCGCCTTTTCGCTCGTGTTCAGCGAACCTTCCACGTTGTACGTGACGGTCCAGTTTTGCGCGTAGGCGCTCGGTCGATGCTTGACGAGCGAGCGCACGAAGCGAAACTCGAGCGCTCGCCAGCGGTAGTTCGGTTTCGCTCGGCCATCGAAGAGCGCCTCGAAGAAGCGATCGATCGCGGTTGCGCCGTGGCTGACCCACAGCAAATGCTTGCGATAACCGTTGAGCGGTAGCTGTGGCACGAGGTGGAGCGTGCCCCTAAAACCGCCATCCATGACTTCTTCGGGGCCGACCCCTGCAACGTCACCTGTGGTCTGAAACAGCGCTAGCGCGAGTCGACTAGCTTCGGTATCGGCGCGATAGCCGTGCTCGAGCAAGCAGGGCACGTCGTCGCAGTTCGCGGAGGTCGGCAGCAATTGCTTTGCCGCCGCGAGCCCCACCGTCGGTGTTGCGGGCGTAGCTGCTAGGCAAGCGAACGCGAGGAGCGATAAGTGCCGGCGCATTTTCGTATTTCGACACGCGAAGGCGGGCAATCATTGGGCCCGCTGGGCGAGCGCTAGCGTGTCTTCATGTAGATTGCGTAGCCGAACTCCTTGCGTTCCAGGACTTTGTGATAGTGCCCGCGCTCGTACTTGGGCCACAAGGCCTTGGAGGCCGGCTCCATGTTGATTTTGAGCACCAGGTCAGGAAGCTGCCCAGGATCACCGAAGGTCTCCCGCATCAATCGCGTTCGTTGAGCCGCGGGGATGCCCCAAATGATCCACTGCGTCCACGTTCTCGAGCGAAGCTTCGTCGAAAGGTAGCCGAGCGGAAACGCGTCGAAGATGGTCAAGGAGCCAGCGCTCGCCTCGAAGCTCTTCAGATCGCGGTGGATCGTCTCGCACAGCGCTGCGTCGCTGCTGGTGCCGATCGTTCCGCGCATCGGTCCGGCCTTCACGCGCGTGTCCAAACTGCTGAAAGTCACTCCCGATTGATCGTAGAAGTACGAAAATAGGCTGTCTACCTCGATTCCGAGACACGCGCCGGCGAAACCGAGCAAGGCGAGTTGATAGCCGACGCGCCCAGCTGGGTTCCTCGTGGCGCGAGCATCCAACAATGCGCCGAGGGCTGCGATGCCGGACACCACGGCGCCCAGCGCGCCCAGCAACGTGGCGAGCCAATCATTCGAGCTCGTGTAGGTGACTGCGAGCATCGACAACACCGACGGCGCCCAAACCAGCACCAGCAAGAAGCGCCCGTGCGGCCAGTCGCGATTGAGCGCGACGCACACCGGAGCCAGAACCGGGATTGCCATGAAGAAGAACATGGCCGGTGTGAGCGCGCCGAGGCCGAAGCCCACTCGGTAGCACGCGATACACAAGAGAGCGCTTACTGGCGCGATCAGCCAAACTCCGCGACGGAGCCAGTAGCAGGCGAGCGGCACGAGCACGAATACCGCGCTGAAAGCGAGCAAGGCGGGGCGCCACGCCCAAGCGTAGGAGTGATAAAAATCCAGCTTCGCGAGGCCGCTGAGGGTGCCATAACCCTGGCCGAGCTGCAGCGAATGCAGTCGTTCGTACCTCTCGCCGGCCAGCCAAAATCCGAACGGCACGAACACCAAAAGCGCCGCCGCGACGGCCGCACCCAGCCCCCAAAATCCGCTCTTCAGCGTTGCGCGTGGGGTTTTCCAATACAACCACGCGACAACCGATAAGTTGTAGGGCAAGAACGCGACGACCAGGCCTGGGTAACAGAAGACCGCCGTCAGGAAGAACAGGTTCGCGACGAACAAGCCGCGGCCCGGACTTGCTTCGAGCAGGGCGTGTGCCGTCAAGAGCACCCCGCACATGAAGCCGAGCGCGCCCATGCTGTTGTAGCTGAGAGCAAGCAGATTGAAGTAGCCGAAGCTCACCAGGAGCGCCGCCGCCCAGCAAGCCGCGCTGAAATTGACGATTCGCCTGACTAGGCGGTACGCGAGGAACGAAGTGAAACCGATGTACACGAGGTACAAGTACCGGTTGAACAAGATGATGCCGTCGGATGAGCCGGCCAAGCTGAGATACAGCCGATACAGCGGCAACAACAGCAGGCCCGCGTTTTGATGGACCGTCCGCTCGTCGATGTACGGCTGGTTGCCGATCAAGAACGAGTAGGGCATCGCGCTATAGAAGGCTTCGTCGCGGTGATTGACCCCGTAGGGGATGCGATACCGGAGCACGGCAAGCGCACCGAGCCACGAAATCAAGCTCAGCAACTCGGTGCTCGATAGTTGCCGGATTTTGCGCCAGATTGCCCACATAAGTGCGCGCACCGTAGCTCAAAGAATCACGACACGCCGAGAAAAACGGCGCTTCGCACACTTCCTCGTCGAGGGGCGGCTGGGGCTCGACGTCGGCCCCAGCCAAGGCTAAGAGCGATACGCCTATCCCACGGAGAACGGTCATGCGCTTCATGGTCATGCACAAGGTCGACGCCAAGATGGAAGCGGGGGGCCCACCCGACGCGCACATCATTCAAAGTATGGGTGCGCTCGTGCAAGAAAGCCTGAAAAATCGCGTGTTCATCACGGGCGCGGGATTGCACCGAAGCGAAAAGCGTGTCCGCGTCAAGAGCAGCGCCGGTCGTTGTCTCGTGTCACCCGGCCCGTACGGCGGTGAGAACGAGCTGCTCGCGTCCTACGCGATGATCAAGGTGAAGTCGCTCGCGGATGCCGTAGAACACGCGCAGCGCTGTGCGCTGGCGGAGGGCGATTGCGAAATCGAAGTGGGGCCAGTCGTGGAGGCGTGGGATTTGGGCATCGTGCCCAAGCCCACCGGTGATATTCCGCTGCAAGCCTTGTTACTCACCAAGGCGGACGCGGCTTTCGAACGCGGCGCGCGCTCGAAAGAGCAACAGGCCGCTGCGCTCCAGACGCTGAGCGAATCACTCGCTGACAATGGCGCGTTGCTGGCGACCGGCACGCTGGCTCCGAGCTCCAAAGGCGTGCGCGCGAAACCGGGCGCAGGCAAACGCACTTGGATCGACGGCCCTTTTACGGAATCGAAAGAATTGATCGCGGGGTTCTCGATCCTCGACGTCCCCAGTTTGCGTGATGCGATCGCCTGGGCCGATCGTTATGCAACCATCCTCACCGAGTCCGAGGTGGACGTTCGCGAGTTGGTCGACGGCTGAGGCATTCCGAGTCACGTAGGTGACTTTCGGCCTCTGACGCCACGGCACCTACACGACATCGCTGTCACGCCGCACGCGTCGAGCTCGCCCGCCCTTCACGGCGGGCGAGAGGACTCGTCGCGCCATTTCGGCCTAGATATCGACGGTTCCGGGTGGCCTACCCAGTCCAGTTGAATCGGCGCGCCCGCTACCTCGTCGGAACTCAGACGCTGGCCCACTTTCTGCCTAGGACGAACGAGCTGCAGGATCGAAATGCGAAATTCGTCCGTATTTCAACCCGTCGTTGCTCCGTTCCAGCCCTCTGGCGGGCACGGTGAACGACACCTTTTGTCACACTGAGTCGGGAAGTCACCACATGAAGAGCCTTAATCAATTCACTATCAAGCGCGCGTTCTCCACGGTTGGCATAGTCGGCCTTTTGGCCATGCTTGCGGGCGCGGGTTGCAGTGCCACGGATGGCACGGGTACCCCCACGAGCTGCACGGGCCTCGACACCACCGTCAGCGCGCAAGCGACGGTGAAAGCGTTCGGACAGGCCAGCGGCGCGCTTCGGCAAGCCGCGCAAGACGTGGAGGCCAAGTGGCTTTCGACCTGCAATGCGATCAACGCGGACTTGGGCGAGGACACGAGCAAGAAGACTGCGGCTGAAGCTTGCGCGGTGGTCAACACGCGCATCAACCAGGCGCACGCCACGGTGACCCTCGACGTGAAGTCGGAGTGTCACGCCGATGTGAGTGTGCAGGGCGAGTGCCAGGCCAATTGCAACCTGCCCAATTGTGACGTCAAAGCCAAGTGTGAGCCTGGCAAGCTCGTGGTGGAGTGCAACGGCTCTTGCTCGGGTGAATGCGACGTGCAGGCGCCCAGCGCCGCATGTACTGGCACTTGCTCTGGAAAGTGCACCGCGGACGTTGCCGTGCAGTGTAGCGGCTCGTGTACCGGTGACTGCTCGGATCTGGCCTGGAACGGCACGTGCGACGCGGGTTGTGAAGCCAATTTCAGCGGCAGCTGCGGTGGCTCTTGCACGGGCAAGTGCGACGGCAAAGACTCCACCGGCACGTGCGCCGGCAAGTGCGAAGGTAAGTGTTCGGCGCAAGCGAGCGGCAGCTGTTCTGCGAAGTGTACGGGTCAGTTCAGTGGGAGTTGCAAAGCCGAATGCAAGGGCTCGTGTGAAGTCGCGGGTGGCGCGCAATGCAGCGGCAAGTGCGAAGGCACCTGCACGTATGCCCCAGGCAAGGCTGATTGCAACGGTGAATGCCACGGGGATTGCAGCGCCGAGGTCAAGCCGCCTTCTTGCGAAGGCACCTTGAACTGCGAAGGCGCCGCCGAGTGTCAAGCTTCCTGCAAGGGCTCGGCCACTGCAAAAGCCAGGTGTGAATCTTCGGCGAACCTCGTCGTTCAGGGTGATGACGAGCTGTACGGCGCGCTTCAGGCGCACATCGGTGACATCAAGGCCGCGTTCGCGATGACCCTTGCGCTCAAGGATCCGATCGCCGATTTGGCTGGCAAGACGGTCGCGACCTTCAGCGCGCTCGGTCAGATTGGCGCTTCTGGCGTCGCTTGCGCGACGTCGTCGATCGCCATCGCCGCAGAAGCGCAGGTGAGCATCAGCGCGTCGGTGAGCGCCAGCGCGAGCATCCAAGGTAAGGGCGAAGCCAGCACCAACTGAGCTTCCCTCCGCGCTGACGGCGAAAACGGTCCACCTCGACCAGGCTACGCGCGGCGTGAGTCTGGAAGAGGTGGCCTGCCTGAGGGGCTTGGATAAGTTAGGCTGTCAGCGGAGAAATGACGAATTTCATCGCCGACGCAAATCTTCGTACGCTGCTGCAAGTCGACACCCTGCTCGTCTTGGGCTTGATGTCGATGAGCAATTATACCTCCGTGCTTCGTCTCAACCGTAAGGTTTATGCGACGCCGGAGGACTACGCATTGTTCCGCAGGACATCAACTGCAGGAGCGCTGGATCCCGGTGACCCGATCGAGCGCTCGCGGCGCATTCATCGCAACCACCTGGAGAACGTGCTGCCGTTCATCGCGCTCAGCGGGCTGTACGCGCTCACGGAGCCGGAGCATGCGCTCTTCGCTGGCTTACTTTGGGCATTTCTCGCGTTGCGCGTCTCGTACACGGTGTTTTACAGCCGCGCGATGCAGCCGCACCGAACCGTCGCGTACACCCTGGCGGCGGTGATTCAATTCAGCATCGCGTCCTTCACGCTGTTCGCGGCGTTTTCGTCGTGAGACGCGCTATCGTTCAGATGCCATGATTCAGACCGCGCCGCCTCGCGTGCTATTTCTGTGCAGCGGAAACTACTACCGCAGCCGATTCGCCGAGCACTTTTTCAACCACTTGGCGGAGACCGAGAACTTGGCGCACCGCGCGGATTCGGCTGGACTGTGGCCGGAGTGTCACACGCACAATCCGGGGCCGATGTCGCCTCACACGATCGCCGCGCTCGCTGCGCGTGGCGTGTGCTTGCCGCCGACACTGCGTTTGCCGCGGGATGTGCAGGCATCCGACATCGAGAGCTCGGCGCTCACGATCGCGCTGAAAGAACTCGAGCACCGCCCGATCGTCGCGCAGCGGTTTCCCGCATTGCTCGAGCGCGTCGAGTTTTGGCACGTCCACGACGTGGGTGATGCGCCACCCAGCGTCGCGTTGCCGATGATCGACCGCTTGGTGCGTGAGCTCGTTCAACGCCTGCGCACTTGAAGCGACAGCACGACGGCGACTCAGATCCCGTAATCCTTGGTGTTGCTGACCGGTTTGCTGGGCAGCGCGCCTTTGCTCGAGGGACGGAGCGCGTTGGGATTGTTTGCCGGCACCGCGTTGCTCGGCTCCGCAGTCGCGCGCGGAGCCGGGGCGTTACGGGTTTGATCCTCAGCAACTGGAGTGGGTTCGGGCGTCGGGAGTACCGGCGCGGCTGCGGCAATCGGAGCGCGCTCCGTCTGTTTGAGGTCGCTCGGTTTGACCTCTGGTGTGTCACCGCTGCTGAGGCTAGCGATCAGTGCAATTGCCAGGGCAACGACCGCCACGACCCCGAGTGCGATCAAGGAATGCCGCGGAGACCAGCTGCGAAACTTGGCCACGTCGCTGAGCGGGATCGATTCGAGCCTCGAGCGCGCGACTACCGCAGATGACGAAATCAGCCCTCGAGAAGCGGGCGACGGAGCAACGAGCCCTGCACCTGCGAAAGTCGGCAAGGGCGGGGGCAGCCTCGACGATGGCGGAGCGCTCGCGGGCGCAGCTTCACTCGGGGCGATCGCGGCGGCAGGTGTTCCCAATGACGTCAGCGTTTTCCGACGGTGCGAAGCGGGCACGTGTTCCCCCACTCCGATGAGTGTCGCAAACGGCGACTTGGGGTTCACGTTGCGTTGCGATTCGGGATCGCGTGGCGATGTCGATGACGTGGGCGGCGCAGGCGTGACTGAACGCGGCGCAGGCGTGACTGAACGCGGCGCAGGCGTGACTGAACGCGGCGCAGGCGTGA
>Ga0164309_10000315_pt1 | contig 27955 bp, 28 predicted proteins | sample Whisoiple_247_MG_FD_109984 | JGI IMG/M metagenome (GOLD analysis project Ga0164309, IMG submission 109984) | Soil microbial communities amended with fresh organic matter from upstate New York, USA - Whitman soil sample_247_MG | ecosystem: Environmental > Terrestrial > Soil > Unclassified >...
GCCTGCTCTATCTTGCCATAGTCAAAGACGCTGTGAGTGTGCCCGTTGATATCCGGCGCGGTGGTCATCGCATAGCGCAGCGCGTCCGCCATGTCACACGCCAGGCTATCAGGGGCGCCCAGTATGACGCGCTCTAATGCGTGGTGGATGGTGTGGCCTGCTTCCAGGTCAGCAGAGAACGCCCCGATCCCGTGGTTCACTACGTCCTGCAACACTCGCGCGGTGGCGGCGTCTGCGGGATTGGCTGCGGTAATGCTCACAACGTCGCGCCCTTCCAGGTCCACAAACACTGTGCGCTCGCTGCCAGGCTTCGCCAGGTCAAACGCTGTAGCGTCCAGATCATCGCCGTGGATGTAGTCAACGTAAATCTTCGCCCAGTAGCGCGGGACAATGTTGCCGTTGCCGATGATGTAGTCCAGGCAGGCGTTGAAGTCTTTCGGGTCGATGCCATGCGAGCGGAAGATCCCGCGCAGGTGCTCGGCGTGCTCCAGGTGCTCCGCGCGTTTCTCTGGGGTAACGTCCGGCACGCGCTCAGCATACTCTGGCATGGCGTCCAGGCGTTTAATAACCTCAGTCATTGCGTCAATGAGTTTAGCAACGCGCCCAGGCTTAACGATCATCAGGTCAGAGAAGCCGTTAACCTCTGCGCTGGTGTTGAAGTCCTCCACCAGCGCGGCGATTGTCTGACCTTTGCCCGCCTGCTCAATGACGTACTGCGCATACTGGCGAACGGTGGAGAACTTGAGAGATTTAGAGATAGTCATGATTCGTGTCCTCTGGGGGCTGTGCGCCCCCGCTGGTGGTTGATTAGGCTAATTTGTCCTGAGTCTTAACATAGAAACCGTGTGGCGTTATGTCGGTGGTCATAGTCTCCACCAGCTGAAACCAGGAGCCATCACGGAAGATGATCTCCATGCGGTACACGTCGCAGCTTTTCACCATGTCGCCCGCTATCGCGTCGTTAAGGATGTACTGATAAGCGAGGTTAATCTGTGTCATAGCCACGTAGCCTTTGCGCTGGCGTTTGGCAACCAGCAATTCGTAATAGTGTGCATTGTTGCGTGCTGCGCTGCATGGCTGCGCCAGAACAGAGAGACGGGCGGCGACCTCCACCATAAAATCAATTTCGTTATGGTCATCACGCATCAGGCAACCACTAGCCGCCTCTTTCGCTCCTGGCTGACCGTCCATCGCAGTGATGATTTTCTCTGCCTGGATGATTCCCAGATTCATTTTGCTGGCCTCGTCACGCATCGCGCAGTATTCACGGTTAGCCGCCATCAGGTTCATGGTGTCGCTATTGCGCCAGTAAGCGGCAAACACTTTATCATCTGCCAGCGCGTAAGGCTGCGGTTCGCCCTCTGGGGCGCTGTAGTGGTCGAGCACGTAATGCATCACGTCGATCCACTGAGCGGCGCGGGTCTGGAGTGACTCGAAGGTATAATCGTTCAGGTCATCGGCAATCATAGGGCACACTGCGCGAGCTGCTGCGATGGCGCTGGCCTTGTCAGCTGTACCACAGTTCAGCGGGAGCCACACATAGCAGTTCAGCTCGGACACCTTGCGACGCGCCTGGCTTTCGGTGTAGTCCTTCGCTTTGGTGGTCAGGAAGTCCAGATAGTTGACGAACTGCTCAGCCAGATCCAGGAACTGGGATTTAGTACGCGCGGTGCTCATCTGGTCACGCAGGGTAGACAGGCAGTGATTCTGGTGAGTGTCCAGAGCCATCACCGCTTCTTTTGCGAATTTCAGGGTGCCGCGTGGTGCTACCAGTGAGTGCATGATTGATTGCAGTTTCATTTGATACCTCGTTTAGTTGTTTTAATTGGGTGGTGCATGGGTAATTATAATTAGGGGTCTGAGGCTGTCAAGTAACTTAGTGATTATTTTGTGACACGCATCACAAAAAGAATGCGGCCGCATGTGAGCCGCATCACAATTTAGTAGCGTGGCTGGGCATTGATGATCCCCACCTCCGGCGCTTCCTCCGGCAGGCGGCGCACCTTCAGATTGAACCGACGCAGCGCGGGGTAGTAGGCGGGGATAAGGTGCCGCGCCAGCTCATGTCCTGGGTGCGTCTTATCGTTCAGCATGATCGCCAGCGCTGCCGGACGCTTGAGCACGTCACAGCCTGGATAGAGCCGCTCATTGTGCATGAGGTGCTGCGCATCACTGTACACCATATGGATGTTGCCACCATACGCGGCCAGGGCTGGGCACAGCGCATAGAGATACTGCAACTCCGGCGCTGGTGGTGCCTGTATGCAGATAATGGGGCTGGTGTCTGAATGATACAGCGCTGCCCTGGCCTCTCGTGTGCGCCAGCTCCTTTCACGGGAACACATCACACAGCCCGCATTAGTTGTATAGCGCGTCGTAGATAAACAGTGTTTGCATGGCCTACCTTCGAAAGTTAGTTGCCCTGTCTGCTCAGCTTTGTATCTCGCAGCCTGCGCCAGGTCCCTCGCTTCTGCTCCTGGTGTCCGCTTGCGATTCTCCGCAGCCTTTGCCGCAGCGCACGCCACACATCCCCCGTTACTGGTATAGCGTCCGGTTGTATTGCAGCGGAAGCACGCCCGCCCGTCATATTGTGTCAGCCCTGCGACTAATGCTTGCTGTCTCGTAATCATGTGGTGTCTCCTGTGGTGTATTGAGTTTTAATTGTACGCTTTAGATTAGAGTTAAGCAATGCAGTAGTAGAATCAGGGAAAGTATAGGGTTTTTGAGTTTATCTATTCTAAATAACTAAACTCCCCCCTCATACGAAATATATAAGTAAACTCAATAACCCTGTACTTTGCCCAATTCTACGACTGCTTCTCTAAACTGCTAGCGGTAGCGTAGGGCACACAGCAGGCTCACCCCCTGGGATGTCCGCGCGTGGCCTCTCTCAGATTCGCGCCCGCAACGTTTTACACTCTCGCAGTTAGAACCGAGTTTATTCTCTCGCCTTAGAAACTGTGAGCCACGTCACACTATCTGCGTGCGCTACGCTCGCGCTTCATTTCGTGGCCTCCTCTCATACTCATTGATTTAAAGCACGCGCGGCTTATACTGTGATCTCCGTCACACTACGAGAGACACGAGCCATGAAGATCACCCGACGCCCTGACCTAACCCTCATCCGCCTGGCGCGTAACGCGTGGCTGTATGTCACGTCGCATTCCATCGTTGTGCGCTTCTGTTCCTTCCGGTATCAGTGGGTCCGAGCCGAGCGGCGCGGCTTCCTGATGCGTGCCCGCAGTGACAAGTAACTCACCCATTATCTGAGCCACTCACGCCCGCTTTACACCTCCGGCGCTCCTGCCGTACACTGTGACCAGGATCACACTTAACGCAGGACGCGCCGCCATGACTCCGGAAACACGCGCATCACTCATCATTGACTACATGGACGGGGAACTCCCCGACGCTATGCTGTGCGCTAAATACGGTATCGACGCCGAACAGCTGGAGGTCGCCGTCTACATTGGCACGGGCAACATCATCAAGCCGGAGCCGATCACCCGTGGCATGAAGCGCGGCGTCAAGCACAGCATGGCGGTTGCACAGCTGGCCTCTGAGAACCTGACGCGTGAACAGATGGCGCTCAGCCCGCTACAGTCCGCAGAGATCCACGAGCCTCTCACGTTAACCGCACGCTTAGAGCCGGACGCCAGGACACAGGCGCTCTACCTCAACGACGCGGAGCTGTCCTTCGCTAACAACGTGCTGCGCGGCATGAAGCCAACGCCCGCCGCCGCCGCGTCATTCGAAATCTTCAACGAACACCTGGCGAGCAAGAAAGCCGCCGAGCTGCTGCGCTCCTCCCATGTGATGGAGTACATCAGCAAGATGAAGGGTCGCTCCCTGTTCGCCCCCGTCAGGAACAAGGCATACCTGGAAGCCGTGCTCCACCAGGTGATCGACAGGGGGATGGAGCTGCAACAGGTCTACAACCCGCTAACTGGTAAGCCGCACATGAACGACAGCGGCCTCTCGTTCGTCTGTGATTACAACTGGAAAGCGGTTATCAGCGCCGCAACGCTCCTCATGAAGCTGAAAGGATGGGAAGGGAACCAGACGAACAACACTGAGCAGGAATCACAACGCGACCGCCTGCGCCGACTGCAAGCGAACTACAGCAACCAGGGAGACACCGACGAATGAGCCGCGCTAACGTCTGGGAGTTCACGAACAGCTATGAGGACGTGTTTGCCCTCGCCGACTATCTCGACGCGAAAGCTAACAGCGTGGAGTTTACCTTCGAGACTGACGAGGAGATGGACACCTTTTTCCTCAAGGCTCGCGACGAGTTCGCGTTCTTCGCGCCTCGCTGCCTGACCCTCAAGTCAAAGGAGGGTGATCTCCGGCTGTTCAAGTTCAACAAGGCGCAGCGCTACCTTAACGCCGTCGCCGAGTGGCAGAAGCACCACACGGGAATGGTGCGCATCATCATCGTTAAGGGTCGCCAGCAGGGGATCAGCACATACACCGAAGGACGCGCATACCATCAGGTGATCCACCAGGAAGCGCATAACGTCTACATCATGGCGCATGAGGATGCGGCTAGTAACGGCTTGTTTGACATGAGCAAGCGCTACCATGACAAGTGCCCGCCTGACTTGCAGCCTATGCTCGGTCACTGCAACGGCAAGCAGATGAAGTTCCCAGAGCTGGACAGCCAATACACCATTGCTACAGCTGGGAACAAATCGGCGGGGCGTTCGGCGACTGCTCGCTTCTTCCATGGCTCGGAGGTGGCGTTCTGGCCTAACGCGGCTGAGCACGCATCGGGTGTACTGCAAACTATCCCGCGCTCACCAGGCACAGAGATTTACCTGGAGTCAACTGCTGACGGCATCTCGAATTACTTCTATGACCAGTGGGAACGCGCCGGATCTATCGGCGACCTGATGAACCCCGATTCATCCGGCTATGTCCGCGTGTTTATTCCGTGGTTCTGGGACGAGGGCTACCAGGTGGAGCCGCCAGAAGGATTCAAGCCGAGCGACGAGGAGCGCACGTATCAGCGCCGCTATGGTGTGAACCTTGCCCAATTGTTCTGGCGTCGCCTCAAGATCAAGGAGATGGACGGCGACATTCGACGCTTCCAGCGAGACTACCCCGCGACACCAGAGGAAGCCTTTAACGCATCGGGCGACGCCATCCTCATCACGGGCGAGATGGTAGCCGACGCTAAGGCGAACTACCGCAGCGGCCAGGTTGTTCCAATCGGCGCTATCGTGATGGGCGTTGACGTGGCGCGAGAGGGTGACGACGCTACTTGCTTCTGCATCCGACACGGGCGAACGGTCATTCACAAGGAGCGCATGTACAAGGCAAAGGCGCACGTCGTTACCAACAAGCTGCTACGGCTGCGGGATGAGTACGGCGTCGATCACACCTTCGTGGATGCGACGGGCGGCTTCGGTACTGCCGTCCTGGATATGCTGGAATACCAGGGGCAGCTCATCAACACCACGGGCGTGCACTTCTCCCAGAGCGCAACCGAGGAGGAGCGCTTCGCCAACGTCCGCGCGGAAATGTGGTGGAAGGTGCGCGAGTGGCTGGAGCGTGGCGCAGCCCTGCCGGATAACGAGGATTGGGGGCGTGACCTGTGCGCGCCGCAATATAAATTTGAGGGCGAGAAGATCCGCCTTGAGAAGAAAGAGGAAATCAAAAAGCGTATCGGTCGCTCGCCTGATATGGGTGACGCGCTGGCGCTTACATTCCGCTTCCCTATCATCGAAGGACTGACCAACGCCGGAGGGGTAGAGCCGGAGGTCGCATAAGCCCAGGGAGGGCGCATTATGTCTACATCGGAGTACAAAGTGGTAGGCGGTTACTACACCGCAGGACAGACGCCGCAGATCAACGCGGTGGTAAACGCAGCAATCGCGGCAGGGTGGACGCCTTACGGCTCGCCTATGCTGCGTAGCTCCGGATGGGTGGACCAACCGCTCATTAAGGGGACGAGCGGGACAATCACCGAGTACCGCGTGGTCACGGGCTACAGCGACAACCGGACGCCAAAGATAGCGGCGCTGGTGGGCTGGAATCCTCTCGGCGATACTGTGCGACTCGACACGGCGTACTTCCTGCAAGCCTACGTATTAGGCCAGCCATACGGCGACGTAGACCCGCAGAGCATTGCAGGCATCACGCCGATGGGGATCGACCTGCTGACGAGCGACGAGATAGACGTGGCCTACCTCAGCCCCTCCACGGCTTTCGGTCGCGCACTGCTGAACCTCCCCGACGCTGCCGCACTCAAGGCGCTGATCCCTCCGGTCAACGAGACATTCCGCGCCAGCTTCACGACCACCAGCACCGAGCTAACGCAGTTCTGCGCGGTTAACAACGTGCCGCAGGCGGTGACGTTCAATGCTCAGGCGATACCGAACGCGACGCTGGGCACGCTCAACAACGCGACGGGGGTATTCACAGCGGCGAAAGCGATCAGCGGTGTACTGGCGATCAGCTGTCAGGTTCGCAGGACTCTCGGCGGCGCGTCTCCGGTTAACTGGGGCATCCAGGTTGAGACGTCCCCTGATGGCGTCGTGTGGGCTGCGGTTGCGGGTAGCTCACGCCGCATCAACCTGCGCGGTGGTGGTGACAATAACATCCTGCAAATGCTGGGCTTTGTGTCGGCGATCAGTCTGCCAGCGGGGACGCGGCTGCGCTTCACTCAGTCATGCGACACGGCAAGCAGTAACACGGGGCTGATAGCTGGCGCTACGCTACTGGGAGAAACCACAGCGGCGGGTATCATCTTCTCGCTGTACATGGTGGATTAACCCGCGCTACAATGTGCGAACCTACGGAAAGGAGAGACGGCAATGACTGCTAAACTGATTCACGGTAACGACCTCAACCAACTAGCCGCAGCGGTCAACGCCGCACGCGTGGCTGGTGGCATCCCCAACGGTGGCCTCCTGTTCTGGAAAGGCCAATACTTTCAATTAGTTGTCGACGGCACCAGCTCGGTGGAGTACGCCATCGTAGCGCGCCAGCAGGACACCAATTTCTCCGCTGATGCCCAGACGCTATCCGCTGGCGGGGCGTTTGCGCTCGGTGCTCCGTTGCAGGTCGACGGCTACTTCGTGCAGGCGTTCGGCGATCAGGCTGGCGCGGGTGGCGGCGGTGGCTCCTCTCTGCCTGACGGCGACACGGTAGACCAGACCATCCAGTGGGACGGCACCGAGTGGTTGCCTGGCGTGGTGCCAGCTGACGCGGCGATCTACGGAGAGGACGACTCACTCGGCGCGGCGCTGCCTACCATCTTCGCTAATACTGCGGCGGGCTACCCTCTGGGGTTGGTGGTTATCGACGCAACCGGACAGACTAACTCAGGGCTGTACGTTGTCGACGGTGGCGTGCCAGTGTTCAGCATTTCCGGCAGTGCGACGGGCGTTAACTTCGCGGGTCCTGGCGGTTCGCTGTCATTGGCTCCGGCGTCAGCCCAGCTCACGGGTAACGGCGGCGCATCATCCGTAAGCGTCACCGCCTCTACGGTGCGCCTCACGTTTGCACCTACCGCAGTGGTGGACGTTCTGACGGGGACTTGCCGTCCAGGTACTACCAACGTGCTAAGCCTGGGCGACGGCTCCCATGTGTGGACCGAAGTCTTTGCGACCAACGGCACGATCAACACGTCAGACGCGACGTACAAGACTGAGCCTCTGGCTATCACGGATGCGGTTCTTGACGCGGTGGGTGACGTGGATATCGTGAGCTTTAAAATGCTGGACGCGGTAGCGCTGAAAGGCGACGCGGCGCGCACCCACTTCGGCGTCATTGCCCAGCAGGTGATTGCAGCATTCACGGCGCATGGCCTCGACCCGTTCGCTTACGGCGTTGTGTGCTATGACGAGTGGGAGGCCACGCCGGAAGTTCTGGACGCGGAGGGCAATGTCCTGATGGAAGCCCAGGAAGCTGGCAGTCGCTACGCTGTCCGCTATGACGAGCTGCTGGTGCTGGAAGCTGCACGCGTCCGCCGTCAGCTGGCTCTGCTGTCAAGTTAATCATCCGATATCTGAGAGGCTCATCACAGTATTTGCCTCTCTGTCCAACATCCTGCTATGATGCAAGTCTCTATACACGGAGGTGCATCATGGCAGGACGCCAAGTAACTTACACCAAGCGAAACATCGCCGAGCTGGTTAACAAGGTTGACCCCAAGCGCCTGTCTGAACCTGTGCCCATTTACCCTATGAGCAACGGCAAGATTAAGACGCAGCTCCCCGATTTGCCTGGACAGGACTACCGCTGGACAAGGGATATCGAAGATGTCTGAAAATCATATCGTTACGTTTACGCCTGGCACCGATGACGCCGAAATGGAAGCCATGAACTATGAGCTGGCGAAGGTGGTCGGCGACTACCTCATGCACACTTATCCTGGCTACCTGTGGCGCGTCAATGCCGACATTCGCGGGGGCATCGTCAACATCCTGAACGGTGACGTGTCCTATGAAATGGGCTGCACGATTCTGGTGGCTGACCTGTTCCCTGCGCACGTCGGGGAGAAGCACGTCAAGAAAGCTGGTGGCGAGATTCTGGAGCGCGCCCGCCTGCACCGTGGCAAGATGCGTGAGCACGAAGTCGCAGAAGCGAAGCGTGATCTGCGCGGCAACATCATCAACCTGAACTGAGGAAGCGGCCATGCCGAGCGCACAAAAAGGAATTAACGACGGTTTAGTCGGTAAGCAACCGGACACCCAGACCACGCGTGGCAGCGGTGGTGCGCGAGGCATCACCCAGTCGAGCGACGAGCCGTACCGCGCAAACAACATCATCCCAGGATCTGGCGGTGGTCAGGCTACCCGCGAGGGCTTCGGTGACGGCGGGCTGGATATGGACTCATTCTCCGACTTCGCGGAGGACCGTCCGCTGCCGATGGAACAGGGGATTGAGCAGGCTTACGAGGAAGTGTCCGAAGTGGCGGGCATGGCCCGTGAGATGTGGGTCAATCTGGGTCGCCGTTGCTACGACACGGGCCGGACGTTCTACCGTCAGGGCTACCAGATCGCCCACCTCAACAACTCGTTCCTGTTCAAAGGGCAGCACGAGCCTGGCAGCAAGTACAATCACGAGGCGTTCAAAAACCGCTCGCGTATCTTCCGTCCGCTGACACGCATGGCCGCTCGTAGCTGGGAGGCAGACGTCGCCAGCGCCCTGTTCATGAACGACGACTACATGCACATCTCGCCACGCAACGTGTCAGACCCTGACTCGGAGAAAGCGGCGGCAGTGCTGAAAGAGCTGGTCAACCTGCACCTGGATAAGAACTGGTACACCACCTGTATCGGGGCGGCGCAGGACAGCTTTATCAACGGTCCGGTGATCGGCAAGGTCTACTGGCTGCACGAAACCACCACGAAGAAAACCGACGTGCCTGTGTTCGACGATGAGGGGAACCTCATTGGCATCGACACACAGGAAGAAACCAAAATCGTGAAGGACGAGCCGTGCATTGAAGTGATTATGCCGGAGAACTTCATCTTTGACCCGACTGCCAACTGGCAGGATGTCGTCGGCACGTCGAAGTATTTCGTGCACCGTAAGATGGTGAGCGTTGACGACGTGCAGCTGCGCATGCAGAACGGTGAGTGGAACATGCTGGGGCTGGGGGAGATCCTGACCTGCCGCTGGTCCATGGAAGATGACGCCGTGCAGCAGAGCAAGCGCGGTGAAGGTAAGCCGGACCCAATCAACAACGACAACGCCGACACGCTGTATGAGTCGGTGATGGTCAACGAAGTGTTCGTGCGCCGCGACGGGTGCTGGTACGTCTATCACATGATGGGCACCAACTGGCTCCTGGAAGATCCACGCCCGCTGGAGGAGCGCTATCACTTCGGACGCCTGCCGTTTGTCTACGGTACCGCGATGATTGAGTCGCACAACAACTACCCTGACTCGAAGGTAGCGCTGGGGTCTGAGCTGCAACGTGCGGTCAACGAAGTAACCAACCAGCGCGTGGACAACGTGAAGCTGGCCCTGAACAAACGTACCATCGTTAAGCGTGGCGCGGCGGTTGACCTTAACTCTCTGACCCGCTCAACGCCTGGCGGCGTAGTGTTCACCTCTGACCCAGCCAACGACATCCTGCCGATGGAAGTGTCCGACGTCACCAGCTCCAGCTACGAAGAAGTGCAGCGCATGACGATGGAGATGAACGAGGCGCAGGGTACCTTCTCCGGCCAGGCAGTGGCGAACAACCGCCAGATGAACGAAACCGTGGGCGGCATGAAGCTCCTGTCCAACGCGGCGACAAAGGTGGTGGACTTCGACATCCGCACGTTCGTGTTTACGTGGGTCCGTCCGGTACTGGAGCTGTACATGCTGTGCATCCAGTATTACGAGAACGACGAAACCATCATGCAGATCGCCGCCAACAACTCGGCATACTTCCCGCGCCTCAGCGTGCAGGACTTGACCGATGACCTGATGACGAAGCAGCTGGACCTGAAAGTGGACGTGGGCCTCGGTGCTACCGATCCGGTACAGCGCGTCAACACGCTGATGTTCGGTATCGACGCGGTAGCCAACCTGCCAGGCATGGGCGACAGCATGGACACGAAAGCTGTAGGCTCGTCCATCTTCGCAGCGCTGGGGCAGGGCGACGGCAGCAAGTTCTTCCCTAACCTCGCGCGCAACTTCGTCGAGCAGGAGAAAGCACCACCACCGCCTGACCCACTGGTGCTGGCCGCTCAGGAAGAAGCCAAAGGCCGAGTGGAGGAAGCCAACGTCAAGGCGCAGGCCGACCTCACTAAGCTCCAGATGCAGCTCCAGCAGGACCGTGAGCTGGCGCTCATCAAACTGGCGCTGGAAGCTGAGCTGGCAGGCAAAGGCAATCAGATGGACATTCTCAAAGTTCTGCTGCAAACTGATGCGCAGATGAAGATTGCGGGGGCAGCGGATGCCACCAAACGTCAAACCACAGCGCTGAATGCAGGGATGTCGATGCGTGATAACGCTATGAATCAGGCGGCTCAGGTAGCCAACCAGGTGACGCCGACTCAGCAGGAGATTCAGAAGGATGTCTAGAAAATCAGCGAAAACTTTGGAGACTGCGGCGGCTACGGCCCCGCACGTCGTGTACGCTAGAAACTTAAATCACATGAAAACCGAAGATTTAATGGATGATGTGTTGCCCATTAATTATCTTTACAGTAAAATCAATATCGCACAGGACGCGGCGCGGTTCTTCACGGACTCGCAGCACGGCGCAGACTTCGACCTCAGACTGAGGGAGCGGTTTATCAAAGGATTTGAGGCGCTATTATCGGCCAACCCCCTGGATGGGAAAGCCATAACGGAAGCGCAGCAGGAATGTTTCATTGTCATCGGCATTTACGAGACGCTTGCTTCGCAAATTCAACTCGGTGAATCCAGCAAAGAACAGCTGAGCATGACCCAGAGTGACACGGAAGATACAGGAGAGTAGTCATGACTATCCAAAAGGACGCCACGACTCAACCCGTCAGCCAACAGCAGATTGCGGATGAGAATGCGGCAGCAGCACAGGTCAACGGACACAACACTGACCAGCCTCAACTCGGCGCAAGCGACAACCTTGATAACGCCTCTCAGGAACAGACGCCGGAGCAGAAGCAATCTGCGGCGGATATCGTTCAAGCTCAGCACCAGCAGCAAGCCGATGACCGCGAAGCGCTCATGGCGAAGATCTCCCGTGACCGTCGCCAGCACATGCGTGACGAGCACGATGAGCTTGATCAGGATTTAATGCTTGACAACCCTGACGACGTTCAGGAGAATGATGAGCAGGAGCAAGATACGAGTGCTGCGCAGGAAGCGCAGGCTGTGCAGGAAGCACAACAGCAGCCACAGGCAACTGGCCCTCGTTTCTTCACTGATGGTAATGGCGTCGAGCAGTGCGAACTGCTGGTAAACGGCGTCAAGAAAGTAGTCCCCGCTGAGCGCGTATACGCTGCGGCGCAGAAGCTGGAAGCTGGGGATGAAAAGCTACGACAGGCCCATGAGGAGCGTCAACGACTGGAGCAGGAACGCCAGGCATTCGCTCAGCAAAAACAGTCGGCGCAACAGTTTAAACAGCCATCCGTTGATCCGGACGCTGAGGCAAAACTGAAAACGCAATTGCGAAGTGACCTGGAACGCCTGATTAATGAAGGCGACGATAGTGCAATGGACGCACTGGTAGAATCACTTGTGAAGGGACGCTCACAGCTATCCCCAGGAGTAGACCCCCACCAGATCGCCCACGAAGCTGTCATCATCCAGAACAACATTGCATGGGACACCGCGCTTATCCAGGCAAGTCAAGCGTTCGACGCTGACCCTGAATTTGCCGATGTCAATGGCAACGAAGTGCTGGCCGCTAAAGCCACCGAGTACGCCAAGCAGCTCGTGACTCAGTACGACGCCCGCAACCGAAATGTACCGCCACTGGCGATCATGAAGGAAGCTGCAACAATGGCTCGTAACGAAGCACTGCAACTTGCGCAAGCTCTGGGACTTCCGGTACCAACGCAGCAGGGCCAAACGCAGCAGGGAGCCTCACGCGCAGATCAGGTAGCTGCACGTAAGACGCAGGCAGGTAATACCGTAACGGGTGGTGGTCAGGGTCGCGTCACGTCTCAGCCTACGAAAGTGGCAGACGGCGGCAAAAATCCAAACTCTCGTGACGCTAAGGTCGCGGCATTTGCCGGACTCGTCGCAGGTCGGACCAACCCCATGATTAAACGTTAACACGTTGAAAGGAGAGTAACGCTATGGCAGGCCAACTTTGGGGTGTAGACCGTTTAGGCGGTTACATGTACTCCGACCAGCTCAGCGCATATCTGCGTAAAGAAGTACAGCCGATGATGCGTTTCCGCCAGTTCTGTTCGGCGAAAGAAGCCTTTACCAAAGGGCGCGGTGAGATCTTCCACTGGGATATCATCACCAACGTGCGCACTCGTGGTGGGCGTCTGAAAGAAACGCAGGCAATTCCGGAAACCAACTTTGAGATTCGTCAGGGTTCCCTGACTATCGACGAGTTCGGTAACTCCGTGCCTTATACCAAAAAGCTGGACGATCTGTCCAAACTTCCGGTGGAAGATATCATCCGCTCAGCTCTGAAAGACGACTGCGCAAAAACTCTGGACGAAGAAGCATGGTTCCAGTTTAACCAGACCCGTCTGGTTGCGTACCCGACTGGCGGTAACTCCGCGACGTCCGTCACCTTCGAAGCAGTAGCCACTCCTGGTGCGCACACTGCTGTGGTGAACAACGCGGCGCTGTCTCTGGATCACGTCAAAGGTATCGTTGACGAGATGAAAGAGCGTAACATCCCAGGCTACGATGGCGATGAGTATTTCGCCCTGGCCCGTCCGACTACTTTCCGCCCGATTCGCAACGCGATTGAGGAGCTGAGCAAGTACGTCGAAAGTGGCTGGCGTAACATCCGCCTGGGTGAGATCGGTAAATACGAAGGTATGCGCTTCGTAGAGCAGACCAACATCCCGTCCATGGACTGGACCAATGGCCTCTCCGATCAGGCGTTCTTCTTCGGTGGCGACACCGTAACAGAAGCGATTACCAACCCCGAAGAAATTCGTGGTAAACTGCCTACCGACTATGGTCGCTCTCGTGGCGTAGCATGGTACTACATGGGCGGCTTCGGTATCGTGCACAACCAGAGCCAGGCAGACGACCCGCAGTCTCTGCAAAACCGCATCGTTCGCTGGGACTCCGCGAGCTAAGCTACGGGGGCTTCGGCCCCCGACTTTTAACAGGAGAAGTATCATGGCTAAAGCATATGGTATGCCCGTCAACGACGGTCAAACTGCGCCAAAATCTAAAGAGTCTGGTAGCGCCGAGGACGGCCTGTCAAGCCTGCAGAAAATTGGCAACATGGAACACCCGATCACCGAGCAAGCTCGTTTCTCCGCTGGAGAGCGCAACGAGAATCTGCCTGGCGGGTTTAAACTGGTTCAGTAAGGGAGCAGGCAATCATGGCATATTCATACGATGCGCCGCTGGTACGCCAGCACGCTATTCCTAACGGCACCTTTACCGCAGCGGCCACTATCACGCTGCCGTGCCGTGCGGTAGCTGCGCTCGCTCATGGTCGCGGTAGCCGCGTACTGAACGAAGCGACGGTGCTGGGTGTTACTGGCGTTGTGACTACTGTAGGTACTGGCACGATCAACATCGGCGACGGCACGACGGCAAACCGCTACGGCGTGTTTACCATCTCTGCTTCGCAGACTTTGAACGGTGCTCTGGAAGGTACGCTGGTACTGACCGAAGAAGGTTTCCGCATGGGCGTGGCCGACTCTACTGTGCCGTCTACCTTCGTGCTGACCCTCGCAGGTACCGCAGTTCTCTCAAACGCTGCAGTTATCATCGGTCACTTCTAACCGATACTGGCTGCAATCCGAAAGCCTCCTTTACCGGAGGCTTTTTTATTGGTAAAGTTTATCAGTCTAACACAGGAGGTGTATCATGGGACGCAATAGCAACTGCAACGGCGACGACGCTTTCTCATGGGGTCAACGCACGGTAGGCGACGTGGACTATATGAACGATCAGATGGAGCGTGACCGCCTCGGTTGCCACTTGCCTCCACGAGATTGTATGGGCGGCTTCGAAGATGACTATCCGAACGTGGATAGTGTAGCTCCAGGTGATGGCTACCTTGCCAGCAAAGACCTGGAACGTTTTCGCGGCTACAAAGAACCTGGCTGCAACGTCTCGCCAATGCACGAGGGGCAGACAGTTTACAAAGGTTATGGAGACATTAAGCATGGCTATGAGCGAAAATAAACCGCTGAACAAGAAGCTGCCTTACGGCACTATCCGTGGTCGCCTGGAAGGTTTTCCGCAGGCGCGATACTCGCAAGAGGACCGCCTGTACAATGCGCGCGAAGAACTGATCTATGATGGCTCTGCGCACATTGAACCGGAATTGCCACCAGAGCTGCCACCAGCGCCGGAAGTGCCACCAGCTCCACCAGTGGAACCGCCAGTGCCTGACGCACCTCCGGCACCGCCAGTCGAGCCACCAGCTCCTCCGGCACCGCCAGTAGAACCACCAGCACCGCCAGCTGCCCCTAAAGCAGAAAAAGCACCTAAAGCGCCGAAAGCGCCTAAACTGCCTGGCCTGCCGACGAAAGACTAAGGAGCCGTACCATGCCAGCCACTCTGCTTTCAATGTCACAGAACGTAGCCAATGAAGTCGGCTACTCAGGGAAGTTAACCGCTACTGCGGTTGCGACGGGCGACGCTGCGCGTATCGTGCGCTATGTCAAGGAAGCCACTCTGTATGTTGAAAACCTGTGGGGTGACTGGCGGTTTCTGTGGGGCGGGCTGGTAGAGGGTGTCGCTACGGCGTTATCCAATACCATCCCCGCTCCGGTCAATCTCTACCGCTGGGATCAGGAACGCCTGTTCTTTGATACTGGCACCGTATGCCCGATCATGTGGAATGACTTTAAAATGTATTCCGCCATGAACGACCCAGGCTACCCGACTCAATTCGTCATCATGCCGGATAACAGCATCCGCATGTTTAGCCCGCCTGACGCGGACTACAACTACATGTTCTCGTGGTACAAGCAGTCAGTGCCGCTGGTGAATGATGACGATCAGCCCCTTATTCCCGACCAATTCCGCAAAGTGATTGAGGCCCGCGCGCTGTGGCTGTATGCCATGTACGACGAGGCGGCGGAGCTGGCGGCTAAAGCAGATAACGAATACGTCCTGTGGCTCGCTCAGCTGGAAGCTGACCAACGTCCGGACGGCATGTTTGCCAACCAGTCCAACGGGAACCACGTTCGAATTTCAGCGGAGTGAAATTATGGGACAGTATGACCGTTTTGCCCTGCAGGGTGGCCTCGACACGGCCACTCCTTATCTCGCCCGCGAGCCAGGCACGCTTCTCAACGCTAACAACTTTCATCCGGACACGGACGGCGGCTATCGCATGGGCGGTGGCTATGAGCGCTTCGACGGCCAGGTCGCGCCGAGTGAAGTCATCATATATAACCTGTACTGCGACACGGATGTAAGCTCCCTGCTCGCAGGCGATGGGTTCGTGCTTGACTCCCCGTCTGGAGCCATCCTGTTCGTTGGTCGGTCATACGGCACCAACGTCTGGGTGGACCTCCGATCCGGTCCGTTGCCGCAGGCAGGCGACACGTTCACGCTGGGTGGCGACACAGTTACGATCACCGCAGTCACCACCGAGGCGGTGGACTTCCGCAGCTACGTTCCAGGCTCCCAGCGTACCTACATCGTGCAGGCATTGGCGCTGGCAGGCAAATCCCTCGCTCCAGGCATGAGCCTGCTCGGTCTGACGTCCGGCGCGACGATGACCGTGGCAAGCCTGCTGGAGTTCGCTGCGGGCTACTGGGTGTATCTGACTGCGGATTCCACTCCTCCTCAGAGCGGGGAGACGCTGCAGGCTACCGACACTTCGCAATACACCGTGCTCGCTCCGGTCTATCAGGTTGAGCCAATGCTCTCTGACCCCACTACGCCTGCAGGTCAGTTCTTCTGGCTCAGCCAGCGCCGCCGTGAAGTCATCGGGCAGGTTCCTGGCTCAGGTCCGGTACGCGGAGTCTGGGAGCTGAACGGCAAGGTGTACGCCGTCCGCGATAACATGATTGGCTCGGCGGGGCTGATGTACTCCTCATCCAGCTCCGGATGGCAGGCGGTGGCTACGGGCTTTACGCTGACGTGGGACAACCGCCCTACCACCGTCACCGATGACTTCCTCGGTCCAGGCGATATCATCCAGGGTGTGACGTCCGGCGCAACCGCAACGGTGGGCTGGGTAGGGTACTCTGCTCAGGACCACAGCTCCGGCTATGTGACGATGGCAAGCATCACGGGTACGTTCACCGTGGGCGAGGACATCAAGAATAACTCTCAGCCAGGCACGCCAGTGATCGGGAAAGTGGCCGCTGCAGCAGTAAGCAATGCGCTGCCACCAGGCGGGAAGTATCGCTTCACCAATCACAACTTCTTCGGCGGTACCGACCAGTTCTCCATGTACGGCGTGAACGGGGTAGGCCAGGGCTTTGTGTACAACGAGGTGCAGGGCTTCTCATTCATCCCTACCGGACGTCCGGTGGAGCTGGAAATGCCGTTTGACTTGTGCGAGTACAAGGACCACCTGTTCTTCGCGTACCCGTTCGGCTCGCTGCAGCACTCGGTCATTGGCTCACCTATGGACTGGTCTGGTGGTCTGGGTGCGCTGGAGGTAGGGGTCGGATCTGAGATCTCCTCCCTCATCCCTGGCCCGAAAGCCCTCATCATTTGTACGGAGAAGGACATCCAGTCTCTGGAAGGTGGCGGCGTGGACGACTGGCAGAAAGAGGTTATCACCCAGCATACGGGCATCGCCAAGTTCACAGGGCTGTATCAGTCTCAGTCCTTCGTGCTGGCGCAGGCAGGTATCGTCGCGGTGGACCGTACTGACGCCTTTGGTAACTTCATGGACTCCACACTGTCTGACCGCATCCGTGGCATCATCGTGCCTGCGTTCCCTCGCTGTACCGGAGCGCTGGCCCGCAAGGACAAGGGTCAGTACCGCGTGTTCTATGACGGCGACACTAACATTTGCCTGTCCACCAACCAGGGCAACGTGATCGGCTTCTCACAGTTCGACTACGGCGGCAAGACCGTGCGCACCGCATGCAACCCATATGGTCGAGTGTTCTTCACTTCGGACGATGGTTTCGTGTATCATGATGACGTGGGTGGCAGCAACGACGGGGAGGAGCGCGTATCGGTCATGCGTACCTCGTTTGCCAACCAGGGCGACCCAGATACCCGCAAGCGCTACCGTCGCATTGATATGACGCTGAACAGCGAGAGCTTTGTTAACTTCCGCGTGCTGTTCTCCTTCGACAAAGACAGCAGCGTGCCGCAGTCATCCATTGACTCAGGCATGCTTGTTAGTGGCGGTGGCCGCTGGGATTTAAGCAACTGGAACGAAGTGTACTGGGATGCCTCGGATTCGCCTACCGTGTCATCAGATATCGACGGCATCGGGTTCGACATTAGCGTCCTGGTGTATGTGCAGTCAAGGATTCACCCCCCATTCATCGTAGAGGACGTCTCGCTTGAATGGTCGCCACGGAGAAAGGTGCGCTAATGGCTAACTCATATTTCAACTACACTTCCCCAGTACAGCCTGGGGACCGTATTGAGTCGAACAAGTACAATGGCGACTTCGGTGCCATCGCGCGTGCTTTCGACACACTGCCGTCCCCTGACGAGCTGGCGACCAACACCAGCAACTATGCGGTATCTGTGGGTACCGCTACTGCGTATCAGGTGAACCTGCCGAGCTTCGACCCTACCTTCGGGTACCTTGAGGGTATGCAGGTCATCATGAAAGCCCATGTGACGAATACCGGTTCTGCGACGATCAGCATCAACGGCGCGACGCCTGTCATTATCCGCAACGTCCTGACGGGCACCGCACCGAACTACCTGCTGGTGGCGGGCGACATTGCAGCTGGGGCGATCTACTCCCTCCGCTACGACGGCACCCAATTCCAGGTAGCAAACACGGTGGCTAACGCGCTCATCAGCTCGCAGACGGCGGCAACCGCAGCGACCAACGCGGCCAACGCTGCGGCATCGTCAGCTTCCAGCGCGCAGACTTCCCGACAGGCCGCAGAGACGGCAGCGGGCAATGCGAACGCCTCCGCTAACTCTGCAGCCAACAGCGCCGCTACCGCGACCAATGCCGCCAGTGCAGCTTCCAGCAGCGCGGGCAACGCGTCCACCAGCGCCACTACCGCGACCAACGCCGCATCCGCTGCGTCCACCAGCGCGGGCACTGCGACGACACAGGCATCCAACGCGGCGACTGCCGCGACCACGGCTACCAACGCACAGACGGCTGCGTCCAACTCAGCGGTAGCTGCGGCTAACTCTGCGTCGGCGGCATCTGCCAGCGCCGTCGCTGCAGCAAACTTCGCGGCGCAGGCGCAGGCTGTACTGACATCGACAGCGTTCAATAACGCGGTGATCGCTCAACTGCTGGCCCCTACGGGTTCCCTGCGCGTCGGCGCGGTTAAGTTCTTCTCCCAGAACCTCGACCCGAACACGCTGTACCCTGGCTCCAGCTGGACACGACTGCCTCCGGACCTGGCTATCCGCACATCCCTGTCAGACGGCTCAGACGTCATGACCACGAGCGGTAACGACAACGTGTCCCTGTCATCGGCAAACATCCCGTCGCACTCGCACAACGGTACTGTGACCATCAACCCGTACAACTACGGGCAGATCACCACCGAGCTTTTCAGCTACGGACAGGTCACGTCAACCGAGTATGACTTCGGCACGGTGAACATGAACTCATTTAACTATGGGACGATCACCTCCAGCTCAGGTGGTAGCGGCACGGTCATTACGTCGCAGGACGGGGACCACACGCACTCCATCGGTGTACAGAACGCGGGCACGGGTTCCACAGGCTTTATCCTGGGGCAGACGACGGCAGCTGTGGGCACGCAGATCTCGTCCAACGTTGGCGGGCTGCACCAGCATACGGCTACGTTCCCGTCGCACACCCACAGCATCACCATCCCAAGCCACACCCATACGGTCAACCTGGGGGGTCACACGCACACCATCAACCTGGGCACCCACACGCATGTGGCTACCGTGGGGCAGCATACCCATACTGTGGCGGTGACGATTAACGCCGCAGGCTCCGGCACGCAGTTCAGTGTCCGCAACCGTTGCGTTAAACTCGTGGGATGGAGACGTATTTCATGACAAACCAATACTATAACTTCACGGACCCAGCTGTATCGTTCGCCATCGTGGACGGTATGGGGTACAACCGCGAGATGTTGAAGATCACCGAGGCGTTCGATAACTTCCCTCCGGCGATTCAGTTCACGTCCGGCACGTTCAACTACGGGGAGCAGACGGGCGGCAGCTCAGTCGACTATCTGGTGAACGTACCCGCAATTCCCACGGGCACGCCGTATGTGCCAGGGAACAACGTGGCTGGCCTCCTCAGTGTCACGAACACAGGTCCGGTCACGCTGCGCGTCAGCCTGGGAGAGACTAAGGGTGTGCGTATCGGCAGCGCGGGAGCTGCAGTAGCTGGCGATCTGAAAGCTGGCGGTATCTACACCTTCGTCTATGACGGCACCGTCTGGTACACGCTGGAGATGTCTACCCGCTACTTAGGCATCGCCGAGTCTAAGGTGGGTGCGGCGGAAGCTGATCGTGACTCCGCAGCGGCGGACGCAGCGGCAGCAGCAGCGCAGGTACCTTTCGCCCAGCTGGATGAATCCAACGCGGCAACGGACGCAGCGACGGCATCCGGAGCGGCCACGGCTGCGCTGGCGTCAGCAAGCACCGCTGCAGGATTTGCGACCACGGCATCCTCGCAGGCAAGCGCTGCCAGCCAGTCTGCGACCACTGCAGGGCAACGGGCTAATGCCGCAACCACTTCAAACAATACGGCGCAGGCGGCAGCTTCCAACGCAACCAGTGCGGCGAGTGCGGCTGCGGGCCACGCTACTACCGCAGCAAATAACGCTGCAGCGGCTGCAGACTCCGAGCAGGACGCAGAGGACGCAGCCATTGCCGCGCAGGACATCCTGACTGACCCAGGCTTCAATAACCGCGTGCGTGATGCCATCCGTGACGTGGAGATGGTGGTGGGCAGCTGCGAGTGGTTCTCAACCAACCAGAATCCGAACACGACCTACCCAGGCACTACGTGGGTCCGGTTGCCTGCGAACGTGTCCCTGCTGATGGCCGCGCTGGACGGCACCGATGTCCTGCAGCAGGTCGGGTCTGATACCGTTACGCTCACCACTGCCACAATGCCCAGCCACCAGCATACGGTGCCAAACGCCACCTCGTCCTCCACGGGACTGGCGATCACCCTCAGCAATGTGGACTTTGGCAACCCGACGATCAGCACGTTTTCGTTCGCGCTCAAGCAGACGACATCCGCGCTCGGTTCGCCTGTAACCGTATCGAACGCAGCGGTGACGGCTTCTATCGCATCGGCGGGTGAGCACCAGCACACTCTGAATGCTACGGACCCTAACGGGCTAGCATCTCAGCCCGCACGCGTTAGGGGTCAGTACAACCCTCCGTTGACGGTAGGCTTCCGTAACTTCTTGAATGCCGGAGCGCACACGCATAGCTTGACAGCTCCGAACCATTCCCATACGTTTAACGTGGGTAGCCACTCGCACAGCACTACGCTGCCGAGCCATTCCCATGATATGACTTTCGGCCCGCATAGCCACTTCCTGACTATCGGGTCACACAACCACACCTCATCCCTGGCGGTTTCTTCCGTTGGTGACGGCACGGCATTTTCCGTGGTAAACTCAAACCTCAAACTGGTTGCATGGTACAGGACGGCATAATGGCGACTACAACGGATCAGACTAATCAGCCCCAGCAGGAGACTATGAGTGGCACCACGTCGTCAGCGGCGGGTGCTCAAGGCTCCGGATCAATCCAGAATAACTCTCAGGGATATCAGACGGTTGACCAGGCGTACAACCAGCTGACCTCCCAGAACAGCCCGATGATGCAGCAGGCAGCGGCCACTGCACAGCGTCAGGCTGCGCGCCGTGGTCTGGGTAACTCCAGCATGGCTACGGGTATGGCACAGGCGGCGCAGGCTACCGTGGCTATCCCGCTGGCTCAGCAGATGGCTCAGCAGTCACAGGGGCAGGCGCAGTATGACCGCTCGCAGACTGAGACAGAACGTGCAGCACAGGCAGGCGAAGGTCTGACCCAGCAGCAGATTGACGAGCAGGTCCGCTCTAACCAGGCTGGTGAAGGTCTGTCACAGCAGCAGATCACCAACCAGGATAAACAGGCTGCAGCGTCGCTGGCCGAGCAAATCCGTGCGTCTATGGCGGGTGAAGGTCTGAGCCAGCAGGAGATCGACGAGAAAATCCGTAGCAACATGGCGCAGGAAGGATTCTCGCAGCAGACTATCGACGAGACTATCCGCAGCAACCAGGCTGGCGAGAAGCTGGGTCAGGGGCAGCTGGCGGAGGAGGTCCGTTCCAACCAGGCTAACGAAGCGCTGGGCAAAGGGCAGTTGGCGGAAGAAGTCCGTTCTAACCAGGCGGGCGAGGGTCTGACCCAGCAGCAGATCACGAACCAGAATACTCAGTTCGCCAAGTCGCTGGAAGAACAAATCCGGTCCGGCAAGGTGTCTGAGCAACAGGCGCAGCAGCAGATCAACAACCAGGCTAACCAGTTCGCCCAGTCACTGGCAGAACAGGTACGCTCCGGTAAGGTGTCTGAGGCTCAAGCCGCTCAGCAGATCGCCAACCAGTCGAAGCAGTTCACCGACTCGCTGAAACAGCAGCAGTTCGAGTTCCAGGCTAACCTGGGGCTGGAGAACGCCAAGCTGAAACAGGACTCGGAGCAGTTCGCTTCGTCTATTCAGGCGAACGCCCGTGGTTCGTACACGGACGCGGTGAACAACCTGCTTAACAACAGCTCTGTGAACATCAACAACATCTCCTCTAACGCCAACCTTCCAAAGGCGGACAAGGATAAGCTGATTGCACAGGAGCTTTCGAACCGTAACAACGACCTGAAATACCTGCAGTCGCTTTACGGCAACGTCACCAGCTGGTCAGACAAACTGTAAAGGGAGTATGTCATGGGATTTTTCGATGGTTTTCTTGACACGGCATCAAAGGCTTTTGACTGGCTGGGTAACAACCAGGCGGCGCTGGATATGATCTCCGGTGCTGCCAAAGGCTTCGGGGCGTATATGTCCTACAAGCAGCAGGCTAGCCAGCAGAAGTTTCTGGAGAAGCAGTACGAGGATGAGCAGCGCCGCTGGAAGGACACCACGGCAGCGCCGACCCCGTATGATAACTCTGCGCCGCTATCCTCATTCAGTGCGGGCAACCTGCTGGCTGGGTCGATGGCCGACGTCACCAAAGGCAGGGGGTACTAATCATGGCATGGACAGGCTTCGGTGGTGGTAAAGGTTCCATCAACTCCGGCAACCAGAACATGGCATCCGGCAACCCGTCAGCGGCCAACTACGGCGGCGGGGATCGTGGCGGCAATACGGGCGGCAACGGTAACTCTGGCGGCAACAGCCAGGGCGGTATCGGGCGTTCCACTTCTGCGGCGACCTCTGCGGCAGCGGCTTCGGCAGCAGCTCCGTCAACGGGCATCGGCGACACCAACAAGCAGGGTGGCGTTATGGGCGGGCTTATGGGTGCCGTGCAGTCCGCACGCGACTCCCGCACCAGCTCACCGTCCACCACGCAGTCCGCAGTCAATGGTGCGTTCGCCTCCTCTGAGAGCGCAGCGCCGGAAGCTGCCACTGCGGGTAAACGCATGAGCGAGGCTGCGGCTAAGGGCTTTGATGCGCAATCCAACGCGGGCATGACTGAATCGGCTTTCGGCGTCGGCGGGTCTGTGGGGTCACTGGCGGGCAAGGCTATCGGTGCCACCATGACGGGCGACCCGTATGCCAAAGGCTCACCAGAGTCCACGGCGTTCGGCATGGGTCGGCAGGAAGCAAAGGACGCCGGACTGGGCAGCACGACCAAAGGGCTGGCGTCGCTGGCCGCTGGGGTACTGGGCGGTCCTATCGGCTCCGCGCTGGCGTCAATGGCACTGGGCGGCGTGTCGTATGCCATGCAGCAGGAGGCTCGTGAGAAGGGCTTCCCAGGCGTAGCTAAAGCCGCGCCTAACGCAGGCAACCCTACCACCAATGGCTCCGTGGGCGACAACGCGTCACAGCTGGGGTCCGGTGGCGGCAGGGGTATGGCGGGCAGTATGGCGGAAGCTGCAGGCGCAGCGAATGCCGCAGACGTCCCTACGCCATTTGAGTTCGCCTCCGACTACAGCAAGGAGCGCGACCCTACCAAACTCAACCTGGGGAGCATCATCTAATGGGTAACTACGCTGACAACAAAGACCGCATGCGGGAGGAGTATCAGGCCCGCCAGAAAGCCGAAAAAGAGCAAAAGACGGGCATGACCACCACGAAAGAGGGTGGCTCCCTGCAGACGGCGGAGAGCATCTACAACGCCCGTGGCGGGTACAGCGGTACAGGTATGTCCCTCAATGACTTTAAGCAGAAGGGCAACCTGTCTGAGTCCGACGCTGGCGCAGGCTCCGGCTCTCAGTCTGTACGTCGCCGTGGTTCCTCGGAGCAGCAGCGTGTCGGCCAGGACACCCGTGTGCGCGGGGACGAAGGGTCGGGCATGGGTGGTGCCGCAGGGTCATCCATCGGTCAGGCTATGTCTCAGGCTGCGGGCGCTCCGGCTACTCAGCAGACCACCAGCACTGGCTTGTGGCAGGGCACCCGTCAGGCGACAGATCTGGCTAGCATCCAGCAACGTGTGCTACAGTCTCTGACGAAACCAATGCAGAGAGGGCAATAACATGTCAATGATGGATGCCATGAATCAGGCAGCTAACCCGCAGCCAGCTCAGGGCGCACCAGCACCTGGGCCTGCCGCGCCAGGCGTAGCGCCGGACCAACCACCTCAGTCAGGTCAACCGATGCCAGCGCAGGAGTTCCTGCGTATGGGCGGCGACGACCCCGCTAAGATGGAAGAAATTTACAATAACGTCATGGAGCTTATCTCCACCGAGATCTGGGAAGGTAACGGCGCTGACCAGGTAGCCGAGCAGCTGACGCAGGACGACTCCAGTCCGGCAGAAATCATCGGCAAGTTCACAGGCTTCTACCTGATGATGGCTACAGCTGCGGCGCGTACCAAAGGCGGCATGATGCCTCCGATCGTCATCGTGGGCTGTGCTGGCGAGGTGGCCGCTCAGCTGACCGACATTGCTCTGGCGCTCCAGCTGGTGGCTCCGGATAACGCAGATGACACTGCCGACGCAGGTGCGCTGGTGGCGATTGAAGTCCTCATCCAGAACGCCGGAGCACAGATGGCTCCTGACGAAAAACAGGAGTACGTCGACATCGCCACGGCGATCATCAAGGCGTCCCCGAACGCACAGCAGATGGCAGAAGAAGTCGCCGACGACGCTGTGGAGGACGTTGAGGAAATGCAGGGTGGCGGCGAGGAAGATGAAGAAGCAGCACCGCAACCACAAGGCGCGGGCGGCGGTATGGCTGCAGCTATGGGAGGTCAATAATGGCTGGTATCGGTGAAGCATTAGCGTACATGTTCGCGGGCGGCGCGGGTGAAGCGGCGGGCAACCGTTCGCAGGATCTGCGTGACGAGGCAAAGGCACGACTGGCCGAGGCCCGTGAGATGAAACTCATGGCGCTGCAGCAGAAGTACCAGACCTCTGAGCGCGAAGCTACCCAGGCATACGGCACTCAAGAGCGTGAGGCTACTCAGCAGTTTAGCGCAGGCGAGAGCCAGAAGGACCGCGACTTCCGTGCGCAGCAGCAGGCTAACCAGCTGTCAGCCTCTGCCGCAGAAGGTGCGAAGGATCGTACATCCCGTGAGAAGCTGGCAGCGGAGAAAGCCGAAGTCGACCCTAAAACTGGCAAGAAGCTGCAAGGCGTTCCTGTACAGGAAGAAGTGGACGGTGAAAAGACTGGACGCTGGATTCAGTGGTACAAGGACGGCTCAGGCCGCGTTCTGACCGCTGAGGAGCTGGAAGGTGGTAATACGCCTACCCGCGCTGAGAAAGAGGGCGACAAGGCCGCTGAGGATGCCTACGCGAAGAAACGCGTGGACGAGAAAGCTGGTCTGCTGTCCTCCGACAAGGATGACTTCAAAGACTATGGTGGCAGTCGCACTAAAGCGGAGGAGGCATTCCGTCAGGAGTACCGGAGCAATAAGGGTCGAAGCGACTCGGCCATGGCGAGCGCCGAACCGGAAGCAGCTGACAAGTCGATCTACACCCCACAGCAGCAGTCTCTCATCGGCAAGGTAAAAGCGAAGTACCCTGATGCCAGCGATGAAGAAATTGTGAGCGCCCTCAAATCTAACCCAAAAACCGCTGCCGCGTTCCAGTAGTTGTGCTATGCTCTCCCTATCAACATGGGGAGAGCTACACAATGGCTAAGAATCTTGACCTTTCCGGTATCGACTTTTCTGAATCAAATCAACCACAAGCGCAGGAAGCGCCAGGCATCGACCTGTCCGACATCAGCTTTGACGAAGATGTCGCGCCCGCACCTGCAGCAAAGGCTGAGCCGGAAGCTGAGGATTCATGGGGCGATGTGGTATGGAAATCCCTCTCTGCTATGCCAGAGCGCATGCAGCGTTCGTGGGCTGGCCTCCAGCAGGCTATCGCTCCGGCATTCAATAACACCGACGTTGACGCACAGGCCGAGAGCCTGATTGCGGCGGCGCAGTCCGGCGTGGAGTCGGCTAACCAGAAGCTGGTGGCACTGGGCTTTGACCCGAACGATATGGGCTTCGTCAACAAAGGCAAGCTGCGCCAGGCACTGGCATTCGATAACGTCAAGGACGACGAGAACTTTAAGGCCGCGCGCGACGAGGGCATCCGCCTGTCTGCCGAGATTGCAAAGACAGCGCCAAAGACTGGTGATAAGTGGTCCCCTAAAAACCTCGTGTCAACCATCCTGACCGGAGCACAGGATATGGCTCCGTCCGTGGTGCTGGGCTTGATCACCAAAAACCCTGGGCTAGGGCTGGCAGAGATGACAGGTCAGGCTTACGGTTCCTACTATCAGGACTCCATTGACAAAGGCATGAAGCCTGCAGAAGCGAACAACCGCGCCTCCCTGTTTGCCGTGCTGGAGCCAGTCACCGAAGCGCTGCCAATGAGCTTCCTGCTCAAGCCTGGCGGTAAAGGGCTGACTGACCTCGGCAAGACTGCGGTGGCGGAAGGTCTGCAGGAGAGCTTCACGCAGGCGGCGCAGGACGCATATGACGTCGGCGTGCTGGACGAAGATATGACCGTGGGGCAGTTCCTCAACAACATGGCGTTCTCCGGCGTTACTGGCGCAGGTGTTGGCGCTACGCTGCACGGCGGCATCCACGGTCCTGGCATGGTGAAGGAAGCGCTGGACAACCGCGCGGTGAGCAAGGCTGCGGCAGGTGCTGCAGCTGAGTCCGGTCAGGCAGCGCCAACTATCGACCCAGCGGAGTACGACGCTGTTCGCGCGGAAATGGGTGGCGACGCTCTGGACCGTATGACCGAGCAGGCTGTACCAGTGATCAGCGCAGCACGCCGTCAGGCATACGCAGAAGCCCGTGCAGCTGGCCTCTCCCCTGCTGATGCACTGACACAGGCACGCGGCCAGGACGCGGGGAATGACCTGCTGGACCAGATGGTGCAGGACGTATTCGACTCCCCAGATTCAGTCTACTACGCCAACAAACAGAGCGCTGTCAATCCTCCGCAGTCCGTAGCAGATATGGTTACGCAGCAGGCGCAGCAGGGGGATCTCGGTCCTATCGCTGGCGAAATGCTGGGACTCCCTTCCCCTGGGCAGACCTCCACTATCGCCATGCCTGGACCGATTGCGCCGCAGGCAGAACCCGCTGGCATGCGTCTGACAGACACCCGTGACGAGGCTCGTGCTCCGGCCCCAGGCTTCCGTCCGCCACTGCAGATCGACGACATCGTAGCCGAGATTGAGCAGAGCGAACCTACACTGCTGGCGTTACCACGTCCGGACCAGACGTCCACTATCGCCATGCCTGGCCCGCTGTACCAGATGCCTGAAATGACGGAGCCGTCACGTCCTAAGTTCTCCCCTAACGTGGCTGAGGACGAGCGTGCCGCCTCCATTGGCAAACGCCCTAACGAGCTGCCCCCACTGCCACAGCTGCAGAACAAAGTGGAGCTGCCACCGATCCCTACAGCTGAACTGACCGCAGCGCAGAAGCTGTTCCAACGCCGGAAGAAAACCGCTCCGGTTGAGGTGTTTGCCCAGAGGCGGTGGCCGCTGAGGAAGAACGTCAGGCTGAACTGAAACGTAAAGGTGACGAGGCTAACGCCCGCCTTGATCGTCTAGCGGACCTGCCTCCTCTGCCAGGCAAGAAGC
>Ga0164309_10000316_pt1 | contig 27880 bp, 23 predicted proteins | sample Whisoiple_247_MG_FD_109984 | JGI IMG/M metagenome (GOLD analysis project Ga0164309, IMG submission 109984) | Soil microbial communities amended with fresh organic matter from upstate New York, USA - Whitman soil sample_247_MG | ecosystem: Environmental > Terrestrial > Soil > Unclassified >...
GTTCAATCTCAGGGAACGCCCTTTCCCGCAACTTGGTCGATCGTCACGCGCTACGTCGCGTGGCAGCGCATCGGCGTCGCGGACGACGGAGAGGGAGGGACTAACCGCAGAGCCGCAGAGGACGCAGAGACCTGAGAGAGAGGGGATTGGGGTTCTCTGATCGGCGATTTGCGGCGTGACAACGTGCGCTCCGACGTTGAGTGCGAACCCCCAAATCTCCCTCAGATCTCTGCGATCTCTGCGGCTCGGCGGTTCAATCTCAGGGAACGCCCTTTTCCGGAACTTGGGTGATCCGCGCGAGCAACGCTTTTAAGTCGGATTCAACGATTAGCCCCTCGCGTTGCTTGGGCTTGAGGAAACCTTGGTCGGTCGCGTGATTCAAGAACCCGACGAGGCCAGAAAAGAACCCGTCGATATCGAGCAGCGCACAGGGTTTGCTGTGCAGTCCGAGCTGAGCCCAAGTCCAAACCTCGAACAACTCTTCGAGCGTGCCGATGCCACCCGGGAGCGCCACGAAGCCGTCCGATAGCGAAGCCATGAGCGCCTTTCGCTCGTGCATCGACGACACGACGTGTAGCTCGGTCAAACCCGAATGAGCGATTTCTCGAACCTGCAGTGCCTCGGGAATGACACCGATCACGCGGCCGCCGCCGGCCAACACCACATCAGCAAGCGCGCCCATCAGGCCGACGTGCGCGCCGCCGTAGACGAGCTCGATCCCGCGTTCGAGCAACTGAGCGCCAAAAGCGCGAGTTTGGGCGAGGTACGACTCGCGGACGCCTAAGTTCGAGCCGCAGAAGACACACAAACGCATTGGCGGAGGATCGCCCCTGGCGGCGTTTTGGGCAAGCAGTGTAAAAACGCAACTGAATGCCTGGCGAGCAAACATCGCTGTCGAAGCTCCTGAGCCTCTTGTTGCGCCATCGACCGCAAGCGATCGGTTTGACGCTCTCCGCCGAAGGCTGGGTTTCCGTGGACGAGCTACTGTCCGCTCTCGCCTCTCATGGGCACACAGTCGATCGCGCGGCTCTCGAAAGGGTCGTTGCAGAAAGCGACAAGCAGCGTTTCGCGTTCAGTTCTGACGGGCGCCTCGTTCGCGCCAATCAGGGTCACTCGGTCAGTATCGATCTCGGACTTTCGCCCGAGCAGCCGCCGGATGTGTTGTTCCACGGCACGGTGGCTCGCTACTTGTCAGCGATCCGCAAGCAAGGCCTGCTCAAAGGGAAACGTCATCATGTACACCTTTCGGCTTCGGTCGAGGTTGCGCTGTCCGTCGGCGGTCGTCGTGGTGCGCCCACCGTACTGCGAGTCGAGGCGGCCACCATGGCGCGTGACGGCTACCTCTTCTATCGCTCGCAGAACGGTGTTTGGCTCACCGAACACGTGCCGCCGCAGTTTCTCGTCATTCCGACACTAGCTGGCTGAGGACCAGGCTTCGCGTTGCCGACCAGTCGTGCACCGGTTGGGCCCATTGCGGAGCTGCCACGGCTTTGGCTTGATAGCCAAACCAATACAAGCGAGGCACGAGCCCAAACAGGTGCTGGAGCACGTCGAGCCGATCGTCGATGAAGTGCGTCGCGCCAATTGCAGCGCAATGCACGCGCTTTTCGGGTCGCTTCAAACAGAACAGCAAGCGGTCTTGCCTGACCCCCGTGCGCTCGTAGAACGCGACCCGCTGCAACCAGCGACGGGTGAGCTGTTGGATCCGAGGGCCGCACTTCGAGACGAGCCAGACGCGGCCCTTGAACACCGCGCTCAACTCGGCAATGGCTTCGAAAGCGCCTTCGGTCGCAGGGGTCCGGAGGGCGTCTTCCTCTCTGCAGCTGAGGAATGAGGTATCCGCCGAGCCCGAGGCGTCCGCGGCACCGATGATGACTCGGCCAATGTCGATGCCGAGCGTGGGGATTGAATGCTTTTTCATGGCTCCGAGGGTGCTCCTACGCGCCATCTGTTCCCACTATTGCTTATCTATGTTCTATAATTTTCTATTATGATTAGCTCCGAGTGGTTGCGTGCATTCGTGGTGTTCGCGGAAACCATGAACTTCACCCATGCGGCTGCACGCTTGCACTTATCCCAGCCGGCCTTGCACGTTCAGATCCGCAAGCTCGGTGAGGCCTTGCAAGCGTCGTTGTACGTGCGCAACGGTCGAACTTTGTCGCTCACCGAGGAGGGGCGAAAGGTGCTCGCGTTCGCCCGTGAGCAAATCGAGCGCAACCAGCAATTGATTGACGACGTGCGGGGCACTCGCCACGAGTCGAATGTCGTGCTCGCGGCCGGCGAAGGCACGCTGTTGTGGATGCTTCACGACGCGCTACCGGCATTTCAGCGCGGAAAGCACGCCAAACTGCGCGTACTGACCCGCGCACGGGATGAGGCAATTGCCGCGGTTCAGCTCGGTGAGGCACACCTCGCAGTGACCGTGGTGGATGACGTGCCAGCGAATCTAGTCGCGCGCCGAATCGCCAAAGTTGGCACCGCAGTGGTCCTGCTCAAGTCTCACCCTTTGGCTCGCAAGCGCGCGCTCACCATCCACGATCTGCGTGACGAAGCGATCATCGCGCCGGCCATGGGTCGCCCCCTGAGAGCCGCGCTCGCGCGGGCTTGGTCGAACACCAACACGGAGCTGTCACCCGCCGTCGAAGCCAACGGCTGGGAGCTCATGATGCGCTTCGCAGCGCTCGGCATGGGCGTGGCCGTAGTGAACGACTTTTGCGTTCCACCACGCGGGACCGTGCGTCGACGTCTGATCGGGCTCCCGCCCGTGCAGTATCAACTACTGCGGCTCCGAGATCGAAAGCCGAGTCCAGCCGTACTCGCCCTCGAGGCAGCAATCGTCGCGTCGGCAAAGCTGAGCAAGACGGCCTGAGGGCTCTGCACGAGCACTACCCGTTGTCCGAACTCAGCCACTTGCTGAGCGTCTTCGAATCGATGCACAGCGCTTCGCAAGTGGCCATCTTTGCGCCGCCAAGGCGTTCCAAAGCCCAGGCGGCGTAGCGACGTTGTAGCTCGCGGATGGGCATCACGCGGTCACCGAATCTGGGCTCGGTGACTTCGGCGCGGCGATCGGTGATGGATTTGGGCAGATCCGAAAGACGCACCTCGTCAGCGCGGCAGAGCAGTACCAGGCGTTCGATCAGGTGTTCCAGTTCGCGTACATTTCCTGGCCACAGGTAGCTACTCAAAGCGTCCATGGCGGGTTGCGAGAAATGTAGCGGGGAGCTGCGTGTGCTGCGCGACAGCGCGCGCGGCAAGAAATGTTCAATCAATTGCGGCAGATCGCTGCGCCGGGCACGCAGCGCCGGGACCTCGATCGAAACCACGTCCAGCCGATACAGGAGATCTTCGCGAAATGAGTTGTCGGCCACGCGACGTCGCAGATCGCGATGGGTAGCCGCGATCACGCGCGCGTCGACGCGACGCTCGCGATCGCTACCCACGGCACGTACATGTCCAGTTTCGAGCACGTGCAGCAGCTTCGCTTGCAGGGGCGCGCTCAGTTCCGCAATCTCGTCCAAGAAGAGCGTGCCGTGCTGAGCTTGGGCGAACAGGCCCACGCGGTCAGCGGAGGCTCCGGTGAACGCGCCTTTAATATGGCCAAAGAGCTCGCTCTCCAGCAGCGCCTCGGGGATTGCGGCGCAATTGACGGCGACGAACGGCTCACTGGCGCGCCCGCTTTCGGCGTGGATTGCGCGGGCAATCAGCCCTTTGCCCGTGCCGGTTTCGCCTAAGAGCAACACCGGCACCTGCGAGTCGGCGACGCGGCGCACCAGATCCAAGACATCACGCATGGCTGGGCTGTCACCGACCAATTCACTGCGTGAGCTAGCGAGCGCCGTACGCAGAGCTTTCGCCTCGCGGCGCAACGCGGCTTCATCCAAGGCCCGCCGCAAGAACAAGACGAGTTCTTCGACTTTGAACGGTTTGGTCAGGTAATGGTAAGCCCCACGCCGAATCGACTCGACCGCAGTGTCGATGCCGCTGAATGCGGTCATCACGATCACGGGACTGTCCGGCGCAGCCGCACGCGACAGAGCGAGCAGCTCCAAGCCGTCACTACCGGGGATGCGCAGATCGGTGACCAGTGCGTCATGTGTGCCGAGCGACAACTTGGCTGTGGCCTCCGCGACGTCGCTCAGCGCGCTCGCTTCGAAGCCGTGCTCGGTGAGGCCGTCAGCGACCATCTCGGCCATGTCGGGGCGGTCATCAATGACCAGGACGCGGGCGGTGCGGTCACGTGGTTCTGGCTTTTTCACGGCACTTCCTGAGCAATGGGTAAGCGGACGGTGACGCGCGTGCCTCGCACGGCAGCGCCTTCGTGGTCGGCGCGGCGCACGAGGCTGAGCTCGCCACGATGGTGACTGACGATCTCTTTTGCAATGGCTAGCCCGAGTCCGGTGCCACCGCGGGTGGCTTTGGTCGTGAAGAATGGCTCCATCGCTTGCTCGATGGTTGCACGTGCAATCCCGTGCCCCTGATCGACGACGCTGAACTCGACGTTCGCCTGCGTGCGTTCGAGCTCGAGGCGTACCGAGCCACCGACTTCGCTCGCCTCGAGCGCGTTGATCAGTAGATTGACCAGCACCTGCCCGAACAGGGTCGAGTTGCAAGCCACGAACGAGGCGCCCTGATCGCGATCTTCGACGCTGAGAGCGATTTGGGTTTGACCGAAGCGGTGCTGAACCAGGGCGGCCGCGGCACCCGCCAATTCGCTGGCGGCGACCCGACTCAAGTTCGGAGTGTCGCCGCGCGTGAGCCCCAAAAACCCGCGAATGACCCGCTCGATATGCTCCGTTTGGGAAGAGATGGCATCGAGCAAGCGCACCGATTTGGCATCGTTCGCGGACGCCGTACGCAGCTGCTCGACGCGCCCGACTATCACTCCTAAGGGTGTCGCCAACTCGTGCGCGAAACCGGACGCCAGCGCCGCGATCGTCGCCATGCGGTTGGCGCGTGAAAGCTCGGCATCACGCGCGCGCTCGGCACGATGCAAGCGCAGCTTTTGCTGCAGGAGCGATTCTCGGCGCTGCCGTCCGAGCGCGTTCACGCCGAAGCCGACGATCAACACGCTGACCACCAGCACCATCAGCACCGCGCGCCACTCTGCGTGTCGTGCGCGGTCGCGCTCGGCGGATGCCGATTCGATCACGGCAACACCCTGTGGACTTGCCGGCCCAGTACTCGTTCGAGGAGCAAGCCCAGCAATTGCGGTACGCGCACCCAGACCAATGGTCGCGGCCAGGGAGCGCGGCAAGCGAGCGCTGGGGGCGTGGCTGGAAAATGCCGCATCCAACTCGCTGCTCGACAGTACGCTACCGCTGCTGAGCAAAAACCCCGCGCCGCGCGCTTGCCAAAGCAAAACCGCGACCTGGCCGGTCGCCTCCAACTGTTGCACAGCGACGGAGAGCTGCGCGTCAGGCAGTGCGGCCAGGCTCAGCGCGAGTAGGCGGTGGTCACGCCCCATTTGGTCGAGCGCCCGTTCCGACTGACGCTGCGCATCACCAATGCCCGCAGCCACGACGGCGAGCACGCCAACGAGCATGAGTAACAGGGTGCGACGACGTTGCGAGATGATCTTGGGGAGGGAAAACATCGGACAGTAGGAAATATTCCGAGCGCGACTCGGAAAAACTCCGACGGAGGGTGTGAAGAGCCCGCAAATTCGCGGGCTTTTCGGTGGCTTGCTCTTTGCTCTGCAGGGCGCGCGCCATGCGCTTCAATGTGTTCCTTCCCCGAAGCGCTTGGCGTTTCCTTGGCCCCACGCTCGTTTTCACGGCGAGCGTGGGGCACGCCGAGGAACCAGCCGACCTGCCCCCAGCGGTGCCGGCACTATCGCTGCGCGCAGCACTCGTCTACGCGCAAGCCCACGAACCCGGGTTGCACGCGGCTCGCGAACGCCTCCGAGCCGCCGCAGAAGAGGCGGCAGTTCCCCGTGCTCAGTGGTACCCGAGCTTTGGCGCACTGGGCGAATTCGTCGAAGGCACGAGTAACAACTCGACCGCCACGCAACTCCCCGCGAGCGCAGTCGATCTGCCCCGCGTCGGAGGAACGGCGATCAGCGAACACCCTAGCTTTCGCCCGGAAGCAACGACCCTGCTGGCACTCGGAGCGCGCCAAGAGCTCTACGACTTTGGGCGGATCGCCGCGCAGAGTGCGGCTGCGCGCGCTCTCTGCGCGATCAGCGAAAGCGAAGTGCGTCACACACGACTCGATTTGCGGCTCGCGGTGACCAACGCCTACTACGGCGTTCGCGCTGCGCATGCCCTGCTCGAGGTAGCGACGCAAGCCGAAGCGCGGGCCGCCGTGCATCGCGATTTGGCGCGAGCCGCGGTGCAGAGCGGCTTACGATCGCCGATCGAAGTCACACGCGCGGATGCAGACGTGACGCGCTTCGAGGTGGCGCGGATTCGCGCGCAGGGCAGCCTCGTCGTATCGCGTGGGGTGTTTGCAGCCGCCGTCGGCTACGAGCAACCAGAGCTCGACGCGAACGGCGAGGATGCCGAGGAACCACGTTTTCCCGCGCGCGCTGAAGCAGAGGCAAGCGCGGTCGAGCTCGACCCCGCCGTGCAAGAGGCCGTCGCTAAAGTGCGCGCCGAACATTCAATCGCGGAATCGCTGAGCGCGTCGCTGCGGCCGAATTTGTCGGCCTCGGCGGCGGTGTCCGTGCGCGCGGGCGGAGCCGCAGCGTCGAACGACATAGTGCCCGAAGGACGTGGCTTCGTTCCCAGCGTGCCGAACTACTCGGCCGGCATCGCGCTCAATTGGCCGTTCTTCGAGCCGGTCACGCGAGCACGAGTCCACGCGCTGCACGCGCGAGAGCATGCGCTCTCGGACGAAGTCGAAGTCGCGCGGCAACACGCCTTCTCACGTACGCGCCAAGCGTACGAGGCCGTAGCGATCGCAGATGCGTCGCTCGTTGCGCTCGCGAAGGCCGAACAGGCCGCTCGAGCCAACCATGAGCAAGCCGAAGGGCGCTTTCGCGCGGGGCTCGGCACCGCCACCGAACTCGCGGATGCAGAGACCCTGCGTCTGAACGCCGAGATCGAGCGCGTGAACGGCCGCTTTCAAGCAGCCACTGCGCGAGCAGAACTCGAGCGAGCGATCGCCAACGAGCCCTGATTGTCAGTCTTCTTTTCGACTCATTCAAAACAACGAACAACAGGAGACAAATTCATGACCTCGAAACTCGGTTGCCTGTCCGTGATTGGCGGCCTATTGCTCAGCGGCTGCGTGGGCTCGCAACAAGCCCAGATGTACAGCATGAAGGACGGCTCGACCGCGACGCTCGTTCTGGATAGCCCGAGCGCGAGCGCGGGCTCGGTCAGCGGCAAGCTGGCGAGCGGCGCGAATTGTCGCGGCTCGTTCAGCACGCTCGATCCGGCGAACGCCAAGAAGCTCGCCAGTCCCGAGATGGTATTCACCGAAAACGCGAGCGCCAGCGTCGCAGTGCTGAGCTGCGACTCAGGCACCGTGCTGCGTTGCACCCTGGCTCGCCGCACCGGCGAAGCGTTCAGCTACGGCGAGTGTCGCGATCAGGGCGGAACCCAATACAGCATGGTGTTTTGAGATGGCCATCGTCGAAAGGAAACGAACGACGATGTTCGGGCCGACACGGGCCCTGCTCGCACTGGTCGCACTGGCGGCGCTTTCGTCTGGCTGTGCCAGCGCGCGAGAAGGCTATCTGTACGACAGCCAGGCTCCGCGCAAAGGCTCGATCCTCTTCCAAGACGCACGCGCGACGAGCGGGGGGTTGATCGCCCAGCTCGCGGATGGCGAGCAGTGCACGGGTAAGTTCAACACCGTTCCGGACGAAGTCGAAGTGGACAACGAAACCGGGCGCGTCGATCGCGAAGACTCACAAGTTGGACTCGCGATTCTGAAATGCGGCTCGCAGCACGTCGTGCGCTGCGGGTTCCAACGAGACCACGCTGGCGCGGGCTACGGCCATTGCTCGGACACGGCTGGACGTCACTTCGACTTGTACTTCTGAACTCGATTCGAGATACCCAATGCGATACTCACGAACTTTGTGCGCAGTCGCCTTGCTTTTGGCGCGTGCTTCGCTCGCGTCAGCGCAGACCACGCACCCCGCACCTGAATCAGAACCTGCAGTCGGCCCCGCGCCGCTCGAAAGCGGCCCACAACCGCTCAAGGGCAAGTGGGGCACCACGTTTTACGGCTTCGTAGAATTCGACGCCATTCACGACTCCACGCAGCCAGGGCTCACCACCATCAACGACTCACAAGGCAACGGCGCGCTCGCGCGACCCGGCAGCTACGCGGCAAGCAACGGGCAAACGCTGTTCGGCGCGCGCAACTCGCGCATCGGCTTCAAGCTCGATGCTCCGGCGAGCGACGGCATGAAAGCGAGCGCGGTACTAGAAATGGACTTCTTGGGCAATCAGCCGACTTCGACGGCAAGTCAGGCCGCGCTGATTGGCAATCCGACGTTCCGTATCCGGCACATGGCGCTCAAGCTCGAAAACCCGATAGTGGATGTGCTGCTCGGACAGTATTGGCAGCTGTTCGGGTGGCAGTCGGCGTTTCACCCGAACACCGTGGAGATCCAGGGCGTTCCTGGACAGGTCTACTCACGCGCGCCGCAAGCACGCCTGTCGAAGACCCTCAAGACCGACCCCATCAACCTGGACGTGGCAGTCGCCGCAGCGCGACCAGTATCCCGGAATTCGCAAATGCCGGACGGGCAAGCCGGCTTGAAGCTGACAGTCAATCACTGGAACGGGTTACACACCGCGGGCAGCACCGGCACCGCAGTAGATGGCCTAGCGGTTGGCGTATCCGGTGTGGCTCGGCACTTCGTTCTGCCCGGCTTCTACGGCAACGGGCACAGCCGCACGAACGGTTGGGGCCTCTCCCTCGACGCGCTGATTCCGATCATTCCTGCCACCACGGATCGACGAGCCAACGCGCTGACCGTCACGGGCTCGTTCGTTACTGGGACCGGGATCTCGGATCTGTATACGGGGTTGACCGGTGGCGTGACCTTCCCCTCGCCCCCGAATCCGGACAACGTGATGCCGCCCCCCACGTACACGCCCGACATCGACAACGGCATGGTCACGTTCGACTCGAACGGGAAGATCCATACCATCGACTGGCAGTCGTACATCGTTGGCGTTCAGTACTACTTGCCGCCGTCCGGCAACGTCTGGCTTTCGGCCAACTACTCCGGGATGAAGTCCAACAATGCCGCGAGTTACACGAACGCCGCCGGTCTGTCGAAGATCTTCGACAAGTCGTATTGGGTGGACGCGAACGTGTTCTGCGACTTGACCTCGGCGGTGCGCCTGGGTGCCGAGTACGCCTACTTCCACCAGACCTACGCTGACGGCGTAGCCGCGAAGAACACACGCCTGCAATTCTCTGGCTTCTACTTGTTCTGAGCTTCACGGCGAGGTCGCGCTCAGTGCAGGCTGAGCGTGACCTCGCTCTTGTTCTCGCGCCGCGGTGCTGCGCTTGGCGAGGAACAAGAACATCACCGGCACCAAGAACAACGACAGCACGGTGGATGACGTGAGCCCACCGACCACGGCGAGCGCCAATGGTTGATTTGCTTCCGTGCCCTTTTCCAGGGCAAGAGCCGTCGGGATCAAGCCGATGATCGTGGCCAAGCTGGTCATGGCAATGGGCACGAAGCGCGACCGAGCCGCCGCAATCACGGCCTCCAGCGCGGTGTTCCCTGCTTCGAAGCGACGATTAGCGTCGTCCACCAGCAAGATGCCGTTGGAAACGGCGATGCCAATCACCATCAGAATACCCATCAACGCGGTCACCGAGAATCCCTGCCCCGCCGCCATCAACGCCATCACGATGCCCACCAAAGACACCGGAATGGTAAACAGCATCACGAACGGCAAGCGCAGCGAGCCGAACTGCGAGGCCATGATCATGAACACGACCATCACCGCGAGGCCAATCGCGACGCCAAGCCCGGAGAACGTGTCGCGCATCAACTGCACCTGGCCGACGAACGAATGAGTGATGCCGCGCGTGCGCGGGTCGGCCGCGAGCTTTCGCTCGAGCTCAGCGGCAGCAGTCCCGAGGTCCCGCCCCTCGGTCTGCATCAGCACGTGCGCCGCGCGTTGCAATTGATTACGCTCCACGGCGACCGGCCCCACGGCTCGGCGCACTTTGCCGTAAGCACCGAGCGACACCGCTTTCCCGCCCTCGATCCGCGCGGGGATCTGCGAAAGTGCATTCGGATCCGGCACCGCGTGGCCGTCATAGTAGGTCACGACGTAGTACGACTGCCCGCTACTCGGGTCGATCCAGACGCTCGGTGAGTTGATATTACCGAGAGTGGCCTCGAGCGTGGTCTGCGCCGCAACCCGTGACGTCACTCCGACCAGTCCGGCCTTCTCGCGATCGGTATCGACGTGCACTTCAGGGTAATCGGTTTGCAAGGAGACGCGCACATCCCGAATTCCGGGCACGCTCCGCGCGACCTCAGCGACCGCGCGCGCCTGTTCGTCGAGTTCGGACAAATTGTCGCTTCGCACTTCCATGACCAGCGGCGCGATGTAGCCGTTCGAAAAAACGCTCGCCACGAGGCCGCCGGGCCATTGCAAGAACTCGACGCCGGGGTAACGCGCGTTCAAGATCGCACGCGTGCGATCTGCCAGCTCGCGCTGTGACAGGCTGCGCTTGTCCTCGTCGGCCAATTGCAACCGAATGAAACCCATGTGCGGTCCATTGTTGGGACTCGTCATCGCGCTACGCGCGTTGCTCGGCGAGCCCACGTTGGTCAGCACCAGCTCGACGTTGCCTTTGGGCAGGCTGTCCGCCACGGTCTTGGCCATTTCTTGCAGCAATCTGGCCGAATCAACCAGCGAGATCCCGGGCGCCAAACGCACGTAGATGCGCTCCATGGATTCGTCGATTTCTGGAAAGAACGTGCTCGGCAAGCGCACGGCAGCAAACACCGCAGCCAAGGTGAGCACCATGCAACCTGCAACTACGGTCCAACGCTGAGGCAAAACGCGGCGCAGCAGACGCGAGTAGCGCTCGGCGACGGCATCGATGGCGTGCTCGATTCGCTTGGCGAAGCCACGCGTTTCACCGTGACCGAGGAAGTAGCGACACGCCACCGGCGTCACGCACACGCTCACGAGATACGATGCCGTCATCGCTACCGCGACCGTCAAGGCCAAGGGCGCGAACAGCTTTTTGGCTAGCCCCGCGAGTAGCACCACCGGTAGCAGTACAGCCATCGTGGTCAGTGTCGAGGCCAGCACGGGCACTGCTACGGCGTTCGTACCCTCGAGTGCCGCACGATATGGGTCGAGCCCTTGGCGCTGATGGCGATGAATCGACTCCAATACGACGACCGCGTCGTCGACCAGCCGCCCCATGGCGAGCGTCAAGCCGCCCAGAGTGAAGGCGTTCAGCGTCTGGCCAGTGGCGTACAGCACGATCAACGTGATCGCGAACGACAGCGGAATCGCCAGGGACACGATCAGGGTGCCTCGCATACTCTGCAAGAACAGCAAGATCACGATCGCGATCAGCGCCAACGCTTGCACGACCTCTTGCTTGAGACCGTGATACGTCGTCCGCACGAAGGTAGACTGATCGAAAATGGGCACGACCTTCATGCCCGGCGGTAAGTCTTTCAGCCCTACGACGACCTTCTTCACCGAGTCGACGATATCAATCGTATTGCCGCCCGGGACCCGCAACACGTTCAAGTACACGCCGTCTTGACCATCGATCGACACGGCTTGGGTCTCCGGGCTGCCGCCATCTTCGACCCGTGCCACGTCGCGGATGAGCACCGGCTTGCCGTCGACCAATTTGACCAACGCGTCGCCGATCGCGTTCACGCGCTCGGCGACGGCGTTGGTGTACACGTTCGCGTCAAACTTGGGCGAGAGGAAGACGCCCGAGGGCAGCAGCGCATTCGACTGCGAAACTGCAGCGGCCACGTCGCTCGACGTCAGCCCACGCGCTTGCGCCGCCACCGGGTCGACGATCAAATTAATCTGACGCTGACGACCACCGTTGAGCGAGGCACTGGCGACGCCGGGAATGCCCTCGAGCAGCGGCTCAATCTGATTCAGCGCGTAGTCGTACAACTTGGGGCCGGGCAGCCCTCCACCATACACCGCGACTTGTGCCACTGGCGCGTTCGAAGGATCGAACTGCAGCACGAATGGCGGCAGCACGCCGAGCGACTTGGGCACCGCGCTCATCGCAAACGCGGTCTGTTGCTGCACCAAGGTCTGCGCAGCGTTCAAGTCCGTGCCCCACTTCATCCATACCCAAACGATGCTGAGATTGTTGCGCGAAATGCTCTCGACGTGATCGACGCCTGGGGTTGCACTGACGTACTTTTCGATCCGCCAAGTGAGCGTCTTCTCGACGTCTCTCGGGCCCAAACCGGGGGCCAACGTGCCAATCACCAACACAGGTGGTGACAGCTCGGGGAACGTGTCGACCGCCATCCGCGGCGTCACGACCAGCGAAAACACGATCACGCCGATCGCCAGCATCAATACCGCGATCGGATTCTTCAGGGAAAGCCGCGTCAATGCTCGCTCACTTCTCGAGGGTCGCGGTGACTCGATCTTTGTCGTCCAAGAGCGCCCGGCCCTGAACGACCACGCGCGTGCCGGCGCCCAGAGCGGCATCGACGAACAACCGCCCTTCGCGTTCACCGAGAACGCGAAGCGCGCGCTTGCGAGCCAAATTGCCTTCGATCACGAACAGCGAGGCCATGTCGCCGCGCACGGCCGCAGCAGTGAGCGGGATCTCGCAAGCTGGCCGAGGTTCTCCCGTGTCGATGCGAATATCGGCGGTAGTGCCCACGGGCAAGCTGCGATCCGGATCGCCCACGTCGATCTCGAAGTTTACCGTGCGCGTCGCCGGATCGGCGGCCGGCGCGCGGCGCGCGATGCTCGCAGACAGCTCGCGATTGGTGGCGAACACGTGCACTTTCACGGCGCTCGATGGCGCAATGATCGGAAAGTCGATCTCCGCTGCATTCGCGACAATCCGCACCGTCGAGCGATCCACGATGCTCGCAATCGAAACGCCGGGCCGCACGAAGGCACCGGGATCGCTATTGCGAGTCGCAACTTCGCCCGCGAACGGCGCACGCAACGTGCAATCATCGACTTGCAATGAAGTGCCCATCAGCTGCGCCTGAGTCGCGAGCAGTTGCGCCTGTTCCGCCGCGCTTTGGGCGGCTTTCTGCTCTGCCTCGTTGGCTGAAACGAAGCCGCCATCGAGCAAGCCATTGAAGCGCGCGGCCTCGTGCGAGATGGCTTCTTGTCGCGCTGCGACGGCCCGCGCTTGCATGGCTACCGAGCGACTGGTCGCATTCGCGTTACGACAATCCAGCGTGGCCACGACGTCGCCTTTTTTTACCGCGGCCCCGGGTCGTACCAAGACGGTGTCGACGTAGGCTGAAATCATTTGTGGCCCGACCTTGGCCTCGATCCACGGTTCGATCGTGCCAACGTAGTTGCGCGAGTCTCGAAACGTGGCGATGCGAGCTTCCACGACGGTCACTGGCTTTGCGGTTTGGTCGAGCGCGATCTCGTTGACGTTCGCTTGCGCGTGCACCGCCATGGTCGCCCCGGCACCGATGACGGTCAGGACGCCGACCGCGATCGCGAGAGAAACGGAAGTGAATCGTTTAGGGCGCGGGGAAGTGGAGACGGGGGTCGACAAGGCTGGGAAGCACTGCCAAGCACTTCCCGGGCCAGCTCACCGAATCGGCGCGTTCCTGGAGATTTCCCCAAATATTGGCGCGCCGCTTCGAAAAATTTCCGAGTCGATTCGGAAATTTTCCTAGACTGTCCGCGATCATCGGCTCCAGAGCACGGGCCCGCACGCCGACACCGAGTTCGAACCGCGCGCGCCGCACGGAGTCCCCACGTTGCTCACGCCCGGCGAAGGTTTGCCATTGCCGTCGAGCATCACCAGGCGAGTCTCGAAGCTTGCTACGCCGAGCTGATCGACGACTAGCTGCAATGTCCAGCCATCGGCATTTTCAGGTCGGTCCAAGAGATCGAACGCGAAGTTCCCCAAGCTGTAAATGATGGGCTTGCCGCGGTACATTTCCACGCCCTGCGTGACGTGCGGATGCGCGCCGATGACCGCGCTCGCGCCTGCGTCGATCATGGTACGCGCGAGCTGGCGTTGTCGCGCGCTCGGTGCAGGTTCGTTTTCCCAACCCCAGTGCATGAATGGCAACACCACCTGTGCGCCAGCGGCGCGCGCGTGGGCAATATCGAGCACGATTTGTTCGTCTTCCGCCCAGGCAACGCCGGGGCGCTCGGGCGACGCTTCGAACGAGCGCGGATGAAATTCGTCGTAGCCGAGCAGCACGATCGTCAGTCCGCGCTTCTTCAAGAGCAACGGCGCGTGCGCTTCACTCGAATCACGGCCTCCGCCGAAATAGGGGATCCCTGCCGCGTGGAGCCGAGTCAGCGTTTCTACGAAAGCTTCGGGTCCGTAGTCACCCGAGTGGTTGTTCGCGACGGAGACCGCATCGAAGTATTGCCGCAAGCGAGGCAGCGTACGGGGTGACGCGCGAAACGTGTAGACTTTGTCCACCGCGCTGCCGGTCGTTGCCACGGGACATTCCAGGTTTCCGATTGAGAAATCGGCCTTCAGCAACAACTCCGTGTAGAAAAACGGATCCTCTCCGCGCTCGATGGCTTGGCCAATCTTTGAGTCGAGCAAGATGTCGCCCACGAAGCTGAGCGTCACTTGCTCGCCGGGTGCACGGCCACAACCCGACGCCAGGAGCGCGAGCAGCGCCCATTGATAGAGCCTGCTCATGGCGGGAGTTCGCACCAATACTCGAGCTCTCGTTGCTCGGTCGAATACAGAAGCTGACGCCCAGTGAATCCGTAGCGCGCCTCGCCTCCAGGCGAAAACGGGCGTGCGTACTTGCCTTCTTGCAGCAAACGATCTCCGCCGCTCGTCCGCTGATAGGCATACACGCTGATTGATGCGGCCTGCCAAGGTTCGCGCACGTAAATCACCTTGAAGGCAAAGCGACCCGCAACGTCGAGCGCTTTGACCGTGTACGGGTTCGCCGTGGCGGCGAATGCCACGCGCGTCACTTCACCCCCGTAAGTGACATGACAAACCACGCCCGGCGGCTCTCGACGACAACCGAGCAAGCCGAATAGCGCTACCCCAACGAAGCAAAGAAAGCCCATAGGGTGACGCATGCAGCGTTGAGCCTAGGCCCGCGAGCGAGCGCTCTGCAAGCGGCGCAGGCCATTGGATGAGGAGAGGGACCAACCGCCGAGCCGCAGAGGACACAGAGATCTGAAGGGAGTTTTTAGGATTCCCAATGCTCGTCGACGAAAGACGTACATACGTCGTGAACATCCGCGATGAGCAAACCCTACCCCCTCTCCCTCAGATCTCTGCGGCCTCTGCGGCTCGGCGGTTCAAACTCAGGGAGCGTTCTAAATTGCTCTTGGGTAAACGTGGCGAACCGGCGTCCAATTCGGCCTCGCAAACTGCGGATTTCTCCCTGCGCCGCCCTCGGACGGACGCGTGACCCAGCCAAATCTCGAACTTCGTTCGGCAGCGCAATTGACTCCGGTCGGGCTGCGGCCGAAAAGTAAGACATGCAACGTCAAGGGCGGACGAAGGCGGTCATTTGGTTGCTGTGCGGAAGCGCGACACTCGCGAGCTGTTCGAAGAAAAAGCCGAGCGAGCCCGCAGCGCCGCCATCGCCGAGCGCTGCTTTGAGTTCCGTCGCCAGCGCGCAGCCGCTGACCTCAGCAGCGACGGAGAAGGAACCCGAACCGCCCAAGGCAGCGCTGTCGTTTCGCTTGGGTCATCGCTTCCCGATTGCGGTCACCATGTTTCCATTGGTGAAGGGCGTGCTCGCGTGTAGCGACTGCGACATCGGTGACAAGCCGAACAACGATCGGCACGTGTTCTTCTTCGATGGCAAGGCCGCAAAAGAGCTACCCAATCTGCTCAGCGACAAGCGCATCTCGGCCAATCTGGACGTGAGCGTGACCCAGCTGCTCAAACCCTTCAACGGCGGGAAATATACGTTCTCCGGAACTGGACCGAATCAGCTCGAGCTGGAGGTTTACGGCTGGCTCGATGACGGGAGCAACGGTCGACAAGGCTATCCTCACGAGGAGCGCTATCTGACGTACGACGGAAAGGGCTGGCTGTACGGTCAGTCCGGATATGAAAAGAACGCCGAGTTGTACGAGTATCGGCACAGCAATACCTACGCCACCAGCTTGCCGCGCAAGTACGACAACGCGCGGCTACATGGAGGCAACGGCTTGCCAGTCGCCAGTGACGACGGACCGCTGCTCGAGATCGCGAATGCCATGACCTATGGCGAGGCGCCGACGAAGGCGTACGTGGGATTTTGGGACGGCAAGGCATGGCAGCGGCGCGAAGCGCCTTGGGAGTCCACCTTCGTCGTGTTGCGGCTCAAGGGTGGGCGCACGTTGGTGCTCGCAAACGACGGCGCCTACGGCATCGACAACCAGGGAGTCCCAACACCTATCGCGTTCGAAGACGAACACACGCCGGGCAACGAGTTCAGAATGTTGATGGTCGGCAAAGAGCCGTGGCTGCTGACTTCGCGGAGCATCTATTTGCCGAGCGAGCCCGGACTACGACCAAGCGCGGTCCTCGCGCGCGAGCGTGAGTCACCGCAACCGTCGGCTCCCGCAGTCGCGGACAGTGCGAGCCCCGCGACGTCGGCCGCGCCCGTGGTTTCAGCGAGCGCGGCCCCGAGTGCGAGCGCGGCCCCGAGTGCGGGCGTGGCCCCGAGTGCGGGCGTGGCCCCGAGTGAGAGCGTGGCCGCGCCGAGTCCAGCGCCCGTTGTTTCAGCGAGCAGCGGGGTCGAGCCGAGCGTCGGCATTCCCGCGATGACCAACTTCAGCGAGCGCTGTAAGACGCCGTTCGTCGTGCTGTTCACGCCCCCGCAACCGCACTGGAGCTACTTGGAGGCCGCGCACAATCTCGTCGCTGCGGCACCGCTTCAGGACTCGCTCTGGTTCGCCGAGTTCACGCGCAATAGGGTCACGTACTTCGGCGCGCAAGCGGCGGATGAGGCCAGCGCGCGGGCATTGATCGCGGCCTACGTGGGCAAGGTTCCGAAAGCCAAGCCGATCTTGGCTTGCCTCGACATGAAGGCTTATCTGCCTGATCCTTACACGCCCAAGTGGGACGCGGAGCGCTACCTGATCAACCTCGCGAGCGGCTTCATTCTGTGATTTCCGCGCGTCAAACGCGCGTCTTGCTGCTCGCGGCGAGTCTTTCGACGAGCAGCCTGGCGCAGAGCCCGAATGCGGATCTGCCGCACCCTGGGCCTGCAGAACGCCAATCGTTGCACGACGCCGTAGGGCAAAACGCGCGCTGTGAAACGTGTCACGCGCAGATCGCGCGTGAGTGGCGGCGATCGCGTCATCACGTGAGCTTCACGAACCGCGCGTTCCAGGGCGCGGTTCGGCGTGAAGGCGAACGAGACTTCTGCGTCGACTGTCATGCGCCGGAAACCACGCGCAGCGGTGCGCCCACGCGTGACGAGGGCGAGCTCGGCGTGGGTTGCGTCACCTGTCACGTGCCGCGGGATTCGCTGCTCGCCGCACCCAAAGCAGAAGCGAACTCAGCGCCGCACCAGCTCGAAACCCGCGCGGACTTCGCTTCTGCCGAAGCCTGCCGCGCGTGTCACGAGTTTCGGTTTACCGAGCCGCGCCCGAACTGGGCCAGCGAATCCGCGCAGTGGATGCAGCGCACCTGGCGCGAGCACCACGACGGCAATGTGGACGGCAACAACGCGAGTTGCAACGACTGTCATTTGCCCAAAGTGGACGACGGAAACGGGCAATCGCATCGTCGCCATGATTTTCCGGGCGGATATGACGTGGAAATGGTGCGCCGTTCGCTCACTGTCACGGTCCGGCGCAGTGGACCTGGTCGGGTCGAGATCACCTTGCAACCCGCGGATGTGACCCATGCAATGCCGACTGGAGACTTGTTTCGTCGCTTGGCGCTCAGTGCGCAGACGCGAGGGCCGCACCCAAGCAAAGCCGTGCGCTATCTCGCGCGACACCATCGCGAGGTCGGCCGCGGCATGCGCGTCGAAGAGGCGGACGACCGACCGCGCGTACGGGCGACTGTCGTCACTCTCGATCTCGGCGCAGACGCAGGGCAATTACCGATCGAGTACCGGGTCGTTTACCAGCGCGTCGATCAATTGTTGGGCAATGACGAAGCGCGCGCTATCGTGATCGGTGAAATCGAGCTCGCTGCCGGAGTTCTGAAAACCGACCCGGCGCAGCACTAGCTTTTTGCACGCAGCGACGGCGCTCACGCCTGTCGGATTTCGCATGCGCGTCGCGCCTACCACCGATTTTAGATCAATCGGGGTAGCGCCATGCTACGCCGCGTGGGTGATGTTTCGGGGTCGGGTTTATGGATGGCTGTGGGTGACTTCCATGGCAGCGTACGCGTGCGGCGGCAGAACCGAGCTGTACGAGGGAGCGGCCGTCGGCGGAAGTGACGCAGAGGGTCGGCGCACTCAGACGAGCGGAGGTGCATCTGGTGGACGACGCTTCGACGCGGCTGGCAATTCTGGCAATGGGCGTGCTGGTCTCGGCGGTGTCGGCGGAAGTTCGGGTCACGGCGGCGCCGGTTCAAGCGGAGAAGGCGGCGTGGCCGGTGGAGCCGGAATGGCCGGTGGAGCCGGAATGGCCGGTGGAGCCGGAATGGGACCGCTGGAGCCATTGCATCCAGCGGTCCTCGCGATGGGCGGCGGGCAGACCTGTGTCGTCGCTGCCGACGGCAGCGTTTGGTGCTGGGGATACAACCAAGACGGTGCGCTGGGTGATGGCACGACAACCACACGCCTCTTACCAACGCGAGTGTCGGGCATTACGGACGCGGTGTCGGTGGCCTGCGGAACGGGCCACACCTGCGCACTCGCAACGAACGGTGATGTCCATTGTTGGGGCCAAAACGAGTCTGGTCAGGTCGGTGACGGGACCGAGCTAAACCGTTTGGAACCAGTGGCGGTCCCGGGGCTCCCGCGAGCGACTCAGTTGATACTTGGAGGCAACATCACCTGCGCGTTGCTCGAAGGCGGAAAGCTTGCTTGCTGGGGCAACAACGAACGCGGTCAGCTGGGCGACGGAACGCGGACGAAGCGGACCTCGCCGGTCGATGTGCCTGTCCGAGCCGATGTTCGTGGCCTAGCGCTCAGCAGTTCAGCGCTCTATCAGGTCACGAACGATGGATCGGTGTGGATGCTGGGTGACGGCGAATCGGGACTCGAAACCACGCGGCCCCCGCTTGGAACGCTTCGAATTCTGCCATTGCCTGGAGTCGCAGAACGAGTGGTCAGCGCATCCAACAGCACCTGTGCGGTTCTGAGCGACGCGAGCTCGCTTTGTTGGGGCGAGAACTACTGGGGCCCGCTCGATGACGTGAGGCCGTTCAAAACGAAAATTACCTCACCAACGCTGATCGATGGCATGCCGCGGACTGTACAACTCGGATTGACGCTGTATCACGGCTGCGGACGCCTCGAAGACGGCAGCGTCTCCTGTTGGGGCTCGGGGAGCTTTGGGACCGGGATAGGATTTCACAGAAACAGTCCAGCGACCCAGGTGCCGGGTGTGCAGGGGGTGACGCGCGTCGCCGTGGGTGGGTTGCGAAGCTGCGCGCTCGAGCGCGACGGTCGGCTCCTGTGTTGGGGCTACGCGGGCGGTGGTCTGGGCGACGGGACCGCAACGTTCTCCGCCGAGCCCCGAACCATGGCGAAGTTCGGGGAAATCGTCGAGCTCCAAGCCGGGCAGGCTCACGCTTGCGCGATGCTCGCCGATGGCGCGGTCACCTGTTGGGGGAGCAATGTAGACGGCGAACTCGGTGATGACACCCAGCTCGCGCGAACGGAGCCGCAGATTATCTCAGGACTCGCTCCGGCAACTCGGCTCGCAATCGGTGGAAGTCACAACTGCATCATCGATGCTCTCGGAGAAGTCTCCTGTTGGGGGTTGAATCAAGCGGGTCAGCTTGGTTCGACTGATCCGAAATCCACGTCGGCTGCCGTCCACGTATCGCTGCCTGAGAGGGCCATCGACCTTGCACTCGGGGACGCGACTTCGTGTGCATTACTCGAATCGCGAGCGGTGATGTGCTGGGGTGCAAACGTACATGGAGAGGCTGGCAGCAGCACGATTGCCGATGCACTCCCTCCGACGCGCGTCGAAGGGGTCGGCTCTCCCACGCAGCTGTCGGTCGGATTCGAGCATGCCTGCGCGCTGATCGACGACGGCACGGTCCAATGCTGGGGCGCCAACGTGTGCGGGCAGCGCGGTGACGGCGACACGATGAGCCAGTATGCCGCACACACGGTCGACGGGGTTCGAACCGCCGTCTCGGTGGTGACGGGCGCCAACCACACTTGCGCGCTGCTCAGCGACGGCACGGTCCAATGCTGGGGCCGCTATGTAGAGAGTTGTCCCGGGGTCGACCAACCCGCGATCCTCCCTCACCCAATTCCTGGCATTTCTGAGGCTGTCGAGCTCGCAGCTGGTCGCTTCCACACGTGTGCTCGCTTGCGGGACGGCACGCTGATTTGCTGGGGAGTCGGGGAGCGCATCGCCTCTTCGACGGCGAACAAGTTTGCACCGGTGCCCAGCCTTGGTGCTCAGGTGCGTCACATCGCGGGCGGCGGCGAGTTCAGCTGCGCCACGTTAGTGAACGGCGACGTTAGCTGTTGGGGCGACAACACCTTCGGACAACTCGGCTGGGGTGGGCGCTGGGTGCAAGATCTGCCCGTGGAGGTTCAAGGACTGCCCGCACTGGCGCCGCCACGGGATTGATCCGCGGTTCTGCTCAATCTTGCGTCCGCGTTCGCGGTTGCCAGCCGAGCCTCGACGGACTTTGATGCCGCCGATGATCTCACGTGCTCCGTTCGCGCTGCTGCTCCTGGTTTCGGCTTGTGGTCAAACCCTGCCGCCGCGTTCACAATGCGAGCAAGCGCCGCAGGCCCCAGCGGACACAGCCGCACGAACGCAAGAAGCCGAGCTCGCGATTCGCCAAATCTTCGCTCGCCAAGCCGAAGATTGGAATCGACACGACGCCAAAGCTTGGGTTGCCGCCTTCAGCGATGACGCAGATTTCATCAACATTTTGGGGACTGCATTTCAGGGGCGCGTCGAGATCGAACGCCGCCACGCCGAGCTCTTCGCCAGCATTTTTGCGCGGAGCCGCGTGGTGGTCACCACGCGCAAGGTGCGCTTGCTCGGTGCCACTGCTGCTATTGTAGAAACTGACTACGAGCTTCGTGACTATGATCGGCTGCCACCGGGGATCCAAGCGACGGATCCCGACGGCACGCTGCGCACGCGGCTCAAATACGTCTGCGAGCTCGAAGCTGGCAGCTGGCGCATCGTTGCGGCTCAGAACACGGCCGTTCTTCCACCGCGCGCGCCGACGCCGGAGCGGAACCCCTGAGTGACGTTTGTTCTCTAAACAAACAGTCGCAATCCGACGCCGAAGGCTGAGCCGCGCTGGGGCGCGTTGCGTGACCATCAACAAACATTCAAGAAATGCGGCGCGGTTCGCTGTGAAAGCGACGTGAGCGCGCATCGAGTTTGCACGACGACCAAAGCGTGTGAGTGACAGCCGCAACGGCGTACTAGTCATTGCGCTGCGAGCGAATACTGCTCGAGATCCGACGCTAACAGCGGTGTTCCGAGCTTGCGAAATCAGGCCACGTGCGCAGTAGCTGAAACGAATTGTCGACGTTCGCGTAATGAGTGATTGTGGGCGTCACGGGTTTGTCGACTCGCGACTTGCCGACGACACGGGGTCAGGGCCGCAGCGTCGCTAGAGGTCGGGGCGCTGCGCCTGACGACTCTTCCCTTCGACTAGGAGCAAATAGCGATGTCCGTGATCAATCATTGCGATGGGTCCAACTTTTCGGGAGCGCACGCTCATGGCTAAGCAGACGTGGTTACTTTTGGTCACAGCTCTTGGCCTCGGGGCGGTCCAAGCCTGCAGCGACAGCGATAACCCCACGTATCCGCCGGCAAGCGCGGGCAGCGGCGGGAGGGCCGGCGCAGGAGGGCACTCTGCCGCTGCGGGTCACGCGGGAACTCAGGCCGTCGCAGGTTCGACGAACGGAGAGGCCGGCGAAAGTCCAAGTGACGCGGGCGCGGGCGGCGAGGCGGAACCTGGAAACGCTGGAGCGATGAACGGCGGCAGCGGTGGTAACACGCCGAACGCTGGCAGCGGTGGCACCGCGACGAGCGCCGGCAGCGGCGGAACCGCGACGAACGCTGGCAGTGGCGGTACCTCGCCGAACGCTGGCAGCGGTGGCACCGCGACGAACGGCGGCAGCGGTGGGACGTCGCCGAACGCTGGCAATGGCGGTGTCGGCGGCAGCGGTGGGACGTCGCCGAGCGGTGGCAGCGCCGGTGTCGGCGGGGCGGGCACCACGTTCACCTTGCAAACGACGACGCTCGGTCAGGTGATCAGCACCGCGAGTGGCCGAAGCCTATACGTCTTCAATACGGACACGGCTGCGAATGGCGCAACACCACCCGTGAGCACCTGCAGCGGCGGTTGTCTGGGGAATTGGCCCGTCTATTACGGCAATCCGGTCAGTGTGCCACCGGGCTTGTCGGCGTCGGACTTCAGTAGCTTCGATCGCGGCAGCGGCGTGATGCAGAGCACGTATAAAGGGTGGCCGCTCTATACCTACTATCAAGACAACGCGGTCGGTGATGTGATCGGCGAAGACCTAGGTCCGCACAAGTGGTACACGGTGAAGTTGCCGTTCACCACACCGGGCGCCACGACGTTCACCCTGCAAACCACGACGCTCGGCAAAGTGATCAGCACGGCGACTGGGCATAGCTTGTACTTCTTCAAGTCGGACACGGTCGGCACGAGCAGCACGCCGCCAACGAGCGCTTGCACCGCCGGTTGTCTGGGGACCTGGCCGATCTATTACGGCAATCCGATCAGCGTGCCGCTCGGCTTGTTGGCGTCGGACTTCGGTAGCTTCGACCGCGGCAGCGGTGTGATGCAAAGCACATACAAAGGCTGGCCGCTCTACACCTACACACCAGACAACGCGGTCGGTGATGTGATCGGCGAAGACGTGGGTCACCTGTGGTACACGGCAAAGTCGCCGTTCGTGGTCCCCTAGAGCGAGCGTCGAGTCGTAATGTAGAGGGCGCGGTGGTCTCTGCCGCGCCCTCTAGCTTTTTGTCGTAAAATTCGAGTCTGACGGCCCTGAGTTCGCGTCCGAACGCGCGATGGTGGCCCGCACTCGACACGGTACTTCGCGGCGTGCTCTGCTCGCGCCGTGTCATCAAACACATTGGCGCCGTTGGGGTCGCTCAATCCGGAAAACATTGCGCTCATCCGCGGGCAGATTGGGGGCGTGCCCGACGGTTGGACCATTGATGAGATCGGTGACGGCAACGTCAACATGATCTTTCGCTTGGGCGGGCCGAGCGGTCAGGTGTTGATCAAGCAAGCGGTGCCGTATTTGCGCTGTGTCGGCGAGAGTTGGCCGCTCAGTTTGCGGCGCAACTTTTTCGAGCGCAAAGCGCTCGAGGCGCACGCTCACTTCGCGCCCGAATACCTACCTCGAGTGTTCGCCTTCGACGAAGGCGCGGCCTCGATGACCATGGAGTTTCTGGGCGATCACATCATTCTCCGTAAAGGAGTGATGCAAGGGATCCGCTACCCCAAGTTCGTCGAGCACATCACCGACTACATGGCGAAGACGCTGTTCTTCACCTCGGATCTGTTTCTGTCCGCGGGCCAAAAGAAGGCGCAGATGCAGCTCTTCTGCGAAAACATCGATCTGTGCAAGATCACGGAAGATCTGATCTTCACCGATCCGTATCGCGTGGCGGACAAGAACCGCTGGACCACACCGGAGCTCGACTCGATCGCCAAGACCTTCGCCGAGGATGCTCGGTTGAAGGTGGCGATCACGGAGCTGAAGGGCAAGTTCCTGACCAACGCCGAAGCGTTGATTCATGGGGATTTGCACACCGGTTCGATCATGGTCAATCAGCACGAGACCAAGGTCATCGATCCGGAGTTTGCGTTCTACGGGCCGATGGGCTTCGACGTTGGGCTGCTGCTCGCCAACTTCTTTTTGGCTTACTACAGCCAGGAAGGGCTCGCCTCTAACCCTCCGGAGTATGAAGACTGGCTGCTGGAACAAGCCGAACGGATCTGGTGCGAATTCGAGCGCAAGTTTTCGGCCTTGTGGGACATACATCTGGAAGGCGACTATTTGCCGGCCCGGCTCTTGACGCCGGACACGCGCGCCGAAGTCGTGCAACGCGTCCGCTCGAACTACCTCACGCGGCTGTTCGACGACTCACTCGGGTTTGCGGCGAGTGAAATGATTCGCCGCATTTTGGGGCTCGCGCACGTGGCCGATCTGGATCAAATCGCCGATTCGAAAGCACGAGCGCGCTCGGAAGCGCGCGCACTCAGCGCGGCTCGAGAGTTGCTGCTGAACCGTGCACAGTACCGCAACATTTCTCAGACCCTGACCATGATCCGCGCGCAACGCACTCTGACCTCGGTATGAAAACGCTCACCTCACTCGCTCTGAAGTCCAACAGCGACGGCCTGTTCGTCCTCGATCAACGGCTCTTGCCTCACGAAGAGCGCTGGGTTGCCTGCGCCGATCCCGAGCACATGGTGGAGCTGATTCAAGGCCTCGCGGTGCGCGGCGCGCCGCTCATCGGCATTGCTGCGGCCCTGGCCGTCGCTCATCACGCACGGCGCGGTGCCAACGCGGACGAGTTGCGCAGGGTCTCTAGCTTGCTGCGCGGCGCGCGGCCCACCGCGGTAAACCTGATGGCCGCCATCGATCGACTCTTGGCACTGCCCGAGCTCAGCACGGAAGCCGTGATTCGCGAGGCAGAAGCCATTTTCGACGAAGACGTCGCGATGTGTGAAGCCATGGCCGAACTCGGCGCACGCTTGATCGAAGACGGCGACTCCATCCTCACGCACTGCAACGCGGGCGGCTTGGTCGCGGGCGGCATCGGTACCGCGCTCGGGGTCGTGCGGCGCGCGCACGAACAGGGCAAGAAGCTCCACGTGTACGTCGACGAAACGCGCCCACTGCTGCAAGGTGCGCGCATCACCGCTTGGGAGTTGGGCAAGCTCGGCATCGACCACACGCTGATCTGCGACAACATGGCCGCCGGTTTGATGGCGCAGGGCAAGATCCAGAAGATCTTCGTGGGCGCCGATCGCATCGCCAAGAACGGTGACGTGGCCAATAAGATTGGCACCTATGGCGTGGCCGTGCTTGCGCACTTTCACCGCATTCCGTTCTACGTCGTCGCTCCCCGCACCACCTTCGATCGCAGCTGCGCGTCGGGCCGCGAGATCCCCATCGAACAGCGCGCCGCGGACGAGGTGCGTGCTGGCAAGAGCCCCGCAACGAGTCGTGTGTACAACCCCGCGTTCGACGTGACCCCCCGTGAGCTGATCACCGGCATCGTGTTGGACGACGGCGTCCTCTGAGAAGTGCTAAAAGAGCCCCCGATGAAGAGCTTGTGGAACGATCAGGAAGCCGCACCACACGTCGGTAGCCCTTTGGCCCTGCGAGTCCATACCTCGCGGCTACTCGGGCGTGAGCCCGCGCTGGTGCTGCACGGCGGTGGCAATACCTCCGTCAAAGTGCGGGAGTCGAACCTGTTCGGTGAGCAGGAGTTTCTCCTGTACGTGAAGGGCAGCGGCTGGGATCTCGCCACCATCGAAGCCAAGGGCTTCGCGCCGGTGCGCATGGACACCTTGCTGAAAATGGCCGCGCTCGAGCAGCTGAGCGACACGGACATGGTGCGCGTGCAGAAGGCCGCCATGACCGACCCGAACGCCCCGACGCCCTCGGTCGAGGCTATCTTGCACGCGCTGATTCCGTTCACCTTCGTCGATCACACGCACTCGGATGCTGTCGTCGCCATCACCAACACTCCGGGGGGTGAAGAGACGATCAAGCGCGTGCTGGGCGAGCGCGTGCTCTACATTCCGTACATCATGCCGGGCTTCGCCTTGGCGCGCCTGGTTTACGAACTCACGCGCGACACGGATTGGTCGAAGTACGACGGAATGGTCCTGCAACATCACGGCATCTTTTCGTTCGCCAACGACGGACGTGACAGCTACGAGCGGATGATTCGACTAGTCACGCTCGCTGAAGATTTTTTGCGCAAGCAAGGTGCATCGCTCGCCGAGCCCAGCGCCTCGGACGCGAAACCCGAGCCTGCCGAGGCTTTGAAGAGCCTGGCCACGCTGCGCAAAGAAGTGTCGCTGAAAGCCGGCGTGCCCATGGTGGCCCTGCTCGACGGATCCGCGAACGCGCTCGCCTATGCGAACTTGCCGCGCATCGCCGAGATCTCGGGCCGCGGGCCACTCACGCCCGATCACGTGATCCACACCAAGCGAACGCCTATGCTGCTCGGTAGTGACACCGCGCAATCGGTCGCTGACTACGCGGCTGCCTACCTCTCGTACTTCGAGCGCAACGCCTCAGCGGGGTTGGTCGCGCTCGACGCCGCGCCGAAATGGGTCGTTTGGCCCGAGCACGGAGTGGTTTCATTCGGTGCGAGCGCGAAACGCGCGGGCGTCGTCGCGGACATTACGCGCCACACCATGCGCGCTCAAGGCTGGGCCGAGACGCTGGGCGCCTGGCAAGCGCTGCCCGAACGCGACATTTTCGACGTCGAGTATTGGGAGCTCGAGCAAGCCAAGCTCAAAAAGTCCGGCTCGCGCTTGCCGCTCGAAGGCAAGGTCGCGCTCGTCACCGGCGCAGCCAGCGGCATCGGCAAAGCTTGCGTGGATTCGTTGCGCGCTCAAGGCGCGGCCGTCGTCGCGGTCGATCTGAATCCCGCAGTATTGAGCAACTGGAAGGGCGCGGACGTGCTCGGCCTGACTGCGAACCTGACCGAGCGCGCAGCCGTGGACGCGGCAGTCGCGAGCACCGTTCGTAAGTTCGGTGGTCTCGACATCGTGGTGGCCAACGCAGGCATTTTCCCCGCCAGCGCCAACATCGACTCGCTCGACGACGACAGCTGGCAGAAGACCCTCGATATCAATCTGACCAGCCAGATGTACCTGTTCCGCGCGGCCGCTCCTTACCTGCAGCTCGGACTCGACCCCGCCATCGTCGTGGTCGCTTCCAAGAACGTGGCCGCGCCCGGCCCCGGCGCAGCCGCCTACTCTGCGTCCAAGGCGGCCATGACTCAGCTCTCGCGCGTGTTGGCGCTGGAGCTCGGCCCGCACGGCGTGCGCGTCAACCTGGTGCACCCGCACGCGGTGATGGATACCGCGCTCTGGACGCCGGAAATCCTGCAAAGCCGCGCCCAGCGCTACGGCGTCAGCGTCGAAGAATACAAGCGCAGCAACTTGCTCAAAGTCGAAGTGAAGTCGAAAGACGTCGCCGACCTAGTCGCGGCCATGGCCGGACCGTTGTTCGCGAAAACGACCGGTGCACAAGTGCCGATCGACGGCGGCAGCGACCGAATCATCTGAGCTGCTCGGGTGGCAGACTCGGAAGGTAAGTTCGGATTGCATCGCAGCCCTCAGCGTCGCGCACGAGGGGGGACGAACCGCCAAGTCGCCAAGGCGCCAAGTCCTCTCCACGCCCCAGGGCCCGCGGCATCCACCGAAGCTCACGGATGAATTGGGGGGGCGCGAATCACGGCGTGTTGAGTCGTATCTTCGACGGGCACGGCGCAACGGTGTGAACCCAATCTCTTCTTCTCTCCTTGGCGGCTTGGCGACTTGGCGGTTCAATCTCAAGGAGCCGCACCGAGGAACGAACCGCCGAGCCACAGAGGCCACAGAGACCTGA
>Ga0164309_10000318_pt1 | contig 27769 bp, 26 predicted proteins | sample Whisoiple_247_MG_FD_109984 | JGI IMG/M metagenome (GOLD analysis project Ga0164309, IMG submission 109984) | Soil microbial communities amended with fresh organic matter from upstate New York, USA - Whitman soil sample_247_MG | ecosystem: Environmental > Terrestrial > Soil > Unclassified >...
CCTGCTCGCGGCCGTCGGGCTCGCGGAGGACGTCCTGCCGCCGGGCCCGGTGCCCGCGCCCGAGGTCGCGCGGCGGGCGGCGCTGCTCGCGGACGGCTGCTGGCCGGCGGCGGCGCTGCAGCAGGCGGCGCTGCGGCTGCGGACCGGGCCGGGCGCCGGCGGTCCGGTGGGTGCGGTCCCGGCACCCGCGCCGCGCACCCCGACGGGGGCGCAGGAGGTGGTCGGCGGCCTGCTGGGCGTCGTCGCCGTCAGCCTGGCGGCGGGCGTGGTGACGGGGCTCGCGGCGGGCCTGGCCGGGGGCGTGGTGCGGCGCGCCGCCGACTGAGCCCCGGGGCGGTCGGCCCGGGGGGCTTGATGGGCAACCCTCTGGTTGCCTATCGTGGTCGCGTGGACGAGGTGTTCCGGGCGCTGGCCGACCCGACGCGGCGGCTGCTCCTCGAGGAGCTGCGGCGGCGCGACGGCCAGACCCTGTTCGAGCTCTGCACCCGGCTGATCTCCGTCCACGACGTCGGGGTCACCCGGCAGGCGGTCTCCAAGCACCTGGGCGTGCTGGCGGACGCCGGCCTGGTCCGGACCACCCGCGCGGGGCGCACGACCGTGCACCGGCTCGACCCGGGGCCGCTCGCCGGCGTGGCCGGCTGGCTCGACGTGATGTCCGCACCCGCAGCCCCACCCGCACCCACCGAGGAGTCCCCGTGATCATCACCACCGCCTCCGTGTTCGTCGACGACCAGGCCAGGGCGCTCGCGTTCTACACCGACGTCCTGGGCTTCCGCCCGAAGACCGACGTCCCGGTCGGCGCGCACCGCTGGCTCACCGTCGTGTCGGCGGAGGCCCCGGACGGCGTCGAGCTCCTCCTCGAGCCGGCGGAGCACCCGGCCGTCGGGCCGTTCCGTGCCGCGCTCGTCGCGGACGGGATCCCGTGGACGAGCTTCGGCGTGGCCGACGTGCGCGCCGAGCACGCGCGCCTCGAGGGGCTGGGCGTGCGGTTCGTCCAGCCGCCCACCGACGCCGGCCCGGTCGTCGTGGCGGTGCTGGACGACACCTGCGGCAACCTGATCCAGATCGCCTCGCCGGCCGCCTGACCCGCGCCCGCGGCCCGGAGCGCCCGGCAACCGCTCGCCCGAGGGGTCGACCACCCGCTCGCGGTGGTGGGCGCGCGCCGGGCGCAGCACGATGGCCGGGTGACCGACGACGCGACCCGGCCCCCGACCTCCGACCACCCCGCCGACCACCCCGCCGGCGGGTCCGCCGAGCGGCCCGACGCCGCGCACCTGCCCCCCGACGGCGTGCCCGACGCCGTGGTCGAGGCCGTCGGCGGCGTGACCGCGGCGTTCGAGGTCGTCGAGCACGCCCGCGGGATGCTGTACGCCTTCCACCGCCTGATCGGCCGCGCCGACGCCGAGCTCGCCGACGCGCTCGACCGGCTCGCCGAGGCGGGCCACCCCGACGTCGCCGACGAGCTCCGGGCCGAGGTCGTCGGCCGGAACGTGCTCGAGGGGCGCTGGACGTTCCAGGTCGTCGAGGACTTCGACGACGGCTACTACCGCACGTTCGCCGACGCCGAGCGGCGCACCCGTGAGCGCCTGGTGGGCGGCCGGAAGCACGTCTACGAGTCGCAGCTGAAGGAGCGGAACCGCACCCACGGGCGCCCGGGGCACGAGGCGCGGCCCACCGCCTGACCGGCGGCGACATCGCACGGCGGGGCACGGCGCGCAACCGCGCCCCCGAGAGGCGCGTTCACACGGACGGACCTAGCGTCGGGTCCAGGCGGTCCGCTAGCGGGACCGCCCCGTGTCGGTGCAGCAGGGCGCCGGCGCACCGCCCGGTCCGGGTGGGCGCCGCCACCGGCACCCCTCGCGACCGAGCCTCCCGCAGACGACTGCCCCGAGCCCGGGGCGCGGAGGTCGCGATGTTCTTCCACCGTCAAGAGCTGCAGTTCAAGGCCACACCCGACAAGCCGGACGCCGTCTACGCCCGCAAGCTCCAGGAGGTCCTGGGCGGGCAGTACGGCGAGATCACGGTCGCGATGCAGTACGGGTTCCAGTCCTGGAACACGCACCTGCCCGGCAAGTACCGCGACCTGCTGTACGGCATCGGCGCCGAGGAGTTCGGCCACGTCGAGATGCTGGCGACGATGATCGCGCAGCTGCTCGAGAAGGCGCCCGTCGGGATCACCGAGGACGCCGTCCAGAAGGACCCGACCATCGCCGCGATCGTCGGCGGCACGGACGTCCAGCACGCGATCGTCGCCGGTGCGGGCGCCCGGCCGGTCGACAGCAACGGCAACCCGTGGAGCGCCGGCTACATCACCGCGAGCGGCAACCTGCTGGCCGACTTCCAGGCGAACGCGAACGCCGAGATGCAGGGCCGCGTGCAGGTGGCCCGGCTCTACCACATGACCGACGACAGCGGCGTCCGGGACATGCTCGCGTTCCTGCTGGCGCGCGACACCATGCACCAGAACCAGTGGATCGCCGCCGCGCGCGAGCTGCAGGAGGAGGGCTTCGAGGGCATCCCGACCCCGAGCAACTTCCCGATCGACCAGGAGCACCGCGAGGTGTCGTACCAGTACATCAACTTCTCGAACGGCACGGACGCCGACAAGGGCTCCTGGGCCTCCGGCCCGACCCCGGACGGCCTCGGCGAGTTCAGCTACGTCGCCGAGCCCCCGGCCGGCGTGCCGATGCCGCCGCCCACGCAGCCCGACCCGCGGCTGTACGGCACCACCCCGCTCCCGAACACGGCCGAGAAGGTCGCCGGGAAGCTCAAGGACACCTTCAAGAGCGAGTGAGGAGGACGCGATGAGCACGAACGACAGCGGCGCCGCCGCAGCGGTGGGCACCGCGAAGGAGCAGGCGTCCGGACTGGCGCACGCGGCGGCCGACAGCGGCCAGGGTGTGCTGCACGAGGCGAAGGACCAGGCGGCGGACGTCGTCCAGGAGGCGACGAGCCAGGCCCGGGACCTGCTGGGCGAGGCGCGCGCGGGCCTGACGAGCCAGGCGTCCGACCAGCAGGCGCGGGCGGCGTCCAGCCTCCGCTCGCTGGGCGACGAGCTGGGCCGGATGGCCGACGGCTCGGAGCAGGGCGGGCTCGCGGCGGACCTCGTCCGCCAGGTCGCGGGCCGCACCGGCTCCGTGGCGACGTGGCTCGAGAACCGCGAGCCGGGCGACGTGCTGGGCGAGGTCACCGACTTCGCGCGGCGGCGGCCCGGCGTGTTCCTGGCGATCGCGGCCGGCGCCGGCGTGCTGGCCGGGCGGCTGACGCGGGGCCTGAAGGACGCGCCGCCGTCGACGGGGTCGACCGGCTCCACCGGGTCCACCGGGTCCACCGGGTCCACCGGCTCGTCGCTGCCGGGCGCCACCACCGGCCTGTCCACGCCGACCGCGGGCTCCGCCGGCGGCTCGCCGGCCGCCACCACCGAGGACCTCACCCCGGCGCTCGCCGCCGCGGGCGGACCCGGCGTGGTCGCGGGCGGCACGGCCGAGGTGACCGACGTCGACGCCGAGTTCGGCGGCGGCCAGCACCGCGAGCCGGGCCCGGCCGACGACGCCGGGTTCGCCTCCGAGGAGCAGGCGTGGGCGGCGGCGGGCGGCGACGCCCCGGTCGCCCCGACGCCCGGCCACCTCCCGACGACGGACGACCCGGGCACCGCGGGCGGCGACCCGCTGGCCGGCGTGCGCCGCGAGGACCAGCCGTGACCGGGCCGGGGGACCCGACCGTCGCCGCGGCCCCCGGCGCGGGTCCCGGCGGTGCGGGCACGGGTGGCACGGCGGGCGGCGTCCCTCCCCTGGGCGACGCCCCCGGGTCGGCGCCGGCGGGGACGGCACCGGCCGGGTCGGGCGGCGAGCGTCCGTCGCTCGGCGACCTGATCGGCAACGTCACGCAGGACCTGTCGGCGCTGGTGCGCCAGGAGGTCGAGCTGGCGAAGGCCGAGCTGACGCAGTCGGCGAAGCGCGCCGGCCGGGGCAGCGGGATGCTCGCCGGCGCCGGCGTCGCGGGGCACTTCGTGCTGCTGTTCGGCTCCATCGCGCTGTGGTGGGCGCTGGCCCACCCGCTCGGCCACGCCTGGTCGGCGCTGGTCCTGGCGGTCATCTGGGGCGTGATCGCGGCCGTGCTCGCGCTGCGCGGTCGCTCGGAGCTGCAGCGCGTCAAGGGCGCGCCGCGCACGGCAGAGACGATGAAGAAGATCCCGAACGCCCTCAAGGGTGACGAGGAGGCGAACCATGAGTGAGAACCCGGACGAGATCCGCGCCCGCATCGAGGCGACCCGCGCGGACCTGAGCGCGAACGTCGACGCGGTGGGCGACGCCCTGGACCCGCGCCAGGTGGCGCACCGCCAGGCCGACAAGGTCCGCAGCACGGTCGGCTCGGTCCGCGACCGGGTCATGGGCACGGTGCACGACGCCCGCGACACGGTGAGCGGGGCGACGGGCAGCGCGTCGGGGTCGGCGCACTCGGCCGCCGGCTCGGCGAGGTCGGCGGCGCACGGGCTGGCCGAGGGCGTGCAGGGCGCGCCGTCGACGGTGGCGCGCCAGGCGCAGGGCAACCCGCTGGCCGCGGGCCTGATCGCGTTCGGCGTGGGCTGGCTCGCGGCGTCGCTGCTCCCGTCCTCGCAGAAGGAGCAGCAGGCGGCGCAGGCGGTCAAGGACCAGGCGCAGCAGCTGGCCCCGCAGGTCAAGGAGGCGGCGAGCCAGGTCGTCGACGAGCTGCGCGAGCCGGCGCAGCAGGCCGTCGACCAGGTGAAGGAGCGCGCCGCCGAGGCGGTCGGGTCCGTCAAGGAGCAGGGGACGCAGGCCGCGAGCGACCTGAGGGACCAGGCCCAGGACTCGGCCCAGGAGGTGCGGCAGGCCCCGCAGCAGGGCTGACGCACGCCGCCGACGCCGCCCCGGGTGCACCGCGCCCGGGGCGGCGTCGCGCCGTCGGCCGCATCCCCGGTGCCGGCGCGCCCGGGTGACGACCACCCGCGCGCCGGTGACGTGCGGCGACGCACGGGGTACAGTCCCGCCGTCGTCCGAGGAGGGGCACCGTGCAGCGCAGCATCGTGGAGGAGCTCGGCGAGCGGCTCGGCGCGCCCGGGGAGTTCGGGAGCGAGGCGCTCGTCGCCTGCGACGCCGTCGTCCGGATCTTCCGGTCCGGCGGCGTCGAGGTGCAGGCCCTCCAGGGGCTCGACCTGCTGGTGCACGCGGGGGAGATGGTCGCCGTCGTCGGGGCGTCGGGGTCCGGCAAGTCCACCCTGCTGCGCATCCTGTCCGCCGCCGACGCGCCGAGCGCCGGGCGGGTCCGCGTGGGACGGTGGGACCTCGGGGCGCTGAGCGCCCGGGACCGGGTGACCTACCGACGCACCGTCGTCGGGACCGTCCGGCAGCAGACCGCGCGCAACCTCGTGCCGTACCTCACCGCGCGGCAGAACGTGGCGCTCCCCCTCACCCTCGCGGGGGCGTCGCGCGGGGAGCGGGTCGCGCGCGTGGGCGAGCTGCTGGAGCTGGTCGGGCTCGCCGACGCCGGCGGCCGCCGCCCCGCCGAGCTGTCCGGGGGCGAGCAGCAGCGGGTGGCGATCGCGGTCGCGCTGGCCAACCGGCCCCGGCTCCTGCTCGCCGACGAGCCGACGGGCGAGCTCGACACCGCGACCGGGCAGCAGGTGTTCGACGCGCTGCGCGCCGCCCAGCGGGACGCGGGCACGACCGTCGTGGTCGTCACGCACGACCCGGCGGTCAGCGGCCAGGTGGAGCGCACGGTGGCGATCCGGGACGGACGGACCAGCAGCGAGGTGCTGCGGCGCGCGCACGTCGGCGAGGACGGCGCCGCGGCCGTCGTCGCCGAGGAGTACGCGGTCATGGACCGGGCCGGCCGGGTGCAGGTCCCGCGGGAGTACCGGGAGGCGCTCGACCTCACCCGGCGCGTCCGGCTCCAGCTCGAGGCGGACCACGTCGCCGTGCGGCCGGACGGCTCCGCGGCCCCCGGTGGGTCCGGCGGCCACGGCGGCCCCGACGGGTCGGTCCGGCGTCGTCGGCACGGTGCCGCGTGACGGGCGGGGCGACCGCGGCCGCCGGGGCCGGGGCGGACGAGGCGGTGGTGCGGTCCGGCAGCCCGGGTCCCGCCGCCCCCGGCACGGCGCCGCTGGTCCGCGTCCGCGGCCTGCACCGCACCTACGGCTCGGGTCGCGCGGCCGTGCACGCGCTGCGGGGCGTCGACCTGGACGTGGCGCCCGGCGAGCTCGTCGCCCTGGTCGGCCGGTCGGGCTCGGGCAAGACGACCCTGCTCAACGCCGTCGGCGGGCTGGACCGGCCGGACGCCGGGACGGTGCACGTCGACGGCACCGACGTGACCACGCTCGACGCCGCAGGTCAGGTCCGGCTGCGCCGGGACGTGGTGGCGTTCGTGTTCCAGACGTTCGGGCTGGTCCCGGTGCTCAGCGCGGCGGAGAACGTCGCCGTGCCGCTGCGGCTGCGCGCGCTGCCGGTCGCCGACCGCGAGCGCCGGGTGGCCCTGCTGCTCCGGCTCGTGGGGCTGGACGGGCACGCCGGGCTGCGGCCGGACGAGCTGTCCGGCGGCCAGCAGCAGCGCGTCGCGATCGCCCGCGCCCTCGCAGGCTCGCCCCGGCTGCTGATCGCCGACGAGCCCACCGGCCAGCTCGACACCGAGACCGGCCTGGCGGTGATGGCGCTCATCCGGGCGGTCGTCGAGGCGGAGGGCACGGCGGCGGTCGTCTCGACCCACGACCCGGTGATGATCGACCTGGCGGACCGGGCGGTCCGTCTGGTCGACGGGCGCGTGCTGCCCGCATGACCGCCGCCTGGGCCCGGGAGGTGCCCGCGCTGGCGCTGCACCGCGCCCGGGCGCAGGCGCCGCTGCTCGCGGCCGTGACCGCGACGGCGCTGGTCGCGCTGACGGTCCTCGCCGCCTGCGGGCTGCTCCTCACCGCCGGCCGCCGGGACGCGCTGGACGCCGCGCTCACCGCCGCGGGGACCAGCGGGACCCAGGTGGTCGTCCGGCTCGTCCCGCCCGTCGGGGCGGACGCCGCCGAGGCCGCCGCGCTGGAGCCCGAGGTGGCGGCCCTCGTCCGACGCGCTCGCGCCGCTGCCCGCGACCCCGACCACCTGGACCGAGTCGCCCCTGCTGGCGCTGCCCGGCGACGGCTCGGCGGACCCGGGCTACGCGTACCTGACCGACGCCGCGGACCTCGCCGACGCCGCCCGCCTGGTGGCGGGCTCCTGGCCCGCGCCCGCCGGGGAGGCGCGGGAGGCCGCGGCGGCTGCGGGCGGGGGCGCTGCGGTCGACGTCGCGGTGCCCGAGGCCACCGCCGCCGCGCTGGGTCTCACGCCGGGCGACACCGTCGACCTGACCCCCTCGCCGGACGCGCCCGCGGCGGCGCCGCGCACGACCGTCCGGGTGGTGGGGGTGTTCCAGCCGCTCGGCCGGGGCGACCCCGGGACGCCGGTGTGGCAGCGCGACCTGCTCGGGGGCGCCGGGGTCGACCCGGAGCACCCCCGGCCGGGCACCTCGGGCCGGAAGCTGTCGCCGGCGTACGGGCCCCTCGCGGTCGCCCCCGGCTCGCTGCCCGCGGCCGGGACCGGCGTCGGGGTCGTGACCGTGACGCTGCGGCCGGGGACCGCCGGCGTCGCGGTCGCGGCCCTGCACGCGGCGGGCCGGGACGTCGCCCGGTTGCGTCCCGCGGTCGCGGACGCGCTCGGCGAGCGCGTCGACCGCGCGGTGGTCCGCACCGCCTTCCCGGCGACGGTCCGCGCGGTGGCGACCCAGCACGCCGTGGCGGGGGCCGCGGCGCTGACCGCCGGGATGGTCGGCGTCGCCCTGGCGGCGGCCGCGCTGCTGCTCGCCGGCCGGCTGCTGGCGGCGCGCCGCGCCCCGGAGCGCGCCCTGCTGCTCGACCGCGGGGCGGCCCGGCGCCAGCTGCTCGGCCTGGCGCTCGCCGAGGCGGCGGCGGTCGTGGCGGTCGCGGCGGCGCTGTCCGTCCCGCTCGGGCTGGCGGCGTACCGCGCGCTGACGGCGGTGCCGCTGGTCGCGCGCTCGGGCGTCGGGGCCCCGGACGGCGTGCCGGCGTCGCTCGTGGCGACCGTCGCCGCCGGCGCGGCCGGCCTCCTGGTGGCGCTCGTCGCCCCGGCGACGCGGCCCCCGGGCGCGCGGCGCCGCGGGGGCGCCGCGTCGCGGCTGGCCCGGTCCGGCGGGGACCTGCTGCTGGTGGCCGTCGCGGTGCTCGCCGCGGTCCGGCTCCGCGCCGGCGGTGCCACCGACGCGGTCCGGGTCCTGGCGCCCGTCCTGGTGCTGGTGGCGGCGTCGGTGGTCGTGCTGCGGGTCGTGCCCCTCCTGGCGCGGCCGGCGGAGCGCGCCGCGCGGCGGTCGCGAGGGTTCGTGCTGCCGCTCGCGGCCCTCGACGTGGCCCGCCGGCCCCGGGCCGCCGTCGCGCTGCTGCTCCTGGTGCTCGCCGCCGCGGGCGCGACGTCCGGCGCGGGGTGGGCGGCGACCTGGTCCCGGTCCCAGGCCGAGCAGGCGGAGGCGCTGGTGCCCGCGGCGGTGGTCGCGGCCGACGTGCCGGGCTCGCCGACCGCGCAGGGCGCCCTGGTCCGGTCGGCGGCCGACGGCACGGCGCTGCCGGTGACCGACCGGGTGACCGGGTTCGGGACGCTCGCGGTGTCCGGGCCCGAGGACGCGGAGCCCCGGCTGCTCGCCGTCGACACCGGGGCCGCGGCGCTGGCCGGGCGGCTGCCCGACGGCACGTCGTGGGCCGGGCTCACGGCGGGGCTCGCCCCGCCGGACGACGAGCTCGCGGCGGCCCTGCCGTTCGCCGCCGGCGGCGGGGACCTGGCGGTCCGGGTCTCGGGGACGACCGGCAGCACCTACCCGATGGCGGTGACGCCGACGCTCGTGCTCGACGACGGGCACGGGGTGCGGGTGCGGGCCGTGGGGGAGCGGGTGCCGCTCGACGGCGCGGAGCGCACGGTGCGGCTGACGACGCCGGGCGGCTTCTCGGCGCCCGACGGGGGTGCCCGGGTGCTCGCGGTCGCGCTGCAGGTGGCGACCGACGCCGTGCTGGACGAGGGCGTCGGCGGGCTGGCGGACGTGGACGTCGCGGTGGGGTGGGACCGGCCGCCGGGCGCCGACGAGCCGGCGGCCGGTCCGGACGGGTGGTCCGCGCGCCCGACCGGCGCGACGCTCCGGAACCAGTCGCTCGCGGACCCGGCGGTGACCGTGGCGCCGGGGCTGCTGCGCGGCGCGGCCGAGGTCGACGTGTCGCGCGCGTCGTACCTGCCGACCGTGCTCGTGCTCACGGCGTTCTCCCCGGTGGCGGAGCTGCCGGTGGTGGTGACCCAGGACCTCGCGGCCGACGCGGGGCTGGCGCCCGGCGACGCGCTCCAGGTCGCGGTCGGCGGGACCGCGCTGCCCGCGACCGTCGCCGCCGTCGCCCCGTACCTCCCGGGCGCGGTCGACGGGCCCGCGGTGCTCGCGGACCTGCGGATGCTGTCCCGGGTCGCGGTCGGGGAGGCCGAGACGGCGTCGCCGGTGGACGCGTGGTGGCTGCCCGCGGGCGGTGACGTGGCGGCGCTGCGGGACGCGGGCGCGGGCGTGACGTCGCGGGCCGAGGTCGCCGAGGACCTCCGGGGCGGGCCGCTGCGGGTCGGGGTCCTCGCGGCGCTCGGGCTGCTCGTCGTCGCCGCCGTCGCGCTCGCCCTCGTCGGCACCGCCCTGCACGCCGCCGAGACGGCCGAGGACCGCGGCCCGGAGGTGGCGCGGCTGCTCGCCGTCGGCGCGGCCCCGCGGGCGGTGGCCGGCACGCTGCTCGTGCAGCACGTGGTGGTGGACGTCCTCGCCGTGGCCGCGGGCACCGCCGTGGGGGCGGTCGCGGTCCGGGCGCTCGCGCCGGCGCTGACGATCTCGGCGACCGGGGGCAGGCCCGTGCCCGGGGCGCTGGCGGTCTGGTCCTGGCCCGTCGCGGGCGGGATCGCGACGGTGCTGCTCGCGGGGTCGGCCGCGGTGGTGCTGCCGGTCGTGACGGGCCTGGTCCGGCGCGCGTCCGCCGCGCACCTGCGACTCGGGGACGCCGGGTGACCGGCCGGCACCGCACCCGCGCCGGGCGGCGCCGGGCGGGGCTCGACCTCGGCACGCTCCCGCGGCGCGCCGCTGCGCAGGCGGGCCCGCTGGCGCTGGTGGCGGTGCTGGTCGCCCTCGTGGTGGCGCTGGCGGTGGCGGTGCCCCGGGCCGTCGCGCGGGTGTCGGACGCGGCGGTGCGGACCGCGGTCGCCCGGGCCGGTGCGGACGCGGACCTGGTGGTGACGACGCCGACGGCGTTCACCGAGACCGGGCAGGGGTACGACGGCTCGGCCGGGCTCGCGCGGCAGGCGGCGGACCAGATCGCCGCCGGGCTGGCCCCGCGGCTCGGCGACGTGCTGCGCCTTCCCGTGGTCTCGACGGCGACGGCGCCGCTGCAGCTCGCGGTGGACCCGGACGACCGCGCCGCGCCCACCGGGGAGGCGACCCTCCGGCTGGTGTGGACCCCGGCGGAGGGCGCGGTGACGTGGGTGTCCGGGGCGGAGCCGGTGGTCCCGCCCCCGTCCCCGGCGCCGGGGGCCGACGGCGGCGCCGGGGACGGGGGCGCGCCCGTCCCGCCGGAGCCGGTGCAGGTCGGGCTCTCCGAGGCGGTGGCGCGCGCCGTCGGCGCGACGACCGGCGACCTGCTGCACCTGACGGCGTCCGACGGCGGGCCGGTCGAGGCGGTGGTGTCGGGGGTGTTCCGTCCCGCGGACCCGGGCGCCGCGACGTGGCACGACGCGCCCGACCTCCTCGACCCGCGCGTGTCGACGACGGGCCCCGCCACGACCACCGACGCGGCCGCGCTGCTCTCGGACGAGTCGCTGGCCGCGGCGGTGGCGGCGGTGGGCCCGCGGGAGGTGCAGCGCACCGTCCGGGTCGCCCTCGAGCCCGCGCGGGTGGGCGTCGCGGCCGCCGACCGGGTGCTCGCCGAGCTGCCGGCGCTGCAGGCCTCGCCCGGCACGATCGGCTGGGGTGCGTCCGGCGGGTCCCTGCACTCGAGCGCGGTGGGCGTGCTCCGGGCGGCGGCCGCGGACCTCGCGGCCGCGCGGGCCGCCGCGACGTCGCTCGTCGTGGGCGGGGTGGGCGTGGGTGCGCTGCTCGTCGTCCTCACCGCGGGGCTGCTCGCCGGGCGCCGGGCCGGCGAGCTCGCCACCCGGCGCGCCCGGGGTGCGGCGCTGCCCGCGCTGGCCGTCGAGCTCGGGGTCGAGGCGGTCGTCGTCACCGGGGTGGGTGCGCTGGCCGGCGTGGTCCTGGCCGGTGCCGTCGTGCCCGGGGCGGTGCCCGTCGGGGCCGTGCTCGCCCTCGCGGGGCTCGCCGCGCTCGCGCCGCCCGTCGCGGCGCTGCGCGTCGCGCACGGTGCGGCGGACCCCGGCCGGCGGCGGCGGGCCGGCGACCGGGCCGGCCGCGGGGCCGACGCCCAGGGCCGGCGGCTGGCCACGGAGGTCGCGCTGGCCGCGCTGGCGGCGGGCTCGGTCGTGGCGCTGCGCGCGGGCGCGGCGGGCGGCGCCCCGGGAGCCGGGACCGGCGCGGCCGCGGGGGTGGGCCCGGCCCGGGCCGGGTCGCCCCCGGACCTGCTCGCCGCCGCCGCGCCGGCGCTCCTCGCCGCCGTGGGCGCGGTCCTCGTCGCGCGTGCGCTCCCGGCGCTCGTCGCGCGGCTGGCGCCGCTCGCGGAGCGGTCCCGGCGCGCGGTGGGGGTGCTCGCGGTCGCCCGCGCCCGGTCCGACGGGCTCGCCGCGCTGCCGCTGGTGGCCGTCGTGACGGCCGCCGCACTGGTCGTCGTGGGCGCGTCGGCCGCGCTGGCGGTGCGGGACGGCCAGGAGGCGGCCGCGTGGGCGTCCGTCGGCGGCGACGCGCGCGTCCAGGGTCCGCCCGGCCCGGTGCTCGCCTCGGCGGCCGCGGCGTGGGCCCGCGAGCCGGGGGTGGCGGCCGCCGTCGCCGCGCGGGTCGTCCGCGACGTCCCCGCCCGCTCGGCCGGCGGCTCCGCGCGCGTCGACGTGGTGGTGGGCGAGCCCGCCGACCTGGCCCGGCTCGTAGCGGCCCTGCCGGGCGGGGCCACCACCTCGCCCGCCGCCGGCGCGGTGACCGGTGAGGTGGTGCTGCGCTGGGAGGGCGAGGACCGCACGGTGCACGCCCTCCCGGTGCCCGGGCTGCCCCGGCCGTCGGCGGGCCAGGACGCGACGCGCGCGGTCGTCGCGGTGGACGCGGCCGAGCTCGGCGGGGTCGACGCGGCGCCGCCCGGCACCGTGTGGCTGGTCGGTCCCGGGGCCGAGGCGGCGGTCCGCGCGGCGCCGCCGCCCGACGGCGCCGAGGTCGTGACCCGGACCGCGACCCTGCGCGCGCTGCGGGCGGACGTGCTGCCCCGCGCGCTCGTCGGCGCGGCGGGCGCGTCCGTGGTGCTGCTGCTCGCGTTCGTGGCGCTCGCCGTGCTGGTCGCGGCCACCGCGGGGGCGCCCGGCCGGCGCCGCGCCCTGGACACGCTGCGCACCGTCGGCCTCTCCGACCGCGAGGCCCGCCGCGTCGCCGCCGGGGAGGTGCTGCCGACGGCCCTGCTCGCGTCGTCGGCGGGGGCGGCGCTCGGCTGGGCCGTGGTGCCGCTGGTGCTCGGGCCGCTCGGGCTCGGCGCGGCGGCGGGGTCCGGCGCGGCGGCGGGGTCCGGCCCGCCGGGGTCGATCGCCTGGGCCGCCGCGGCGCTGCCGGTCCTGGTGGGGCTGGCGGCGGCCGCGGCGGTGCTGCAGGTCGAGCACGGGCGGCGGCGGACGCACCGGCTGGGCGAGGTGCTGCGCGCCGGCGGCTGACCTCCGGACCGCGCCGGGTGCCGCCCGACGGCACGCGACCGGGGGCCGCCACCACCTACCGACGCGCCGCAGCAGCACCCAGCGGTACCCGGGGGACCACTCACCCCACCACTCAGCCCCGCCGGAGGCGCGGACCCTGGACGGACGCGCCGCGACGGACCGGCCTCGCGGCCCGACCCGGGGGAGACGACCGTGCCGACACCGTCCCGAACGACCGCCGTGCTCGACGGGGCGGTCGACCCGCTGACCAAGGCCCGGCTGCTGGCGGCGCTCCTCGGCCGCCCGATGTCCGGCCCCGAGCTCGACCGGCGCTGCCGGACCGACGGCGTCGCGGCGGCGGTGTCCGAGCTCGTCCTCGCGGGGTCCGCGCGCCGGACCCGCGACGGCGGCCTGGAGCTGGACCCGGGTCGGCGCTCCGCCGCGCTCGACGCGCTGGCGCGGGACCTGCGCGTAGGGGACCCGGCCGACGGCGCGAGCCGCCCGCGCGGCTGAGCAGCGCGTCCGGGCTGTCGCCGCGGCGCGTTCCGTCGGAGACTGGGGGCTGATCCCGCCCCGCACCAGGAGGAGCCACGTGACGACGCGCCCGCAGCACCGCCGCAGCGGCCCGGCGCCGGGCGCGCACGGCCGCGCCCGGGCGCGGAGGCGTGCCACGCGGTCCGCGCAGGCCGCGTCCGTGGCGGTGCTCGGCGGCCTGCTCGCGGCGGTGGCGCTCCAGGCGGCGCCGACCGTGGCCGACCGGGCGGCCGCACCGCCCCCGCCGGCGGCGAGCGGGCGCGCGACGCCGGCGCCGACCGCCGCCGCACCGGAGCCCGGTCCCTCGGCCCCGGCCGTGCTGCCCGACCTCCGGCCGACGGACGTCGCCGACCCCGGCGCCGCCCGCGGGCCGCTCGCGCTCCCGGACACCCCGGCGCCGCCCGCCGCGCTCGTGCCGCCCGCCCGCGTCGGCCTGGACCTCGGCCTGCACCCGACCGACGACGCCGGGAGCGTCTGGGTGGTGGTCAACAAGGCGCTGCCGATCACCCCGGCGGACTGGGCGCCCGGGGCGCTCGTGACCGTCGCCGGGTACCAGGTCCGACCCGAGGTGGCCGGGCCGCTCGAGCAGATGCTCGCCGCCGCGTCCGCCGACGGGGTCGCGCTGACGCTCCGGAGCGCGTTCCGCTCGTACGACGACCAGGTCCGGGTGCACGCCGACCTCGTCGGGCGGGTCGGCCAGGCGCACGCCGAGGAGGTCAGCGCCCGGCCCGGGCACAGCGAGCACCAGACCGGCCTCGCGGTCGACGTCGGGAGCACGACGCGCCCCGACTGCGACTTCCAGGACTGCTTCGGCGACACCGCCGAGGGCCGGTGGGTCGCGGCGCGCGCGGGGGAGTTCGGGTTCCTCGTGCGGTACACCGCCGCCAACCGCGCGGTCACCGGGTACGCGCCGGAGGGCTGGCACCTGCGCTGGGTCGGCACCGACCTGGTGGCGGAGCTGGAGCGCCGGGGCGTCACCACGCTGGAGGAGGCGTTCGGCCTGCCCGGCGGCCCGGACTACCGCTGAGCCCGGCGCGGCGCGGTCAGCGCGGGTCGTCGGGCGTGCTCGTCGCGCGGCCCTGCTGGCGGAGCCACTGCGAGTCGTCGTTGACGTACGCGTAGTAGAGCCCGATGAGCAGCCCGCCGCCGATGAAGTTCCCGACGAGCGCGATCGCCACGTTCCCTGCCGCGGCCCCGACGTCCAGGCCCTCCTGCAGGCCGACGATCGAGAACAGCACCGTGTTGGCGACCGAGTGCTCCAGGCCGAGGAACGCGAAGATGAACACCGACGTGATCATCACCAGGCACTTGGTCAGGTCGTCCTTGATCAGCCCGTTGTAGACGAGCAGCATCGCCACGTTGATGCAGAAGTTGCACAGCACCGCCCGGACCAGCAGGTCCACCCAGCCCGACGGCCCGTCGGCCACGTACGCGAGCTTGTGCTCGACCGACAGCACCATCTCGTCCAGCGGGGCGCCGTCGATGATCGTCGACAGCCGCAGCAGCACCGCGACGAACAGGCCGCCGGCGAGGTTGCCGAGGTAGCAGAGCCCGAGCATCCGCAGCGCCCGCAGCCAGCTGGTGCGGCGGTGGTAGGCCCCGATCGAGACGATCATCATGTTCGAGGTCAGCAGCTCGGACCGCGAGTAGTAGATGAACACCAGCGCCCAGCCGAACACCACCGCGCCGACCAGGCGGCCGACCGGCCGGACCGACCCGTCCCCGATGCCCGCGAACGCGCCGAGCACGGCGTAGTACGTGGCGTAGAGCAGCCCGATCAGCACCCCGGCCATGGCCGCGCGCTGCAGGTAGCGCCGGGCGAGGCCGCCGGACATCGTCGTCTTGGTCTCCAGCACCTCCAGGGCGGTGCTGATGAACTGCTTGCCCGGGAACAGGGACTGCGGGTCGGCGGCGCTCACCGCGCCCAGGCTGCCACACCCGGACCGCCCGGGTGAAGACGGGCCGCGAGGCTCATCACCGCAGGTCGGGGGCCCGATGACACAGGAGACCCGCGATGGACCGCGGGCGGGACGAAGGACCATGACGGCCACAGCGAGCGACGCACGAACCGCACCACCCGCACCCCCCACCGACTGGGAGGCCGCGGTCGACGAGCTCGCCCTGCTCGCGGACTCCGACGCCGGGGCCTGCGTCCGCCGGGCGGAGGACCTCATCGCCGAGGCGGTCGCCAGCCGCGCCGGGGGCGCCGAGATGCGGCTCGCGTACTACGCCGCTGTCGCGCACCACGCGCTCGGCGAGGACGTCCGGGCCCTGGAGCGGGCGGTCCGCGCCGAGCACCTCGCCCGCGAGCGCGGGGCGCTGGTGTGGCAGTCCCGCGCGCTCGCCCGGCAGGGGCTGGTGCACCACGACCTCGGCCACACCGAGGACGCCGTCGACCTGCTCACCCGCGCCGCCGAGCTGCGCCGCGAGGCCGACGACGTGGCGGGCACCGCCGACGTGCTCACGATCCTCGGGTCGGTCTACACGTCGATGCCGCACTTCGCGCCGCAGGCCGCGGGCGTGCTCACCCAGGCGCGCCGGCTCTGGCTGACCGCCGGGGACCCGGACCGCGCGTCGATCGCGCTGGCGAACCTCGCGCGCACCTTCGTGGAGACCAGCCGCCGGCTCGCCGCGGACAACCCGCGGGGCGCCCGCGCGTCCGCCCGCCGGGCGCTCGGGCTGGCGCTCGAGGCCGTGGACGAGTCCGACGCCGCCGGCCTCGTCCGGACGGCGGTCGACGCGCGTCTCACCGCCGCGGTCGCGCACCTGCTCGCGGGGGACCGCGAGGCCGCGGAGGGGGTGCTGGACGCGGCCGGCGCGATGCTGGCGCGGTTCCCGGCGGCGGGGCTGCGGCTCTCCCTGCACCGCATCCGCGCGGGCATGCTGCTGGACGGGGGCCTGCTGCCGGAGGCGGTGGCGGAGGCGCGCGAGGGCATGACCCTGTGCGACGCGCTGCGCCGCCCGGCCGAGCGCACCGAGCTGCTCCGGGTGCTGGCCGACGCGCACGAGGCGCTCGGCGACCCGGTGGCCGCGCTCGCCGCGCTCCGCGAGCTGCACGGGCTCACCGTCCGGCTCGGCGACGCGCAGGCCGAGCGGCGCGCCGCGCTGCTCGGCGCCCGGATGGAGGTCGAGCAGGCGGAGCGGCAGGCGGAGGCCGAGCGCCGGCGCTCCGAGGCGCTGGAGGAGAGCAACGCCCGGCTCGCCCACGAGGCGGCCCACGACGGCCTGACCGGCCTGGCCAACCGGCGCACCCTGGACACCCAGCTGGACCTCTGGACCGCCGAGCGCGGCGCCTTCGCGGTGGCGCTGCTCGACGTCGACCACTTCAAGCGGGTGAACGACACGTACTCGCACCAGGTGGGGGACGCGGTGCTGGTGCGGGTGGCGGCCGCCCTCCAGCACGCCCTGCGCCGCGACGACCTGGCCGCGCGGTACGGCGGCGAGGAGTTCGCCGTGCTGCTCGACGGGCTCACCGGCAGCCGGACGGTCGACGTGTGCGACCGGCTGCGCGAGACCGTCGCGGGCCTGGAGTGGGACGACCTCATGCCCGGCGCGCGGCTGACCGTGAGCATCGGCGTGGCCGAGCGGCACCCGGGGGAGCCGGTCGCCGACCTCCTCGCCCGCGCCGACGCCGCCCTGTACCGCGCCAAGGCCGCCGGGCGCGACCGGGTGCGGGTGGCGGACCCGGCGGCCTGAGGACCGGCACCCCGGGCGCGCGTCGACGCCCGCCGCGTCGGGCGCGTCAGCCCGCCGTGCTGCCACCCGCCGCCGCGCGGGCCGCGTCCTCGACGCGCGCCCGGTACGCCGACCAGGCGTCGGCGTCGTGGAACGGCAGGTTCGGGTCGTCCGGCCGCGAGCCCACGGCGCCGTCGACGGTCTCGCGGAGGATGTCGGCGTGGCCCGCGTGCCGGGCGGTCTCCGCGACCACGTGGACGAGGATCCGGTGCAGCGTGACGTCCGCGCTCTCCGGGCGCCACCAGGGGACGCGGCCCGGCGCGTCGAGGGGCAGGGCCTCGATGGTGGCGTCGGCGTGCGCCGCCGAGAACGCGTGCAGCTCCCGGACCTGGTCCAGCGACTCGTCCGCCGGCACCCACATGTCGGCGTTGGGCTCGGCGTCGTCGGCGAACCACGGCAGCGCCCGGCCGTGCGGGCGGTCGAACACCTCGCCGAAGTAGTCGAGCTGGACGCTGGCCACGTGCTTGACGAGGCCGGCGACGTTCGTGCCGGTGGTGGTCAGCGGCCGGCGCGCGTCGTACTCCGACAGCCCGTCGAGCTTGGAGAGCAGGGAGTCGCGGTTCTCGCGCAGGTACCGGTGCAGCATCGCCTTGTCGTCCATGCGAGCAGTCTGCCGCCCGGGTCCGACACCCGCCGGGCCGGGGCGGGTCACCCGGACGGCGCAGACCGGCGTGCTCCGGGTGCGGGACGGCCACGCCGACCCGAGACTGACGACGTGACCGACCGGCTGCTCCTGCTCCGCTCCCTGGCGGAGGCCGTCGCGCGCTCGGGCCGGGGCGCCGGCTCGGGCCTCTGCCCGCCGGCCGTCGACCGGCTGTGCCGCGCCGCCGCCGACCTGCTCGGGGCGGACGGCGCCGCGCTGACCTGCGCGCCCGCCGGCGCCGGCCGGTACACGGCGTGCGCGACCGACGACGTCGCGGCCCGCCTCGCGGAGATCGAGGACCTGGTGGGCGACGGCCCCGCCGTCCGCGCCGCGCGGCACGGACGGACCGTCGGGACCGTGCTCGGCGCGGCCGCGCCCGGGCGCCCGGCCGACCTCCCGCCGGACGTCCCCGAGGTGCCGCCGGTGTTCGCCGTGCTCGCCGCGGAGGCGGTGGACCCGGGCGCGACCGTCGCCGTGCGGGCGTGGCCCGTGCACGTGGACGGCCGGGCGGTGGCGGCGCTGACCGTGCACGGGCCGGCGGGCTCGGTCCCCGCCGACGTGCTCGCGGACGGGCAGGTGCTGGCCGACGCGCTCGGCCCGGCGCTGGTCGGCCCCGCGGTGGCGAGCGCCCCGGCGCGCGCCCGCCGGCACCGCGCGGTCGGCATGCTCGTGGCCCAGACCGGCCTGGCCCCGGACGACGCCGGGGCGCTGCTGCGGGCGCGGGCCTGGGCGGAGGACGTCGCCGTGGCGGACCTGGAGGACGCCGTGCTCGAGCGACGCGCGACGTTCGCGGGCGGCGGCGCCACGGACGCGGGACCCGGGGTCACCCGCCAGGAGTAATCGGCCGCCGCCCCGCAGGATCGCGGGACGAATCGGGCATCTCGCCCCGGTCCGGCGTGCCACGATGTGGCTGCGCGCCGTCCGCGCGCGACCGGTGACGGGGCTCGGCGAGGAGCCCCGCACGTGCTGCCCAGGGGGACGGACGATGGCTGAGGTGTGTGCGGTGTGGCCGGGCGCGGAACCCGCGCGCAGCGTGCTGGCGCTCCTGGACGACCTGGTGGGCCTCGTGACGGCGCGGACCGGGGGCGCCGCCGAGGGCGCCGTGCACGCCCGCCGGCGCGGCACCGACTGGCTGATCGCGTCCACCGGCGACCGGCTGACGCGCTCCGGCGCGGCCGTCGACCACGCGGGTCCGTGGCGCGCGGCCCTCGGCGCCGGTGCGCCGCTGGTGCTGCCCGACCTGCGCGAGGACGCCGGGCGGGCCGGCCGGGCCGGCGAGCCGTGGCGGGCCGCCGCGCTGCGCGCCGGGTTCCGGGGCGTGCTCGCGCTGCCGGTCCCGCTGCACCGCGGCGGCACCACCGCTCTCACCCTCTACCTGGACGCCGCCGGGGCCTGCGGGCCCGAGGTGCTGCGCCGGGCCGGCGGCTTCGCGGGCGAGATGGCGTCGCTGATCGAGCTGCACAGCACGATCCCGGCGCGCGAGCCCGCGCTCTCGGAGGCCGAGGCGGCGCGGCGCACCCGGGCCTCGGTGGACCACGCCGTCGGCGTGCTCATGGAGGTGCGCGGGTGCGACGAGGACGAGGCGCGGCACGTGCTGGAGGTGCTGGGCGCCTCGCAGGGGCGGACGCTCGACGCGGTGGCCGCGTCGGTGGTCCGGCACGCCGTGCGCCCGGGCCGCGGCGGGCTCGGCGGCGGCTCCGCGAAGGCGGCGCGCCGCTCCTGAGCGGTCCGCCCCGCGGGCGCCCGGCCCACCCGGGACCGTCGGCCCACCCGGACCCACCGCGGCCCGCCTAGCGTGGCCGGCACGGGCGACGCACCGTCGCGCCGCCCGCCGCGGGGACCAGGGGAGGCAGCCATGCGCGCGCACGTCGTCTACGAGAGCCTGTTCGGGAACAGCCACGCCGTCGCGGAGGCGGTGGCGGCCGGCCTGCGCGCGGCCGCGCCCGGGGCGGACGTCGAGGTGGTCAGCGTGCTGGCGGCGCCGGACGCGCTGCGCACGGACCTCGTGGTCGTCGGCGGCCCGACGCACGCGTTCTCCCTGAGCCGGCCGGAGACCCGGCGCAGCCGGCCCGAGCACCTGGACGACCCCGAGGCGCGCCGGCGCGCGGAGGCGGAGCCGGGCGCCGACTCCGGCCGCGGCGTGCGCGAGTGGCTGGAGGCGCTCGACGCCGCCGAGGGTACGCCGGCGGCGGCCTTCGACACCCGGGTCGACCGGCCCGTCCCCAAGCGGGCGTCGGCGGGCATGGCCAAGCGCCTGCGCCGCGCGGGCTGCCGGGTGGTGCTCCCGCCGGCGGGGTTCCACGTCGCCGGGATGCACGGGCCGCTCGTCGACGGCGAGCTCGCCCGCGCGACCGCGTGGGCGGCGGACGTCGCCCGGGCCGCCGGGCTCACGGGCGCTCCCGACCCGGCCTGACCCGCCCCACGGGCGCCGCCGCGCCGCGCGGCTAGGCTGCGGCGGGACGACCCGCGGTCCGGCGCGGGCGCGAGGACGGGGGAGCGCAGCGGTGGCGGACGTGACGTCGACGGTGTTCTGGGTCAACGGGCGCCTGGTGCCCGAGGCGGAGGCGACGACCTCGGCCCGGGACCACGGGTTCGTCGTGGGCGACGGGGTGTTCGAGGCGGTCAAGGTCGACCGCGGGCGGATCTTCGCGCTGTCCCGGCACGTCGTGCGCATGACGCGGTCCGCGGCGGGCATCGGGCTGCCGGGCTTCGACCCCGACCTCGTGCGGCGGGCGGCCCACGAGGTCGTCGAGGCGAACGCGGACCTGCTCACCAGCGCCTACGACCTGCTCCGGATCACGTTCACCGGCGGCCCGGGCGTGCTCGGCAGCGGCCGGGTCGACGGCCCCCCGACGCTGGTGCTCGGCGTCACCCCGGGCCACGACCCGGACCCCGCGACCGGCGTCATCACGGTGCCCTACCGGCGGAACGACGTCGGGGCGCTCACCGGGCTCAAGACCACCTCGTACGGCGAGAACGTCCTGGCGCTCGCCCGGGCGCGGGCCGCCGGCGCCAGCGAGGCGGTGTTCGCCAACACCCGCGGGCAGCTGTGCGAGGGCACGGGCACGAACGTGTTCGTGGTGCGGGACGGGGAGCTCCTGACGCCGCCTCTGGGCTCCGGCTGCCTGGCCGGGGTGACCCGCGCGCTGGTCCTCGAGTGGTACGGCGCGCGGGAGGTGGACCTGCCCTACGACGCGCTGACCACCTCGGACGAGGTGTTCCTCACGTCGACGGCGCGGGACGTGCAGCCGGTGGTCGCGGTCGACGGAGCGCCGGTGGGCGGCGGCGCGCCCGGGCCGGTGACGCGCGAGGTCGCCCGGATCTTCGCGGAGCGGCAGCTCCAGCACGTCGACCCCTGACGGGACCCGCTCAGACCCCGTGCAGCGTCGCGGCCAGGAGCACGGCGCGCGACGCCAGGGCCGGTAGCCGCACGTGCTCCGTGGCGGCGTGCGCCCCGCCGCCGCCCGGCCCGAAACCGTCGAGCGTAGGCAGCCCTGCCGCCCCCGTGAGGTTCGTGTCCGCGGCCCCGGGCGCCGGCGCGCCCGTGACGTCCTGCCCGACCCGGGTCGCCGCCGCGGACACCGCCGCGAGCAGCCCCTGCGCCGCGGCCCCGGGCTCCCAGGCCGGCCGCCGGGACAGCACCTCCGCCCGGACGTCGGCGCCCGGGCGCACCGGGACGGGGTCCGTCAGGTGCGCCAGCACCTCGCGCTCGCTCGCCCGGGTGACGAACCGCAGGCCGAGGTCGGCGCGGGCGCGGTCCGCCACCACGTTGGTCCGGGTGCCGCCGGCCACGACGCCGACGTTCGCCAGCACCGAGGGGTGGTCGGCGAGGAACCGCCGCGCGGCGAGCAGCTGGTCGAGCAGCTCCTCGGTCGCCGACACGCCCCCGTCCGGGTCGACCGCGGCGTGCGCGGCGAGGCCGGTGACGTGCAGCCGGAGCCGGGTGGACCCGCGCCGAGCGGTCTTCAGCCCGCCGTGGGCGCCCGGCGCCTCCAGGCCGAGGGCGTAGGCGGCGCCGCGTGCGGCGTCCCGGACGAGGCCGGCGGTGGCGGGGGAGCCGATCTCCTCGTCGGGGGTGACCAGCAGCCGCACGGGCCGGTGCCCCAGCCCCGCGGTGCGCAGCAGCTCCGCCGCCGCCAGCGCGACGACGAGGCCGCCCTTCATGTCGTAGGTCCCCGGCCCACGCAGCACGTCGCCGTCCCGCCGGACCGGGACCGCGCCGACGGCGTGCACGGTGTCGTGGTGCGCGAGCAGCAGCGCGGGGGCGTCCCCGGCGCGCGGCCCCCGGCCGGGGAGGTCGAGGACCACGGCGTCGCCCGACGCCGGGTCCGCGGTCGGCACCCGGCCGCCGCGGAACCCGGCCGCGCGGGCGTCCGCCACCACGAGGTCCGCCAGCGCGTCCAGCGCCGCGGCCGCCCCGGTCGGGGTCTCGAGGCGCACGTACCGCTCCAGGCGCCCGGCGTCCGCGGGCAGCCGGCGCCGGGCGGCCTCGTCGAGCCCGGCCAGGGCCGCGGCGTCGTCGCCTCTCATGCCCACCGAACCTAGGCCCGCCGCGCCCGCCCCGCCCGCGGGGCGCGCGCCGCGGGCGGGGCGGGCGCGTCAGGCCGGCGCGTCAGGCCGGCGCGTCCGCGCGGAACCGCCGCAGGAGGCTCTGCGCCGCCTCGGCCACCAGCCCGTGGTCGTGCGTCACCGCGAAGGCGAACTCCCGCTCGTCGTCCTCCGGAGACCCCACGGGCGCGCCGAGGGCCGCCGAGTGCCGCGACCGCGGCCCGTCGATCTCGCGCCCCACCAGGGCCACCGACTCGTGCGCCCCGAGGACCACGACCGCCCACTCCTGGGCGAGCGGCGCGGCGGGGTCGAGCGGCGCCCACCGCACGTCCCGGGGCAGCTCGGCCGGCCGGCCGGTGCCGAGGGCCCCGACGAACGGCAGCACCTCCGCGAGCCGGCCGTAGCGCCGCGCCGACCGGCCGGTGAAGAACCGCTCGTCCTGGAACGCGCCGAGCACCACCGGGGGCACCCGGTGCGCCAGGGCCGCGGCCTCGAGGGTGCGGGAGAGCGGGAGCAGCAGCCGCTTCGGCGCGAGCCGCACCGCCCGGCGCGTCCCGATGACCTCGAACGGCGTCGCGGCGCCCCCGAGCGGCGCGTGCGGGCGCGGGAGCCGCCCCGCGTGCCGCTCGCCCGCGGGCAGCGTCCGGTGCGGGCGCCCGAGGAACCAGCCCTGGCCGAGGTCGGCACCGAGCACGAGCGCGCGCGTCAGGTCGTCCTGGGTCTCGATGCCCTCGGCCACGACGCGCGCGCCGGTCGCCTCGGCGCGGGCGCGCACCGCGCCCGCGACCAGGACGGTCTCCGGGTCCTCCAGCGTGCGGAGCAGCTGCAGGTCCAGCTTGATGATCTCGGGCGCCAGCAGCGGGATGAACGCGAGGGACTCCGGCACCGCGCCGACGTCGTCGAGCGCGATGGCGCAGCCCGCCGCGCGCAGCCGGGCCGCCGCGTCGAGCATCCCGGCCGGGTCGAGGGCGAGCGCGCGCTCGGTGATCTCGACCACCACGCGCACCTGGGGCCCGCGGCGCGCGAGCGTTTCGAGCACCAGCGGCAGGTGCCGGGACAGCGTCCGGGGCTCGATGTTGAGGAACAGCGTGTGGGACGCGCCGCCCGCCGCGGCCTCGGCGTCCGCGAGCGCGCGGGACATCGCTGCCCGCTCGAGCTCGCCGAGCAGCCCGGCCTGCTCCGCCGCGTCGAGCACCTCCAGGGGCGACCGCCAGCCGGAGTCCGCGGGGGTCCGCAGCAGGGCCTCGCGGCCGAGCACCTCGCCGGTCGCGAGCTCGACGACCGGCTGGTAGGCGCAGTGCACCCCGCCGGTGCGGAGCAGCTCCGGCACGGGCAGCCGGCCGGGGTGCTCCGGGGCGGACAGGAGGGTCACCTCGTCCTGATCGGCAGGTGCGGGCCGATGTTGAAGGTCCTGGTCGTCGGCGTGTGCGGGGCGGCACCGGGCGCCGGCTCGGGCTAGCGTGGCGGCGGGTTCGGACGGGACGGGGGCGGCGTGGCGCGACATCAGCAGGACCGGCGGGTGGGGGACCACCTGGTCGACCGGGGCCTGGTCAGCAAGGCGACCCTGGACGCCGCGGAGCGGGTCGCCGCGGAGTCCGGCGCGTACATCGGCCAGGTGCTGATCGCGCTCGGCGCGCTCGACTCGGCCTCGCTGACCCGCGCGCTCGCCGACCTGTGGGGCCTGCCGTACGTCGTGCCCACCCGGATCACCGAGGCGCTCGACGCGGGCGGCGCCGACGTCGGGCGGGTGCTCGCGGAGCAGTGGCTGCCGCTGGAGCGCCGCGGCGACGGGACCCTGGTCGTCGCGGTGGTCGACGAGCCGACCCCCGAGCGCCGCGCCGCGATCGCCGGCGCCCTGGGCGAGGAGCCGTTCCTCGTGCTCGCCGACCGGTGGGACTTCCAGCAGGCCGTCCTCGACCGGTACGGGTCGGACCTGCGCGAGCGCGCGAGCCTCGGGCTCTGGGGCCGCTCCCCGGCCCAGTCGGCGCGCACCGTGCTGGTGCCGTGGCAGCGGGTCGCGCTGGTCGTCGCCCTGGTCGTCGTCGTGCTCGCGGCGGTCGCGGACCTGCGCGCGGTCGTCGTCACGCTGTCGGTGGTCGTCGGGCTGGCGTTCCTGGTCGGGACCGGGTTCAAGTTCTGGGCGTCGCTGCGCGGCGCGCGCATGGAGCACGTGACGCGCACCGACCCCGCCGAGCTGGCGGCCCTGCCCGACCACGAGCTGCCCCGGTACACGGTCCTGGTGCCCGTGTACAAGGAGGCGAACATCGTCGCCAACCTGATCGGCAACCTCGGCGCGCTGGACTACCCGGCGCACCTGCTCGAGGTGCTGATCCTGGTCGAGGAGGACGACGCCGAGACCCGCGCCGCCGCCGAGGCCGCGCACCCGCCGGCGCACTTCCGGTTCATCACCGTCCCCGCGGGCGCCCCGCAGACCAAGCCCAAGGCGTGCAACGTCGGCCTGGAGTTCGCGACCGGCGAGTACCTGGTGATCTACGACGCCGAGGACAAGCCCGAGCCGGACCAGCTGAAGAAGGCGGTGCTCGCGTTCCGGCAGGCGGGGGAGGAGCTGGTCTGCGTGCAGGCCGCGCTCAACTACTTCAACGCCGACGAGAACCCGCTGACCCGGATGTTCACGCTGGAGTACTCGTTCTGGTTCGACTACATGCTGCCCGGGCTCGAGTACGGGAAGCTCGCGATCCCGCTCGGCGGCACGTCGAACCACTTCCGGGTCAGCGGCCTGCGCCGGCTCGGCGGCTGGGACCCGTACAACGTCACGGAGGACGCCGACCTGGGCATCCGGGCATCGGCCGAGGGGCTGCGGGTCGGCGTCATCGACTCGACCACGTACGAGGAGGCCAACACCTCCTACCCGAACTTCGTGCGCCAGCGCTCCCGGTGGATCAAGGGCTACATGCAGACGACGCTCGTGCACCTGCGGCAGCCGTTCCGGCTGGTGCGGGTGGCGGGGCTCCGGCAGACGCTGTCGTTCCTGTTCCTGGTCGGCGGCACGCCCGCCACCTTCCTCGCGGTGCCGCTGCTGTACGCGGTGTTCCTCGCGTCGCTGCTCCTCGACCCGCAGCAGCTGTCGTTCCTGTTCCCCGGCTGGGTGCTCTGGCTGTCGCTGTTCAACCTGGGCGTCGGGAGCGCGCTCATGATCTACGTCTCGATGATGGGCGCCTTCAAGCGCCGCCGGTACGGCCTCGTGCTCTGGGGGCTGGCGAACCCGGCCTACTGGCTGCTGCACTCCGTCGCGGCGTACAAGGCGCTCTGGCAGCTCGTCACGAAGCCGCACTACTGGGAGAAGACCGCACATGGCCTCACTGGCGTCGCCGCTGCCGCGCACGTCCCCACGACGGTACGCGGCTGACACCTGGCCGGCCGGCCCCGCCGCCCGCTGGGGCCTGCGGGTCGCGCTGGCGCTGCCGTTCGTCGCGGTCGCGCTGCTGTCCCGGGCGGCCGGCTGGGTGCCCGCGGCGAACGAGGCCCTGGCGGACCGGGGCGCGCTCGTGCAGTGGGGCGACAGCGGGCTGTCCTGGATCGCGAGCGTGTTCCCGCCGCTGTCGGCCGCGCTGTCCGCCCTGCTCGGCGGCAGCACGCTGGCGATGAGCCTCCTGGCCGCCGCGGTGCTCGGCTTCACGCTGCAGCGGCTCGCGGCGGTGCTCGTCCGCGAGGGCCTGGGCCCGTGGGCGACCGCGGCGGTCGTCGGCACGCTGGTGCTGACCCCGCCCCTGTACTACCTGGCGTCGAACGACCTCGTGTCGCTGCTGGGCGTCGCGCTGCTGGTCCTCGCGCTGGACGGCATCGCGGCCTTCGTCGAGCAGCGCTCGACCGAGGCGGGCTTCCGCGCGGGGCTCGCGCTGGGCGTCGCCGTCATGCTCGACCCCGGCGCGTGGCTGTACGCGCTCACGCTCGCCGCCGTCGCGCCGTTCTTCGCGCGCCGCGCGGGCCGGTCGGGCCGGCGCGCGAACGAGGCGACGGTCGCGGTGCTGCTGTTCCCGGCCGTGGCGGCCGTCGGCTTCTGGCTGTACGCGTCGTGGTGGTTCTCGGCCGACCCGCTCGGGGGCATGGAGGCGGCGACGCCCGCCGGCTGGCTCCCGGGCGGCGCGGGCGCGTCGGCCGCCGAGGCGCTGCGGCAGATCGCGCTGGCCCTGCTGGCGGCGCCCCTGGTCCTGGTCGCGTCGACCGTGCGCGCGGTCCGGGACCCGTGGTCGCTCATCGCGCCGGGCATCGCCCTCGTGGGGCTGTACCTGTCGCTGTGGCTCGGGCTCCGCGAGGCCGCCGGCCAGACCTGGATCGTGCTGACCGCGCTGTACGTGCTGCTGCTCGCCCCGCGGAACCCCCGGCCGCGGCGGCGGGTCGCGATCGTGGTGGCGGCCGTCGCGCAGGTCGCGATCGGCTGGCTGGTGGTGCTGACGTCGGGCGGGACGCTCGGCGTGTGGGCGCGGGCGGTGCTGGGGGGCTGACGGGCACGGCGCCGCGCCGCCGGCCGCCGCCCCGCCCGGGCTGGTGGCCTCCGCCCCGACGGGGTACAACCGAGACATGACGACCCGCCCCCGTGACCTCACCTCCGAGACCGCCGCGAACCACCGCGCCGAGGCCCTGCCGTCCGAGGCCGAGCTCCGCGCCACCGACGTCCGCTCCGGCGGCGACCCGGCCCGCGCGCCGCGCACCCTGCGGGACAGCGAGCTCCTCCCGGACGACGAGGCCATCGCGGCGTCGGACGACTGGGACGACCCCGAGCGGCTCTGACCCGCACCGGTCGGCGCCCGCGCCGGCCGCGCGCGCAGCACGAGGCCCCGGCCACCCCCTGGTGACCGGGGCCTCGGCGGTCCCGGGGGTCGGGCGGGCGAGGCCCTCCCGACCGGCGCGCCGTCAGACGGAGGACGGGTCCTTCGCGGCGGCGCCGGCCTCGGCGGCCGACTCCTGCTCGCCCTCGGCGTCCGCGGTGCTGAGCTCGCCGCCGGCGTTCTCCAGGTGCGCGCGGACGAACCAGTGGAACAGCTCGAGCTCGTGCAGGTGGCCGACCAGCAGGTCGTTCGTCACGGTGTCGAGGTCCTCGGTCGCGGCCGCGGCCTCGCGGTGGTCGGTGACGACGCCGACGTAGACCTCGTCGAGCGCGCCCAGGTGCTCGATCGCGCCGGCGCGGCCGATCGAGTAGTCGTCCCAGCTGCGGTCCTGCACCAGCGCGCCGGGGGTGCCCACGGGGGCGACACCGAGGGTCGCGATGCGCTCGGCGATCGCGTCCACCATGGCGCGGACGGCGTCGACCTGCGGGTCGATCATCTCGTGCACCGCGATGAAGTGCGGGCCGGTGACGTTCCAGTGGATGTGCTTGAGCGTGAGCGCCAGGTCGTTCAGCGCGTTGAGGCGCTGCTGGAGGATCGCGGCGATCGTGCGGCCGTCCTCGACGCTCAGCGACGGGACGGTGTACTTCGGCAGCTCCGTGCGGCGAACCATCAGTCTCCTCCTTGCGGTCCTCGGCGCCCGA
>Ga0164309_10000319_pt1 | contig 27711 bp, 46 predicted proteins | sample Whisoiple_247_MG_FD_109984 | JGI IMG/M metagenome (GOLD analysis project Ga0164309, IMG submission 109984) | Soil microbial communities amended with fresh organic matter from upstate New York, USA - Whitman soil sample_247_MG | ecosystem: Environmental > Terrestrial > Soil > Unclassified >...
AGAGTAGACGTAACACCTATAAGTGGTCGAGGTAAGACTACTATAAATCCTTTCAGTGGAATGATAGCTTTAGCGGGAGGCGGGACGGTTATAACAGACGGAGGGTATGGTAAAAATACGGCTACATTTGATACTGATCAAAATATTATGATAGCAAATGTTTTGAGTAATTTACCTTCTCCTGTCGTGTCATGGAAAGAATTCACAGAGCTTGATACTAGAGTAAAGACTAAACAAACAATAACTAGCCGATGAGCGAATTTCAAAAGAAATATAACCTCAATGAAATTCAAATGAAAGCCCTTATTAAGGATGGTTGGTTAAGCTGTTCTATTCCGCGTTATGAGGAAATAATAATTCATTATCGATCAAGTCAATCCATGCAGAACACTGCTGACCAATTCGGTATTTCTAAGTCAGAAGTCTATCATATAATCCAGCGCTTCAAATAGCGTTCAATTCTTTTTGAACGTTTTTTAAATTCTTGCTTCGCAATTTTACATGCGATGACAGGACATATCTTTTTAGATGGTGAAATAGGGGATAAAATAACTATTGATTCCGTTAGATCAGACATTGCCAATTATCCTCAAGCAACCGATTGGCAAATACATATCGATTCTCCTGGTGGAGATGTTGATACCGGTTACGCCATAGGTGCAATCATCAGTAATTTAAAAAATACTACTGCAAACATAGGGGCCTTATGCGCTTCTATTGTCACCTACTGCGCTCACTGTTGTGATCATATCGTAATGGGGCCTGCTGGCAGCTTTATGATTCATTTGCCTACTGGAACTGTCAACGGGAATGCTAACGATTTAAGACGCGGAGCCGATCGACTCGACCGCATTAAAAATGAACTGGCAGCACGTTACATGAAGAGAGTAGCAAAAAAAGGCATCACAGTCGAACAAGTGCATGGAATGCTTGACAAAGAAACCGATATGAGTCCTAGCGAAGCGTTAGCGATGGGCTTCGTAGATGATGTGCGGGAAAAGTTAAAAGCCGTTGCCAAATTCGATACCAAAAAATTTATTATGGAAGACAATAAAACTATCACAAAAGAAGAAGCCAAAGGACTTTTCGAAGCGCTTGGAAACAAGATCGACAAACTTTTTAAGGCTTCTATTAAAGCACAAAACTTAGATCTTCAATTAGCGGATGGAACTCCTATAGTTTCTGACGCTGCCGATCCTTCTGGCATTATGGGTTCAAATGTAACCGATGCGCAAGGTCAGCCGCTTGCAGATGGTGAATATGAAACCCAAGACGGATTTCAAATGGAAGTTGCAGGAGGTATAGTAACAGCTTATGATCCACTTATGAACGATAAAACAAAACCTGCGGCTCCGGCTGCACCGGATATGCAAAAACAAATGGCAGACATGCAAGCTGCTATTAACGAAATCAAATCTCAATTAGGTGCTGCTAAAAACGAAACAAAGCAAGCTATCGAAGCTAAATCGAAAATTGAAGCTGAAGCAAAAGCAACAGTGGAAGGATTCAAGGCCTTGAAAGATGAGCTTGAAGAACTTAAAACCAGAACTTTTGGGGATACTTCACAGATACAAAAGGATACGAAGTTTAAGGCAGACAAAAACCAAAGACCAGCAGATGATATGATGCTTGCCCAGATGGGAGGCGATCTTGGAAATGCTTGGTTAACATCAAGAACATTTCCACAAAATAATTAACCTAAACAATGGAAAAAGTAATTAACAAATTTCAAAACGCCAGTTCTTACACTTATAGTCCTGGCTATACATTCCCCGGTAATCTTCCGCTAGAACTATTCAGGAAAAACACTATCGGGACACCTCCATTAAGTGATATGTTCACTTTAAGACAGGGTATTCGTACGGATGAATGGCTTGTATTGGTAGGTAACTTGGAGAAAATCCTTAAAGCTACGACTGGTTGTAGCCCTACTTATTCAACAGCCGGTACTTTTTCAGACAGAAAAATTACGGTAGGTAAATTCGAGGCTAACCTTCAATGGTGTAAGTCTGACTTCATCGCAACTGCCTCGGCTTTGACTAACGATCCAAACTTTGTGAAGAACGGATTGGATGGTTATAATGCTAGTGCGGCTGTACGTGACGTGTGGATGAGCGAAATGATTGACGCAATACGTAGGGATATTTGGAGAATCCTTCTTTTCGGAAATACAAACGCTGCAAGCGCTGATTATAACGTAATCAATGGCTTGTTTGTTAAGATGTATGATGCCTTCGCTTCTTATTGCGTTAAGAGAATTGGTAATGACCTTCCTAATACCACAGCAGCAGTATTGAATGCAGATCAGGCTTTAAATGCATTGAAGGCTTGCCATACCGGTGCGCACCCTACTCTTAAGCAACTTGATATTACTCAGAAAGTATTTTGGGTAACCGGTTCGATGTATGAGAACTTACTTGCTTCTTATGAAAGCAAAACCCCTGGCGCTATCCAATTGCAATTCGATTTGCAAGTAGGAAAAGGTGCTGGTGCTTTGGGTGGTAAGTTTAGTAGCGCTGATTCATTAGGATTGGCAGGAACGAGTTCAGATTCAACACCTGCATCTTACAATGTACCTGTACTTTACTACAGAGGCATTCCAGTAGTTCCGCTTTACATAGCTGATAACTACTTGGCAGATGCTAATAACCCATGGAATGGTTCACTGGCTAACTTCGTAATCTATACGACTACAGGAACTAGCAAATTCGCCAACCTAGTGGTAGGTACTGAAAGCTCTAGCGATCTTGATAGAATTGATATGTTCTACGATCAGAGAACTAAGACCACTTTCGCGCAACATGAAAGCCGGTTCGGTACGAACTTCATACAGTGTGATCTTACTTGTTTCTACGATTAAAATAAATATATGGCTTGTACCATAACGACAGGAATAAATATTTCGTGTTCTGATTTAAAGCGTGCAGGCGGTATTAACAAACGCCTGTGGCTTTTTAATATCGATGACCTTGCGACAGCTATTGTAGCAACCCAGACGGGGTATATTACTAACATTCCGCTTACTACTTATCGAACGCTTTACAAGATAGAGGCAGCAAAGTTTGCTCATTCTTACGAAGTAAACGAGCAGATAACAGAATCCGGTAATGTTCAGTGGGAGCATAAGTTAATGCTGAAAGTCTTTAATACAGATCCTACCGAAGATGCTACTTTAGAAACATTTGCTATCGGAGAGTTCGGAGCTATTATTCAAACTAATAACCTTGAATTTTTGATCTTGGGCGCTCAGAATGGCATGAGTTCTACCGAGGCAAAGCTTAAATCAGGCAAGAAACCTGGGGATGATTCAACTACTGAAATAACCCTTACAGGAATCGAACAAACCATTTATAAGCGACTTTTGAGACAAGGGTCAGTAGCAAGCGATCCTACGGCTATAGCGGCTACATTGGCTTATTTGAACGCTTCTAGCGCGAATTAATATTTTCTTTTCCATTTTGAAAGGCTCTGAATAAAAATCAGGGCTTTTTTTATTTTTGCAGTTTTTTAATTTTAAAAATCGTTTATATTTGTGTCGGTGACACGCACAGAGCTACGGGATAAGATGTTAATTTCTGGGGAGCTTGAACGGCTTAAAAAAACACCTTTATGGGAGCAAGCCTTCGAACTTTACAAGCAGGATACAAGGGATTTTGAAGTATCATTCGGTTGCGGTAATTGTTTCCATAAAGTGAAATCATGGCTGACAAAGTAGAGCTTCATCAAATCTATTATGAAGAAAATCAAAAAATTCATCTATTCCCATTTGCCACTCCTTACTATAACACAACTCTTACTCCATTTTTTGAGAATACTATCATAGTAGATAAAGTTTTGACTACCGATGCTGATAAAATTGCAGTTTGTTCATGGTCTTTAAAGCACAAAATGAGTATGAGAATACCTCCAAGGCGTGAATTGACCGAAGAAGTACTACAGGAGGACTTTGATGTAATGAGTTTTAGCAAAAATGCACCTGATCACGACATGCTTGGATCTTTAGACGTGTGGCATTTCGGTTCTTCACTTGTTTTGAGGTTAATTTTTGACCGGCTTGGCTTAAAAATGCCTAAAAAACCAAAATTTCCAATATATCAGAACGCTTTTTGTGCCAAAACAGAGATTTACAAGCAATACGTTACTGATTTTTTGATTCCAGCCATGAATTTAATGACCAATGATGAAGAAATTAAGAATTTGTGTTGGAAAGACTCAGGATATACGCGAACAATCCTGAATGTGCCGGTGAATATTGAAAGGGTGAAGAATTTTTTGGGTACTGACTACGTGCCTCTTCATCCTTTTCTTCTCGAGAGATGTTTTTCGTTGTGGATAGATGATAAAGGCTACGATGTGATTTACTTATGAGTAAAATAGCTGATGAATTGTTAACTGACATTAAATCTAATCCTGATTCATGGAGAAATTATAAAGGATATGGAATTCAGAAAGATTCAATTATAATTTGTGGTTACGGAAATTCAGCTTTACTATCAATTATTGATATTGAGATAAATGGTAATGATATTCCAGCTTTAGAATATATGGATAAATATCGATTAGAAAAAGCAATAACAAATTGGTATAGAATAGTCGGGTTAAAAACTTTGAGTAAATGATTTCAATCCTACATCCATCCCGAAGCCGTCCACAAAGAGCCTATGAAACAGCACGGAAGTGGCTTGATAATGCTGGAGCTGATTGTGAATATATTTTAAGTATTGACATTGATGATAATTGCAATGCCTATGATAATTTATTTAATCATAGATTATGTTCATCAACTATTAGAACAAAACAAAAAAATCGTTCAGCAATTGATGCCATAAATCATGCAGCTAAAATTTCAACTGGCGATATACTTTTAGTTCTTTCAGATGACTTTGATTGCCCTCCTTTGTGGGGCAAAAAGATTTTAGACGTAGTTCACGGAAAGACAGATTGGATATTAAAAACACCAGATGGAATACAGGGCTGGATTATCACAATGCCTATCATGGATCGTGTCTATTATAATCGATTTGGCTATATCTATTTTCCTGACTACTTGCATATGTTTTGCGATACTGAACTTTCCTGCGTTGCCGATCTTACCGGAAGAAAAATTGAAGCTAATATTCAATTCGTTCATAACCACTATTCGACAGGGAAAGGCGAGAAAGATGCCATCAGCGAACGAGCTGATAAAACATGGGCACAGGGGGAAAAACTTTTCTTACAACGGTATAAGGAAAATTTTGGATTAGTTAATCCTCCTGGACGAATAACAAATCAGAATTACTTAAACTGGATAAATCAAAAGTTAAAATAAATGAAAACATTAATTAGTGGTTATTTATTATTGTCATTTATAACATTACAGCCATTGATAGGATATTATGTTTTTAAATGGCTATTAGTACCTGTTAATGTTCAGATATCAATGGTCATAGTTTGGGTATTCACTGGTGGCTTTCAATATTTTGTTGCATGCTCGTTAGTTGTTGAGGGCTATAAAAATCAAGGAATTGAAATAGGATGATATATCTTTCAATCTGCATACCATACCTTCAAGAATCAAAGAGCATTGCTCACTTTGCAAATATTAAGTCATTACTTGCACCGCAATTAACTGATGAAGTCGAGATAGTATCAGACGATAGAGGCCGACATATTCCAACGGGGACGAAAAGAACAGATATGTATGCAAAAGCGAATGGACTTTATGTATGTTCAGTCGATTGTGATGATTGGGTATCACATGATTATGTGAGTGAGATTTTAATGGCTATTAAAAATAATATGCCAGACGTTGTAACCTTTGATGGCATCTATACTGAAAATGGACGAAATCATGTCGATTGGTCTATAAAATTAGGAGAGAAATACGAGGCCAGACATGATGCAGCTAACGGAGGGAAATATATGTTCTTTCGTTTCCCTAATCACTTAACAGCGATGAAGAAAGAACTAGCTACAAGGTTCCCATTCCCTCCAAAGTGGCAAGGAGAGGATTTCGATTGGTGTAAGATGATTAATGATGCAAGGCAAATTAATGGGATATGGCAATCAGGGCCTAATTGTATTTTAAAGACAGAAATTCATATTTATAAGCAGCTTTACCATTACATTTATTTGACCGCAAAATGATTATACCAATATGGCTTTTTATAGTAATGATTTGTTGTACAATTTTCACAATTTATTGTATAACACAAGCTATAAAAGAAATAATTCAAGAAGAGCAAAATGATTCAAATCCCAACAGTTAAAAATATTTCACTTCGAATAGAACCAAACTATTCATCATGGCAGACGATTGAATTAAGCTATGCTTTTACAAAGGATGCAATAGATAGAGGCATTGAAGGAGATGTTGTTGAATGTGGTGTAGCTTGTGGTAATAACTTTGCTGCGATGTGTTTAGCCGGAAGACATGGAATAGGATTTGATTCTTTCGAGGGTATCCCTTGGGCTACTGATGAGGACGATTGCCAACCAGGATTTGAAGGAGGAAAGACCGCTAACACCGGTCTTAGTTCATCGGGTGTAACGGTTCATTCATTAGAAGACACGACTTCAAACATGAAACGTTGGGGGATAACAGATTATGAATTTGTGAAAGGATGGTTTCAGCATACGATAAAAAAGAAAGCTCGGAAGATTAAAAAGATTTCGGTTCTTAGATTGGACGGTGATCTTTATGAGTCTACACTTATTCCTCTTCAATATCTTTATCCTAAACTTTCCAAAGGAGGCATTTTAATCATTGATGATTGGAATCTGAAAGGATGTCAGCAGGCTTTTTTTAAATATTTCTTAGAACATAAGCAACCAACAAAAGTTTTCGAGTATGGTAATCCAGTATACTTTCAAAAATGATAATCAAGCCATTCATAAATATTCAAGTAGCAGACCGTCTTATTTCTTATCGTCATGAAGAAGATGGAATAGTTATGCGATCACGGGTTAAAGGAGAGTTAAGTAAAATAATAGCAAAGTTTAAACGATCAGGGAATTTTAGATCAACACGAACATATGGGAATAACCAGCAAATCAATTTCAATTCTGAAGCCACTTATTGAAAAATATTCCCCTAAGTCTGTAATAGACTTAGGCGCTCAAAATATTTATTGTGATAGACCAATGCGTGATGATCCATTTTTAGAATCTAAGAAGTGGATAGAACGACTTGGCATTGAAGGACTTTATCATCCAACAACAGGAGAGTCTTATAAATATCCTTTCGCCTCTAAACTTTGGGAACGATGTGGGATACAATACGCTTGCATAGATCTTAATGAACAGAATAATGCTATAGCGTGGGACTTATCTGAATCATTAAGGACAACACAAGAATTTGATTTCGTTATGGACTACGGAACAAGCGAACATGTAAAAGATTATTACCAATGCTGCCAAAATATTCATGATCTATGCAAGATAGGAGGAATTATAATTAGAGAGAATCCCAAGAATGGAAATTGGCCGGGACATTGTTACCACTACTTAGATGAGAACTTTTATAGCGAATTAGCTCAAGTAGCAGGATATAATATTATTACATTAGAATCATGGCCAGCAATGGGTAATACTACAGATGGATGGAATGTAATTTGTGTTATGCAGAAGATTTCAGACACATTCCCCAAAAGAAAAGACTTTCCTAAAACTTATACTAAATGAATACAGTAGTATCGTATGCTGATGAAGTAGGCACTTACGCCCAGAAAATGAAACGATTGGAGCAGTCTTTAAAAGATACAAACTTTAACGGTTCGTTTGTAGGATTTAATTCTATTGAAATTTTAGGATGTAATCCACATAAAAAAATACCTTATCAATTCAAACCTTATGCGATCAAGAAAGCTTCGGAACATTCGGATCTTGTGTTATGGTGCGATAGTGTCGTTTATGCAAAGCATAATATACAGTCTATTTTTGATCATATTTCTACTCACGGTTATCTTTTCTTTGATAACATCGGCTTTAGTTTGGGTGATTTCACGAACGATAAAACGCTTGATCACTTTGGTATTTCGAGAGAAGAAGCTTGGAATATTCCCATGATCATGGCTTGCGTAATGGGATTTGACTTTAAGAATGATATAGTAAAAGAATTGTTCAAAGAATATTTAGACCTATCTGAAACTCTTTATAAAGGCGAATGGGACAATAGAACTTTATCAGAAAGTAAAGATGCCAGGGTAAGAGGACATAGACATGATCAAAGCGTAATGAGTGCTTTGATTTGGAAGTATGGATTGAAAATTACGAAGGCTCAGGATACTTTTTTTGCGTATGAAGAACATAGGAAAGTAATGCCGATAGCTTCAACTGTTTGTTTATTCAGTGCCGGTTAAAATAAAAAAAATATGTATAGCCAGAACGAAGAAGAAAAGCATATCCTAAATTACTTTAATGGTAAACAAAGCAATAGTGCTTATTTCAATTTCTTGGATGTTGGGGCCAATGATGGCGTTACGCTTTCAAATACAAGATCTTTATTTGATACTGGAAGATGGAATGGAGTTTTAGTAGAACCTTCACCTTCAGCATTTCAAAAGCTAAAAGAAAATTATCGCGCGATGGCAGGAATGTATCTTTACAACTTTGCTTTAGGAACTCATAACGGTGAAATTGATTTTTATGACTCTGGAACACATTTGAATAAAGGCGATATCGGATTACTATCAACGGCCAGTGAAGAAGATTATAACAAGTGGCGCGGAGTTACTGAATTTAATAAGATCAAGGTAAAAGTATTTAGATATAAGACTTTTTTAAATCGTCTTAAATTAAAGAAGTTCGATTTTATTTCTTGCGATGCGGAAGGGTTGGATTTGGATATTTTAAGACAAATTGATCTACGCGAAACATCTTGTGTTTGTGTAGAATGGAACAGTAAACAGGATTTAAAAACAGAGTTTGATAAGCTAATGATCGGATTTAAAATAATCTATACATCAAATGAAAACCTTATTTACGCACGTTAAATCAATCATTACCGGATGGTGGCGGTTTTTATTTCGTAAAAAATCACCAAGGGCTAAAGATAGACTTACTATGTGTTCAATGTGTGAACTAAGGAAAGGTAGATTTTGCGGGGTTTGTTGGTGCGAATTGGATGCTTTAGCCGAATTAGATCCTGAAGAATTAGGGGTTTGTAAACATCCTGACGGATCTCAGTGGACAATAATTGACAAGTTCCATAACTATTTAAAAAATCAAAACGGCCTATCCTGAACAGATAAGCCGTTTCCTAAAGCTTTTAGGCATCCCACTACGGAAGCGCAGTACAAATTTAAAAAGGAAATTTTAAATTTACAAAATATGAAGTTATGCGCGGTGTATTGCGTATGGGATGATTGGGAATTATTTGTTAAGTCTCATCTTCATTTGTATACCAATAAATTGGTTGATGGGATCATTCTAATAGCCTCTGAGACTTCAAATTTTGGCGAAAAATCACCTATTTATTATATGCTTTCTTTAATAGGAGATGCATTTAAATTTGAGCCTGATTTAAATTTACAACCAGTAGAAAATGAACGTGCAAAGAGAAATTTTGGACTTGATAAAGCCCGTGAATTAGGCTATACTCATTTCATAATGATGGACGCAGACGAGTTTTATGAACCTGAGCCATTTTTAAAAGATAAACAACGATTTATAGATAATCCAGACTTAGCCGGTCTTGTTTGCGGCCTTAAATGTTACTTTAAATTACCAACTATTTCAGTTTCAGATAAAACTTTAGTTCCTTTTATTCATAAAATTACTCCTGATCTTCGTTTCACGTGGAACCCAAACTATCCTTTCGCTTTCGAAGGCATTAAAAGAGAAATACGAATCGATCCGACACGCCAAATGAATATAAATTCAGGTGTTGAATGGTCAAATATTGTAATGCATCATTACTCTTGGATAAGAAAAGATGTAAGAAAGAAGATAAGAAACTCCACAGCCAGACAGAATATTGAAAGGTCGACGATCGTGCAAGATTATTTGAACGCGAAGCCAGGATATTATTGCGAATTTTACAAACAAACGCTCGAAGCGTGCGATAATCTGTTCAATATCCCTGATATTATAGATGAAAACATTACAAGTATTCAAGAATAGTACCTTATCCGAGGTCAAGGGATTAAGAAGACAAGAGGCCACACCAGCACAGAAAGATTTAGCAAAAGATATTATTCGTTATGGCGAAAATGACAACTTCCCATTAAGACTCGCAAGGTTAATACAGCAAAGCCCAACGGCTTCGTCTTGTATAGATACTAAGATAGACTTTATTCAAGGCGGGGGATTCTCAGATGATGCTTTAAAATCGCTTCCAATAGGTTCAAACGGGCTTAAATTTAATGATCTGCATGCACACTGTTCAGATTCTTACGGAACTTTTGAAGGGTTCGCTTATCAAATACTTTGGAATTTAAAAGGCAACATAACAGAGATAAGAACTGTTCCATTCGAGTACTGTAGACTTGGAATCCCAGATAAGAATGGAAACATTAACAAAATACACGTAAATCCTTATTACGGAACAGGTGAATATAATATTCGTTATACAAAAGAATATGATGTTTACAATCCTAAGCTAGTTGCAAGACAACAAGAAGAACAAGGAACTAAATACAAAGGTCAAATTTATTGGTTCGGAACAACTGGGCCAATGTCTCGCTTTTATCCTGTTCCTAAATTTTATTCTTGTCACTCATGGATGGCAATAGATGAAGCAATTGGAGGATTTCATGAACATAATATAGAAAACGGATTCTTTCAGTCTGTCCTTTTCAGAATGATAGGCGATCCTATGCAGCCTTCAGAACATCCAGATGATATGGTTTGGAATGCTACCTCAAATCAATATGAGCCTAATCCGAAGCTTACCCAGGCTTACCGGTTAAATATTGAAATGCAGAAGTTTTCAGGTTGGGACAAGGCTGGTAACGTCATGGTGCAATGGGGAGCTTCGAAAGAAGAACTTCCTGATATTGTAGACTTCCCTTCTACAACTAACGCAGAGCTATTTAAAACGCTTTCTGATTTAACGACTGAGAATATAGCACGTGGAACTAAAGTGCCTGCTATACTCGCTAATATTCAATCGGGGGCATCTTTGGGAGGTGATGGTAATAATATTCGTGCTTCAGTTAAATTAATGCAGCAAAGAGTTGTTAAAATTCATTCATTACTTATTCCTATCTATCAAGAATTACTAAGTCATCTTGAAAAACCATATACAGCACCGATAAACATTCTTCATTACAATCCATTTCCCGAGGCAGATTATAAATCAGTAGATGTTAATATTTGGAATGCGCTTACAATGCCTGAAAAACGTAATTGGATCAAGAAAAATACTAATTATGATATTTTAGATGAAAATCCAGATATAATAATGCCGGATCATCCACCTATTCCTGTTTCGAAACCAGTTGTACAATCGACCCAACCAGCCACGGCAATACAGAATAAATTTGAAGGCATATTTTTTAAAGATTACCCACAATCAGCGAAAGATTCAGCTACAAAAGCTTTAAACTTTAAAAATTCTACTAATTCTAGTTGTGGCGGTAAGGCAGGATGGCAAATGTGTGAAGATATTATAGGAGGTAGGCCAATTTCTTACCGTGAGATACGTAGGATTTACAATTATTTGAAGAAAAATCGCAATTTTGCAAATAATGTATTCAGCGATTCATGTGAAGCGGTGCTTTTTTCGGCTTGGGGCGGTGTTTCAATGTTTGATTGGTGTGAATCAAAAATAAATTCTATCAATGAGTAATTTAATTTCACCGGCTTACATAAAAAAGATTACTGGTATCGCTGATATTGTGGACGATGTTGAATTAGAGATACCACTTCAAAGGGCACAAGATAGATTAGCTGTTTTGATAGGGCAATCTTTCTTTGACCAACTTTCAACACAAGCAAATACAGCCCCGCAAACATTTTCTAATGATAATCAGACTTTCTTTGATCCTTATGTTAAAGAATATTTAGCCTGGCAGACGTATGAAGTCTATTTTCCTAAATCTAATACTTATCAAACAAGATCAGGACAAAGAGTTTTTAAAGAAGAAAATTCTGATCCAGCTTCAGATAAAGCATTAGGAGAACAGCTTAGATTAATACGTGAAGATGTTAAATTAAAGAAAGAAAAATTAGTTAATTTTCTCAGAACTCAGCAAAGAATAACGCCTACTAAATATCCTTTGTTCACTAATTCGATTTGTGGAATTACCGGAACAGGATTCGGAATTTCCGCGATAAGTAAGATCGATGATGTGATGATAAAGATTCAAAACTCTACAGTTAATCAAGAACCGTAATGGATCAGATAAAGGGATTTGTAGCAGATAATCAAGAAATTATTCTTCAGAATAATAAAGCCGTTGTAAATCTTACATTAGCTGTTTTTTATGATGATAACGGAGATGATGTAATTTTTGATTTCCCCGGATATATATCTGCTTATATGAGAGTATACGATACTTTACGAAGAACTAGATTAATAAAAAATTTTACTTCACAGATAACAAGGAATTCAAATGTTTTGATATTTAATTGTTCAGTTTCGGATATGACTTTTGATGATGCCGGTAGATATTATTTCGAAATTGGATATGTAAATTCAGGATATGATATTTCAATTCGTTATGGACAATTAACTATAATACCATGACAACACAATTAAAAACAATTTTAACAAATGTATTTTTAACTAGTGGTTCAAATTCATCAGGGACTATAATTTATTGTGGAGATTGGGATTTATCTCTAGATGTAGTTCCACAGACAGGAGGAACAGGAGCAGCAGGCGCAATAGGTAAGGGGAATTTATTTTACGTTGATATTGGCGCGGTGAATCTAACTGGCCCTGATGGAGGAAGAATTTTAACCGGATATATTGCTATTGCTAGAATAGATGTACCTGGAATAAATTTAGCGGATAGAACAAAATGGATTTTAATAACTTCAATAGTATGAAAAGAATATTTTTATTTTTAATGCTAATGCCTTTTTTGGCGATAGGTCAAAAAACAGTCATCCAATTACAGACTCAAAATAATAGCCAGATAAAAAACATGGGAACGTCTCAATTAAGATCGTTCAAAATGTATGATAGTCTTATTCAGAGTACTCCTAATTTATTAGGTTCTTATGCTAACCCAAGCTGGATAACATCATTAGCAAATACAAAAATTACAGGTCTTGGCTCACTAGCTACTTTAAATGCTATCAACCCAACTGCAAATATTACTGGATGGCCAGCTAATTCATCAGGAGCACTGACAAATAATGGATCAGGTGTATTGTCATGGGTTAATTATGTTACATCTGCATCGCCACCAACCACAGGCGCATTCTTTTTGCGCGGTAACGGTTCTGGAGGATTTACAAATTTAGTTTCACCCTCAGATGGCCAGTTAATTAGAAAAGTTGCTGGCCCCGATTATGACAATAGTGGGATTAGTTCGGATGGGACAACTGCTACTTTCGGAGCAGTTCCAAATTTACCTTCTCAAACAACTAATAAGTTTTTTGCTTCTCCAAACGGAAGTTCTGGAGTGCCTTCATTTAGGGCAATCGTTGCTGCGGATATCCCTACATTAAATCAAAATACTAGCGGCAGTGCTGCAACTTTATCTCCGGGTAGAAATATAAACGGCGTTTTGTTTGATGGATCTGGAAATATTTCGGTCAATCTTAACAATGCTTTATCTGTAGATAATAGTTCGCTTCAACTAAACTCAGGCACAACTTTCGATGGAAGTGCAGTGAGGACGATATCTGTTAAGGCTGGAGGTGTTACAAATGCAATGCTTGCCGGTTCAATATCCGATGGAAATCTGGCTACATCTTACATAAAGGCAGATGGCACTCGCGCATTCACCGGCGATCAATCGCTTGGTGGTTTTAAAGTAACTAATGTAAAAGAGCTTGATATTACCGGAACGGCAGGTGCAGGATTTGTAAATTTAATTTCTCAGAGTTCCAATCCTTCACAACCTTCTGGTTCGGTTTCAATATTTTCTAACAGTGGTAATCATCTTTCGTGGATGACTCCTTCCGATGCGTTCTCAAGGACTTTATCAGCGGGAACACTTACTGCAAATAGAACCTACACTCTTCGCGATTTTAGCGGATCATTTTTAATTGACAATGGAACTAATACGTTAAGCGGAGCAACAACAATCACAAGCAATGCAGGTAATGGTCTTTTGTTCAACGGAACATGGACCGCGAGTGCCAACAATCAATATGGGATTAAGATCGATCAAACAATTACAAGCAGAGTTAATTCTGGTGATGCAGTGGTTGGTAATTATTTCAATACGACTTTCAACATCAATTCAACGTCGATTGACGCTGCAGGCGCAGTGTTCGATTATAATCCTATTCAACAAGGTGGAATAACTGCTACCAACAATACTACTAATGGTAATACGTGTGCAGGCATGACCATTACTACTTATACTGGTGTAGCACCAGCATCAACCACTGGAAGTGGTACCGGTGCGCTGTTTACCGTGATAGTGAATAGTGCAACCACGTTCACATCTATAACTGTTACAACTCCGGGTAGTGGCTATAAAGTAGGAGATCAAATTACTTTCAATGGTAGTCAGTTTGGCTCTGGTAGTGGATCAAATATTCTAGTGATCACCGGCGTTTCAGGACAAACACTTGGCACTAAAGCTTCTGTACTTAGGTTGATTAATAGATCACCATCATCATTCGGAGGAAGCACTTGGAACTATATTAATTTTGAAGAGGGCACAGGTGAAGTAATTGGATCAATACGCGCACATGGCGGAGCAGGTGGAAGATCTATTGCTTTATTTGCCGGAACAGGAAGCACAGTATTCTCAACTGATGGGGCAACGTTAACTATACCTATTAATGTTAGCATGACCTCTACGGCATCATTAGGTAGTGTGTCTACAACTTCTGGAACTTTTACTTCATTCGTAACCTCCAGTGCAGTATCTACAGGAAGCGGATCAACATTTGATAATACTAATTCTGCTTTTCATCATTCAGGCAATAAATCTGGATCACTTGTAGTTAATAACTCTGTTTTTGGTTCTTTCACCGCCAAGCCTACAATAAGTACAGGTTTGGTAAATACTCTAGGTGCAATTACTGGCGGGTCAGGATACACCAACGGGACTTATAATTCAGTGGCTTCAACGGGGGGAACGGGAAGTGGTCTTAATATTAATGTTACTGTCTCAGGCGGAGCTGTAACTGCTGTAACTGTTTCCTCAAGGGGAACCGGATACGCGGTTGGTGATGTCATTAGCGCACCTGCTGCTAGTATAGGTGGAACAGGTTCCGGTTTCAGTGTTCCAGTTTCAACAATTGATTTTTCTGAAGTATTAGTTGCAGGTTACACCTATGTTCCGTCACAAAGTGGAGCTTCATCGGCTAACTCTTTTTATGGATTCTATGGCAAACCTACTTATAATCTAACCGGTGCATTTACAGGTAAAATTGCAGGAATATGGTGGGACCCTACAGTTACATCAAACACTGGAACGTCTTATAGTTTTGTAGCAACACAAGCATCTACACTGGGAGGTACAGGAACTTCATCTCCATTATCAAGCTGGGATGTAAACGGTAGTGAAGGGAATGCAATTGCAACAAGTACAGGTAATCTAACTCTAGACGCTACCAATTACACGGTAATAATTACATCGGGTACCGGAACGTATACCTTGCCAGCCGCATCCGGTGCAACAAGAAGAATTTATGTATTCGTCAATCAAACCGGATCAGGCAGAACAATTTCAACATATAAAGATAAAACTGGAAGCTCAGCTACAACTATAGCTGCTAACTCTTCCCTGGTAATTCAAAGCGATGGTTCTAACTGGTATCAAACAAACTAAATCCTATGAAAAAAATAATTTTTGCCCTACTCTTAATTTGCTCATTCGCGAAAGCACAAGACTCCACTCCTATCGTTGTTAATCTTCCTGATAATCCAAGACTACAATGGGGTGGACTGGCGGTAAAACAAAAGGCTGTTGTACTTGATTGGAGGCCTGTGCTTAATGGCACCAAAGAATTTTACATTAAAGTAAAAATTCAAAACTGGTCAACGAGCGGAGGAACTTATGGAAGTTTAATCACCTCATTAATTACAGCTGACGGAACATTGTCAGCTGATCAGCAAACACGGCTTTTGATCCAATACGGTGATTGGTATTTCGAACATCAGTCAACAGGAGTATGGTGCGACAATACCACGGGCGCAATAACTACACAGTTTCAACAAGATGGTGTGACTCCTACTGTTAATGCTGTACCTGAAGAGGCTTACTGGCAACAATTCAAACTTAACCAAGTATCAGGAATGGGGTCACTTACAACCCAGGGAGCTTTTGATTCTGAGTACAAAATTATACAGGCAGTTATTGCCCAAATGACAACACGTAAAAACTGGTAACCCCTTTATGAAAAAAACAACCTTCCTACTCTTCGCCATTTTGATTGCTGTTTGTATTGCTAGTAAGTGCAATGCACAGGCAGTTAAACTCGATCAGTCTAAAATGAAGCCAGCACCGGTAACTCCAAATGCAATTCAAGTTGAAAAACTCAATACTGCTTATAAAGAAGCTGGTGAAATTCAAACCCGTATTAATGAACTCACTGAGTTAATCATCGGCTACAAACTTGATGAAGTAGACTCGCTAAGAATAGAGAACGGGCAATTTAAATTCATACTTAAACCCAAAAAATAAATGAACTACTTAATTGCTCTATTTGGATCGTTTGTTTGGAACTATGCTTTGTTCGTAGTTGCAAAGAACAATTGTGACAACGCTTCACCTCCTGTTGATTTTGAATACAAAAAGTATTTAAAACTGAACTGGGATAATTGGGGGCTTACGCTACTATTGGCTTTTCCTGTCGTTTGGTTTCTTCCTGAAATCGCTTCACTCGCCAATGGCCAGCTTTCAAAATTCAATGTTCCTGTAATTCCTGAAAAGCTATTTGCATTGAGCGCTGGAATATTGAGTGAGCTTCTGATTTTCGGATTACTGAAGCTTGCTGGATTAAAACAGTCTATTGTTCCACCTGTTCACAAATAAAAAATACAATGAGCCAGGTTCAAAAGGATCGATTTGACTTTTGGTTTAAAGTTTTCATCATGGCGGCTATTTCATTCATTGGATGGATAGGAAATAGAACTGCAAATAAGTTCGATTCTATTGAGCAAACGGTTCAAAGCATCCAGATCACTACCGGTGAAATGAGAACAGACATTGATTGGTTAAAAAGAGAGGCGAAACGATGAAAACCAAAGGCAAATTTATCGTCTTATCACTGATTGAGTTTGAATCTTGGCTTAATGGCGTGGAGGTTCACCGGGTAATTAAGCTCATTCAAAACCATCACACTTATCAACCTGATTATTCTTTATGGAGAAAGCTGCCTGATTATTTCCATTGGCTTGAAAGCATGGAGAACTTTCAAGTGAACATGAACGGATTCGCGCAGATCGCACAGAACTTCACGAGTTTTCCGGATGGATCTATTGCTGTATGTAGGCCATTGGATAGTGTACCGGCTGGAATTAAAGGAGCGAACCAATTCGGTATCTGTATTGAGCATTTTGGCAATTTCGATAAAGGAGCGGATGATGTTTCACCCGAACATGAATCCACGATCGTAAAGATGAATGCTTTATTGTGCAAAAAGTTTAACCTGGCGCCATCCACAGAATCCATCGTTTATCACCACTGGTATGACATCATCACCGGCCAGCGCACGAACGGGACCGGATCGGTTAAGACTTGCCCAGGATCTAATTTTTTTGGAGGCAATACGATAGATGCCTGTGAGGCTAATTTCATCCCTAAAGTGAAGAATTTATTATGAACATAAATATACTTCTAACTATCGCCAAAAAATTCTTTCCATGGATAAAAGCCAACTACAAGTTAGTTGCTTTTGTAGTGTTGGTCATACTCGTTATCATTCTTTGGTTCAGAGGAGAGAAAGCAATCCATAGAGCTGAGGAGGCAGAGATTGGCCGGGATGTGGCGATTGAAATGAGTAATAAATCAACCTCTCATTCAGAAAAGTACAAAAACAAGCAAGGTGATACGGTTACAGTCACGCAGGTAATTGGGGTTCCGCAAAGCCAAGTGGATGCGTTATTGAAAGCTAATAATCTACAATGGCTTAAAAAGTTTGAAGGACTTAAAAAGGATGGTAGCAACCTACAGTCGGCTACTTCTTTCGAGACTGACTTTAAAGGTGTGATGGTTCCTGAAACAGTAAAATATCTACCATGTAAGGACTCGGTTAAAGCCTTCGCATTCGATCTCCACGATGGATGGAATGATATTCACGCTTTAGTAGTTGATACTCCTAAATTTGAGATAAGAGACAAATATTACGCTATCATTGAAATGAAGAGGCCGAAGCATTGGTTTTGGAAATTTCAGTGGAGTAAATGGGAGCCGATCAGCGAACTCACCAACTCAAATAAACTCATCAAGATTGATTCTATTTCTGTTCTTGTGGTGAATCACTTTCCGAAGTAGGTTCTTCTTCCTTGGGGCTTAATTTACCATCAATAGCATTTCTTAATTTACTTCTCCACCAGAATTTCCCATTAGGATGTTCAGCGCCAAACCAATATCCATCTAGTTCAGATACACCGAAAAGGAAACTATAAATTTTAGTTAATTCATTTTGGTCAGCGAATTTGCTTTCGAGTTCTTTAATTTGCTTTTCTTGCTTATAACTCTTTTCTTGATATTGAGCATTTAGTTTACGTTCGTAATTGATAATCTCTCTGAGCGATTCTATCTCGCTCTGTGAGTCTTTAGAAACAGATTTATTTGGCAGCACTCTTTCCGCCATGCATTTAGCATAACCGACCATTTCACCTTCAAGCCATGCGCCTGACCATGCTTGATTATGTTTAGTATCATCTGGCCTTTTTCTTTTTGACAATTCTAACCAGTTAGGCGTTCCGCATTGTTTGCATAGTACCCTGCGTTTATGTCCTTTAAATGTTTGCTTACATTCAAAGCAAGTATTGAAGTAATTTCCATTCTCATGCTCAAAATCTTCTGTCCAATCTCTATCAGATGGTATCATTAATGGCCCTGTTCCGCATTTGTCCGGTTCTTTCTTCATAATGGTTTTGTTTCGTTGATTATCTTGCGCACATCGTTCAAAGTAAAATGCCTAGTATTATCTCCCACCTGATCCGGCACTGATTGTTCAGCGGTATGTATAAGCGCTGCCTTGAAGTCATAGACGCCCTTTCGTTCTCCTTTTCGCAAAGCATCGGCATATCTTTCGATAATTTCCTTTTTATCTGGTTCAAAGTATGCGTGATAGAGTTCAATCGCATTTTCTAATGCCCAGTCTGGTTTCTCAGCTTCTTCTTTATTGTTCATAGGATTTATTCGTTTACAATTGTTTATGTTTCTCATATTCACCCATTAGCAGTAATGCCCTCCCGCCACAATCAGCCCCGCCCCTCAGAGGACTTCCGCACATGCCATCGCGCTGCGGGTCTGCCCACGCTTCGGTCGGGACACTACTGCTAACAGGTAGTTTATGCAAGCCGTGAGACGCTTTTCATAGCTTCTATTGTGCAACAAAATTTTAATTGCCGCCATCGCGCAAGTTATTGAGGTAAATATTTTTCTTTTGGACTTTAGTCATGTTCAGTAATTGACGGTCACAGTACTCGGAGCAAATATGAAACGTCATATCACCTCTAATATCAAAAGGAAAAATGTGAGTACACCAATTGTCATTCCATGTGTATTGCTTTCCGCAAACATCACAACGGTATAAGGTTGATGTCTGTATTAGCATGGCGTAAACTCTCCGTTAGTTAGCCATCCGTGCCAGCCACATCCGCCTAAGTTAATATCATGAACTATTGATGGTGTATAGCTCAATGTTTCCTTATCAAACTTATGGTTTCCTGCACTTGCAGACCGTTCACCACAACTAGGGCAAACGATTATCAATTGAGAGTGTCCTAACTCTTTATTGAAATAGGACATCGCGTCACCCTTATTGAGTAACAAATCTGAGTCTTCAACTAAATTAAGTTTCATTTTTCCCGCCCTTCGGCAATTAAAATTTTGTGATAGTTTTTCTTTTCATAGTATCGTTCGTAGTGCTTTCGGCCTGCATAAACTACTCCACATTATGAGACATTAAAACGATCTCATAATATTCATTTAACACGTTAATTTTTCAAAATAAAATGTCCCGTCAAATGGTTTTATGTCCATCATGCCGAAATCCAAACCAACATTGACAATATAAATTTTAACCAATCGTTGATGCAGGTCTTGCAACAAACGGCGGAACCCTTCAACGTCATTTGATCTTTTGTAGTGATTGCATCTTCTACATGCCGGCATAAGGTTTTCAATACAGTCGGTTGTATCGATAACTTTCCCCTCAAAAAGAACCATATTGTTAGTTCGTAAACATTGAGGATTCATGTGATCCACTTGCATTTGATTAAATGTTATCTCCTTACCGCAATAGCCACAATGACCATTCATCTTTTTATAAACTTCTTCTCTTTGTTTTTTATTTAAGGCCATTTAGTTAGCTTCTTAACCTCCAATTACCTTGCCCAATCCTGTTGATATTCCGCTACCTTATCGGCATCTTGTTCAAACCCTGTCCAATCCTTCTTAAAAGTAAATCTGATGGGATTATTAAAGCCTGTTGGATGGCCGCCACCTTCTGTATTCCTGACCTTACCAATGAACAATTGAGAAACGTATCTTTCAGCCTCATCCATGTGGTAAAGATTCCTGTGAATTACCCAAACATCGTCCGACTTATTAGGGAACTTGCCACCCCCTTCAACATCACCCATAAGTGGAGGTTTAATTTCTCCGGTTTGATCCGGCTTAACTCGCTGGGCTTCCGTGACCGTGTGGCAATTTAAAAAGATGCTCTTACCTGTGGTCATTGTATAAATTCGCATATCCTCAATAGCCTCGTAGTGATAATTATGACCGTTTACCTTCCCATCAATCTTAAGCGCATTGTAAGGATCGATGAAAATCATGTCCGATTTAAACCCAATGTCGTCAGCAATTGCGGTTTGCTCCAGCATATCCTTGTAATTAAATTGCTTTGCGTGCCGAATGAATAAAACCCTTTCCCGTAGCCATTTAAAGTATTTTGAATATTCATGATTACCCCAAGCGAAAGCGATTAATAGGCGAGCAATTTGGCTTATTCTATTTTCTGCACTGTAAACAATCAATCTCTTTTCATTCAAAAGCTTACTTAAAAGATACAAAATCAAAGTCGTTTTACCCACATTCGTATGGCCTATTATTGTCGTTAATTGTCCCTGTTTGTAAGGGCAATGATCGTCCAAAAGCCGATGGCCATACTTAGAAATTTGCCATTTAACGCCTGTTAAAATTTCCTTCTCATAAACTTTTGGATCTTCAAAATAGTCCTTACCTGGATTTACATCCGTGTTAAGCTGTTTTTGTATTTGTTCCTGAAGGGTCATCTTGTTTCTAATATTTCAGCAAGTAGTTCTGAATTCCATTTTAGCTGATTCCTGACTTTCGAGCCTTCCATGAGCGCCTCACAATCTTTACCAACTTCCTTTAACATGTTATGAGTCCAAGTGATTAATGCCTCTGTGGCTTCAATAGAGACCGCTACAGACACGATCAGGCTTTTAACCTCCTCTGAGTGCTTACCTTTTGAAAGTTGTTCTATAAGCCTTCTTTGGGCTTTTACCGTTTGCTCAAGGTTTCCAGCCAATGAAGGAAATTCGATGTTTATGTGATAATATTTTTCAAGTAGGTCTCCGGTCATGCGAATTGTTTTTCAACGAATAAATTGTAATCGTTCCATAAATGCTGAAAATCGTTCATTTTCTTTCCTTTCCGAAGCATCAGATATTTTCCCATTAGCTCCTCATGATTAAAAATTGAACCGTTCATTTCAATAAATTCTTTGAGTCCGTCCACGCCCTGAATTCTGTATTTAGTTGAATGCAATTCTTTTGGGTGAATGATTATGTAATTGTCAGATTTTAATCCGAGTATTTTTGTGCCATTCTTTTCATCTTCGTTTCGTTTCCCTTCGTTTCCCTTCGTTTCAGGCCGACCATTGACTGACAAATGACCGTCATCTGACTGACTAATGTCAGGGTATTGACTTTTCATTGCTCGCAAACGCTGGCCAAAATTTGGAATATTCAAATAATCCTTTCCTTCAATTGAATATTTTTTGATTATTCCAACCTTAACACATTCAATCAACCAAGCTCCGATAGACGGGGCTTCACGTAAAGGAAAAAGAGCGGCCTTTAAAAGTTTTTCATTGGCGGTATAATTACCGAAGTCATCAGCCTTCATTATAAGGCGAGTAAAAAATACTTCCGCTCCTAAAGAAAGTTTATCAATTGCTTCCGATGTAGTCCAATCTCTTAGCACACGATTTGGCATAAAAAAAATACCCAACTCCCACAATGGAGACCCAGTCGAACTTTTAGAAAGCTCTTTTTGGCATTGCAGAAAGTTGGGATGTTTTTAATATTTTCATAACTGAGTCTCTAATAACAAAAGTAATAATTCTTATCACATCACAAAACAAATAGTAGAACTTTTTCTACGTTTTTCATTTCACTAAAAATATCATGCCATAGAAAAGGACAAAATTTTTTATGAGCCATAGCCAGAGCCAGAGCCATCGCCAGAGCCAGAGCCATAGCCAGTTGATTTTCTCAATTGCTTTATGCGATTAAAGCCGCTAATTATTTCTTCCATATTGAATCGGTGAAAATGGTAGTTCCAAATATAGCTTCATCTTTCGGCCCCCATATAACTAAACCGAATTGCATAGGAAACTTTAAATAAAATTGGAACCACTTCGTTCCTATCCTCACATTGTTGGAATCAATTCTTTCATAGAGCACCGGAGGAAGTGACTTCCTTTTAAGGTTAAGAGTTATCGTATTATTCATTAGTCGCATTTCCTTTCCAAATAAGATGTAATAGTACAGCAAGAACATTTTTCTTTTTGCTTTTGATTACCATGACATTCTTCTGAACATTGCATTTCATCAAGTCTGCACGAATAAACTTTTCTTATTTTATAACGTTTTAATTGAATGTCCCAAATAAAATCAGCCATCGAGCTTACCATTAAATCAAATGTTTCTTTTTTAATATTATCTGCATGGTCATCACCTAACATTGCATGAGAAAGAATTGATCTTAATTCAAAGTCTAATAATTCATCTTGATTTTTTAGGCTTTTAAGTTCTTTATCAAAAATTTCTTCAAACGGTTTCATTTTTTAAAGGTTTAAGGTTATGGATTCATTTCGAAGTCTCATTGGTTAAATTCTCCTTCCATAGGCTTGCAAAATGGATGCTTGGCATTTGGATCCAAAACAAATCGAGCAATATGTCTTCCGGTTCCTTTCCCAGGTAATCCATCTTCTATTGAATGCCATCTAACATCACCTAAATTTGAAATTTTAGCTCCATTTTCGATCATCATTAATATCCATTTGTCAATAGGATAAACAACAATTACCTTTTTGCCTTCTTTGTAAAGCGATATAGCCTGTCTCATCCATGCGGTCGGCCCTTTCTTTTTACCATTGTGCATGATGGAGCCAAATGGAGGATTGAAATAGATACATTTTTTGCCCTCAAATCGATCAGTAAGGCCGTCAAAATCATCTGGCTTGGGATATGGACATCCATCAGCATCGAATTCAAATTCAAGCTGCATCGATTCCATTAGCTTTGGAGGGGTTAACCAATAATGCTTACCATCTGAACTATTACCTTTATGGAATTTGTTTTCTGAAGGATGTAAATTTTCTGCCATTTTATTTCACAACAATTGAAGTAATATAAAGTATAGAGAGTGCAAACATAGCACCGATTAAGCAGGTGAAAAGAATAGCCAATAAAGGATCAAAATTTTGCGTTTTATCCCATTGCGAATTTTTGAACTTCCTTAATCTCTGTTCCTGTTCACGGTATTCTAGGATGGTCTTAAGGTCTGGTTTCATGGTTCAATTATTTGAGCGTTTTCACATCGAATCCAAGTTAATTGATCAGCGCAATTAACTTCAATACCTATTTCATTTGGTATAGCAAAAAGTTTTTCTTCAAAATCAACTTCAATTAAAGGCCAAGTTTCATTTTTATAAATTACCTTTTGTTTAGCTCCAAATCTATGCAAATCAAATTCTTGTATTGTCATAATTCACCAGTTTAAATCTTTATCAAAGTCTTTGAAATAATAAAATACTAAGCTCATGTAAGCTAAGAATAAAAGCGGAGGAAGGAGAAGTATCATTGATTGATTATTTTAAGCCTAAAAATCTTATCATCAGCCGTGGTTTTTATTTCGAATTTAGGCAATGACACTTGAAATATAGCCTCTAGCTTCCTCGTTAATACTCTCGCTCTAGTTGTTATGGTGAACCTATCTCCATGCTGTCTTATTTCAAACCCGTCAGGCAAATCTTTAAAAATGCACCATTCACCTGAATCATCATTAAAGCATATCTTACATGGCGCATTGATTAGTTTGGCTGCCTGTTTATTAAACCATATCATATTTTCAAGGCAACTCATTACCGGAGCATGTTGTTGCACCCTGATATTTTCGGCAATGTTCTTAGCTGTTATAGTCATTTGAAAAAATAAGTTGCGTACTGTTTCTTAGTCTTTGGATTGTAAACTAACTTTGATTGTATTGGTAGCTTACGTTTCTTTATATCGCTGATTCTTGAGCTTAAAGCCCAACAACCAAATAATCTAAGTGCTTTCATTGGATCAATTACCCGCCCTGGTGGCTTTAGATAAGCGATTATAGCGTCTACTTGGCTCATTTGGTATTTATTAAATTAAGTTGGGGTCTTCGATAAAATGATTCTACTAGCTTGTTCATCCTTGCTATGTATTCTTCAGAGTATCCTTTTACATTCCAGAATTGATTATCAGGATTTAAGTAGAATCCATTCCTAAGATATGGATGCCTTCCATGTTCCGCCGATGAGTTATTGTGTCCCATATTGTTTTATTTAATAACTATCCATTCAACCCCTGGCGCAATTTGATCTTTTAAAGCCATGCAAAGTTTCCATTTCAATCGCCATACTTCTTGTTCCATCCCTTTTATTTCCACATATTGTTGACCCCCATCTTTAAGAGTCACGACAAAATCAATGTAGTAATTACAGATATGAACTCCATTAACCTTTATGTCTATCTTGTGTTGCCGCTTCCACTCTTTAACTTCACCAGCTTTGATTCTCCAATCAAGTTGTTTCGCATAATTAGCTTCGAGTTTGGATTGAAACCACATTCCGTTGTAGTCTGTTCTTGTCGATTTAATTCTCGGCTCATTTTCAGATTTTGGATTAGTTGGTCTAGCTGAGCCACAGTAAGCACATTTCTCATCTTCTTTATCATTTATTCGTTTGCATGAACAAATCCACCGTTTTTCTTTTTTGAATTTAGTTTGAAAGAAACTCATGCTTTTAAAGAATTCTCCAATTCGCTTTTATATAGGCTAATGCATGTGCGATAATAGTCGAGCTGATGTGCAATAGCTGCATTTAACCTATCAGCATATTCATAAGTAGCTAGTTCCATTCCGCATTCACCATCGGCTATTTTAAGAAGCACTGAGGCTTGATAATCCTTCCCATCTGAAAGTCTTTTGATAGCCGTCATCCGAGCGTTCTGTAAATGCTTTTGTGCTGCTGCCATACATTCAGCACTTAAGCCCATAAGAGAAGATAATCTTTTGCCTTGCTCTACAACTGACTCAATGTCAAGGCCGGTAATATCTAAATCAACGACCGTTCGAATTGATGCAAGATTAGATTCTATATTATCCTTAGTAGTCATTTTTTGCGTTCGTAAAAATCATCTTTAGCAACTGCATTGCGTATTGCTTCGCCTTGTTCTTGAATAGTATGAGGGGTATTTAATCCTTTCCTTATAAGTTTTTCCTCTTCAATTTTCATCCTAATTAAGGCATTAGCCTCTAAAAAGTTTTCTGAATTTTGTTCCTTCGTCCAATTATCCGGCATTAATTTAGGGTCAATTGAGCCAGTAATTTGTTCGAGGTTGCTAAGTAGAAGTAAGTAGGTTGTTTTGAGTTGGTCGCAATCATAAATAGTTTGAGCTTGTGTATCAATTACTTCTTCTATTGTTTGCATCCCCATAAGTAAATCAGGACAATGAAGGCGACCAAAGAAAGCAGCCGCGCGATATTTGAACATTTGTTCAGGCATGGTTTTCCATTTGCTTCCGGGTTTATCAAGCCAACCTTCAGCTTTTACCATTCTCATGGTTATTTTTGTCCCTTCCTTATCTATATTCCCTGACTGTTTAAAAGTCTTTGCAGCATAACCATAATCATCACCATCACCTGATTTTTCGAATTGTAGTTCAGAGGCAAAACGTTTTGAATTATTGATAATACCTATAACAAATTGGCCGCTCCAACCTGGATTTCCTTTTACGATATAAAGGTTTTGCATTACCATGAGTGGACTTATGTTCATTCGGTTACTCATTTCCATCGCTATCATTACGTTCTCAACCTTTCCCCGGTAAACTTCAGGGATAAGACTTGATTGAGCTAACATCTTTGCTACACGTTGGGCATGTTCAAAATTCTGCAATGAAAATGCGCTTTCATTTATTGGTTTTTCTAATTGATTTGTATCCATGTTTTGTTATAGGTTTAAGACTCTAATACCGGCTTGAATTCTTTTTCTGTCTTCCCGAATGTATCTGCTTTCGCTTGCCAAACATTTTTACTATTCTGTTTTGGAGGATAGATATTGTAAACTCTTAATGTACTTGGACAAATACATTCTAAGAATTGAACATGTTTATTCAAAACTGAATCGTGAATTTTAGTTTGATAAAGTCGCATGATATTACCTTGATTATCGGTATCCTCATCTAAAAGATTTAATCCATTCCCATCGGTGATAATATCGTAATATCTTTTAGCTCCTAAGATTTCTCTTAGCACTCTTCTTTTTTCAGCATTGGATTCCTTCATTATCAAATCCTTAGTAATCGAATCTTTATCCATTATCCAATTTTTAGGCACATTAACTCCATTCCAATAAAACAATTCATATCCATCTCTGAAATGAATTGCGCTTTGGTCTTCTGCATGAAGCTTTCCAAATCTATTACGTTTAATTTTATCAGGCATATTAGAAACTATGCAAAATCCATTTAATTGAATAGTATCGTAAATTCCTGATTGAATTAATGATTTGAATTGATTGTATTTTTTATGATTAATTACTCCTATTTGAGTAAAAAAATCAAAAAATGATACCCATCCATAATCTGCAATATTGCAATATGATCCGAATGATTCGTATTTAATAACGCTAGCCCACACGCTAGCCCTCACGCTAGCCCTCACGCTAGCCCTCACGCTAGCCCCCACGCTAGCCCCCACGCTATCCCACACGCTATCCCCCACGCTATCCCCCACGCTATCCCACACGCTAGCCCCCACGCTAGCCCTCACGCTAGCCCTCACGCTAGCCCACACGCTATCCACCACGCTATCCCACACGCTATCCCACACGCTATCCACCACGCTATCCACCACGCTATCCACCACGCTATCCCTCACGCTAGCCCCCACGCTAGCCCCCACGCTA